>Ga0334885_1002951_pt1 | contig 16584 bp, 12 predicted proteins | sample GraSluR1_MG_8_FD_207233 | JGI IMG/M metagenome (GOLD analysis project Ga0334885, IMG submission 207233) | Sludge microbial communities from methane-producing bioreactor in Wageningen University, Netherlands - Granular Sludge_31_05-R1 | ecosystem: Engineered > Bioreactor > Anaerobic >...
CGAACACCTTGCACAGCGGGTTGCTGGGCGTTTCGAGGAAGATCATCTTCGTGTTGGGCTTGATCTGCTCGTCGATCGAGCGATAGCCGGCCGCGTCGAGCCAAGTGATCTCGACGCCCATGCGTTCGAGGATCAGCGACACCTTGTAGTGGGCGCCGTAGATGTCGTGGAAAAGGACGACGTGGTCGCCGGCGCTCAGGTAGGTCAGGTAGACCATGGTGCAGGCGGCCATGCCGGTGGTGCAGACGATGCAGTCGTCGGCCCCTTCGAGGGCGGCGATCCGCTTTTCGACGGCCCGCACCGTGGGGTTGTCGTCGCGATGATAGGTATACCCGTCGATCTCGCCGTCGGTGATCTTGCGCAAGACCTCGAACGATTGGTACTCGTAGTTGACCGCGTGCACGATGGGGGTGACCATCGGCCGATTGCCGTAAGGCGTAAGGGGATCGTCGCCCATCCACCATTCTCCTCAAACGGACATCATTTCAGACCAGCGCGGGCCGGAGGGGCCAACATACTGCCGGACGGCGCCCGACGCAAGCCGGCGGCACGCGGTCGGGCGCCCCGTGGCGGAGCGAGCGGCGGGATTCGGACCGAATCGTTCGCGGCCCCTTTTCGCAAGTGACCGCGAGGTCTGGAGTTCCGCGCCGCGATGCCGTTGACACCCCGGAACGACGGCGCCTACAATGCGGCCCAAACCGGCCCGAGGCCGCCCTCGGAGGTCGAACCTCCCCGGCGGAAAGCCGGCTCGGCCCCCGTCGGTCGTAGATCCCCGTCGCTTCGCGAAAGCCCGTTGCCTATGAACAGCCATTCGACGCCGCCGGCATCCGAGACGCTCTTCGGCCATCCGGCAGGATTGTTCACCCTGTTTTTCGCCGAGATGTGGGAGCGATTCAGCTACTACGGCATGCGGGCCCTGTTGATGTTCTACATGATCAAGGGGTTCCTGGGTTACGGCGACAACGACGCCTATGCCGTGTACGGGGCCTTTACGGCGCTGGTCTACATGACGCCCTTTTTCGGCGGCCTGCTGGCCGACCGCCTGCTGGGGGCGCGGCGGGCCGTGATCCTGGGGGGCGTCTTGATGGCCGCCGGCTACTCGATGATGAGCGTCGAAAACGGCATCGGGTTCTTTACCGCCTTGGCCCTGCTGATCTGCGGCAACGGGTTCTTCAAGCCGAACATCTCGACGATCGTCGGCACCCTCTATCCCGAGCGCAGCCCCAAGCGCGACGGCGGGTTTACGATCTTCTACATGGGGGTCAACTTGGGTGCCGCCATGTCGCCGCTGTTGTGCGGGTACATCGGTGAGACGCACGGATGGCACTACGGGTTCGGGTTGGCCACGATCGGGATGCTCACGGGCATCGCCGTGTTCGTGGCTCCCTCGGTGAGGTCGCAAATCGCGATGGCCCTGGTCGCCCTGGCCGCGGCGGTCAACGTCTTCGTCTTCGCCCCGAGCGTTCGGGAGTGGCTCGGGCCGTTGGGGCCGTGGGTCGAGGCGGCTCTCGCCCTTCCCGACCTGCAAACCTACATGAACGTCGCCGTGCTCGTCTTGCTGGTGGCGGCCGGCCTGTACGCCCTGGCCGAGCTTGGCTGGGACCGGCTCGAAGAGTCGCCCGAGAGTCGCCGGATCGCCCGGCTTGTGATCATGGGCGGCGCCCTGGCGGCCGCGGCGGGGCTCCTCCGATTCTATCCCGAAAGTCCCTTTGTCGTCGGGGTGAACATTTTCGTCGCTCTGTCACTTTTGATTGCCGGGGTAATTGCCTGGATCGCCTTGGGGCGAGGCGGGCTTCCCCGGGAAGCCGGCGCCGCGCCCGACGCCGAGCGCCTGCGCCGGCCGGTGCTCGGGCCCATCTCGGCCGAGTGGATGGTCTACCTGGGAACGGCCGTTTCCGTCGGGTTCTTCGTGCTGTTGGTCTCGGGATTTGCCCTCGTCACCCCCGACGGCAGGCCCGTGGCCGTCATTCCCGGCTGGGTCGTGCAGGACATGCACGACAGCCCGATCGCCGCCGTGCAGGTCTTGGCCGTGGTGGTCCAGGAGATGAGCCGCCCGGCCGGCCTCGTGCTGGTGCTCTCGGGACTGATCGCGTTCGCGTACCTGGGGATCGAGACGTTTCGGCTCGAAAAGATCCCGCGCGAGCGGATGTTCGTCGTGCTGATCCTCACCTTCTTTTCGATGCTGTTCTGGGCGTTTTTCGAGCAGGCGGGCAGCTCGATCAACAACTTCACCGACCGGAACGTCGACCGCGTGTTCACCGAGCGCGCCGTCGGCCCCGACGACCTAGGCAAGTCGATCCGACTTCAGCCCACCCAGAAGCAGCTCGGCTACCACAACGGCGATCGGCTCTTCACGATCGACGCGCTCGACAAGCTCCGGAGCGAACATCGGGCCGACCCCAACTTCGAGATCGACTGGACGATCGCCGACGACAACGTGGGCATGGGGCTGGCCGGCCGGAGCCACGAGATCCCGGCCAGCACGTTCCAGTCGGTCAACCCGATCTACATCATGATCTTCGGCCTGATCTTCACGGCCCTGTGGGGCGCGCTGGCCAGGCGGGGCCTCGAACCGAGCACGCCGATCAAGTTTTCTCTGGGCCTGCTGCAATTGGGCCTGGGGTTCGGCGCCTTCTGGTACGGGGCCCAGACGGCCGACGCGCGGGGCATGGTGTCGTTGACCTGGCTGTTGCTGGGATACATGCTGCACACGACCGGCGAGCTTTGCCTTTCGCCGGTCGGACTGTCGATGGTCACCAAGCTCTCGCCGGCCCGGCTGGTGAGCACGGTGATGGGCGCGTGGTTCCTGGCGACCGCCTTCTCGCAGTTCCTGGCCGCAATCATCGCCCAGTTCACCGGGGTCAGCTACGAGGCGAACGGCGAGTCGGCCGGCATTCCCATCCCGAAAGAGACGGTTCACGTCTACGGCGACGTGTTCGCCAAGATCGCGCTGAGCGCGCTGGTTTCGGCCGCGATCTGCTTTGCTCTGTCGCCGAGGCTCAGCCGCTGGATGCACCCCGAGGCGGTGGCGCCGGGCGAGGGGGAAGTGTAAGACGCGAAGCGCTCGTCGCGACTCGATGCATCGACTCATCCCGGCATCGTCGTTCGCGCAGTCGCGATGTGCCGCCCGAGGGGACGGTCCGGCGTTCGCGACCGGTTCGCCGGCTTTCGACACGACCTCCGGCGGGTCGCGAAAACTCGGGCCGCCCCCCGATCAACGGCGGGCGGTCGTTCCGGGCTACTTCACCAACACGAGGGGCCGGTCGTCGGCGATCTTGCGGAAGACCGAGAGCAGTTGAGCCTCGTAGTCCCACACGGATTCGCCGCCGGGGACATTGAAATGCACGCCCTCGGTGATCTGGGCGATCTCTGCCATCAGGGCCGTATCGGCTTCCGAGCCGAGACTGATCGTGACGACGGGGTAGCGTTTCTCGGCCGCGATCGCCGCTTGTTCGAGGGCATAGGCCCTCGCCGTGCTCGTGTTGCCCGGCCGGTTGGCGATGCCGTCGGTCATGAGCACGATCATCTTCCTGGCGCCCGGGCGGGCGTTGGCGTCGAGCTCGTTCCAGGCGTAGTGAATTCCCGCGCCGATGTTCGTGTAGTTGTCGTAATGTCCGGCTTGCCGGTGCCGGACAACGCTTTCGATCGCGTCGAAGTCCTCGGTGAGCGAGTTCTCGGTCAGGGCCGTCTGCGACGGCGAGTTGTAGATCACCAGGCCCACGCGATCGTCGCAGTCGACTTCCTGGATGTACTCCATGAACACGCCGACCGAGTCCTTCAGCGCGGTAACCGGCTGGGCGCTGGCCATCCACAAATCGGGCGTCTGGGCGTGGGTCGGCTTCTGCTCGAGCCAGTAGTTGATCAGCGTCATGTAGCCGTACTTCTTCTTGTAGCCGGCGCTGCGCACGTTGCCGTTCGACCGGCAGTAGTAGAGATAATCGTTCCAGCTTCCCGAGGGATAGGGATAGGCGACGCCGTCGAGCCCGAAGGCCGTTCGGATCGCCGCGTAGTCGCCGTCGAAGCGCTCGCCGTAGCCGGGTCCTTCGCCGCTGTCGTTCGGGCCCGACTTGACCCAGACGCGGACGATGTCTTTGTAGTAGTTGTAGCCGCTGCCGCGGAAAGCACCGGTGGTGCCGCTCAAGCCTTCTTGTTTTTCTCGTGTGCCGTCGGAGAACTCCATGACCACGTTCGAGAGGTCCTTGGTCGACTCGATCCAAAGGTCGTCGGCGCGGAAGGTGACCTGGATGTGGGGAATGAAACCCGAGGCCGGCTGGCCTTCGAGCGTCAGATACTGCGGCTCGAACTGGAGCTCCCCGTAGGCCGGGTTCAACTCCTGATAGATCTGGAAGAGGTTGTCCTCGACCACTTGGCGCTGGCTTTCGCCGTACTGCGCGATGCGTTTGAGCTCGCTGTCGTCGTTCATCGAGGCCGAGAAGTCGAGCACCAGGGCAATGTCGCGCGGCTGGTAGCGGGCGATCGACTCGGCCCGCACGTCGAAGTCTTCCAAGCCGAAAACCCGGGCGAAGAACAGCGGGGCGTTTCGATAGGCCGTCCGGACGCGGATCGTCGACGGCAGGTCGCTGCTCACCGTGAAGGTGCGCGTGTCGGGATCCCAGTGGCCCGCGTCGAATTCGAAATCGCCGGGATGCTCCTGGAGCCAGGCCGTGATGATCGCCGGCCGGTTCTCGTCGCCACGAACGTGACGCGATCCCACGGGATTGCGCAGCAGAAAGTCGAGCGATTCAAGCTGGGCAACGTCGGGGCCCTCGATCAGCACGCCCGCCCCGGCCAGCGCGGCGGCGTCGGTCGCCCTCTGGAGCTCGGTGCGGACGGTCATCATGTAGCCGACGTCGATGGACAGGGCCAGCATGCCCATCAGGGCAATCATCAGAAACGCGGCCAGGACGAGAATCGCCCCGCGCCGCCTACGGTGGGGAACCTGTTTTGGGCGATGAACGGTTGACACGGCAGACCTCCCGTTGCTTCGACACCCGAATGGGCACATCAGACACGTAAGACGAGCAGACGAGCTTTCCCTCCATTAGAAGTGTAGCCCATAGAATCCATGCTGGTCGTGACGATAAAACCCCAGGCAAATACTGCCGCGCTAGGCAATTCAAGGAACTGTGTCCCCATCGTGCCATTACGCCGGCGGTCCTCTGCTTGCCAACGGGCCCCCGGCCAGCCGACCGGGGTCGCCGAAGAGGGGTTCGGCTTGCCAAGATCGAGCCCCATCGAGCGAAGTACCTCTCGGCTTGTATTCCGCCGTCCGCGCGGTACAATCCACAATGCACCGGGTGAAGAGTCGGGCACGTCACCCGAACGAGGGGAGGCGATCATGGCTGCGATTCTGGGGCGATCGCCACGGCCGGGCTCGCGGGCCTTGGCCGTGGTGCTGATGGTGGCGCTATTCCCCACCTTCTCCGGGGCGGAGGACTCCCGCGCCCCCTCTCATGCGGCCCCCACCGGCGACGTGCGGATCGAGGCCCAGCACCTCCACCGGCTTGTCCTCGTCGATGAGAAGGGCCGGCACTCGGAGTTCTACGCCCCGGGCGCGACCCTGCAGCTTCCCGTGGGCCGATACCACGTTCAGGAAGTCGAACTGCTCGGCGGGGTCCGCACCCTCGTTAGGGAAGTGCCGCCGGCAGTCGGCAAGTCTCGTTGGATCACGGTTCGCCGCGACGAGACCTGCCGGCTTCGCATCCCTCCGCTCGAACCCCGGGTTACCGTCCGGCGACAAGGCCGTGTGGTGCGATTCGATTTCCAATTGGTCGATACCGAAGGCCAAGGGTACGTGGGGCCGAGAGATGCCGCGAACGCGCCGCGCCTGACGGTCTATCGGGGCGACCGCGAAATCCACACCGGCACGTTCGAGTACGGCTGAGGCGGCGTGTGCGCGTACTCGTGGCGAGTACCGGTCACCGTTGGTTCGGGCGAACTGCGCTTCGTGGCGTCGCAACCGCTGGCCGCCTCGATCGCCGTCGAGGGCCGACCCGTCGTCTTGCGGTGGAGTTGGCTCGACTCGGCCTCCAGTCTGGCTCCCTGGGCATTGATCGCCGTGCTGCTGGTCGTGCCGCGCGAGAATCGCCGCCGCCAGGCTTGGCTGATTCTCATCCCTCTGGCTCTGCTGATCGGGCTTTGGGACATGCCATTCCGGCTGCTGTCCGTCCCCGTGTCGTCGGCCGAAGTCTTCGGCTTTCTCGTCGCCGCCCTGGCCACGGGCCTTGGCGCGGTGTGGCTGCTGGGCGAGCGGATTGCCGCGGGGAGCCGGACGCGGACGTTTCTGTTGGCCCTGGCGGTCATGCTGGCGGCAGGAGGGACCGCATACGTCGCCGATTACGGGCCGTCGGTCTCCGACGACACTCTGCCCATGCTGATCGTCTTCGGCGTGCTGGGGCTGATCGTGCTGGCGGCGACGAGCCTGGCCGCCCGCTGTTGCGGAACCCGGTATCGGCGCGGGCCGTTCATGGCTTGGCTGGCGCTGTGGATGCCGGTCGTCGCCGCCGCGATCTTGTTGTGCTACGTCGCCGTGATCCTCCTGTTGGTGATCCGGCAGGGCCCGGGGGAGTTCATCCTTGCCCTGGCGAGCGTGTCGGTCGGCGCCCTGGTGGTCGGAGGCGTCTCGTACCTGGTCAACCTGCCGTTCATGATTCTCGCCTTCAAGTGTCCCTTCTACGACGACCGGTTTCGGAAGCTTTATCGGCTGGACAACGTCCTCGATGCGGCAATGCCGCCCCAGCCGCTCGTCGACGAGGTGATCTCGACCGAGCCGACCGTCAGGCCGGTGGCGCCAAGCGATGTCGTCGGCGCGTGGCACTTCTATGTCGACGCGATTTCGAAGACCGTGACGGTCGACTTCCGCGCCGACGGCACCTTTCGCCAGACCATCGGCGCGAACCAGGGCGAGGCGGTCGTATGCCCGGCGGGAACCTGGCGCCTCGAAGGGCCCCTGGTCCACCTGAGCGGCTACGTCAACGCCGGTTCGGGCCTGGTCGAGTCGCGCACCTGGTGGATGGTCGACACCCGGTCAGGCATGGCACTTTACGCCGGCAACGGCTCGGCCGTCGATGCGTCGTTCCGGTTGCGTCGCGCCCCAGCGCAGGGGCTGCGCCAGACTGGGCCGGCGAGCGCCGGCGTTGCCGAAGGGTAAGCCCGTTGGAGTTCAAGCTTCAGCTTGTCGCTCACAGCCTGAAGGCTGAACTCCAGCGGGACGGCAACCATCGACCGCGTGCATGCCGGCGGGCTATTCGCCCTCGGCCACGCCGAGCAGCTTGGCCAGGTGCCCGAGCGCCCCGGTGGCGCCGGTCGCCTCGAAGGCGTCGCGCGGGCCGGGCGAGTAGCACAGGCCGATCGACGTGGTGTCGCGGCGCAGCAACTCGGCGAGCCGCTCGGCCTGGCGGTAGTAGGGGAGCGCTTCGTCGCGCTTTCCGGCACGGCCGCGCCGGAACGCCTGGACGCAGGCATGATAGTAGCCCACGGTCCGCTCGCCGTAAGTGAACATCCGCTCATCTTCGGCAATGCGCGCCTTGATCGCCTCGGGCAGATCGGCGCCGGCGGCCCGGTCGATGAGCGTGCGGCAGCTCTGGCCGTGATTGACGATCTCGACGAGCGTGGGGCCTGCGCACTCGACGCCGGGGGCCCGCTCGTAGCGGAGGTGGGGCGAGGGGAACAAATCGTCGGCGCCGCGGCCGAGCCGCGGCGCCAGGCCGTACTTCAGCTCGCTGACGTTCGAGAACATCATTTCGAGCGAGGCGTAGAACCGCTGCATCGTGCCGGCGGCCGGGCCGTAGCGCCGCGCGAAGTAGTCGTCCCAGAGGGCCGGGCAGTCGGTTTCGACGTCCCAGAGTTGCCGGGCCATCTGGTAGTTGGTCAGCGCCTTGTTGCCCCAGTTGCCCGTGGTGACGTGCATGTAGTGGAAGTGCCTCGCCCCGGCGCGGTAGTAGCAGGGAATGTCGCGGGCCATGGTGTGCATGAAGCAGACGGGCAGCGACCGGTAACCCGACACGTTGTAGTACTCGCCGATGCAGAGCTGCCCGCGGTAGTGTCGCCGGGGATCGAGGGCCCAGCCGTGCAGGTTCTTCCGGTAGTGCGCGTTGCGATCGCAGCCGGGGTCGTCGAAGTCGTGCACGTAGCAGCGGACGATGGGAAAGAACGTGGCCGAGCAGGTCCGGTAATCGAAGCCCGGCGGCAGGGGCCGGGTGGGCGGCTCGATCACGTCGGCGTAGGCGAGAAAGCGCAGGATGATCGGCCGGTGGAGCCTGCCCTCGGCCCGGGCTTTCTTGATCTCCCGATCGAGCCGATGCACGAGCAGCAGGTTGCGATCGGTCGGAGCGCCCAGCGCCGCGCATTCAGAGCATTCGCACCATTTGCCCACGTCGAGGGTCCAGAAGCGGACCACGTCGGCATCGCGGTAGGGCCCGTCGACCAGCGCCTGGACGAAGTTCTTCATGAGCTCGTCGGTGGCGTGCCGGTTCGACGTGCAGTAGTTCGTGCCGAACTCGGGACGATTCACGTCGATGCCGGGCACGCGGCGCCCCTTCACCATAGGAAACCACTCGGGATGGGCTTCGAAGTACGAGAGCCGGCCGTCGCCGTTCGCGTCGCCCAGAAACGAGTCGCTCGCCGGGTAGGGATCCGGCCGAAGCGTATCATCGGCGTCGAAGGCGAGGTGGTCGTAAGGGTAGGCGTGGTGCGGGTTGAGGAACAGCGACTCGGTGTGGTGGCCGCCGCACGACATCTGGATGCCGAGCTTGCGCATCAGGGCTCGCTCGCTCTGCTCGACGCACCAGTAGTTGAGCCGGTTTCGGGCCATCCAGAGGAGGAAGTCGACGTCGGCGCGGTCTTCCCAGGCGTGAAACCCCCGCGTGGCAAAGGCGGGACGCTCGGCGACGTCGAACTCGCCAAGGGCGTCGATCGACGGGGCGTCCTCCTGGGCCTCGCCCGGCGCGAGCCAGCGGCACCCCAGCCGGTACAGAAGGTCGTACGCCCCGTAGAGCGTGCCGACCCGGCCTCCTCCGGCAACCAGGGTGACCCGGCGGCCGTCGACCGCGGCGGTCTTGAGGCGGTAGCCCTCCGGGCCGAGTCGGGCAAGCTCTTCGTCGTCGAGGCCGATGCGGGGCGCGAGCCGGCGGGCGACGGCGTTCGAGGTCGGGCCGCCCACCACGATCCAATCGCCCTCGCCGGGCGCGTCGTCGTCGACCAACGCGAAGTCGTCGTCGCGCCCGGTCATCCTGCGCAACAGCCGCTGCAGCTCCGTGGCGGCAAAGCACTCGGTACAGACGACGTCGTCGCTCGGGTCGGCGTCGAGCCAGTCGACCTCGGCCTCGGCCGTGCCCGCCTTCTGGGCCGACGGGAAGGAGCCGACGTTGACCACGATCTGCGTCTGGGCGCGCAGGGCGCCGGCGTCGCAGGTTGCGAGAAGAGCCGTGAGAACCGCTACCGTCTGCGCAGAGCGCGTCATTCGGATTTCTCCCGCGCCAATCGAGGCGAATGAATCGATAACCGACGAAGGCGACCGGTTTCTGAAGAGTCTGGCGCCGAGGCAAGCACGTTGCAAGCCCGCCCGCCGAAAAAGGAGCCCGCCCCGGCATCCACATTGCCGATCCGTACCGCACCCCCCGATCTCTCTATCGACAGGAGGCGGCTGCTCGTGTACCGTCAAATGTTGTGCGTGGGTGTCGAGGAACGGGAGCCGGGCATGAAGGCAATCGAAGCGTACCAGTTAGGGGCGGACTACCTGGAGAGCAAGAACGTCGACAACGCCCTGGTCGCGTTCTCCGAAGCGATCCGGCTCGATCCCAAGTTCGCCCAAGCGTATAACGGTCGGGGCGTTGCCTTCGCACTGAAGGACGATTTGGAAAAGGCTCTGGCCGATTTCTGCGAGGCGATTCGTCTCGACGGCAGCGACGCCGAGTTCTACCGCTCGCGGGGCTATATCTACGAGCAGTTGGGCGAGCAGGACAAGGCCCAAGCCGACTACGCCAAGGCCGACGAGCTCGGAGGCTCGGAATAATCGCCCTCGAACGCGGCGCGCCGTGAAACCGATCCTTAGCCCGCTGCGCGAACGCCCGCGATGCGATTCCAGATCACGTAGCGGAGCACCAGGCCCGAGAAGATCAGCGCCGCGCCCAGCAGGGTCCACCAGGCGGGCCGTTCGCCGTAGACGAGCCACACCCACGTCGGCATGAGGATCGGTTCGAGCAGGCCGATGGCCACGGCCTCCTGGCTGCTGATCGAGCGAAGGCCGCGGATCAGGAAGGTGTAAGGGATGCCCATCTGAAGCACGCCGAAACCGGCCAGCACGATCAATTGCGCGAGCGTCGGCCACACGCCCAGGTGGAGCATCCACGGCAGCATGACCAGGGCGGCCACGGCGTGATTCAGGGCCACCAGCCAGGATGGGTCTTCGTGCCGCAGCGTGCGCATGAAAAGCACGACCAGCGCGTACGTGACTCCCGACGCCAGGCCGCAGATCACGCCGAGCCGGTCTTGTCCTTGAACCTCGAACCAGAGGATCGCGCCCACGCCCACCAGGCCGAAGGCCAGCGGAATCAGGTCGCGGCGCACGACGGGCTCGCTGATCACACCGGCCGAGATCAGGAACACCCACCAGGGGGCGGTCGACTGGAGCCAGATCGCGTTGGCCGCCGTGGTCTGCGTCAGGGCGGTCAGGTAGGTGACGTTCATGGCCGCGAACGAGATCGCCAGGGGAACCAGCAGCCCGCTCCACCGCGGCCGCCGGATCGTCGGCATGAGCACCACCGCGGCAAACCCGGCGCGCCAGAAGGCGAACAGCGGCCCCTGGATGCCTTGCCAGTCGGCAAAGAGGTCGGCCCGCGCGAACAGGCCGCTGGTGCTCCACAGCAGGGCCGCGCCCAGGACCCAGAGCCGGCCCGAGAGCTTGCCGCGGTCGGCTGCCCGGGCCGGAGTCGTGAGCGTATCCATCGAGGGTTTTCCAACGGTTGGGGGGCGTGCGCGATTGCCGCGGTGGGTTGGATGGGTGCGTTTTGACGCGCCGCACGACTTGTGATCCGGTGGGCGGCGGGCCGGTTCGATTTCAGCTTCACAGAACCTGCACGTGAAGGTAGGCCCGTATTCTCCGATCGGCCGTGACGACGGGACACCGATGGAACCTGGCCGTCGCCACGACAATCTGATCCGCCGGATCCTGGTGGATGGGTGGAGGCAACTTGATCCGAAGTGCGTCCTGCCGATTGCGAATGGGGCGCAGTTCTTCGGGATTCACGCGGTCGGCCCAATGGCTGCCCGCGACGCCGATCCCACGTCTGATCAGAAGCTGGCAGACGCGCGGCGGACGGACGTCGAGGCCAACCTGTTCGGGCAACATCACGTGTGGCTCCCTCGCGCCCGATAGTCGAATAGGAGTCGACGGAGTGCCTCGCGACAACGTCGCAGGCTGTCACTGTGGTTCTGCGCAATGGAAGGCCGCCAACTGCCTCTCGCGAACTCCATGATGCGAGACGCATATGCCGGCCCTTCAGAGCGGCCGGTCTTTGGGCGGGGAACCATGTCTTCGCGCATTGCTCTCGACCCCGAGTGGCGGGCTAGATCGATGAGAGTCCTCTTGGGGTCGATCAGGGAATCGGGGAATCGAGGAACCCTAGCCACGGATACTCGGAGGAACTGCGCGATTTGCTCCGCATCGGCCAACAGCCATGCTTCCACGGTTCGCACGGCGACCCGAAATAGCATCAGCCTGTTTGGAGAGGGCAGCCAATCGGCTCGAAGCGCAGGGGCACAGTCGGCCTCGTGGTTCAGGTCGACGAGGATGACCCACGGCAGGTGACGGGCCGCATGATTGTACCCGTTGACCTTCCTCCGAAGATTTGCCTTTCCCCCAGCGACGTGAACGGGTCCCGTCGACGCGTCGATCTCATCGATGAGCCGGCGCAAAACGACCTCATCGGTCATCCCTTCGACCGCGGCGAATACGATCGGCGCCGACCTGCTCATGGCCGTCAGTCCCCAAAGAGAGTCAACTGTTCGACATTCGCCGGTCGCGTGCGCGGAATGATCACATCAGCCAGCGTGCAACCTTGTTCCAGGAGAGCGGTTGCCTCTTCGATATCGGCGGCCGCGCGAGCGGTGGTCCCCTCCGCGCTCGGTTCGAGAAGGAGAACCTCGTTGAGGCCGATCCCCGTGTCGCGCAGCATGTCCGCCGAATGGGTGCTGATCATGACCTGGCGACCGGTGCGCCGCTGCATCCGCGCAAACATTTGCGGGATGTAGCGCACGACTTCGGGGTGCAGTGACATCTCGGGTTCCTCCAAGAGCAGGGGGCCGCTCCCCGCAAGAGTAATCCACAGCAGCCCCATGAGCCGGAGTGTTCCGTCAGAGAACTGATCCTCGGTCTGCCAAGCCCCGCGAGGGCGCCAATGCTTGTACTTTCCTCGGAGGTGGGGTGTTCCGCGATTATCGCGGAAGAGTTCCAACTCATCAAGTTGGGGAACCGCGACGCGGAGCGCGTCGAGGATCCGCCGTAACCAAGCCTTGCGCGTTTTCTCTTGTGCCTTTGCCACTCTTTCGAGAAAATCGCCTCCGAACGGATCATTCGCTCTGCCAACGGAGCGGTCTGGTTCGCGCACCAACTGGGGCACTACATGTAGGTAGTTAACTGTAGGAAAGAAATCGACCAGTTCGCGGAACTCCTGATTCACGTATACCTGCTCCAGGTGAGTTTGCGTAAGCCTCTCCTGATCCGCTTCATCTTCGGCGTCGGGACGCTTGAACACCAGCGACCCGTTTTGGGAAACACGTTCCCTCTTGATGAGCGGCCGGCTGCGTACATCTTGGTGGAAGCACAGCTCGTATTCCCACAGGCGGGGTTCCTCGGTAGTGCCGACGCGAACCAAGACCGTAATCGCCGGTTTCCGCCGTGCCGCGAGACAGCGCACTCGAGAGACTCCGCCCCTTCTGCGAACCGCCTCCTGAAAGCCTCCCCCGACCGCAACAAGATCGCGCAAGAAGCGAAAGACGTCCAGAAGATTGGACTTGCCGGCTGCATTCGGACCAACAAGGAAGACTCGACGGTCCAGAGGGGTATCAACGTTCGTAAAGTTCCGCCAGTTCTCGAGGCGGACATGGGTAAAACGCATGGGCCTTTGGGCACTCTTGGCCATTTCGGACCCTCCTATGCTCGTCGCAGACGCTTGCTCGTCGCTTAGCGCACCGTAAGAATAGTCGATACGGCAAGTCACGCAACGGCCTTTGCCGATGCTACGAAGCGTCTTGCTCCCCTTTGGTCGGCGAAACCTCAGACCACACGCCAGAAAGCGAAGCCTGGGTCCTGGCGCTCCGTCAAGCCGCGAGGGCGCGAAAAGCTCGCACCGCCGTACTGCTCTTCTCTACGTAATCTCCAGCCACTTGCCTTCCCTGGCGCTCTGGAGCACCGTGTCGCAGACCTGCTGGGTGCGCAGGGCCTGCTTCATGTCGGGCTGGAAGGCGGGGCCGCCCTCGAGGCCGGCCAGGAAGTCGGCGAAGCTGTTGATGAACGTGTGCTCGTAGCCGATCGTGCAGCCGGGCACCCAGTAGTTCTTCATGTAGGGATGCTCGAAGTTCGTCACGTGGATCCGCTGCCAGCCGGTCAGGTGGTCTTCGATCTTCTTGCCCGTGTCCGGATCGGCATAGCGGAAGAACTGGAGGATGTGCGGATCTTCGAGGTCGAAGTAGATGCCGCCTCGCTCGCCGTTCATTTCCATGGTGCTGTAATTCTTGCGCCCCCGGGCGTAGCGGGTGCTCTCGAAGGTGCCGACCGATCCGTTCGCGAAGATGGCCAGGAACATGCAGGCGTCGTCGATGTCGACCTTCTCGACCTTGCCCGTGTCGGCGTGCTTGCGCTCCTTGATGAACGTTTCGGAGTGGGCCACGACGCGCTGGATGGGCCCGTTGAGCCACTCGGCCGTGTCGATCGAGTGCGCCAGCAGGTCGCCGGTGACGCCGCTGCCGGCCACGCGGCTGTCGAGTCGCCAGAGGGCCATGCCGCCCTGGGGCACGTCGGCGCCGATCGTGTAGTCCTGGTTGTACATGGCGCGGTAGTGGAAAGGCCGGCCCACGCGCCCCTCGTCGATCAACTGCTTGAACAGGGCGATGGCGGGTACGCGGCGGTAGTTGAACGAGACCATGTTGGCCACGCCCGCCTTCTCGACGGCGGCGACCATCTCCTTGGCCTCGGCCGCGTTCATGGCCAGGGGCTTTTCGCAGACGATCATCTTGCCCGCCTCGGCCGCCGCGATGACCATGTCGTGGTGCAGGAAGTTGGGGGCGCACACGTCGACCAGGTCGATGTCGTCGCGCTCGACGATCTTGCGCCAATCGGTCTCCATCGACTCGTAGCCCCACCGGGCGGCGAACTCCTCGAGCTTCGTCTTGTCCTGTTCGCGGGCGTAGCATGCTTGGAGCACGGGCTTGTGCTCGCGCGGGAAGAAGTGGTTCACCTGAAGCCAGGCGTTCGAATGCGCCCGGCCCATGAAACCGCAGCCGAGCACGCCGATGCGAAGTTCTTTGGCCATCTCTTTTTCCTTTCAAGGTTGATGGAAATCGTGTGCCGTGAAAAAGACCTGAGAAGCCCCTCAATGAATCCAACGTGCCAGTTTTCGAGACGGGAAAGCACGGTGCGTTCCTCAAATCGGCCCGATCGGTCGAAAACGGCCGGCGACGCGGTCATGAGCGGCGCCCTCCTCGGGTGCGCAGCAACTCCGCGGCCCCGGGCCGCGTCGTCGTCGGCCAGGGGCGGCGTCGGCGGCCGCGCGTCGTCGAGGCGCTCGGGATACGGCCCCTGGTCGTACGCTCGATCCAGGGCCGCCTGCAAATCGAGAACCTCGTCCTCCTCGCCCGCCTTCAGCGGCACGCGAATCCGCGGCAAGCGGTCGCCGATCCGAACGGGATAGATCTCGTAATCTTCGCCCCCCCTGCGCGCGACGTTCACGAGGTAATCGTGCCGCGGAAGCTCTTCCAGCAAGACGTCGGGAAACTCGACCACGCGCGGGCCGTCGCGCAACAGATCGATCTCGACCAGGTGCACGCCCGCCTCGCGGGTCTCGGCCTGCTTCTGCTCGTAAAGGGCTCGCCCCTGGCGATCGAGCTTGTTCGTCGGGCTCAGCACCTCGATTCCCGTGACCACCTCGGCGCCTTCCGCGCGGTAGATCACCAGGTACGGTTCGCGAACCTGCACCTCGGCGCGGGCGATGCGAACCGGCTCATCGGGCTCCGCCACCGCGATCGTCTCGCGCGGCACGCGGGGCCGCGCCGGCCGGGCTAGCGCGAGGTCGGGATAGATCGGGCGCCGCGGCCGGGCAAGCCATATCCGCTCGCCAATGTCGACGTAGTACCCTCGCGCCCGCAGCCGGGGTTGCAGCAATGCCGCCGACTCGGTCACGAGCCGCGCGTGCACCCCGGGCCAGACTTCGGGGTGCTCGAGGTACGGGTCCATGCCGGGGAAGGGGCTTGGCATCGGAGCTCTCGATTCTCGAAATGCGTGCCGCAACCGGATCGCCGGTCCTACTCCACCCAGCCATGCGCGTCGCGCACGGCGATCATCGCCGCGAGGATGTCGTTCCAGGTCTCGGGCTTCATCATCATGTCGTTGGGGAACATGCAGCCGTCCCAGCAGAGGTGCTTGATCCGCCTGGTAAGCTGGCCGTCGGCGTCGCGGAGCCAGTAGCCGGCGTGGCGGGGAATGTCGAGCTTGCCGTTGGGATCGGTCGCCGGACAGTGGCGGCCCGTCTTGTCGTGCGAGCCCGACCCGTGCACCGTGCCGTCGTTCTGGGCGATGTGCAGGTCGATCGTCCAAGGCCGCAACGCGTCGGTCAGCTCCTGGTAGGCCGCGTCGAACCGGGCCGAGTCGCTCCAGTCGAAGTCTTCGGGCAGGATGGCGTCTTCGGGGGCGTTGTAGCCCAGCAGGTAGAGCAGCGTGTGGGCCATGTCGGCCTGGAAGCCCAGGGTCTTCGGGCGGTCGACCATTTCGAGAAGCTGGAGCATGCGCTTCCAACTGTGCATGCCGCCCCAGCAGATCTCGCCTTCGGCGGCCAGGGTCTCGCCGTGATCGTCGGCGATATCGGCGGCCTGGCGGAAGGTCTCGGCGATCCGCTTCTGGTTCCCCTCGGGATCGGCCAGCCAGGGCTCGACCCCGCCGCCGGAGTCGATGCGCACGGCCCCGTGCGGCCGCACGCCGAGCTCGCGGAGCACCTTGGCCACCCGGCAGCCCTTGCGCACCTGGTCGAGGAACTTGCCTCGCTCGGCGTCGTCGCCCATGGCCGCCCCGCCGCCGGTCGGCGGCCAGATGGGAGCCACGACCGTGCCGATCTGCAGGTTGCGGGCCTGGGCCTTGTCGGCCAGCTCCTTGATGGCGTCGTCGCTCTGGACGGTCGAGTCGATGTCGATGTGCGGCAGGTAGAGGAACAGGTCGAAGCCGTCGAACTTGACGCCGTCGACCTCGGCCGTCGCGGTCAGATCGAGCATCGTATCGAGGTCGATGGGCGGCTCGCCCCCATCGCCCTTGCCGACCACGCCGGGCCAGGCCGCGTTGTGAAGCTTGGGGTAGTTGTTCGTGTGCTGATTGCTCATCAA
>Ga0334885_1002982_pt1 | contig 16423 bp, 10 predicted proteins | sample GraSluR1_MG_8_FD_207233 | JGI IMG/M metagenome (GOLD analysis project Ga0334885, IMG submission 207233) | Sludge microbial communities from methane-producing bioreactor in Wageningen University, Netherlands - Granular Sludge_31_05-R1 | ecosystem: Engineered > Bioreactor > Anaerobic >...
GCATGGGAACTACTTCAGCTGCAACAGGTCGGTTTCTGATTATGACATTTACCTGAGTACCTATTTCAGAAAAGGATATATCTATAAGTGCCATAGCATAAACTTTCTTTAAAGAAGGACAGTAATTCCCTGAAGTTATAAAGCCTATTCCTTGATTATTTTTTTGTATTTCCATTTGATTTCTGGGGATTCCACCTTGAGGAATATAAAGACCAACTAGTTTCCTGGTAATTCCTTGTTGTTTAATCTTAAGAAGGCTATCCTTCCCAATGAAATTATCTTTTTCAAATTTAACTGTCCATTCCTGGCCTGTTTCCAGGGGGTTAATATTTTCATCTATATCATTACCATAAAGCCAGTAACCAACTTCGAATCTGGTGGTATCTCTAGCACCCAAGCCGCACGGTTTTATCCCAAAATCCCGGCCTTCTTTTAGAGTATTCTTCCAAATATCCACCACATCGTTTGCATAAGGTGTGTATATTTCGAATCCGTCCTCTCCGGTATATCCAGTTCTGGATATTAGGACTTCTTTTTTAAAAAGAGTACCTTTTATAAAAGTAAATCTTTTTAAGTCAGACAAAGAAATTTCACTTTTAAAAAAAGTTGATAATAGTTCTTCTGATAAAGGACCCTGTACAGCTACTTCACCATAATCCCGGCTTTTATTTAGTATTTCTACTTCAAAGTGATTGCTTTGCCTGTTTATCCATTGCTCATCTTTTACTGAGAAATTTGGAGAGGCATTAACAACTAAAAGAATAAAATTACTGTTTACTTTATATACAAATAAGTCATCTACCTGTCCTCCGGTCGGATAGCACATTGGTGAATATTTAATTGTTCCATCTTTCATATTGTCAAATTTGTTTGTTAATAAGTAGTTTACAAAAGGAATAGCATCCGGGCCCTTTATTTCTATTTCACCCATATGGGAAACATCAAAAATGCCAACATTCTCCCTAACAGCATTATGTTCTTCAATAATGCTTGTGTAGTGGACTGGCATATCAAATCCGTCAAAAGGAATCATGCGGGCATTTAGATTTATATGCTCACGATGGAGCGGAGTTAATAGCAAATCATTAACAGGCATCATAACCTCCTTGTTAAAAATTTATATTTTCATCAGAATAATTTAATTTATCATTATTTTTTATTTCATCATCATAAGTTAAGATAGCTTGTTTCACAGCTAAAACATCATCGGTTTGACTTACAGGTGTAACATGAGGGGCAGAATTTAAAATTTCTGGGTTTTCTTTGGCCTCCTGGGATATTTTAATCATTACATTGATAAAGCTATCCAGGATCTCTTTGCCTTCGGATTCCGGTGGTTCAATCATAATGGTTTCGTCAGCATATGGCTCAAAATGAGGGAAGTAAATTGTAGGTGGGTGATATCCGTAATCCATCAATCTTTTAGCAATTTGCAATGTTTTTATCCCATATTTTTTATATTCACGGCCGGTTAGAGTGCATTCATGACCACAAAAACGGTCATAAGCTGGCTTATAGTAATCTTTTAATTTTGTTAAAACATAATTAGCATTTATGATACTGTTTCTTGAAGCTTGATAAAGGTGTTCTGGACCCAAAGACAGTATCCAGCACAGAGTTTTAACTAAGACTGAAAAATTTCCCCAAAAACTGCGTATCATACCAATGCTTTTTGTACCAGCCTCTTTAAATATATACATATTGTTCTCAGGATTAAAATCAACTAAAGGAGTAGGCAGATAGGGGATAAGATTGCTTTTAACACCAATTACCCCGGAGCCAGGACCTCCTCCTCCGTGTGGCGTCGAAAAGGTTTTATGAAGATTTAGATGTACAATATCAAATCCAGTATCGCCGGGACGAAGAATCCCCAGAGAAGCATTAAGATTTGCACCATCATAATAAAGTAAGCCGCCTTTTCCGTGAATAATTTTCTCTATTTGTTCAATACCTTCATCATATAAACCAACTGTATTAGGATTAGTAAGCATTAAACCTACGGTTTGTTCATCCATTGCTTTTGAAAGGGCATCTATATCAACTGTACCATTTTCATTGGATTTGATTTCTACTACATCAAAGGCACCCATAGCAGCAGAAGCAGGATTAGTACCATGGGCTGAATCAGGAATTAAAATTTTATGTCTATTTTGTCCCTGATCAAGAAAGTATTTTCTCATTATTAAGATTCCTGTTAACTCGCCATGGGCTCCAGAAGCAGGAGCCATTGTAAATTGATCCATCCCGGTTATTTCACAGAGGAGTTTATTTAGTTCAAACATAACTTCTAAACTTCCCTGGACCAGTTCAGTGGGAGCAAAAGGATGTGCCTTTGTAAAATTATTTAAAGCAGCCATTTTTTCATTAATCCTGGGGTTATACTTCATTGTACATGAACCAAGTGGATACAGACCGTCATCAACACCATAATTATATTTAGAAAGCTTTGTAAAATGACGCACAACATCAACTTCTGATACTTCGCTCAAATTTTTTTTATCTTTTTCTATAAAATCAGCAGGTAATATGTCTTCAATTTTTATATCTTCAAATAAATCATCCGGAAGAGAGAAACTGACTCTTCCTGGAATACTTTTCTCAAAAATTAGTTTCATTTCTTCCTCCTTATTGTGATAATAAATTACAAATTGAGTCTAATTCATTTCTGCTAAAGATTTCTGTTATTGCGAATAATAAAGTATTTTGCAAAGGGGTGTCCGAATAGAACTTTTGAATCAGAAGGGGAGGCACAAAACCATTATCAATCAAGACTTTTTTTAAACGCTCCATATCCTTCCCCTTATAGGTTATTAAAAATTCATTAAAATAAGGATATTTATATTTTGTTACAAATTTACCCGTTTCCAATAATTTTTTTTCAAAGTAATGGGCTTTTTTAGCATTTAATAGGGAGTATTGATAAAGCCCCTCAGTACCCATCAGTGATAAATATATATTAGAAGCAATTACATTTAAGTTATGATTAGTGCAAATATTGGATGTTGCTTTTTCGCGACGTATATCCTGTTCTCTTGCTCTAAATGTCATTACAAAACATCTTTTACCATTTTTATCTGTAGTTTCCCCGGCAATTCTTCCTGGAATTTGGCGAATATATTTTTTTCTGGTAGCCAGGAAGGCATTATGTGGTCCACCGAAATCAAGTTCTAACCCAAATGATTGTGTATTTCCTACAACAATGTCAGCTCCCATGTCTCCAGGGGATTTCAATAAACCCAGAGACATACTTTCAGTGATTACCTGTATTAATAAAATGTCTTTTTGATGGGCAATTTCTGAAAATGTCTTTATGCTTTCAATTCCACCAAAAAAATTTGGACTTTGCACTAAAATACAAGCTGTATCATTATCAATCGATTGTTTTAGTTTCTCCAGAGATGTTAATCCATTTTCAGAAGATATTTCTTCAATAATAATATTATGAGGAGCAAGGTAGGTTTTAATTGTTTCTAAATAATGGGGGTGAATCAATGTTGAAACAATAATTTTATTTTTATGTGTTAAACGTAAAGACATAAGTATTGCCTCAGCAGAAGCAGAGGCCCCATCAAATATTGAAGGAACCACCACTTCCATTTTAGTAAGCCTGGCAATATAACTTTGGTATTCGAACATAGACTGTAAAGTCCCCTGGCTAAGCTCGGGTTGATAAGGAGTATAGCATGTCCAAAATTCTTGTCTTTGTAATAAAGCTTTTTGGGCTTCCGGAATAAAATGTCGATATGCTCCTGCCCCTACTAAAGGTTTGAATTTTTGAAAGTTTACATTTTTTTGAGATATCATTGAAATTTTGTCATCAAGTTCAAACTCTGATAGAGCAGAGGGGATATTTAATTTTCTTTTTAACTTAACACTATCAGGTATACTATCAATTAATTGCTCAAAGGATGTTACACCAATTGCCTTAAGCATTTCCTCTTGTTGCTCTTTAGTTGATGGAATATATCTCATAATTATTTACTCCTGTATTTTTATTCTTTTCGGAAATCATTATACTCAGAAGAAGTCATCAATTCTTTGATTTCATCCGGCTTGCTCATTTTTATTTTTGCAAACCAGCCTTCACCATAAGGATCCTGATTTAAGGTAGATGGCTCATTAATAACCTTTTGATTTACCTCAACAATCTCTCCACTTATTGGAGAATATACATCAGATACCGCTTTTACAGATTCCACAGTTGTAAGAACATCTCCTTTGCTGACTTTGGTACCGTTTTTTATTTCCTCCACGTAAACAATATCACCTAATTGGTCCTGAGCATAATCTGTAATTCCTATTACCATAATATTATTACCTTCGTCTTTTAACCACTCATCATTTTTACTGTAATATAAATTTTCAATTATTTTTGACATTTTAAATTCCTCCAAATTTATTTTTACCTTTAAAACAATCCAACAGTATTACCGTCTTTATCAATATCAACCCTGGTTGAGGCCGGGACAGATGGCAGTCCTGGCATAGTCATCATGGTACCCAGAAGGGGATAGAGGAATCCTGCCCCGGCAGAGGCCCGGATGTCCCGAATAGGTATCTTGAAGTTTTTGGGTCTGCCCTTTAAGACAGGGTCATGAGACAGGGACAGGTGGGTCTTGGCCATACAGATGGGCAAATTGCCAAAACCGGCTTTTTCAAAGAGCCTGATATTCTTTTCGGCTTGGGGGAGATAGGTGACCCCATCTGCTCCGTAGATATTAGTAGCGATAGTCTCGATCTTTTCTTTGATGGAGGCCTCAAGCTCATACAGGTGATGAAAACCGTTTTCTTCTTCACAGGCTTCGATAACTGCCTCGGCCAGCTCTGTACAACCAGCTCCACCTTTGGCCCAGCCTTCGTGGGTGACTACAGAGGCGGCACCGGCCTGTAGACCCTGTTCTTTTATCAGGTTAATCTCACCTTGGGTGTCGGTGGGGAAACTATTGATGACAACTACCGGTGAGACTCCGTGGGCAAGGACATTCTCAATATGCTTTTGCAGGTTTTCACAGCCTTTCTCCACTGCCGGTAGGTTTTCTTTGGAAAGAGTCTTTTGGTCTAGTGGTTTACCGGCTATGACGTTAATAGCTCCTCCGTGCATCTTTAAAGCCCGGATGGTACAGACGATGACTGCTGCATCTACTTTCAGGTTACTTGTACGGCATTTGATGTTACACATCTTCTCAAAGCCCATGTCTGAGCCGAAGCCCGATTCGGTTACGACATAGTCGGACAGTTTGGTTGCTATTAAATCAGCCAGTACTGAGTTGTTGCCATGGGCTATGTTGGCAAAGGGGCCGCAGTGCATAAAGCAGGGGCCGTGCTCTAAGGTCTGGATGAGATTAGGATTAAGGGCATCTTTTAGGAGAACGGTCATGGCACCGGCTGCCTGTAGGTCTTCGGCGGTGACGGGTTTGCCTTCATGGGTATAGGCGACAGTCATCCTGCCCAGTCTCTCTCTCAGGTCGAAGATATTGGTGGCCATGGCTAAGATGGCCATCACCTCAGAGGCCACGGTGATGTCAAAGCCGGTCTCGCGGGGAATGCCGTTGGTCTTACCGCCAAGGCCGATTACGATATTGCGCAGGGCACGGTCGGAGATATCCACAACCCGGTTGATGCCGATGGAGTGCAGGTCAATGTTGAGTTTGTTTCCCTTCTGCAGGTGAGTGTCTAACATGGCACATAAAAGATTGTTGGCTGCTCCTACGGCATGGATGTCACCGGTAAAGTGCAGGTTTAAGTCTTCCATGGGCACTACCTGGGAGTAGCCGCCTCCGGCTGCTCCGCCCTTGATGCCGAAGACCGGGCCCATGGAGGGCTCTCGTAAGGTGTTGATAACCTTTTTGCCTAATTTGGCCAGGCCCTGTCCTAAGCCGATAGAGGTGACGGTCTTGCCTTCTCCTAAAGGGGTAGGTGTGATGGCTGTTACTACAATGTACTTGCCCTGGGGTCTGTCGGAAAGACGGTTTAAGATATCTGCTTTTACCTTGGCCTTATACTTACCGTAAGAGATAAGCTCATCATCGGTGATGCCTATAAAGCTGGCGATTTCAGTGATGGGAAGCATCCTGGTTTGCTGGGCGATTTGTAAATCTGATAACATATTTCCTCCTTTGTTACTGATTATTGAATTTATTTTTTTATAAAATTTTATAAAAACAAAAATCTAAATATTTATAGAGAAACAAATAACTATTAAAAAAAATAGACAGAGTCTTATAAATCAAATAAGACTCTGTCTATAAACCTGAGAGATTCTTCCTGAAAGCTTCTTGATAATTAGTCTGCGAAAAATTTTTGGATTTGCGTATTAGGAAGTTGCCCCTTCGGCGATATAATAATCTTTCCAGAGCACTGTCCAATTTCGGTCCTTTTACCTGAGAGTTTGGATGAGCCATCATCTTGCCCCTTCGGTGTTTTTTCATTAAAAATTTTAATATAAATAAATAATAAAAAAACTCTCCCGAAATCTTCATACAGCTTACTAATTATTCTATATCATTTTTTTTATAAAAAGGTGTGATGAATAGTAACATCTATGATATAATTTAAAATGTTTTTTTATTTTGTAAATTATTATATACTATAACTAAATTGATGACAAGTAAATATTACAAGGGAGTAAATAATAGTGGTTAAAAATGAGTTAAAAAAAGAATGGATCGCAATTTTGGATTTTGGTTCTCAGTATACACAATTAATTGCTAGAAGAATCAGAGAATTTAATGTTTATTCGGAAATATTTCCATATTACGTTGATATTGCAGAACTGAAAAAGAAATCCCCGAATGGCATTATCCTTTCTGGTGGTCCAGATAGTGTGCTGAATAGTAATTCACCTACAGTGAGTAAAAGTATTTTTGATATAAATATACCAATACTTGGAATATGCTATGGTTCACAATTGATTACAAAATTAATGGATGGTTTAGTATATAAATCAGAGAATGCTGAGTTTGGGAATGCTAAAGTGAAAATATGTAATAATAAAAATATTTTATTCCATGATTTTCCTGATGAAATAGAAGTTTGGATGAGCCACAATGATATAATAAAAAAAATGCCAGCTGGATTTAAGTTAGCTGCTGTGAGTTCAGATGATGCAATTGCTGCTATCTTTGATGAAAAAAGAGATGTATATGGGCTGCAATTTCATCCAGAAGTGACCCATACAAAAATGGGCAAAGATATATTATATAATTTTACTCACCGCATTTGCAAATGTGCTGGTAGTTGGAAACCAAAAGTTTTTATAGATAAAACCATTGACTATATAAAAAAGGAAATTGGCGACGGTAAAGTAGTGGCTGGAGTTAGCGGAGGTGTTGATTCTATGGTTGCTGCCGTGTTAACTCATAAAGCTATTCAAGAAAAGCTTCATTGTATTTTTATTGACACCGGTCTAATGCGTAAGAATGAGGCCGAGGAGGTTAAACGTATATTTCAAGAATTCTTTGAAATAAAATTATATGCCTATGATTATTCTAAGGAATTCTTGGCTGCTCTCCAAGGAATTAATGACCCGGAAAAGAAACGAAAGATAATTGGTAATTTATTTATTAAAATATTTGAAGATAAGGCTAAAAGAATTGGGAATGTTACTCATCTTCTGCAAGGCACTCTTTATCCTGATGTTATTGAGAGTGTTTCGATTAATGGCCCTTCTTCGAAAATAAAATCACATCACAATGTTGGTGGATTACCAGAAAAAATGGAATTAAAATTATTAGAACCTTTAAAAAACTTGTTTAAAGATGAAGTAAGAAAAATTGGCAAGAGTCTTAATATCCCGGACACTATTTTATGGAGGCAGCCTTTCCCAGGTCCAGGGCTTGCAATTCGTGTAATTGGAGAAATTGATTTTAACAAATTACAAATTTTAAGAGAAGCTGATGAAATTATCAAAAAGGAAATTTTAAAAGAGGGATTGAACAGGGATTTATGGCAATATTTTGGTATTCTTCTCCCGGTAAAGTCAGTAGGAGTAATGGGCGACTTAAGAACATATGACTATAGCCTGGTTTTAAGAATTGTTACAAGTTATGATGGGATGACTGCAGATTGGGCAAGATTACCGCATATTCTTTTAGCTAAAATATCAAATTCTATTATAAATAATGTTAAAGGTATTAACCGAATATTGTATGATATAAGCTCTAAACCGCCTTCTACTATCGAGTGGGAATAATTAGTCAGTATAGAGTATTTAGTATTGAGTAGAAATATTTTAGGTATACCTGTTTGTATGAAGAGTTGAAATAGAAGTATGTCAGAAAGGGTAATATAATAGGTAAATATTTGGATTCTAACTCAATATTGGCCATAATTATCAGGCTCACTCTTTATTTAACCATAAAAAGATTAAAATAAGCTAGATGATAATATTTCACCTGAAGTACAAAATTTGGAATACTATTGCTTAAGAAAGATTATGGCTAAAGGTATAACTAAAAAATCGAAAAGAAAAAGAGTAAAAAAGTTAACACCCTTTCAGGGGTTCTTAATGCCACTCGCTATGCGGGTGCGATATTTGTTTTAACTAAAAAATATAAAAAAAATAATAACTTGTAGAGAGGTAATTAAAATGTCAACAACAATAATAGTAGGAACCCAATGGGGAGATGAGGGGAAAGGTAAAATTACTGATCTATTGACAAAAGAATATGATATAATCGTTCGCTACCAGGGTGGCTGCAATGCAGGTCATACGGTAGTGGTTGGAGATAAACAATACATTTTCCATCTCTTGCCTTCTGGTGTTTTGCACAATGGCAAAATTTGTTTAATTGGAAATGGGGTTGTATTGGATCCTGAGGTTTTTTTTGAAGAGATTATTTCTTTGGAAAAAGAAGGAATATCTATTGAGGATAGATTGTATGTTGATTACAAAACACATATAATATTGCCTTATCATAAAATAATAGATGAAATTAGTGAAAAAGAAAAAGGGGAATTAAAAATCGGAACTACAAAAAAAGGCATAGGCCCAGCCTATGTTGATAAATATTCACGTAATGGGATCAGGGCATGCGATTTAATTCATGAAGACTCACTTGAAAGGAAATTAAATTTACAACTAAATCAAAAAAGAGATTTTTTATTTAAAAATTATAAAATTGATTTATCTGAAGAAAGTATTAGCGAGATAAAAGAAAGATACTATAACTACGGAAAGAGAATAAAAAAACATTTAATCGACGGCTCTCTTTTTTTAGATGAGAATATAAAAAAAAATAAAAATATAATCTTTGAAGGTGCACAGGGAATAATGTTAGACGTAGACCATGGAACCTATCCGTATGTTACATCATCGAATCCGATGGCAGGTTGCGCGTGTACCGGATGTGGAATAAGTCCTGTTTATATAGACAATGTTATTGGAATTTGTAAGGCATACACTACAAGAGTTGGTGAAGGCCCATTTCCAACAGAATTAAATGACTCAGCAGGAGAGAAAATAAGAAAATATGGTCATGAATATGGTGCTACAACCGGAAGACCACGAAGGTGCGGATGGTTTGATGCGCCGGTAGTTAAATATGCTAACAGGATAAATGGTATTAAAGAAATTGTTTTAACTAAATTAGATGTATTGAGTAATTTTAAAAAGATTAAAGTATGCAAAGGGTATACCATAAATAAAGAATTATACTCTTATTATCCTGCTGATAGCGAGATCATTAATTTTATTAAGCCAGTATACGAGGAGATTGATGGCTGGCAAACAGAAATAAACCATATTTTAAAATTTGATGATTTACCGAACAAAGCAATAGAATATGTTAAGCTCATTGAAGATTTAACAGATTGCAGGGCTACAATTATTTCAGTAGGCCCAAAAAGATCGCAAACTATTATAAGATAAAAGTATTCAAATAATAATTTTAGGAGAAAAATTAAATTGATTGAAAGATATAGTCTGGAACCCATGAATTCTATCTGGCAAGAGAAAGAAAAATATGATACATGGCTAAAAGTTGAGATAGCTGTATGCGAGGCTCGCCATAAATTAGGGTTATTAGAAAAAAAAGACTTAGATTTTATTAAAAAAAATGCAAAATATTCCATTAACAGAATAAACGAAATTGAAAAAATAACCAGACATGATGTTTTGGCTTTTACTACAAACATAGGGGAAAATCTTGGAGATTATTCACGTTATTTTCACCAGGGGTTAACATCTTCTGATGTCTTAGACACTGCTTTAGGCTTATTATTAAAAAATGCATCTAAAATAATTTACTCTGATATAAAAAAAGTTAAGGATAAATTAGCCAGTTTATCACATAAGTATAAACATACTGTTATGATTGGACGGACTCATGGTGTTCATGCAGAGCCAATAACTTTTGGATTCAAACTCGCTTTATGGTATTCTGAGATGAAGAGAAACCTGGATAGATTAAAGCTTGCTGAAAAAGAGGTTAGTTACGGAAAAATATCTGGGGCAGTAGGAAACTATGCTCATATTGAACCACAAGTAGAAGAAATTGTTTGTAAAAAACTGGGATTGAAGCCAGCTGATATATCCAGTCAAATTATACAACGCGATAGACATGCTTATTTTATAAGTGTGCTAGCAATAATAGCATCATCACTGGAAAAATTTGCTACAGAAATTAGAAGCTTGCAAAGAACTGAAATACTAGAATTAGAAGAAAGTTTTGTTTCTGGGCAAAAAGGTTCATCGGCAATGCCACATAAAAAAAATCCTATAATATGTGAGCAGATTTGCGGACTTTCGAGGGTTTTAAGAGGATATTCAGTGTCTGCCCTAGAAAACAACAGCCTTTGGCATGAGCGCGATATCTCTAATTCTTCTGTGGAAAGAGTAATATTGCCTGATAGCACAATATTAATAGATTACATGTTAAACAAATTCTATTTTGTTTTGGATACTTTAAAAGTAAACCAAAAAAACATGAAAAAGAATTTGAATATAACCAGGGGACTTATTTTTTCTCAGCGAGTTATGCTTGCATTAACACAAAACGGGCTATCAAGAGAAGAGGCATATAAGATTGTTCAGGATAATACTTTAGACTCCTGGAATAATAATATAGATTTTAAAGAATTAATGTTAAATAATGATAAAATAAAAAAGTATATGTCTAAAGATGAAATAAAAGCCTGTTTTGATTATAATTATTTTTTACGACATGTTGATTTTATTTATAAAAAGGTCTATAAAAATTGAATGAATCAATAAATCTTTATTTTTTGAGAACAGAATTATATAAGCTAGATAAGAAAATTAGTATAAAATAATATTTAAGGAGGGGAAAAATGGAAGCTGAAAAAATATGGATGGACGGTAAAATGGTTGATTGGAATGATGCAAAGATTCATGTTTTAACTCATGCATTACACTATGGTAGCGGTGTATTCGAAGGAATACGTGCGTATGAGACAGAACAGGGAGCGGCTGTTTTTAGGTTGAAAGACCATGTTAATAGACTTTTTGATTCTGCAAAAATATTAAGAATGGATATTCCTTATTCGAAAGATGAAATAACAAAAGCAATAAAAGAAACTGTAAAAATAAACAAACTAAATAGTTGTTATATTAGACCATTGGTTTATAGAGGGTTTAAAAAATTAGGGTTAAATCCCTTTAGTTGTCCTGTGCGGGTTATGATTGCTGCATGGGAATGGGGGGCTTACCTTGGAGAAGAAGCATTGGCTAAAGGAATTAAAGCTATTACTTCTTCTTGGCAAAGGAGTAATATCAACTCCACTTCTGCAAAAGCAAAAATATGTGGTAATTATGTAAACTCAATATTTGCAAACATGGAAGCAGTTGAAGCAGATGTAGAAGAAGCCATATTATTGGATAGTGATGGTTATGTAGCAGAGGGTCCTGGTGAAAATATTTTTTGGGTCAGTGATGGCGTTCTATACACCCCCCCTTTGACCTCAGTTTTAGAGGGAATTACTCGAAAAACAATTATAAAGATAGCAAAAGACATGAATTTTGAAGTAAGAGAAGAGTTTATAGCAAGAGATGTCTTGTATTTAGCAGATGAGGCTTTCTTTGCAGGCTCTGCCGCAGAACTAACTCCAATAAGAGAAATTGATCACTATACTATTGGTTCAGGTGAAAGAGGACCAATAAGTAAAAAGTTACAGGAAAAATTATTCAGTGTTTTTAAAGGAAAAGAAAAACAATATATTGATTGGCTAGATTTTGTAAATAAAATTATATAAAATTTAACATTAGGAGATAAGAAACTAATGAGTATATCAGAAAGAATAAAAAATATCCATGCATCTCAAACACTAGCTATAACCGCACAGGTTTTAAAGATGAAGGCAGAAGGTAAGAAAATTATAAGTTTTGGTGCTGGGGAACCAGATTTTGATACTCCAGGCAATATACAAGAAGAAGCAATAAAGGCAATAAGAAGTGGTTTTACTCATTATACTACATCTTCAGGAATAACTGAATTAAAAAAGGCAATAATAGAAAAATTAGCAAGAGACCAAAATATTTCCTACGATGTCAGCGAAATTATTATATCTAATGGGGCTAAGCATTGCCTTTATAATGCTTTAATGGCTTTGTGTAATCCAGGTGATGAAGTAATTTTACCTACTCCCTGTTGGGTAAGTTATACCGAGCAGATTAAGCTAGCACAGGCAGTACCAGTCTTTGTTCAAACTGACCCTGATAACCAATTCCGTATTTCAGCAGAAAAAATAGAAAAAAGTATTACAAATAAGACAAAGGCAGTTTTAATTAATACACCAAATAATCCTACAGGTTCTGTCTATGATAAAAAAGAATTGCAAAAAATCGCTCAAATTTTAGTCAAAAATGATATTTATTGCATAAGTGATGAGATTTATGAAAAATTAGTTTATGATAACACTAAACACTTTTCTATTGCTTCTTTTGGGGAGAAAATAAAAGCAAAGGTGATACTTATAAATGGTGTCTCAAAATCATATGCAATGACAGGATGGAGAATAGGCTACGCTGCTGGACCAAAAGATATAATCTCAGGCATGTCAAAATTTCAAGGTCATTGTACTTCAAATGCAAATTCAATTGCACAAGTAGCAAGTGTTGAAGCGTTAATAGGAAACCAGGATTCAATTGGACATATGCACAATGAATTCGATAAAAGAAGAAGGTTTATTGTTAAAGAACTCAATAAAATAAAAGGTTTTAGCTGTAATATGCCAGAAGGTGCCTTTTATGCCTTTCCTGATATCAGGGAATTATTAAACGCTGGTATTATATATGATGGTAAAAAAGTCACCAACTCTTTAGAGTTAACGAATTACATATTAAGTGAATCCGAAGTTGCTGTAGTTCCTGGAAGTGCATTTGAGGCAGAAGGTTATTTAAGAATGTCTTATGCTACTTCCATGGAGGATATTGAAGAAGGAATCAATAGACTGCAAAAATTATTCAATTAAAATATTCTTTTAAATATTTTGTTTTTAAAATATAAATAAATCCAGGGTTATATCCACCCTGGATTTATTTATGATAAGATAATAATTTATTTTAACCAACAATACACTTTGAGAGGATACAAAAGTATGGGTGTAAAATATAACCAGGCACAAAAAAATGCAATTGAGCTAAGCAAAGGCCCTGTTCTTGTTATTGCTGGTGCCGGTAGCGGCAAAACAAGTGTTTTGATAGAACATATTATATATTTAATAAAACAAGAAAATATCAAATTAGAAAATATTTTGGCTGTTACATTTACAAATAAGGCAGCTAATGAAATGAAAGAAAGAATTAAAAAAGCAAATATTCTGAATAATAAAGTTGGTTATTCACAGAATAATATTTGGATTGGTACATACCACTCAATTTGTGTGAGAATGCTTCATCAATATATTAAGTATCTAGGTTTTAATAACAATTTTAATATTTATGATAGCAATGATACAAAAAGCCTTTTAAAAAAATGTATTAATAATCTTGATTTGGATTCTAAACAATATCGAGTAAAAGCTGTAGCCGGTATTATAGCAAAATCTAAAAATGAGCTTGTTAATGAAGATGATTTTCATGAAAATGCAATAGGTTTTTATAATAAAGTAATTGCAAAGATTTACCAGAAATACCAGGAGGAGATGTTTAAAAATCAATCACTGGATTATGGTGATTTGATTCTGAAAACAGTAGAGTTGTTTAAAAAATATCCTGATATTCTTAGTTATTATCAAAAGAAATTCAAACATATTTTAATTGATGAATATCAAGACATTAATCATGCACAGTATATTTTAATAAAACTACTATCACAAAAAAGTAATAACATATTTGCAGTTGGAGATCCTGACCAGAGCATTTATAAATTTAGAGGAGCAGAATTAAGCAATATAATAAATTTTGAAGAGGATTTCCCTGAATGTAATGTTGTAAAATTAGAAGAAAACTATCGCTCGTCTGATATTATTCTTAAAGGTGCAGATTTTGTAATAAAAAACAATGTTTATCGTAAAGAAAAGGGATTGTGGACAAGAAGAAAGGGAGGTGAAAAAATAAAATATTATGAAGCAAACAGTGCAAATGATGAAGCAGAATTTATTGCTAGAGAAATAATAAATTTAAAAATTAAGGAAAAAATGCGATGGAATGATTTCGTTATCCTGTATCGCACTAATGCACAATCAAGACATTTTGAAGAAATACTGTCAAGGCAAAGCATCCCATTTAAACTAATTGGTAGCATAAGATTTTACGCAAGAAAAGAAATTAAGAATTTAATTTATTTAATTAAATTGATTGATAATCCATATAATAAAGAGTATTGCATGAAATGGTTGGAAATGGATAAAATGGGGATAGGCCCGATAGGAATGGAAAAAATAAATGATATTGCAGAAAAAGAAAAGATGAGTATTTTGGACGCTCTTAATATTTATATAAAGTCTTCTGGAAGCAGAATAAAAGATGAAAACAAAGAAAAAATCAGGCAATATGGCAGAATATTTAATGATTTAAGAAAAAATAAAACAAATATATCCACATTATTCGAGGATCTGGTTAAAAGAATAAGGTATTATAACATTATAAAAGTAGAGGATGATAAAATAAAAACTGATAATAAAATTGAAAACGTCAAAGCATTTTTACAATCTATTAAAGATTACGAAAAAACATATCCAGAAAGCAATTTAAATGAATTTCTTTCATATATTTCACTTATTTCTGATTCAGATAACTTTTCTACTATCGAAAACGAGGATGTGGTTAATTTAATGACTCTACACTGTGCTAAAGGACTTGAGTTTCCGGTGGTATTTTTGACTGGACTGGAAGAAGGTATTTTCCCACATATTAAAAGCTTTGCAAACAACATAGATTTGGAAGAAGAAAGAAGACTTTGTTATGTGGGAATGACACGGGCAATGAATAGGCTATATCTAACTTATAGCTGGAGGCGTAATATGGATGGAAAAACAAAATTTAATCAGGTTTCACGATTTTTTAATGAGATACCAAAAAAATATTTAGAAAAATCAGATAGCTGCTTAAATAATTTTAATTCCAATTTAAACACAAAAAACGATTTAGAAAAAAAGCAATTAAACATTGATGATTATATTTCTCACCCTGACTGGGGAGAAGGCGTAATAATTAATAAGAAAAAAGTAGGCGATGATTTTTATATTACAGTTAACTTTCGTGAACGAGGAATTAAAAGACTGTCATTAAAATATGCACCAATAAAAAAGGCAGAAAAAATATAGAGACTATTAATCATTGGGGATCTTTATCTCACAATTTTTTCTGCCATGAATACATCTAAGAACGGTTATCTACATATATATGCAGATTCTATTAGCTTATGGTATCTAGTTAATCTGTTAGTAAATCTATGTTCTTTTCAATTATTGCTTTTTCTTCAATCTCTTCTAAGTATTTATCAAAAGCTTCTTGCTGTCTTAGAGGAAGTAATTGGTATCTGATTTCTTCTTTAACTATCTCTAATTCAAGATAACCCGAGGGCTTCTTTTCTAAGACTTTAAAAATATGAAACCCATTCTCTATTGGTATAATTTCACTTATTTCTCCTGGGTTTAGAATAAACAATTTTTCTTCTATTTCTGCTTTTAAAGTTCCCTTAGTTATAAAACCAATGTCTCCACCTTCAGCTGCGCTGGAAGAAATTGAAAAATCCCTGGCCAGGGATGAAAATTCTTCACCCTCATTTAGTTTATTTATAATATCTTCAGCCTGATCCCTGCTTTCTACTAAAATATTAAGTGCGTGTATTTCCTCTTCTTGCCAGTAGTTATCTTTATTATCTTCATAATACATTTCGATATCTTCATCGCTTAAGTTAGTTTTTTCAATAATTTCCTTTTGAAGTAATGATTGTATTAATATCTGGTCAACTGCATTTTTTATCTGGAAAGCAATTTCAGGATCTTCACGTAGATTTAGCTC
>Ga0334885_1002989_pt1 | contig 16374 bp, 23 predicted proteins | sample GraSluR1_MG_8_FD_207233 | JGI IMG/M metagenome (GOLD analysis project Ga0334885, IMG submission 207233) | Sludge microbial communities from methane-producing bioreactor in Wageningen University, Netherlands - Granular Sludge_31_05-R1 | ecosystem: Engineered > Bioreactor > Anaerobic >...
TCGTCCCGTCCTTTGGCTGAGTAGGCGGCGGCCGTGGCGTTGTAGAGCCTCAAAAAAGCGTCCCGATACAGGGTATTCTCTCTCTTCAATCCCTCGATCTCTCGGAGGAGATCGGAAACTTCATATTCCTTCGATGGGTCATTTACCATAGTGTAACACCTCTTCGGGGGGCGTTATCGGATCGGCGGGTGGTTGTGGTTGACCGTTTTACCGCCGGTCACAAACTCATTCAATTTTCAATAATCCCGTCTCTCTTCATCTTTTCGACTATTGCATCACGGCAATAGGGCGACATTCCCCTAAGCGTCCCCGTGGTCTTCAAGACGAACTCTTTTAGCTTCATCGCAACGTCCGGTTCAAGGTAAACTGCGATTTGTGTCTTATCAGGAGCATCCATATTTTAGCATATTATATAGCAATAGCATTTAAAGCTTATCCCGTTAGCTTTAAATAGTTATATGGTAAACTGTTAACTATGATAGCAACCACAACCACAGAACCGAAGGCGGCCGCGGGCGATCTCCCCGACGGCTTGAACCACAGAAGGGGCGTCGAGTACCTGGCGGCGGCGGCTGGAATGAAACCGGACCAGCTGGGGGCCGCGGCGATCTTCGACGAGAGGATAGGATTTTCAGAGATCACGGCCTTCATCAAAAGCAGCGACGGGCGCGGCTACTGGATGACTACTTTAAATGAGTGCTCATGCCCTGACTGGAGATATCGCAAGGCGGGGACGGGAAAGCTCTGTAAGCATCAGGAGCGATTAGCCGAAGTCCTGAAGGCGAGGGGGACCGCCTCCCTCCCTTCCGGCGTGGTGGGGATGACCTCCGAGGAGTTAGCAGAGAGGGCCGATCGGATAGCCGCCAGAAACGCGCGACAGGCAGAAGAGAGGGCGAGGAGGGCGGCGGCGGTCTCGCCGTCGCGACGAGGCTTCAACAACCCCGGGGAGGTGGAGGCGTGAGGGTCCTCCTCTTCGCCCTCCTGGCGGTGGTCGCCCTGTCCACCGTCGGCGACGGGCCGCGGGACCCCTTCCCCCTCGGTGGAGACGGGGTGATGTGGGCGGCGTGGCGGCCGGCCGTTCCCGCCCCCTCCCTCGTCTTCGAGGGCGTGGTGATCGGCGAGGGGCACGTGTCCACCAGGTTCTACGTCCGGAGCTCCCCTCTCGGTGGTCGGTGGGCGTGACTCGCCACCTCTCCCCCTGTCAGGTGGAGGCGGCCCTAAACTCCCTCCTGGCGGCATATCCAGAGGTGGTCTCCCGGTGGGCCGTCGGGCTCGTGGCCGAACCTCCGGCGGAGCTGGCGGCCTGGCTGAGGGGGGGCCGATGACGGCTTGCAAGATGCGTCGGAGGCGCCGGAGGCGATCGGCGGCGGCGGTATCGGTGAGCTTCGCCGGCCTGAAGAGGGAGCATCTGCTATGTAGCTTCGGGCCGGAGAACCTCTACCTCTGGCGATCTGGCGAGGGCTGGCGGTGGTTCCCATATCCGTTTTTCGAGGGGGAGGGCCGCCTCCTCTCGGAGGCATTGGCTGAGGTACAGGCGGCGATTGATCGAGGCGAGGCGCGGGCGGGGCGGTGATGGTGATGGACGATATCGAGAAGGCCGATAAGATTAGGCTGGCGACGGAACTTCACGAGATCGAAGAGAAGCGGGTGGCGGGCCACATAAGCGACGAAGAGGCGCAAGAGTACAGGCTTGCGGCGGCGTTGGGCTTCTACACGGTGGACGAGGAGGGGATAAGGCGACCGGATTTTTACCACCTCCACGAGGCGATTATTGCCGGCGCCCTTCCTGGCGATCTCCTCAATATCGAATACGACGAGGACGGCAACGGGACGGTCTGTGACTGCGAAGCGTGCAGAGAGCGGCGTGGCTGGTAGATCCTCGCCACCTCTCCCCCTGCTATTTTTATTCGACCTCGATTTAAAAAGCTGTACGTGGCTTCTGGAGGGCGTCGGTCCTGGAGGTCCTGACTACAGGACCGGGGGCCGATCCTCCAGTCTGGCGGCCGTGGTGAGCCCGTCCTGGCGAGGGGGGCGGAGAGTCAGGCGGAAGACGAAGAGCGACAGCAACGGCTCTGCACCTCTTTTATTCCTCGATTCAAATTAATTTTTCAGATGCGTTTTAAGGGCCCTCTTATTTTCGATGGTGAGATGAAAGTGTGTTATACATTTTTAACCAGAACGTGTATAGATAATAAAGGAATCTATGACGATATCATGGAGGGAATTTAAATATGGCAGGAGAACCTAATCCTGGGGTTGCGGCGGTTTGCAGTTTCTTTATTACCGGACTCGGGCAGATCTACAACGGGGAGCTCTTCAAGGGGATCATTTTGATGGTCATTCAAGGTGTGAACGTTGCCCTTATGTTCGTCGTGGTAGGGTTCCTAACGTTTCCCCTAGTTTGGATATATGGCGTCTGGGATGCACATAAAGTAGCGAAAGAGAAGCAAGCCATCTACAACCGGCAGCCGACCGTGATCTATCAACAGGGACCGGCACCGGTCGAGAAGCAAGAGTGAACTGGCGTCTGTGGTGGGGGGGGTTCTCACCCTTTCCTGCTATTTTTATTCGACCTCGCTTTTAAAAGCTGTACGTGCGTTTTGTGGGCATCTCGTCCTGGAGGTCCTGGACTATGGCCCGGCCTCTGATCCTCGCCAGGGGGCGCTGTGGCGGCGTCTTTTCTGGCGGCGGGGGCGATCTTCCTCTGGCTCCCTCCCCCTCCGCGTTGGTTATGTGACTCTCTCCCATCTTTAGAGGCCGGATAGTCACATAACTACTTTTGAGTATAACCTTTCGAGCCCTCCACCTCCTCCGGCGGCGAGGGCGAGGCGTGGCGGTTCTGTGGAGGGGTATCTTTTGGCCGACTACTTCGGGCCGTGAGGTATGAGGATGGGCGACAGATGGGGCGGGTTCTTATAGTCTCTATCTTCGACGAGTTTACAAAATAATATTATTCCCGTAACCGGATATTATGACGGGCCGGGGATCGCCACAAAGACCGATAGCGGGCGATGGTGGGGATTTTGTGGACTTAATTAAATCCGATTTATGAAACGACCTACATCAAAAAAGGCGAGCCGAAAGTTTGACAGGCTGAGGTATTTGGCGGTCCGGGCGAAGGAGAGGATGTTGGCCGGGAAGGCCGCAGACCCTCAGGCCCATGGGCCTGAAGCGGCAGAACGGAAGCAGGCCCGCGACGAAGCCGCCGAGGTGGAGGAGGTGGCCGGGGTCACTCCTCCGAGGCCGGGGGAGCTGGCACAATTCCCATATAAGCTATATCCAACGTTTTATTTAATGGGGGACAAACTTAAATACCTAGAATCTGATACGATCTATATAGATTCCTCCCCAGGAATATACATGAGGTCCTACCATGCGAAAAATCAGACTGACCGAATATGTCGGAGTGAAGTTCATGCCCTCCGAGCGGAAGCGCCTAGAATCGATATCAGACGAGCGCGAGCTTACCCTATCGGCCCTGGTTAGGGGCTATGTTTTAGAAGGGCTGGCAAAGGACGAAATGTCAGGGGTTACGTCTTAAAGAAATAGGATATGCCGCGACCGTTGCCAACGGCGCGGCGTGATCACCGCAATTGGGGACATCTGAGGTGACTTAGATGAATGTTAGTTTAAAACAATTTAAGGTTTTCCCCGCCGATTCGGGGGAAGATCGGCGGCATTTCGGCGAAAGAAGCCATATCGAGGCTTTGGAGCGCGAAATAGCCGCCAGAATCGAGGCGAACCACCAGCGGGCGGGGCGGTGGTGATGACCTCCTCCTCCCCGGTGGCGATCCCAGATCAGTTCCGAGCCGACGGCTTCCGGTTTGTTAAGCTCGGATCGACCGGCGAGGCGCTGAAGAAGCCCTTTGAATACTTCTGGGATAGTCCAACTCTGGAGGACGCCAGGCGCCGATATGCCGAGGACCTGGCGGCCGCGGGCGGCGACAGATCAAAATCACCGAAGCTCCAGGCGGGCGAGCCCTCAAGGCTGGCGAACTACGGGGTAGACGACCCGGCCCTCCTCCAGCACCTCAAGCGGGGGGGGAACTATGGGATCATCACCGGGACCGGGCCGAACGGGGCGGGGCTGGCGACGTTGGACGCGGATAACCTCCCTCGTCTGGCTGAATTGGTGGACCTCTCCCTCCTCCCCTCGACCCTGGAGGCAGGGCGACGAGGAGAGGACGGCGAGCCGATCCCGGAGAGACGCCATTTTCACTATCTATCCGACCTGGAAGGAAAGCACCTCCTCCGGGACCCTGAGACAGGCGAGGACCTGGGGGACCTCCGGGGTACTGGTGGCTTTCAGGTAGTCGGGCCGGGGAGTCTGCATCCCTCCGGGGCGCGGGTGGAGGTCCTGGAGGACCGACCCCTCGCCTACGTCTCCGGGGCCGAGCTGCTGAGGATACTGGCTCCGGTCCTGGAGGCTTCCAGCCCGTCGAAGCTGGAGACCGACCGGGCAAAGCTGGAAGGGCTAAGGGGCAAAAGGAGGCCCCCGACGGCGACGGATAAGGACCCCTTCGCCGACGTGTCGATCTTGGACGTGATCGACGTATCGGGCTTCAAGGAGTCGGGCGGTCAGCTCTTCGGGCCCCATCCCATTCATGGGAGCGACACCGATCATAATTTGGTCATCAACCCGTCAAAAAATAGCTGGTGGTGCGGTCGCCACCGAACCGGCGGCGGTGTTGCGCAATGGCTGGCGGTGGAGGGGGGGATACTCCGATGTGAGGAGGCGAAGGGCGGGGCCCTCCGGGGCGAGAAATTCCTCCAGGTTCTCGATTATGCGAGGGCGCGGGTGATCATCCCCGACGACGGCCGGGGAGCGACAGGGGAGGCGCGGGACTTCATCGAGAGGGTAAAAGAAGGGCGGATAGAAGACCCCCGGCGATTGAAGGACCGGGCCGTCCTGAGGGCGTTGCTGACTCTCCGAGAGCGGGACCCTCTGGAGTTTGATATCCTCGCCGACGAGCTGAAGGCCGCGGGCGCGGTCAAGCTCCCCACTCTCAAAAAGATGATTGACGGGGAGGAGCGGCGACAGGCAGAGGAGAAGGCCGAGGAGGGAGGGCCCGAAGTCTCCGAGGAGATCAAGAGAGAGGCAGACCGGATCATCTCCGCCGGTGAATCTTTTGAGTACATCTACAAAGTCTGGCAGTCCCGCCACCTGGGAGACGCGAAGGCCGGCAAAGCTCTGATAATATCGACGGGGGCCCAAAGTTGCACGAATACCGCGGGAATCAACGTTATCCTAAACGGGCCGCGGGGTAGCGGTAAGTCCGATATCCTCCAGCGGGCGGCCGAGCTAATGGCCGAAGAGTACGTTTTGTTTGGGAATATGTCGCCACAGGCGATTTACTACCACGCGGAACTGATGCCGGCCGGGGCTATAATCGCATACGACGATATCACCTGGAACGATACTTTTGCAAGCGTTCAAAAAAGATGTACAACCAAGTTCCAAGAGGGGGCCGATCACCGAACCGTGATAGACGGAAAGCCGAAGACTCACCGGACTAAGGAGAGGTTGGCGTTCTGGTGTACGTCGGTGGATCGCCAATTCGATGAACAAGTCCAAGATCGATACTGGAGTCACAACGTCGAAGACTCCCCGACTCATAAGGCTAAGGTTATCGGCTTCATGAAAGCACGTGACGCGGGGATAGATCGAGAGGTCGAAGAGAGGGAGACGGCGATCTGTCGGGCGATCATCCGAGACTTGAAAGATCACCTTTTCGAGGTCGTCTTACCTTTTGCGGAGAGGATAACGGTCCTGGAGGGCGTCGGCGAGCGGGGGTATAAGATCCTCTCCGACCTGGTGAAAGCGTTCTGTGCGTTCCGCTATGCTGTCCGAGAGGTAGACGACCGGGGCCGACTTATCGCCACAGAAGAGGACTTCCAGGATGCTAAAACCTTATTCGATGCTGCCGAGGGGCACGGCGAAGAGAAGTATACTGAGGTCGAAAAAAAGGTGCTGAGGGCCCTTATCAACTCCGGGTACGTTGCAACCCTGGAGAACCTGAGAGACGGGACGGGGCTCTCCAGCGGGCGATTGAAGGATATTCTAAACGGCCGGGGGCGCGATGAACAAAAGAGATACGGGCTTCTGGCTAAATGTTCTGGCCTGACAGTGGAGCGGATATCCGAGACGGTCTATTTTGAGCCCGAGGCAGGTAAGCCGAAGTCTAAGACGGTCACCAGAAACGAATACCGGATGGACCGGACCTTCTCCCTCTCGGAGGTGTATAATTCTCTCGTCTACTTGGAACCAACCACAAGAGACGACGACGTACCGCGACGTAGGGTTGACGTAGTGGTTGACGTAAAACAAAACGACGTGCGGCGAGAGGGTGACGTAGTAGACGTAGAGAGAGAGAGAGAGAAAAGGGTATATGGTACGTCGGGTGCGTCACAGGGAGGCGTCCCTGACGGGCTGGATAGATCCGGGGAGGATATACCCATCTCACCCAAAAAGCCAGAAGATACGTCAACCTCACAAAAACGAGCGACAGGTGGCGGTTCTGGGGGCGTCAACCACTACGTCGGGGGTACGTCGGGGGTACGTCGGGATGCGTCGGGGACGTCAACCTCCGACAAGGAGGAGGACCGCCAGACCATAGCCGAGGAGCTGGAGGAGGACCGACGGCGACAGGCCGAGGAGGCCGAGCGGGTCCGGACCCCCTCCCCGAAGGACGAGGGCGGCGGCCGGGGCCCCACCGCCGAGGAGGCCGAGGCCCTGGAGGTGGCGAGGTCCCTCCAGGCGGCGGGTAAGCGTGTCACCTTCGGGAACGTCGAGGCCTACTTGGAGAAGCGGTCCGGGGGATACGTCGAGCCGAAGGTGGTTAAGCGTCTTTTGAGCGTGCTGGGGGGCATGGGGTGGACGACGGCGAAGGACGGTGCCCTCTCTGAGGGGGTGGTCCTGTGACCCGCCGCCTCCTCCTCCTCCTCGCCGGGGTGTTCGCCGTGGCCGGCGTGTCTCTTCTGGTGGTCTCTGTGGCGATGCTGGCGGGGGCGGTTCTGTGATGCAGTCCGATCTCCTCTCTTTCGCGGAGGGCCGGGATCCTCGAGCTCGAGTATTCGCCGAGGACGGCGAGGACCCGGGGGCCGTCTCGTCTCCTCCTCCGACTGCCTACCGTGGCCGAAAATGTGCGAAGTGCGGCAAACCTCTCGGACGTGGGGGGCTCTACGCCAGCGGGTGGGGGCTTCTCTGTTGGTCATGTTTCACCGACCGGGGACTAGGGCGAAGGGATGGAAGGACCGATCTCTCCAGCGATGCAGACGGATGTAGAAACAGCGGCTATAATCTTCGGAGGTGAGAGGGTGACGGATTCGACGGCTGAGGAGCTGGCGCGGCTTCATGGGTGGCTTGGAAACCTAATCGAAGAGCTGGAGGAGGCCCGGGCGCTGGTTGCGGTCCTGTATGCAGACGAGGAGGGCGAAAATTGAGGTACATCAATAAGTTTCATCCTGCTATAAATTTGGATGAATATTTATCGAGGCCTAGCATCCAGCACAAAGGGATCGGCGATCGTGGCGAGCTTGGGCGGCTCGCCGACCGGGCGGGGATGTCATCCGAACTTTTACGGGGCGAGCTTCGGCGCCGGGGCTGGCGACTGACCGCCACGGCGCGGGCGGGGCTGGCGATTTGGAGACCCGATAGAACTAAATAGCTTGAGAGCGTGTTATAACTGGAGATAGATAGTATGACTGTGATTAAATTTAATCGATGTTGGGGGGGATCGGGGGCCCTCTCTCCCTCCGATCCTCCCCGAGGACCGACCCCCTCCCCTTGTTTTTCTAGGCGAGGGCGGCGGCTATCGTTTCCGGTGGAGGGATAAAAATGCCATGGGAAAAGGATCAACGGTTTAGAAGTCCTACACAAGTTAAGCAAGCCATGGCGAGGGCGATGAATGACACGCTCACAGGCAAAAGCAGCAAGCACTACGGCGTTTTGGCGAGCCTTGGCAACACCTGGTTGGCCGCTCACAAGCTCGAATACGAGTTGGGAGAATGGAAAAAACTTAAGGAAGAGATAGACGAGCTTAAAAGCCGTCTTGATGATGACCACGCCCGGAGGTGGAAGCGGTGACTACTATCCTCGAATGCTACCGCGATCTCCTGGAGATCGTGAAGGCCGACGGGGCGGCCCGTGGCGAGATGATATCGAAGGTGGCGGCCCTTGAGGCGAAGGTTGCCGAGCTGGAGCGGCGCCTTGCGGAGGGTGGCGGCGGTGCCATTGCGAGCATAGAATCTTTAGCAGGTGATAAAAAATGAACGACGTTCAAGAAGCCCAAAAACACCTTAGCGGTGTTATAAAGGAGATCGAAGACCGATTAGTAGAGTATCGGTCTTACGGATCGCCGAAATTAGACATGGAACCGACCTTTCCGAACAAGCGAGGACAGATAGCCGAGGGTGAGGCGCTAATCGCCAGGCTCCGGCCCCTCGTGGCGTCCGGGGATCTGGCGACACTGCAAAAAAGTTACGACGAGGCGAGGACATGGTTGACGACACCCCGATAGAATCCCTCAATTTTTTTGTGGAGAGGGCGCAGGTACTCAGGCGGCTACCTGGTGCGGGGCTACCTGGTGACGACCTCAGGAGCGTTGATCCGACCACGCGCCTTGTGATGAAATTCGAGGCTCTGACAAAATTAATCGAGGAAGAGAGGCGGTCTACCTTTGGGTGCGGCGTCCTGAATAAAAACGGAAAAGTCACTGTCTCCGACCCTGATAAGCTGGCGGTCATCCTCGCCGAGCTTGAAGAGCACGAAGCCTCCCTTGTGAAGGTGGCGGCGGCTATCCGGGCCCTCGATGAGATGGGTGCAAAATACATGTATAAGTTAGAAGGTCACGCGGGGGCGATGCTGGACACCGTGCCGCAGGCTAAACGGGTGCTGGATAGCAAAATAGACGTAGCCCGCCGCCAGAACTTCAAGCTGGAGATACAGGACATTCTTAAACTTCCTGAGATAGTCGAAGCACAAAAGATCTTCGACGAGACGAAAACCGATCACGAGCGTAACAGTAAGAAGGTACATGAAGAGATCGCGGCCGCGCGGGCGATCCTCTCCGAGGCGGGGATATGACCGACGACGAGGCGCCCGAGACGCCACGGGGGGCGACGCCGGGGGGGATGGGCGCTATGCCCTCTCGTCCGAGCCCGAGGGAGGCGGCGGCCAAAGCTCTGTCGAGGGGCGACGTTGGCGCGGCTCTTTACCACCTCAACGGGTGACCGGGCCCCTTCCCCTCCGTTATTAAAATATGCAATTGATTTAAAAGCCCCTAGAATCGATTTTCTTTTTCCCGGATGGTAGTTTGTACCTCCAGCCTATCCACCCGCCGGGCTTATCCGTCCTGGCGGCCCTGTGGATAGTATGACGGGGCGAAGAGTTACCATTTCGGAGTCGGTATATCGAAGCCTTCAAGCCGAGGGGCTGGTTACTGGCGAGAGCCCTGGGGCCGTCCTGGCGAGGCTGGTAGGTGGCGGGATAAGCCCGAAAGCCCGAGAGGTACTAAACACTATCGGCGAGCCCTCCACGAAGGCAGATAAGCCGAAGGGAAGTAAAGTCAGATTGACCGATAACCCGGAAGCCCTTCAATCCATCCGGGATTTATGGCAATCTGGCGTCCGGTCACGCGCGGCAATCGGGCGAGAAGTCGGATATCCCAAAAGTACCGTTGCCGAAAATATCAAGCGGATGCTGGAGGCGGGTGAGCTGGAAGAGGAGGAGGAGGAGGGCGGCGGGGAGTCCTGATCGGGAAAGCCTACGACCGGCGGGCGGATAAAGACCCTAACCGGAACCCGGAGGGTAAGAACCAGTATACCGTCGAGGTCAAAGGTCAACCTGACCTTAGACCTACCAAATATGAACTCGTCGCCGAGGCCTACGGCGTGAGCCCGGCGATGCTGGAGGCGGGTGAGCTGGAAGAGGAGGCGGGGGGTGGATTGCAACGGCGACGGCTTGGTTATGTGACCATCTCCACAAGTTATATATGGGATAGTCACATAACTACCTACCATGAAGAGCATTCACCGAACCACCAGCGGCCGGAAAGCAAAGGAGCTGAGAGAGGAGGCGAGGACCTGGAAGGGCGAGGCCCGAAAGATCCGGGCGACTATCCCCGAGCTGGAACCGGCGGCGAGAGAGAGGGAGATGGAGGCCGAAAGGCTGGAGGGCGAGGCCGAGGCCCTGTGGAGCGCGGCGAGGCTGGAGGCGGTAACCGTCTATCTCGGCGACGTGGTGAAGATCACGGCGAAGGGGACGAAGACCTATCGATATTATTTCGCGTCCTGGAAGGTGGGGGATAAGGTCGTCAACAAGTACATCGGCTCCCCTCGAAAGATGAGCCTGGAGGAGGCGACGGCGAAGGCGCGGGACTTGAAGGCGCGGTCCCTCTCCCTTCGCCCTTAGTTATGTGACTATCCGCCATTTCAGATATACCGATAGTCACATAACCGGGGGACGTGGCGAGATGGAACGGCGGTGAGATCGAAGTTTTGAGAGAAGAGAACCGTATCATGATACGGTTACGGTTTGGCGATATTCAAGCGTTAGACCGTCTTTTTCTTGATTGCTTATATATATTCACTTATTCTATATCTATATCTCCGACTAGACCTTATTATATTTTCCCGAACGACCATCACATCCGGGATGCAGAAGTTAGACCGCTATCGATTCATGTTTTGCGACCATAACCGTATCATGATACGGTTTATCTCCCTAAACTATCCCGATAAGCTGGCGTTGGCCGTGGTGGGGATCTTTGATGATCGCAAACCTAGAATCCTCCGCTAGATACGGTTTTAGCTTGTGCATGTGAGGTTTGGAGATATCCAGAAGGCGGGCGGCATCCTTGATGGTCGTATACCTCATCTTTAACCGTCGCATCTCCGAGAAGAGGCGGTCCAGGTGAGCGGAGGCGGTCTCCTCTCGGAGGGGTGGGGCCGGGGTCTCCAGCCTGGCGAGCCTCTGGCGATCATAAGCCCGTTCAAGGGCGATCTCCTCCCTCAAAGCGGCTATCTCGTCGTCCCTCTCTTCGAGGGCGGTCTTGATCTGGCGGTTCTCCTCCTCGACAGCGGCGAGGCGGTCGAGGACCTCAGAGAGGAGGGCGCGGTCAGAGGGTGATGCGAAAAACTGATATCCTTCTAAGTCTACTTTATCCATAGCGATTGCTCCTTTTGTCGGGGGTGGTCGTCTCGGGGCGGTCTCGTTCTAGCAGGCGAGACCCCTTAATCACCATATTTTTCAACGTCGATCCCTCTATCACGAAGGAAGGCATTTATTGCGGTCTCGATGACCTGACTTTGTGCACGCATCCCGAGCCCTTCTTTGCCTATATAAAATCGCAAAGCAGCGGCGGTCTTATCGGTCATCGTTACCGTGGTTTTCACGGCCATGCTATTGTTGTTGACTTATAAATTTATAACGTTTTTGGTACTTTGGTATCTGAAATCTGACGCATTACAGGTCCCGCGACTCAAATTACCATCAATAATCGGGCGAGTCGTAGAGCCAAAACCGAAACATTTTTCGCCTATAGATATAGTCTCCAACGCCAAAGGAGGGGATGATAACGAGACCAAAACCGGCTTTGATCCTATTGGTGCTGGCGTCTCTTTTGCCGATTCTGGCATTAGGAGCTCCGGACGAGGCGAGCGGGATAGTTACCAACGTCGTCGACGGCGACACCTTCGACCTTCGAATCGATAAGACCGATCCCCGGATCATCTACGAGATCGAACGGGTTCGGCTGGCTGACGTGGATAGCCCTGAGATGAGCACGCCAGAAGGCCCCCCGGCGAAGGCCTACGCTACTGAGATCCTGTTGGGTCAAAGGGTCTGGCTGGACATCGACGATCGATCCAAGGATGGAAGGGACCCCTACGAGAGGCTCCTTGCTGTGGTCTACCTGGAGGATCCTAGCCCTCTCCAGGGTCTCGGGCTCCAGCTCAACGGAACGATCAACGCCACCCACCCCTTCAACCGGCTTCTGGTGGATGCCGGCTATGCCGTTATTAAGAATTTCACAGATAACGAGTTTAATCCTGATGTATGGTGGATGGTTGGAGAAACCGTTGGCATTCCTGCTGAAATTTCGGGAAATCAACGTCCATCGATCATCAGCTTTGATACCAACAAGGCCAGCCCCCAGAGGGCGGGGGAATCAATAATCTTTAATGCGAGGGCCAATGATGCCGATGGGGATCCCATTTATTATCAGTTCTGGCAGAACGGCCCCGCCACAGGTGGAGTATGGCGTATTGTTAGGCCATGGGGCGTCACCAGCATTTGGATGAAGTCAACATCATCATCCGACATCGGGAGCAATCAATTTCGAGTTTGGGCGAGGGATGGCCAACCGGGACATGCTGACGAGAATAATTTTGATGATGAGAAGGTTATAAGCTTCCAGATAACATCTTCAGCCATCACGACCGGATTCGGTTCATCGAGCGGGATTGGTCCATCAGCAACCCCGGCATCTTCGGTATCGGATGGGCCTTTTGTTGGGTCGAAAAAAAGCGACGTTTATCATTATCCGTCGTGCTCAAGTGCGAAGCAGATAAAGTCGTCGAACCTGGTACAGTTCTCGTCGTCTGCGGATGCTAGGGCCCATGGGTATCGTCCATGCAAAAAATGCAACCCACCATGAAGATTCGGATCGTCAACTCCAGAGAAGAGATAGCTAAACTTGATCCAAGGGAGAGGGTCGTCCATCTGGCTTTCCCCCTCCCCGCCGTCGCCATCTTCGAGCTGATGAAAAGATGCCCCCGGCTGGAGGCTATCGAGGTCCCTCCGTCGCGGTTCACAAAGCTTTCTAAGCCTACTCTCTGTCTTCTTGAGGTCCAGGGAGTGACGGTCTTTCCGGGGCTGTTATGGGGTCATAGGACCGACATAGACGAGTACATCACCGTCGATGAAGGCGCCATCATCCAGAGGGCGGGGGAGCTCCGGGCCGAGGGGCTGGACTCCGGGGAGATCGTGGCGAAGGTGGCTGAGGAGGTGGGGATATCGCCGGGTTTGGTGGGGTTCATCTTAGATTTGAGGGCCTAGGCCGTCTCCTCTCGGAGGTTCTGGCTGAGGTACAGGCGGCGATTGATCGAGGCGAGGCGAGGGCGGGGCGGTGATGGTGATGGACGATATCGAGAAGGCCGATAAGATTAGGCTGGCGACGGAACTTCACGAGATCGAAGAGAAGCGGGTGGCGGGCCACATAAGCGACGAAGAGGCGCAAGAGTACAGGCTTGCGGCGGCGTTGGGCTTCTACACGGTGGACGAGGAGGGGATAAGGCGACCGGATTTTTACCACCTCCACGAGGCGATTATTGCCGGCGCCCTTCCTGGCGATCTCCTCAATATCGAATACGACGAGGACGGCAACGGGACGGTCTGTGACTGCGAAGCGTGCAGAGAGCGGCGTGGCTGGTAGATCCTCGCCACCTCTCCCCCTGCTATTTTTATTCGACCTCGATTTAAAAAGCTGTACGTGGCTTCTGGAGGGCGTCGGTCCTGGAGGTCCTGACTACAGGACCGGGGGCCGATCCTCCAGTCTGGCGGCCGTGGTGAGCCCGTCCTGGCGAGGGGGGCGGAGAGTCAGGCGGAAGACGAAGAGCGACAGCAACGGCTCTGCACCTCTTTTATTCCTCGATTCAAATTAATTTTTCAGATGCGTTTTAAGGGCCCTCTTATTTTCGATGGTGAGATGAAAGTGTGTTATACATTTTTAACCAGAACGTGTATAGATAATAAAGGAATCTATGACGATATCATGGAGGGAATTTAAATATGGCAGGAGAACCTAATCCTGGGGTTGCGGCGGTTTGCAGTTTCTTTATTACCGGACTCGGGCAGATCTACAACGGGGAGCTCTTCAAGGGGATCATTTTGATGGTCATTCAAGGTGTGAACGTTGCCCTTATGTTCGTCGTGGTAGGGTTCCTAACGTTTCCCCTAGTTTGGATATATGGCGTCTGGGATGCACATAAAGTAGCGAAAGAGAAGCAAGCCATCTACAACCGGCAGCCGACCGTGATCTATCAACAGGGACCGGCACCGGTCGAGAAGCAAGAGTGAACTGGCGTCTGTGGTGGGGGGGGTTCTCACCCTTTCCTGCTATTTTTATTCGACCTCGCTTTTAAAAGCTGTACGTGCGTTTTGTGGGCATCTCGTCCTGGAGGTCCTGGACTATGGCCCGGCCTCTGATCCTCGCCAGGGGGCGCTGTGGCGGCGTCTTTTCTGGCGGCGGGGGCGATCTTCCTCTGGCTCCCTCCCCCTCCGCGTTGGTTATGTGACTCTCTCCCATCTTTAGAGGCCGGATAGTCACATAACTACTTTTGAGTATAACCTTTCGAGCCCTCCACCTCCTCCGGCGGCGAGGGCGAGGCGTGGCGGTTCTGTGGAGGGGTATCTTTTGGCCGACTACTTCGGGCCGTGAGGTGAGGGTGAAGGCGACGAGCTTTTGATATTCCCATAGTCCATGCTTTCGAGGAGTTGACAACTATGCTCTTTTGGCGTCACGAAATGCCGTGACGTGCTGGAGATCGCAACGGGAACCGATAGCGGGCGGCTTCTGGCATATCGAGAATAAGATAAAATCGGTTTTATAGCTGGCTGGTGGATTGAAAAGAGACGAGGTGATGATTTACAATTTGAGGATAACCTGATTTTCAAACCGAGTATAGAAGCGATGAGGCGAAATTTGGGTTAGACTAGTTATCAAATCGGTGATATAACCTACATATACAATTTATTGCCGAACTCCTCCTAATAGCGGGGCGAAAGTATTCGGGTAAAATCGCTCACTTGAGAGCTTTATATTTCTTGCTAGATAGATTTATATACGATCCATGACACGATGTTTATTTAATGAAGCGCGAAAAATTCGTCAACTTTCGGATGGCTACCGAAGAAGTTGAGAGAGTTGAAAAACTCTGTGGAGAAGAACACGTGCCGAGAGGCACGTATCTTAGAGGATGCGTCCTTAAAGATCTTGCGAAGAGAGGTTATTAAGATGCAGAAAAACAGATACAAGAGAGCCACTCTCTATTTTATCCCGAGAGCATATATATTTTGCGGCCGGGGCGATAGGTTGCGAGCTCAGGAGAGGATATCGTGATCGATAGAATAAGTAGCGGAGGGCGTTGGCGCGCCCCTCCTCAACCAAACGTCTTGCATCTTCTCTCAGAACGCCAGCAGCAGCAGCACCATAGAGGCGACGCGCCGGGGGCGATCTGATGAGTAGATCGGCGCGTTTTTTATATATACCTGTTGGATGGGATTTCGATAATAAAATTATCGAAAGTATATCTCGGTTACATCACGGTGGAAAGTGGATAACCGTTACGGCGGTGGCGATGGATGCAGGTTTTTCATCGTCTGATGTTTCCCGCTACTTCCGAGATCACGGGATATTTTGGGACTGTTGGCGGCGAGAGTGGGTTGTCTGCATACCCGAGCTGGCGGCGCCGATCCTGGAGGGGCTCCCTGTTGGCGTTTTCCCGCTAGCAGACTGGTTGAGGCCGCGGTGGGTGGCGGGCTACGTGGAGACCTTCGCGAAGGGGGCGACGAGATGACCGACCACCTCCTAGACGCGGCCCTTGAATATGCCGCCAGAGGGTGGCCGGTGTTCCCTCTTGAAGGTAAAGAGCCGATCACCTCCAGCGGGGTCAAGGATGCGACCACCGACGAGCGCCAGATAAGGGAGTGGTGGCGGGATCATCCGAGGGCGAATATTGGCCTTGCATGTGGCGAGGCTTCGGCGGTGGTCGTCGACGACGACGGCCCGAAGGCAAAAGAGGCAATTGCTGAGTATGCCCGAGTTCATGGAATTGAGACCGCCGAGAGCGATCTATCCACCTCCAGGGTGAAGACCTCAAAAGGTGAGCATCTCTACTTCGGGTGGTCCGAGGGATGCGAGAAGCTAAAAAATTGGACTAAGCCGATTCCCGATACCGATATCAGAACCACGGGCGGGTATGTCGTGGCTCCTCCTTCCATCCACCCCGACACTGGCGAGCCGTATACCTGGATAGTCTCGCCAGATAACGGGAACCTTCGACCTTTCCCGAGCTGGCTGGTAGACCTCCTCCTCGAAGCGAAGGCCAAAAAGAGGACCGAGAAGCTGGAGAAGATCACCACCGCGGCCAATAAGCAGAAGGTGGAGAGACACCGAGACGACGGGGCGAGCCCTTACGGAAAAGCGGCGCTGGAGTACGAGATCGCGACGTTGCGGGCCACCCCCGAGGGGGAGCGGAATAATACCCTGAATACAGCGGCCCTAAAGCTCTTCTCTCTCGTCAAAGGCGGCGCCCTGGGCCGTGGCGAGGTGGAGAGAGAGCTTACCAGGGTGGCGCGTTCTCTCGGGCTGAAGG
>Ga0334885_1002994_pt1 | contig 16363 bp, 16 predicted proteins | sample GraSluR1_MG_8_FD_207233 | JGI IMG/M metagenome (GOLD analysis project Ga0334885, IMG submission 207233) | Sludge microbial communities from methane-producing bioreactor in Wageningen University, Netherlands - Granular Sludge_31_05-R1 | ecosystem: Engineered > Bioreactor > Anaerobic >...
CTCACCTACATCCGCCTGTACGATGGTGAGATCCGCAAGGGCAGCGAGATCACGAACACCCGCACCGGCAAGAAGGTCAAAGTGGGGCGCCTGGGCCGCATGCACGCCGACCAGATGGAGGACATCGAGTCGGCGCGCGCCGGGGACATCGTCGCTCTGTTCGGCATCGATTGCGCCAGCGGCGACACGTTCACCGGCGGGCGGCAGATCTCCCTGACCAGCATGCACGTGCCGGAGCCGGTGGTCTCGTTGGCGATCGCGCCGGCCGACAACAAGTCGCAGGCCAAGCTGGCCAAGGCGCTGCACCGTTTCACGCGCGAGGATCCCACCTTCCTGACCGCCGTCGACCCCGAAACGGGCGACACGCTGATCCGCGGGATGGGCGAGCTGCACCTGGAGGTCTACGTCGAGCGCATGCGCCGCGAATTCGGCGTCGCCGTCGCGACGGGCCAGCCGAAGGTCGCGTACCGCGAAACGCTGACCCGCACGGTGGGGTTCAACTACACCCACCGCAAGCAGACTGGCGGTTCGGGGCAGTATGCCCGTGTGATCGGTCGCATCGAACCCAGCGACGACGGCGAGTTCCACTTCGTCAACTCCGTGGTCGGCGGCCGCATCCCGAGCGAGTACATCGGTGCCTGCGAGAAGGGGTTCCGCGACTGCATCGCCGCCGGCGCGTTCATCGGTGCACCGGTGCTGGGCCTGCGGGTCACGCTCGAAGACGGCGACAGCCACGCCGTGGACTCGTCGGACATGGCGTTCCAAACCGCCTGCCGCCAGGCCTTCCGCGACAGCTACAATGACGGCGCGCCGGTAGTCCTCGAGCCGCTGATGCTGGTCTCGGTGGAGAGTCCGAGCGAGATGCAGGGCGAGGTGCTCAAGACCCTGATGCAACGCCGCGGCATCATCGTCGGTACGACCGAGGACCAGGGGTTCGTGCGGGTCGACGCCCAGGTCCCCCTCGGCGAAATGTTCGGCTATGCCAACGTCCTGCGGTCGGCGACCGCGGGTAAGGCGGAGTTCAGCATGGAGTTCGCACGCTACGCGCCGGCGCCGCGCGACACGGCGGAGCAGTTGCGGCAAGATTATCTGGCCAAGCGGGCCCTGGGAAAGTAAGCTGAGGCCACCGGAGTGGGCGGGAGCATGAGCATGAGCACGAAGGTCTTCGAAAAGAGCCCGCTGCGCCTGCTGGAGCGCGCTCTGCAGGGCGGTCTGGGGCGCGGCAACTTCGGCGTGGTGCTGTCGCGCACGGGCGTCGGCAAGACCGGTTTCCTGATCAGCCTGGCGCTGGACAAGCTGCTGCAAGACCGCTGCGTGCTGCACATCTCGACCAAGGAACCGGTGGAGCGAGTGCGCGCGTACTATGACCAGTTGTTGCAGGCCATGGCCCAGCAGCTCGGTCTGGACAACATGCTGGAGCGCCGTCTCGAGGTCGAGCGTCGGCGGCACATCCTGGTTTACAACCGCGAAACCTTCACCCTGGACAAGCTCCGCCAGTCGATCCAGTTCCTGCGCGAAGGAGCCGGTTTCGCGCCGGACATGGTCATCATGGACGGCACGCCGCGTTTCGAGTACAGCGAGGACTGGGAGATCCAGGGCATCTGCGACCTCGCCCGCGCGATGAACGCCGAGATCTGGACCGGCAGCAACCTGCACCGCGAGGGACAGGAACTCGACGACCGCGGCATTCCGCATGAGGTCGCGTGGCATGAGGAGAATCTGGCAGTGATCCTCAGCCTGCAGTCGCAGAACGACCACGTGCGGTTGCATATCCTGAAAGAACACGACAGCGAGCAGCCGCCCAGCATTTCGCTGGAACTGGATCCGCAGACGCGGATGCTGCGCTGGCGTTGACCCGGATCCAGCCTGGATGATCAGGGTTGAGTGAGAGGTCCGGCGTGACCACGGGCGATGTCGTCGCCAACCTGCAACTCGTGCTGGACCGCCTGCACAACGCCTGCGCGCAGGCGGGCCGCGCGCCCGACAGCGTGCGTCTGATTGCCGTCACCAAGCAGGTGCCGCTGGCGGCGGTGGCGGCGGCGGTCCGGGCGGGCCAGCGCGATCTGGGCGAGAACCGGCTGCAGGACGCCTTGCAGAGACAGGAAGAGCTCGCCGTTTGCCTCGGTCCGGACGCGCCGGCCGTGCGCTGGCACTTCATCGGCCACTTGCAACGCAACAAAGCCGCGCGCGCCGCCGGCCGCTTCGCGTTGATCCACGGCCTGCACGCGACGGAGCTGGCCGTCCGGCTGGCTCGCAAGGCGGAGGAACTGGACGCGGTCCAGCCCGTGTTGCTGCAGGTCAACATCACCGGGGAGCCGCAGAAAGACGGGCTTGCCCCCGACGCGGTGCTCGACGTAGCTTGCGCGGTACGGTCCTTGCCTCATCTCGAGCTGCGCGGCTTGATGGCCATCGCCAGGGAGGGCGCGGCTGAGTCGGAGCTGCGGCGGACCTTCGCGTCGGTCTGCGAATTGCGCGACCGGACGGCGGCCGCCTGCGGGCAGCCGTTGCCCGAGCTGAGCATGGGCATGAGCGACGATTTCGCCGCCGCGATTCGCGAAGGCGCGACCATGGTGCGTATCGGCACCGCGATTTTCGGCCCGCGCCGGGCGTGAAGCGGCGGCCGCGGGCGGCGACTGGCACTGCTCTTGATGCGTTGAAGGTCGCAGCTCGGATGGACGGGTCGCGATCCGGGTTGATGGGGTGGATGCCGGCTTCGGTGGCTGGAAACTGGCCGGTCGAGCCTGCGGGCTGGCCGCCGGGGAAGGAAAGTACGATGAGGATCACACCGCTGGACGTCCGCAAGCAAGAGTTCCGGCGCGGCATGCGCGGCTACGACGCCGACGAGGTGCGCGCGTTCCTGACCACGCTGGCCGACGAATACGAGGCCGTGCTGGTCGACAACAAGCAGTTGCGCGAGCGCGTCCTCGAACAGGACGAGAAGTTGGCAGAATACCGCAACCTCGAGCGGACGCTGCGGGACACCCTGATGACCGCCGAGCGCGTGGCTCAGGAGGCCAGGGAGACGGCCCACAAGCAGGGCGAACTGCTCATCGGCGAGGCCAGGCAGCGGGTCGAGCGGGTGCTGGCGGACGGCCGCGCGCAACTCGACGATCTGCGCCGGCAAGCATTGGCCCTGCACCGGGAGAAAGAAGCGTTTCTGAGCCGCTTCCGGAGTCTCGCCGAGACGCAGATCCAGTTCGTCGAGATGCACCGGAGCGATTTCAAGGCGCTCGACGGCCGGCTGCTCGACCAGCTTGAAACGGGCGCCGGGCCAGCCGTGGACGACGGTGCGTACGTCCGGGCCGCTAGCGTGGAACCGCCCCGTAAGGTTCTGGAAACGGGGCGGGATCAGTGGCGGCACTACGATATCGCCGAAGCGGCGCGGGCGGCAGCCGATGACGTCGCGGCGGCGGCCAACGCGGCGGCGGTAGAGCCAGGCCTGGCCGAGGCCGCGGCGCCCAACGAGCCGCCTGTGGGCGAGAACCACCATCGCTTGGCGCCGGGGCAAACCACGGCGGCGGCGGCTCACGATCCGAGTTAGACAAGCCGCGGTCGGATCAATAGGGCGGCGACCCCGCGCGGTCGCCGCTCTTTCTCCTTTTTTGGTGCCTCTAACGATGTTACCTTATCCTGCCTCTTTTAGCTGACACGCGGCCCGCGGGCAGCCAAGGGTTGCGCGGAGGTAGCATTGAGCGATCTGTACACGAGAATCCAAACGGCGGCGGCGTTCCTGCGGGAACGGTCTGCGCGCGCGCCGGAGTTCGGCCTCATCCTCGGCACCGGCCTGGGCGACCTCGCCGGCCGGATCGAAGACGCCGTGGCGGTCCCGTACGGCGACATCCCGCATTTCGTCGAGTCCACGGCCACGAGCCACCAGGGCAATCTCGTGCTGGGAACCATCGAAGGCCGCGCGGTCTGTGTGATGCAGGGTCGGGTCCACTACTACGAGGGCTACTCCATGGAGGAGGTCACGCTGCCGGTACGGGTCATGCGAGCGCTCGGGGCTCACTCGCTGATCATGAGCAACGCCGTCGGCGGCATGAATCCCCATCATCGTCCTGGCGACATCGGCGTGATGGTCGATCATATCAACCTGATGGGCGGCAATCCCCTGATCGGCCCCAATGACGAGCGTCTGGGACCCCGGTTTCCGGACATGAGCGAACCGTACGATCGTGGTTACATCGCGCTCTGCGACGAACTCGCACTGGATCTGCGCCTGCCGTTGCGCCATTTCGTCTACGTGGCCGTGGCGGGCCCCAACCTGGAGACGGCCGCCGAATACCGCTTCCTGAGACAGATTGGCGCCGACACGGTCGGCATGTCGAGCGTGCCGGAGAACCTGGTGGCCGTGCACAGCGGCATGAAGGTGCTGGGCTTGTCGGTCATCACGGACGCCTGCTTTCCGGACAACCTCCACCCGGCGCGGGTCGAGGACATTCTGCGCACGGCCAGCGAGGCCCGGCCTCGGCTCGAGGCGCTGGTCACTGGATTTCTACGGCGGGCGCCGCGGCCCTGACGGCCCGGACGCCGCCAACCGACGAGGTCACTGGCAACCATGGCGGATCTCTACCCAGCGCTCTTGCGGCCCATCCATGACGCGGTGTCCGAGCAAGCGGTCAGCGCCTTCTGGGAACGGCACCGCACGTTCCAGCGCAGCATCGATCAGCGCGCGGGGGCGCCGGACTGGGTTTTCTACGAGGGACCGCCGACCGCCAACGGCAAGCCCGGCGTGCACCACGTCATGGCGCGGCTCTGCAAGGACATCATCTGCCGCTACAAGACCATGACCGGCCACCGCGTGCTGCGCAAGGCGGGCTGGGACACCCACGGCCTGCCCGTGGAACGGTCGGTCGAGAAGGAGTTGGGCATTCAGGGCGCCCGCGCCATCGAGGCCTACGGCCTGGCGGCGTTCAACGAACGCTGTCGCGAGAGCGTGTGGTCGTGCAAGCAGGAGTGGGACGAGTTCACCCGCTTGCTCGGGTATTGGGTCGACCTTACCGACCCCTATATCACCTACACCAACGAGTACATCGAGTCGGTCTGGGCGATCCTGCAACGCTTCCACGCGTCCGGATTGCTCTACCAGGGATACAAGGTCGTACCGTATTGCCCCATCTGCGCCACGCCCTTGTCGAGCCATGAACTGGCCGCCAGCTACCGCACGATCAGCGATCCGTCGATCTACGTGCGCCTGCGCGCGGTCGACGGCGACGAGTCGTTCTTGACCTGGACGACCACGCCCTGGACCTTGCCCAGCAACGTCGCCCTGGCCGTGGGCGAAGATTTCGACTACGTGCGGGTGCGGCACGGCGACGAGATCTTGATCCTGGCGGCGGCGCGGCTGGACGTGCTCGACCCGGAGCGCGGCGTCGAGGTCCTCGCGACATTCAAGGGCCGCGACCTGGTGGGCCGCCGTTACCAGCAGTTGCTGCCGTTCTGCGTCCCGCCGCCGGACCGCGCGGCGTTCAAGGTGGTGGCCGCCGACTTCGTGACGCTCGACACCGGCACCGGCATCGTGCACCTGGCGCCGGCCTTCGGCGAGGACGACTTCCAGGCCGGTTTGCGCGAGAACCTCGCGGTCTTCAAGCCGGTCGACGCGCACGGTCAGTTCACGGCCGAAGTTCCGCCGTGGCAGGGCCGGCACGTCAAGCAGGCCGACCCGGCGATCACGGAGCATCTGCAAGCGACGGGCAAGCTCTACGCCCAGGCCACGTACAGCCACGAGTATCCGTTTCACGACCGCTGCGGCAACGCGCTGATCTACTACGCCACGCCGAGCTGGTTCATCGCCACCAGCCGCATGCGCGACCAACTGCTCCAGGCCAACGCGGACATCGTCTGGGCGCCGCCGGAGGTCGGGAGCGGGCGCTTCGGGAACTGGCTGGCCGGCAACGTCGACTGGGCGCTCAGCCGCAACCGCTTCTGGGGCACGCCGCTGAACGTCTGGATCTGCGACCGGTGCGGCCGCCAACACCTACCGACCCGCCGCGCCGAGTTGAGCGAGCTGACCGGCAGCGACCAGGCCGACCTCGACCTGCACCGGCCGCACGTCGACGCCGTCTCCTTCGCTTGCGCGGCGGCCGGCTGCGCCGGCACCATGCGCCGCACGCCGGAGGTCATCGACTGTTGGTTCGATTCCGGCGCCATGCCGTTCGCCCAGTACCACTGGCCGTTCGCCGACCAGGAGGTGTTCGCCAGCCAATACCCGGCCGACTTCATCGCCGAGGGCATCGACCAGACGCGCGGCTGGTTCTACACGATGCTGGTGATCGGGACGTTTCTGACCGGCCGCAGCAGCTACAAGCGCTGCCTGGTCAACGAGCTGATCCTCGACCGCCACGGCAAGAAGATGTCCAAGAGCCTGGGCAACACCGTCGATCCGATGGCCATCATGCGCCAGGACGGCGCCGACCCCTTGCGTTGGTACATGGTCACGGTCAACCCGGTGTGGTTGCCGACGCGCTTCGACCCCGAAGGCCTGATCGAGGCTCGCAGCAAACTGCTGAGCACCCTCGAGAACACGTACCGTTTCTTCGCTCTTTACGCGAACCTCGACGGCTGGTCTTGCGTTGATGCCCAGACCGCCGCCCGCGAACGCCGGCTCGATTTGCTGGACCGCTGGATCCTCAGCCGCTTGCAGTCGATCACGGCCTCGGTGCGCGAAGATCTGGAGGCCATGAACCTGACCCGCGCCGGCAAGACGCTCGCGGCCTTCGTACTCGACGACCTCAGCAACTGGTACGTCCGCTTGTGCCGCAAACGCTTCTGGCACGGGGAGATGACGGTCGACAAGCACACCGCCTATCACACGCTCGCCACGGTGCTGGAGACGGTCCTGCGGCTGCTGGCGCCGTTCATCCCGTTCACCGCGGAGGAACTCTACCGCGGCTTGCGCATTCACGCCGAACCGGATGCCTCGGTTCACTTGCAAGATTATCCTGTGGCCGAAGGCGATCTGCAGGATCGCGAGCTCGAGCGCCGTATGCAGGTGGCCCAGACCGTGGTCGGGCTGGGACGCAGCCTACGCCAGGAAACCCAGCTCAAGGTGCGGCAACCGCTGGGTCGACTGTTGATCCACAGCACCGACGAGCGCGTGGCGCAACTCTTGGGAGATCCCACCCTGCTCGGCTACGTAGCCGGCGAGCTGAACGTCAAGCGGGTGGAAGGCCTGGCGGATCCGCGCGACGTCGCCGTGCTCGCGGCCAAGGCGAACTACCGGGCGCTCGGCCCGCGGTTCGGCAAACAATCGCCGCAATGGGCCAAGGCCATCGAGGCGTTGACGCCGCAGCAGATCCAGGATCTGCGCCGGCAAGGCTCGCTCAGCTTGACGGTAGGCGGCCATGAGCAGATGCTGGGCCATGACGAGATCCAGGTGCGCGAAGAAGGCGTTCCGCCCTTCGCCGCCGCAAGCGACGGCGGACTGACGGCCGCGCTGGACACGACGGTGAACGAAGAACTGCGCGCTGAGGGCGTGGCGCGCGAGATCATCAACAAGGTGCAGAACCTGCGCAAGAAGAGCGGGCTGCAAGTGAGCGACCGGATCCGGCTCGGCATCGCCGGCCCAGCCGTGGTCCTGGCCGCTGTCCAGCAGCACGCCGGCCGGATCTGCCAGGAAACCCTCGCCGAGTCGCTGTCGGCAGATGGCGAGCTGCCGCACCGCGACAGCTTCCGCCTCGATGATGCGGAAGTTACGATCACCCTCGCCAGGATCTGAGCGCGGCGAAAGGGGTCTTGCATGCGCAAGTCCGACCTACAGCGGTTTCGCAAGCTGCTGCTGGCCGAGAAAGAGCGGGTCATGCAGTCGATGGCGCATCACCACCGGGTGATCCGCGGCCTCGACGGGCAAGAAGGTCTCGCCGCCGGCAAGGCGCACTCGAACCATCTGGCCGATCAGGGCACGGATGAGTTTCAGTACGAGGCTACGATCCAGTTCGCCAGCACCGAAGGGCGCTACCTCTATCATATCGAGGAAGCACTGGCCCGTGTCGAGGACGGCTCTTACGGCAGGTGCGAAGCTTGCGGAGCCAACATCGGCCTGGACAGGTTGAAGGCGCTGCCGCACGCCCGCCTTTGCATCGACTGCAAGGAAAAAGAGGAAGAGGGAAGCCTCTGATGCGGCGAGGCGAGCCCTGGCTCTGGGCTGCGGGCATCTGGCTGGTCGATTTCGTCACCAAGCGCCTGGTCCTTGCTCACGCCGACACGCTGCGCTACGAGCGCGTCGAAGTGCTGGGCGACTTTTTCCGCCTCATCTACGTGCGCAACCCCGGGGCGGCGATGGGTCTCTCACCGTTCGGGCGGTGGACGCTGGTGGCGATCAGCGCCGGCGCCGTTGTGATGCTCTGCTGGTTCCTGGCGGTGACGCCTGCCGGTCTGCGGTGGCGGCGCCTGGCCATGGGCTGGGTGCTCGGCGGGGCTCTCGGCAATCTGGTCGACCGCGTCTTCTACGACGGTCTGGTCGTGGATTTCCTCGACTTTGGCCTCGGCGCGCACCGTTTCTGGGCTTTCAACGTGGCGGACATGGGTGTCACCTGCGGCGGGCTGCTGCTGATGGCGAGCCTGCTCGTCAAGGACGGCCGCGAGAGCCATGACTGAAGGACCGCTCGAGTTCTACGTGGACCCCGACGAAGCCGGCGAACGGATCGACCGGATTCTCGCCGAGCGTTGGCCTGAGTTCAGCCGCAGCCATTTGCAGAAAGCGTTCGCGGCCGGCGAGGTCACCGTCGACGGCCGCCCGCGCGCGAAATCGTACCGCCCCGGGGCCGGTGCCGCGGTGGCGGTGCGGTTGCCTCCGCTGCCCGCGATCGACATCGTGCCGGAGCCGATCCCGCTCGTGATCGTGTACGAAGACGAGCACCTCCTGGTGATCGACAAACCCGCGGGTATGGTCTCGCACCCGGCGCCGGGACATCCCGGAGGCACGCTCGTCAACGCGCTTCTTCATCACGACCAGCGGCTGGCGGCAACCGGCGACCCTTTGCGCCCGGGGCTAGTGCACCGGCTGGATCGGCTGACGAGCGGCCTGTTGGTGGTCGCCCGCACCCCGCAGGCGCACCGCGCGCTCGGCGAACAATTGCGGGACCGCACCCTGGGCCGCGTCTATCTCGCACTGTCGTGGGGCGCCTGGCCGCGGGCGCAGGGGACGCTGACCGGCGCGCTCGCCCGCCACCCGCGCGACCGGCAGCGTATAGCGGTCGTCGCGCAGGGGGGCCGCTCGGCCACCACGCACTACCGAGTGATCGACGACCTGGCCTTCGTCCAACTATGCCGCGTGAGGCTGGAAACCGGCCGCACCCACCAGATCCGTGTGCATTTCGCGCACCACGGGCATCCGGTGGTCGGTGATCCCGTCTACGGAGACGATGCCCGCGCCCGCAATGTGCGGCCGGTCGACCGCGCGGCGGCCTCCCGACTCGCGCGCGCCGCCACGCGGCAGTTGCTCCATGCCTGGATTTTGACCTGCCGCCATCCCGGCGACGGCCGGCCGCTGGCGTTCACGACGCCCTTGCCGGCGGACTTCGCCGGCGCGCTCGCGGGCTTGCGGCGCGATCTGGGGCGGTCTGCCGGGGGGCCGGAACAGACCGACCCGACGCTCGACCCGACCAATGCGCCGGCGCCCCCGGGTGCGTTGTGAACCCGCGGGACCGACGCTAGACACCCGGGTCCGGGTCGGCTATCTTGCGCGGGTCGCCCGGGCCGGGCAAGGCGACCCAAGGAGCGCCAACGCGTGAAGATCAAGGAACGACGGCGGGACGGCATCGCGATTCTGGATATCAGCGGCAACCTCATGGGCGGGCCGGACGCCGACGCATTCAACGAAGTGCTGCGCACGCTCATGCACGAGGGCGTACGGAACTTCATCGTCAACCTGGAGAAGGTGCGCTGGGTCAACAGTACGGGCCTGGGTATCTTGATTTCCGGCTACACGACCGTCAAGCGGGCAGGCGGCGAGTTGAAACTGTTGAAGATCACCAAACGTATCGAGAACATCTTCATCGTCTCGAAGCTGTCGACGGTGTTTCACGCGTTCGAGGACGAAAACGAAGCGCTGCGCAGTTTTGCCTGATAACCCGGACGGGGGCGCACATTGTGACCTCGCGCATCGAACTGAAGCTGCCCAGCCAGATGGCCTATCTTGGCATTCCCGACGCCGTGCTGATGGAGATCGGCAGCGACCTGGATTGTCCGCGCGAGATCATCGAGGAACTCGGCACCGCGGTAATCGAAGCCTGCACTAACGCGATGGAACACGGCAATGGACTCGACTCCGCGCAAGCAGTCGAACTGCACATCGACGTCAACCGGGATCGCATCGTCGTTGCGGTATTGGACCACGGCCGCGGTTTCGACTACGCCAACTGGCAACCGGCGAGCGACATCCTGCGTGAGCGCGGGCGCGGCATCCTGATCATGCGCGAGTTCACCGACCAGCTCGATTACGACCGCACGCCGGACGGCCGCTTCCGAGTGCGGTTGGTCAAGCGTCTCGCGCGTGCGGAATGATCCTGTCGTGATGCCTGTCCTGATCGGAATCGACTACGGCCTGCGCCGCACCGGCATCGCCGTGAGCGATGCCGGTGGACGACTTGCCCTCGCGGTCGGCACTCACGTCGAAGGCCGTGACGGCTCGCTGGTCGCGCGCCTGCGCGCGCTTTGTGTTACGCACGGGGCGAAGGAGTTGGTGATCGGTCTACCGCTGGGACTCAGCGGCCGGCCGGGAGCGATGGCGGCGCGGGTGCAACGCTTCGCCGCGCGTCTGCGGCAGGAACTCGGCTTGCCGATCACGCTGGTGGACGAACGGCTGTCCAGCCGCGAAGCGGCCGCCTGGATCGCGATGCGCGGCCGGCCGGCGCGACGCGGGGAACTCGATGCGGTTGCGGCTCAGATCATTCTGCAGACCTACCTGGATCGGTTGCACGCTGCGACGACGGAGGAGCCGCCGTGAAGCGACTCGTGATCGCCGCGGTTGCGGCGGTCCTGCTCGCCGCCGTCGCGTTGGCCGGATACGCCTGGCGGGCCTGGACCTCGGCGCCGGCCGGTGCCGCTGCCGCGAGCGGTAGGATCATCATCGACGTCGCGCCGGGCGCGAGTCTGCAGCAGGTGGCGTTCGATCTGCACCAGCGGCGCCTGTTGGATCATCCGCGGCTCTTCCTGCTCGCCGCTCGCTTGTCGGGCAAGGATCGCGCGCTGCAGGTCGGACGCTACGCGGTGCCGGCCGGCGCGGCGCCGCGCGAGCTGCTGGCGAGCCTGCTCGACGCCAGACCCCTGCCGGTCGTCGTGACGCTGCCCGAGGGGCTGCCGGCAGAGGTCTTGGCGGCGCTGCTCGCGGACAGCTTGAGCCTGTCGCCGACGTTGATCCTGGCGGCCGCCGATTCCCTGGTCCGCGGCGGCGCGGACACGCTGATGAGCGCGGACGAGCGATCGTCCTTCGTCGCGGCGCTGGCCGGGGGTCTGCATCCGCGCGGCTTCACCATGCGCTGGTGTGAAGGGTACTTCGCGCCCGACACGTATCATTTCGCCGTCCAGACAGACGCGGCGACCGTGGCGGGCACTGTGATTGGGATGCAACTGTCCCGCGTCGCCCGTGCCAGAGCCGCGGCGCTGCCGCCAGCCGTCGGTTATTCGGCGCATGCGGTGCTGACCTTGGCGTCGATCGTCGAGACCGAGGCGCGCCTGCCCCAGGAACGCGAACGCATTGCCGCGGTCTACCACAACCGACTGCAGCGACGCATGCGGCTCGAGGCCGATCCGACGGTGGCGTACTGGCTGAACAAGCGAGGCGAGCGCCTGCTCTACCGCGATCTCGCGATCGATTCCCCCTACAACACCTACCGGCGCGACGGTCTGCCGATCGGCCCCGTCGGCAATCCGGGCGAGGCTGCGCTGCTGGCCGCCGCCAGACCGGATACGGCGTCGGACGACCTTTATTTCGTCGCCGACGGCGCGGGGGGCCATGTGTTCTCCCGCACGCTCGCGGATCACCGCCGGGCGGTGGCGAGGTATCGGGATCTGATGCGCGATCGGCGCCGTTGACGAGCGGGCGGCCTTGCCGTAATCTTCTCTCTTTCGCCAGCCAAGGGAGTGCGCGATGACCTTCCGAAGCCATCTGTGGCTATTGATCGTCGGACTGCTGGCGATCGTTGCTGGTTATTTCTTGCTGGCCGCGCAACGACTGTCCTGGGGACCATCGCTCCTGGTCGCGGGCTATTGTGTCGTGTTGCCGCTGTTCATCTGGCGGCTCTTCCGCCAGGGGGTGGGCGAATAGCTCAGCTGGTCAGAGCACCTGCCTTACAAGCAGGGGGTCACAGGTTCGAGCCCTGTTTCGCCCACCATGATCGCCTAAAATATGAAACCATATATCATTAACTCGATGGTACGCGTACGTTTCAGTTGAACGGTTTTTACCCTGTTTTTGCCGGGTACAGGATTGCAAATAACTGTTAGACCATGAAAAAGAGGGTTGCTTTCTTCAGGGTGTTATGGTAATCTGATCCTTGTCAAGTGATGGACTCCGAGTGGGAAGGAGGATTCGGAAGCGTTCCCACAACAACTCCGCCTGGGTTAGCCACCCACGCTTCAACGGATCACTTTTGGAGGTGACCTAATGTTCCGTAGGTTTTTGCTTGGCATCATGGTCGTGAGCCTGGCTTCCGTAGCTTGGGCTAATGTACCGGACCCCGACAACTCGACGGCTGTGACGGCGACGCCGGGTGCCGCGCTGACCGTGCTTCCGAACGAAGGCGGCCTGGCGTTCACGCAGGCTCGGCTCGGTGGCGCTGTGGTCGATGCGACCATCACGTTGACGCTGCTGGATGCGTCTATGAACCCGGTCTTCGGCTACCCGTTTGACGACATTTGGCTCGAGTCGAGCGCCGGCGGCTTGGTGTACTGCACCCGCGGCACCACGCCCGACGGTTCCACCGATATCAACGGGCAGACCACCTGGGTGACCCCGCTCGCGGCCGGCGGTTGCACCGATGGCGAGGACATCGTGGTCTTGGTCGCGGGCACGCAGTTGACCAGCACGATCGACCTGACGTTCATCAGCGCGGATTTCACCGGCAACCTGATCGTCAACTCGCTCGACATCGGTCCGTTCTCGGGGTACTTCTTCGCCGGGGGGAATCCGATCTGTGCGGACATGGATCTCAACGGCACGGTGAACACTCTGGACATTCCCATTCTTGCGGCCGCGGTTTTCGGCAACGTGCAGTGCGTCGGCAAGTAATTCGGGGAGTCGTTTGGGATGATAGCCGGAAACCACCTCGCCGATGCAGGCGGCCCGGTGGAGGGGAAGTTGGACCCCACGGCGATGCAAACAAGCTTCCTGCAGCGTTCAGCAACTCGAGGAGAGCAGACCATGAAGAAATTGCTAGCACTCGCTCTTGTAGCTCTGATGGCCGGCGGCGCGATGGCTCAGGATTACAACTATGAACAGTGCCAGAACCAATTGGCCATCTTCAACGACACTGTGCTGCCCGGTATCCCCGGGGAATTCCCTGAGGAGTTCTCGGCCTTAGCGGATCTGCCGCTTGCCTCCGGGATGGTTCCGATTCACGTTTTCGCCATCAAGGCCACGCAGCCCATCCTGGGTTACGATGCGTTCTTCACGTTGCCGGCTTCCTTGGTGGGCCTGTCCCATGCCGCATCGCCCGGCAACAACTGGGTCAACATCGGCGATGCTGTTAATGTGCTGTCTGGCTTCGCGGCGCCGATTCTGCCGGACGCGAATGGTAGCGTCTACCTGAGCGTCATGACGGTGTTCGTGGCGGCGAACGCCCCCGGTGACATCTTTGCGGGTCCCTCGAATCCCTCGGGCATCGGCGGCGACGGCCCGACCTTCAACATGGGCGGCGAGTACATGCGGATGAACTTCATCGACCTGCCGTTCGACGGCTGCGATGAGCCCGCCCCGGCTGAGGGACGTATTGCGGTGGCCAACGGCGGGTCCAGCCCGATCGTGGTCCGCGGCATCATTGCGACCGAGACCATGACCCTGTCCGGCGTGAAGGCTCTGTTCCAATAAGCCTTGCCAGATCAGGTGATGGATTACGGCCCCGAGCGCAAGCTCGGGGCCGTTTCATGTGCCTGGCTCGAACGCAGACGTAATCGCCCGGCGTTCTTGACAGCCGCGCGCCGACAGGTTACGGTCCTTCATGAATAATCCGGACTTCTAAGGCATACCGAAACGGATGGCGGTTTGGCGTACCGCCGCAGGACGGGGGTCTCATGCGGATCGCGGCTTTTGTCTGGTGTCTCTTCTGTGCCGGCGTTCTCGACGACGGCGCCATGGCCACGCACGACTACGTGCCATGCCGCAATCAGTTCGGGATCTTTAGCGTCAGCGAGCTGCCTGAGGCGACGCACGAGCATCGCGAGGCGCTCGCAACGTTGCTCGATTTTACGCCCACGCCGTCGGTTCCTTTTTCTGCCCATGTCATGGTGATCGGGGCGACGGAGCCTGTGTTGGGATATGACGCGGCGATCGATCTCGGCGAAACGGGGTTGCGAGCATTGGATCATGCGCCGCCGGATGGGGTGCATTGGATCAACGTCGGCGATGCGTTGAATGTCCTCGCCGGATACAGCAGGCCGCTGCTGCCGGACGCCGCGGGGAATGTCCATCTGAGCACGCTGACGCTCGTCGGTCCGGAGCCGCGCGCGGGGGATATCTGCATGGGTCCCTCGACGCCGTCGGGCGTCGGCGGCGCTGGCCCGACGTTCAACATGGGTGGACGTTACGTGCGGGCGAATTTCGTCGACCGGCAGGCCGACGGGTGCGACGAGCCGGCGCCCGCCGCCGGCAGGGTCGCCACGGTCTTCGGGGGCACGGGCAGCCTGGCGGTCCGTGGGGCGGCCGCTCGAGGAGACTGAAGATCGCCGCAAGCCTCCGTGCCTGCCCGTCTTGCGGCCCGAAATCGCCATCGCGCCCTGGTTTGACCAGCGATGCCCTTGTTAGTATCATGCTAGAAGAGTGCAGGCGCTCGACCTCATCGGTATTCGCCTCGTCCTAATCCCCTGAGAATGGAGACCCGATCCATGCCCGCCTACCGGTCCCTGGGTGGGACGCATTCGACCATCCGCAAGGCCCTCGTATCAATCCTTTGGCTCGCCGTTGGCGCCGATATGACGGTGGCGGCGGCTTCGCCGCGGGTTCTGCGAAGCAACTCAGAGGAACTGCTGTTCTCTCTCGACGTGCCTGCCATTGCTTGGCGCCCGGCGCCGGTCGCCACTGGCGACGGGCCGGCCTGGGACGCGGCTCTGCCCGGTTTCGTAGCGAGCGGTACGCCCAGCCAGGTTCGCGTGCCCCGTGCGGGCGGCTGGTTGCTGGTGCCGCCGGGCACGACGCCGCGGTTGGAGGTGGTGCGCGAGGAGTGGCAGCCTCTGGATGGCCGCCGGCTCTCGACCGTACCGATCCCCGTCATCGAGCATGATCCCGAAACCGGCCGGCCCTTCGAACGCCGGGTGCTGCCGCAACCCGGTCAGCCATTGCCCACCGATAAGATCCCGGAAGAGGTGCTGGCCGAGATGCAGCGGCTGGATCCGGCGCTGCAACCCGGGCCGGCGGTGCGGCTGGGCGAAGCCGCCTGGTGGCGCGGGCGCCGCATCGTGTCGTATACCATCCTGCCGGTCAAGGTCAGTGAGCAGACCTACGCGCAGGAAGTCTTGCAGCAGGGCGAATGGCGTGTGCGCTTCGTGACTGACCCCGCCGCGGGCAGAAACGGCCCGCCGGCTGCGAAGAGGCGACTGGGCAGCGGGGGGGACGAGCGCTTCGGCGCGTATTTCCTCAACGGCGACATTCTCGCGGGACTGCCCACCGAGGCGATTCATCAGGGTAGCGGTCCGGCCAAGGTCGCGCGTCCTGTCCAGGTCGGGACGCCGTTGGGTTATCCCGAAGTGCGCATCCCCGTCAACCGCACCCGGCTCTATCGCGTGCGAGCCAGCGAGCTGCAGGCCGGCGGCCTCTTGCCGCAGACTCCCGTTCAGTTGAATCAGATTCGCCTCTACCAGCGCCGCTATCTGGCTCAGCTCGACGACCCGGCCGACGACGAGGCCGCGCCCTATCTGGAGGTCGAGGTCCCGATCCACATGGTCGCCAGCGGCGAGACCTTCAGCGGCGAGGCGTTGTTTCTGTTCTGGGGCCTCCGCCCCAGCGACGACGGCGCGTTCGACTACGTCCGCGAGGGTGTCTACTACTCGGTCCCCGCCGTCAGCGACTCCCTCGAAATCAACAATGCGAACAATATCTACTGGCTGCAGCTTGCCGACCCGGATCCGGACAGCAGCTGGGCGCGCATGGAACAGGGGACGCTGCCCCCGGCGCAAGGTGCTCCGGAGCAATATTACCAGCGGACCGACCTCT
>Ga0334885_1002998_pt1 | contig 16341 bp, 15 predicted proteins | sample GraSluR1_MG_8_FD_207233 | JGI IMG/M metagenome (GOLD analysis project Ga0334885, IMG submission 207233) | Sludge microbial communities from methane-producing bioreactor in Wageningen University, Netherlands - Granular Sludge_31_05-R1 | ecosystem: Engineered > Bioreactor > Anaerobic >...
GACAAAGGCAAATTTTCTGGCCCGCAGGGTGTCGTACCCGGGGCGCCGCTGGCCGCACTTGGAACAGATGGGCTTGCTGCCGGCTTGGGGCCGCAACGTGATCACCAGCGCCGGAGGGCCGGATTCTCGCCATCGGCACGAGTCGTAGATAAAACCCGGTTGTTTTTCGAGACGATTCAAGATAGTTTTCAGGTGCATCCTGTCTGGCCTAAGCTGAGGAGTTTTTTGGAAGAAACTTTCCCCGGCAAGGTAAGGCAGGATGCTTTTTTTTGCAAACCTCGCAACAGCGACAATGGCGCTAGCATGGAGCCCCGACTCTGTCACGGCCGAGCCCTGCGGGTGTGCGCTGCGCGCACAGCCTTGACAGAGTCGCGCCTCCATGCTTGACCGGAGACCGGCAAGGGTGACGGGGCGGCAGGCGCCACCCCTTCACCTCCGGCGGGGCTCAGGCTCTGGGGCTATTTTTCAAAGAGCTACCCACAAATTCTGCGGACGAGGCCCTTTTCCATGCACCAGAGGAGATCATACCTGGAGAAACCAGCAGCTTGCTCCTCAACCGGTTGGAAAAGCAACTCAGAAGTCAGGCCGAAGCAGACGGGAAATAAGGGAAAATGGCAGAAGGGTGCATCTGTGGCACAGGAAATTGAGCGTAAATACCTGCCCGCCCATGATGGCTGGCGCGGCTTGGCGCCAGGCATCATGTATCGGCAGGGCTATCTCTGCGCCAGTCCTGAACGCACGGTGCGGGTGCGCCTTGCCGGTGACCAGGCTTTTCTCACCATCAAGGGGCAGACCCAGGGCATCAGTCGGGCAGAATTTGAATATGTCATTCCTTTAGCGGATGCTACGGCCTTGCTTGCCCTGTGTTCTGGGCCGCTTGTTGAAAAAAAACGCCACCGCATTGCCACTCATGGGCTCATCTGGGAGGTGGATGAGTTTTACGGCGACAATGCCGGTCTGGTGGTGATTGAGGTGGAGCTAGCCTGTGCGACGCAGAAAGTGGTTAAACCCGATTGGGTGGGGGAAGAGGTGAGCCATGATCCGCGGTACACGAACGCCATGCTCAGCCGTTATCCGTATTGCAGCTGGAAAAAAGGATAATTCCAGAGTAGCATGTGGTGATCCCTGCGCCTTATGTCAGCGGAACGTTTCTGTTCAGCTTGTTTTTTTAGGCGCAAAGGCGCGCATGGCCAAGAAAAAAGCCGGTAGATGCCGCACGAGGCGGTAGAGGCTGTGGCGATGCTGCCAGAGGCGGGAGCGCAAACGTCTGCGCCAGCCCGGGTCGGAGTAAAAACGTTGCACATGGGTGTTGTAGAGCTGCTCCAGGGTGTGCCACGAATCAATGTCCTTGGGCAGAAAAACAAAGTTCAGGCAATTCATCAACCGCCAGTCTTCCTTGAACTCGCCCAGGGTCGAAATCTTGCGCCAGATGGGTGCTCCGTGGAATGGGGTGAATTTGGTCATGTTCATGTCATCTAGGCCAAGCGAAAGCGCCAAGTCACTTGTTTTTTGTATCGAAGCCACGGTTTCCCCGGGCAGGCCCATCATAAACAGCCCTTTGGCCCGCAAGCCGGCCTGCTGAATGCGGGCCACTGTATCCCGCACCTCGTTTAAGTATACTCCGGGTTTGTGTACATCCAGAAGGGCAGGATCACCGCTTTCAATACCCAGAGAAACCATCAGGCAGCCTGCTGCCCGCAGCAACCCCAGTAACTCGTCATCGGTATGGCCTACTCGGACAGCGCAGTTGAACTGTATGCCCAGGGGTCTTGTGGCGAGCATGGTAGAGAGCGCTTCGATGCGTGAACGGTTTAAGGTGAAGAGGTCGTCGTAGATGTTGATATGGCGCACTGCAAAGCGCTGGCGCAGGTACTTGATGTGTTCGTAGATGTATTCTGGTGAGTTGGCGCGGTATCCCCGTTGAAACACGGAGCGGTCGCAGTAGGAGCACTGGTAGGGGCAACCGCGGCTGGTGATCATGGTGGCGCCGGGTGTGCGCACATAACTGAACAGGGGCAGGTGGTACTGGCCGGGGAAACCAGCGAGTTTTTCGTATGCAGGGAAGGGGAGGGCATCAAGTTCGATCAGATGCTGACGTGGTGGATTGGTGCACACCGTGTCACCATCCCGCCAGACCAGCCCGCAGATGGTGGCTGGATCCTTTCCTTCGGCCAGTTCACTCAGGGTTTGCTCCCCCTCGCCCAGGCAGAGAAAATCAATACAGGGGAATTATGCAAGTAGCGTGCCGCCCAGGGCAGAGGCATGCACACCGCCAAAGACAATGCGGCTGTGCGATTCCCTGGCCTTGAGCTGGGTCGCAATCTCGTAGCCATCAAGAAAGCTAGAGGTGGTGGCGGTAAAGCCAATCAGATCCGGCTGGCCGGCGCAGATGCGCTGAGCAGCCTCTGCCGCGTTTTTAACAGGATGCGGGCCCAGGCAGTCGAGCACTTGAACCCGGTGTCCCCTTTGCTCGAGATAGGCGGCCATGGAGAGCAGGCCAATGGGGGCCATGCGGTTGGCCATGGGACTGATGTCTTTTTTGCCAGGCATCCAGTTGGAGCCAGCCGGGTGGACAAGAGTAATGTTCACGGTTTTCTGGAGGAAGGCAAGGGATTTGAGCAAGGGGTTGGATACACGTTGTTCGGGCAATATTTTTTTGAACACTTTCAAGTCGGCCATGCATCCTAGCAAAAACGGTTTTGCCTGCGCAAGCACCAAGAAGAACACGGCTACTTCTTGCAATGACAAAGTAGCAGATTGGTCTTTTTTCGACCGGGTCTACTGTATTTCCCTGGTGAATCGGGAAGACCGCCGGCGGGAAGCCCAGGCACAATTCGCCCGGGTGGGCTTGGGAGAACGAGTTGAGTTTGTATTGGTGGAAAAACAGGAGGATAACCCGGAGCAGGGAATCTACGCTTCGCACCTGCTCTGCATGGAGAAGGGGCTGGCCTGCGGTGCGCGGCGGATGCTGATTTTTGAAGACGATGTGGTTTTTTTACACTTTTCACCCCAACGCCTGGCGCAGTTGGTGTATTTCCTGCGCACGCATTGCTCTTGGGATATGCTGTTTTTGGGTTGCATGGTGCGGGCCTGCCGCAAACTGCCGGGCATCCCTGTGGCGCGTATCCACTATCGCAGCCTGACCCATGCCTATGCCATTACCCGTGAATTTGCCGCAATCATCAGCCAGCAGCATCTGTGGCATGGGGTCGCCTATGACGATTTTTTGCGCGATTTACGCAGCGACCGTATGTACCTTGCCTATCCGGCTATGGCCTTTCAAAGTGATTCTCCTTCTGACAATGATGTGCATCTGCCGCTGGATCGGGTGCGTCGACTCTGCGGCGGCCTGATCACCTTGCAGCAATTTGACCTGTGGTACCACCGTTACCGTTGGCCCCTGATTGCCCTGCACCTGATGGCTCTTGCCGGAGCAGGTCTTTGGTGGCTGGGCTGGCTTGAGTGGCTGGTGCATTGATGGATAAGGCGGTAAGGGGCAAGGCGCGCGGTTCCTGGATCCTTGCGCTGGCGCAGGGTCTTTTCCTGCGCAGCACCGGGCGTCCCTTTTCCCCTGCCGAAAGGAGCGGCATGCTTGCCCTGGGCACTGCAACCCTGTTTTTGGGCAACGGTACGCCCCTGTTTGCAGCCCTGGCTTTGGTCTTTTTTGTCCTGGCCTGCATGGGCGCTCCTTTTTTCCCAGGTTGGTCTTTTTTTTACCGGGTTTTCAGCCATGGCCGCAGAGATCGCCCGCAGATCAGCCTGAGCTTTGACGATGGTCCGGACCCACTGACTACACCCGCACTTCTTACCCTGTTGCAACGATATGGGTTCTGCGCCACTTTTTTTGTCAACGGCAAAAAGGCTCGGCAATATCCGTTCTTGGTGGAAGCCATCCTTGCCCAGGGGCATGAACTGGGTAATCACAGCTACAGCCACGAGGCCTGCATCATGTTCCGTAGCCCGGCCCGAATCTTGCGGGAAATGATGCTTACTCAGCGGGTTTTGGCCCGACATGGGGTTGCACCTGCTCTTTTCCGACCACCTGTGGGGATACATGTGCCAGCCTATGCCGAGGCCTTGTACCAAAGCGGGCTTCAAGCGGTGAATTTTAGCTGCAGGGGACGGGACCTGGGTAACCGCCGAGTGGCAGGGCTGGCAGTACGAATTCTTAAAAAACTGCGGCCAGGAGATATTGTTTTGTTGCATGATGTTGCACCAAAAAAAGGTGAAAAAGACGAGCGAGAATTCCTCAGGTTGTGGCAGCATGAATTGGAGCACATTTTTGTCGCTATCTGTGCGCGTAACCTCGAGGTGGTACCCCTTGGCCAGCTCTGTTCTTGCCGGGCCATGGAACGGGTACAGAAAGAGGAAATAAGGCGCTGATTTCGTCATTGGCCAGGGATTTTGGAGGACATATTTTTCCCCTGGGTTTTCCAGGAGATGGTTGGTATGGTGCAGATGGGTGTCGGATACAATGTAGTACTTTTGCTGGTACTGCTGCTGTACCCTGGCCTTTGACAGACCATGTGCCCAAGGGGGAATGCTATGCACTACACGCGGCGTCAGTTCATGAAGATCAGTGCAGCGGGACTTGCCGGCTCCAGCGTGGCTGCGCTGGGCTTGGGGCCCACCAGGGAAGCTTTGGCCGAGGTTCGCCAGTACAAGTTGCTGCGGGCAACCGAGGTGCGCAACACCTGCACCTACTGTTCGGTGGGCTGTGGTCTACTTATCTACAGCCAGGGCGATGGCTCGCTCAACACCAAGGCCAGTATCATGCACATTGAGGGTGATCCGGATCATCCGGTGAACCGGGGCACGCTCTGCCCGAAGGGCGCTGGTCTGCTTGACTTTATTCATAGTGAGGGCCGCCTGCGCTATCCCGAGTACCGCAAGCCAGGCAGCCAGGAGTGGGAGCGCATCTCCTGGGACGAGGCCTTTACCCGTATCGCCACTCTGATGAAAGAAGACAGGGATGCCAATTTCATCAGCAAAAATCAGTATGGACAAACGGTCAACCGCTGGGTTTCCACTGGTTTCCTGGCCGCCTCCGCCTCCAGCAACGAAACCGGTTATCTTACCCATAAGATCGCCCGTAGTTTGGGCATGCTTGCCTTTGACAATCAGGCCCGGGTCTGACACGGCCCCACGGTGGCAAGTCTTGCCCCCACGTTCGGCCGCGGTGCGATGACCAACCACTGGGTTGACATCAAAAATGCAAACCTCATCCTCATTATGGGTGGCAATGCCGCCGAAGCCCATCCTTGCGGATTCAAATGGGTCACCGAGGCCAAGGCCCACAACAAGGCCAAACTCATCGTGGTGGACCCGCGCTTCACGCGCTCTGCCGCAGTGGCCGATGTCTATGCTCCGATCCGGGCGGGCAGCGATATCGCCTTTCTGGGCGGAGTGCTCAACTATCTTTTGAGCACTGGTTCCATCAACCACGACTATGTCAACAACTACACCGATTTCACCTTTCTGGTGGATGAGGGTTTTGCCTTTAGCGACGGCCTTTTTAATGGTTATGATGCGGAAAGGCACAGCTACGACAAGAGTACCTGGCAGTATCAGAAGGGACCGGATGGCTATGTGGTCAGCGACCCGAGCATGCAGGATCCGAACTGCGTCTATCAGTTGCTGAAAAAGCACTATAGCCGCTATACTCCGGAGATGGTTGAAACGGTGTGCGGCACGCCCAAGGAGGATTTTTTGGGCATCTGCAAGATGATTGCCGAAACTTCCGCTCCGGATAAAACCCTGAGTGTGCTCTATGCCCTAGGTTGGACCCAGCATTCCAAGGGCTCGCAGATCATCCGCACCACCTGCATGATGCAGCTTCTTTTGGGCAATATCGGCATGGCTGGCGGCGGAGTGAATGCCCTGCGCGGGCACTCCAATATCCAGGGGCTGACCGACCTGGGCCTGCTCAGTAACCTTTTGCCCGGCTATCTGAACCTGGCCAGCGAAACCAGGCCAAAGAATCTGGAAGAGGGCGGTGAAACGCCTGAACAGCCGATGCAGCCCATCCAACCCGATGCGGCCCGGCAGAGTTATGCTGCCTATATTGAGCGCTCCGCGCTCAAACCTGCCCGACCCAATCAGATGAGTTACTGGCAGCATTTCGGCCGTTTTTTTGTCAGCACGATGAAGGCCTGGTACGGTGATGCCGCCACCGAGGAAAACGGCTGGTGCTTTGACTGGCTGCCCAAGCTGGACAAGATGTACGACATCCTCCAGGTCTTTGAGGATATGAACCAGGGTAAGGTAAACGGCTATTTCTGCCAGGGCTTCAACCCGCTGGCTGCCGCACCCTGCAAGATCAAGGTGTCAAACGCGCTGGCCAAACTGAAATACCTGGTGGTGATCGATCCGCTCGCCACAGAGACCTCCGAATTCTGGCAGGATCACGGCGAGTACAACGATGTGGATCCGACCAAGATTCAAACCGAGGTCTTTCGTTTGCCCTCGGGCTGTTTTGCCGAGGAAAACGGTTCCATCGTCAACTCCGCGCGCTGGCTGCAGTGGCACTGGAAGGCGGCAGACCCGCCCGGAGAGGCCAAGGGCGATCAGGCCATTCTGGCCGGTATTTTCCTGAAACTGCGGGAGATGTATGCCCGTGACGGTGGGGCCTTTCCGGATCCTATCCTGAATTTGAACTGGCCCTACCTCAAACCGCATGAACCTACCCCCGAAGAACTGGCCCAGGAGTTTTCCGGCAAGGCCTTAAAGGATGTGACCGACCCGGCCGATCCGAACAAGATCCTGGTTAGGGCCGGGCAGCAGCTTAATGGTTTTGGCGAGCTGCGCGACGATGGTTCCACCTCCTGCGGTTGCTGGCTCTTTGCAGGCGCCTGGCCCGAGGCAGGCAACTTCATGGCCCGGCGGGACAACAGCGATCCCTATGGCATCGGCCAGACCCTGAACTGGGCCTTTTCCTGGCCGGCCAACCGGCGTATTCTCTACAACCGCGCCTCAAGCGACGTGGCAGGCAAGCCCTTTGATCCCGCCCGCCCGCTGGTGTACTGGGATGAAGGCTCCCGGCGCTGGACCGGCTCCGATGTGCCGGACTTCAACGCTGCCTCGCCACCCTCGGATGGCATGGGCCCCTTTATCATGAACCCCGAGGGCGTGGCCCGGTTCTTTGCCCTGGACAAGATGGCTGAAGGTCCATTTCCAGAGCACTACGAACCAGTGGAATCTCCGCTTGAGGCCAACCCCTTCCATCCGGACAACCAGGCGGCCCGCTTCAACCCGGCAGCGCGCCTTTTTGCAAGCGATCTGGATTCCTTTGGCGAAGCCGCGGAATTCCCGCATGTGGCCACCACCTACCGCTTGACCGAGCACTTCCACTACTGGACCAAGCATGTGCGCCTCAATGCCGTGACCCAGCCAGAACAGTTTGTTGAACTCGGCGAGGAACTGGCCAGGGAAAAGGGCATCAAGGCAGGTGACAGTGTGCGCGTTACCTCCAAGCGCGGTTTTATCGTGGCCGTGGCTGTGGTGACCAAACGCATCCGTACCCTGGAGATAAACGGGAAAAAGGTGCACACCGTGGGTATTCCACTGCACTGGGGCTTCATGGGCGTGGCCAAAAACGGTTATCTGGCCAATACCCTTACCCCCTTTGTTGGTGATGCGAACACCTATACTCCTGAATTCAAGGCATTTCTCGTTAAAATCGAGAGGGCGTAGGGAGGTTTTGCCATGGCACTGCAATCGCTTGATTTGAGCGCCCGCTCCGCCACGACCACGCCTGTGCCCAAGGCGCGCAGGACGGCTGAGCTGGCCAAACTGATCGACACCTCGAAATGTATCGGCTGCAAGGCCTGCCAGGTGGCCTGCATGGAGTGGAACGACCTGCGCGACAGTGTGGGTAACTGTGTGGGCGTGTACGACAACCCGGCCGACCTGAGCGCCCAATCCTGGACCGTGATGCGCTATGCCGAGGTGGAGCCCATACCTGGAAAACTGGAATGGCTTATCCGCAAGGATGGCTGCATGCACTGCAACGATCCGGGCTGCCTTAAATCGTGCCCGGCTCCAGGCGCAATCGTGAAGTACAGTAACGGCATCGTCGATTTCCAGCAGGAGCACTGCACCGGTTGCGGCTACTGTATTATTGGCTGTCCCTTCAATATTCCGCGCCTGTCGGAAAAGGACGGCAAGGCCTACAAGTGCAGCCTCTGTTCCGACCGCATTGCGGTTGGCGCGGAACCTGCCTGTGCCAAGGTCTGCCCGACCGGGGCTATTGTCTTTGGCACCAAGGAGGACATGCGCAAGCATGCGCACGGACGCCTTGCCGACCTGAGGGAGCGCGGCTTTGACAAGGCCGGTTTGTATGATCCGCCCGGCGTGGGCGGCACCCATGTCATGTATGTGCTCCACCACGCAGACCAGCCCAGCCTGTACAGCGGTCTGGCCAAAGATCCGGCCTTGAGTCCGCTGGTCGGCTTTTGGAAGGGTGTAGCCAAGACGGTGATGAATACCGCCTTGGCGGCAACGGTTCTGGCCGCCTTTTTCCACTATGTGGGCCAGGGGCCGAATCAGGAGCAGGAAGAGGAGGAGATCGCATGAACAAGACACAGGTCATTCGCCGGTATACGGCCAGTGAACGCGTCAACCACTGGCTGGTGGCTTTTACCTTTATTCTTACCGCGCTTTCAGGTCTGTCCTTTTTCCACCCGGGTCTGTACTGGCTGTCCAGCCTCTTTGGCGGCGGCACCTGGGCGCGCATTCTCCACCCGTACTTTGCGGTGGTGATGGCCCTGGCCTTTCTGGTGTGGTTTTTCCGCATCCGCAGGGACATGCGCATTACCGCCCAAGACCGCAAATGGGCGCTTACAGTGCCGGATATCCTGCACAACCGCATGAACAAGGTACCTGCCACGGGCAAGTACAATTTTGGCCAGAAGATGCTGGCCCGCACCCAGCTGATACTCATCCTGCTGCTCCTGATTACCGGAGTGGTCATCTGGCAGCCCCTTTTTGCCGATAGCTTCAGCGTAGACCTACGGCGTATTGCGGTGCTCATCCACAGCCTGGCCGCCTTTTTTGCGGTGCTCAGCCTGATTGTGCACATCTATGCCGCCATCTGGACCAAAGGCGCCATCAGCGGCATGCTCCTGGGCCGGGTCTCCACGGCCTGGGCGCGCTACCATAACCGGCTCTGGTATGAGGAAAAAGTGTCGCATGGTGATGCTGCGCTCAATGCTGATCTAAACGGCAGGGTAGCGAGCTGAGATGGCGCAATCTCGCATCCTGCAGCCGGGTGAGCTGGAAGAGGCCAGAGGAGGCATCGAGGAATGCCTCCTACCTCGGCTAGACCTCTTTGCCCGGCGCGAACAACGATGCCGCTGGCTTGCCCGGCAGGGCAATGTACTGGCGGCCTATCTCGACTTTGTTGCGCGCATTTCTGCCTTGCAGCAGGAAGAACTGCAGAGCTTTTTACAAGATGGTCGGGATGCGGCAAGCAGTACTGTCTGGCCGCTTGTTTGGGAAAGCAGGGCCCAGGTACAGGCCTGGGCCCTGGTACGCCGTTTGGGTGCAAAGCTGGCCGCAATGGTGGCGCCGGAACAGCAAAAACTGTTCCGCTTGCTGCCGCAGGAGGAGCCGACCTGGTTCAGCGAGCAGGTCAATGCTCTTTTAGCCGGCAGTGCGCCGACCGTATCTTTAGCCACCGCTCCCCTGACTGCCGTGGCCCTGCAGGTGGCATGGAGCGGACGCGTGCTTGGCTTGGCGCAAAAGCCGCCCGCCCGGCACGAGGAGAGCAGGGTCTGCCCCGTATGCGGCGGTCAGCCCGTGGCCGGGCTGATCATGGCCGCAGGTGTTAATAAAGGCCTGCAAGGTCTGCGCTATCTGCACTGTGGTCTGTGCGGGTCGAGCTGGCACATGGTGCGCTCCAAGTGCAGCCATTGCGGCGAGAGTCGTGATATCAGTTATGTGAGCCTGCAGGGAGAGATGGAGCACGTGCGCGCCGAAGCCTGCGGCGATTGCCGCAGCTATCTCAAGGTGATGTATCAGCAGGAAGAGCCGGGCCTGGAGCCTTTGGCCGATGATCTGGCCACCCTGGCCCTTGACCTGCGCATGGCCGAGGAGGGCTACTTGAGAAGCGGCACGAATCCTCTTTTTTTTCCAGGACCGGCATCTTCTTCTGCATAAGCTGAGAGCACATTCGTGGGTGCATGGGGATAGGAGCTTGCTGATAAGAATTGGCATGTTCTTGCTCCCAGCGGGCCAGGCGGTTCATTACGAGAACCGGCACAGAGGGTGCGTTTTGTTGCTGAACATCATTTATTTCATAGGGATTACGATCTGTCCCACTCCCTGTGCATTAAACAGGAGGTATTGATTAAATATTTGTTTTTTGATTATTTCTGAATATTTTTTCCGCAGGTTTCCTGGGATTGTTTCGGCACGGCAACATGGCATTTATTATTTGTGGTCAGTTTTTTCTTACAGCGGAAAGAAAAGCATTGATACCTCAATTAAATGTTTGTTATCTTTTTGTTTGGCCCAATTTATGCGATAAATTACGTGTGCTCTTGTTTTGGTGGTCTGTCACTGTTTGATTTGTTGCATCCATACCGCGTATAAAGCGCAATGGAAATTACAGGGCCTTACGTAGATGTAATTGGCGGGCAGAAACATACAGGTCTTTTCCGACAGAGTGGGTATAAATGGGTATGAAATCCATGTATGCCTATCAGCGCAACACGTGCACTTTTTTTAGTGGGGGATTGATATGCAGGAAGCTGTCATTGTCAGTGCAGTCAGGACACCTCTGGGCAGTTTTAACGGCTCGTTGGGAAGTATTGGAGCTACCAAGCTCGGAGCGCTTGTGATTGAAGAAGCTGTGCAGCGGGCCGGGATCAAGAAGGAACTGGTCGATGAGGTGATCATGGGCATGGTGCTGCCCTGCGGGTATGGGCAGAATCCGGCCAAACAGGCCGCGGTTTTGGCCGACATGCCCGAAGAAGTAGAGGCCCTGACGGTGAACAAGGTGTGCGGCTCCGGGCTTAAGTCGGTGATGCTCGCTGCCCAGGCGATTCAGTGCGGGGATGCCGAGGTGGTTGTTGCCGGCGGCATGGAGAACATGAGCATGGCGCCTTACTTCTTGAAGAAAGCCCGCTTTGGCTTCCGCATGGGGGAAGAAAAAATCCATGATCATATGGTGCATGACGGGCTTTGGGACCAGGTCAATGATTTTCACATGGGGATTTCCAACGAGCTGTGCTCCGAGCGCTACCAGGTGAGCCGGGAAGACCAGGACCGCTATGCCGCCGAATCATACCGCCGTACCTTGGCCGCACAGGCTGCCGGCAAGTTTGACCAGGAAATTGTGCCTGTAATGGTGCCGCAGCGCAGAAAGGATCCGTTGCAGTTTGCCAAAGACGAGTGTCCGCAGGAAACCACCTATGAGCAGCTTGCCAAAATGCGGCCGGCCTTCAAGAAAGACGGCATTACCACTGCTGGCAATGCGTCGATCATCAGTGACGGCGCTGCTGCTGTGGTGGTCATGAGCAGGAAAAAGGCCGAAGAACTCGGTTGCACCATCATGGCGACCATTGGTGCCCAGGCCTCCTACGGCATTGATATGAAGTATGTTCTGGTTGCCCCCATTTGGGCGGTACCCAAATGCCTGAAAAAAGAGGGTATCAGCAAAGACGACATCGATCTGTACGAGATTAACGAGGCCTTTAGCGGCTCGACCGTGGCTGCCCTGAAAACCCTTGAGCTGGATCCTGCCAAGGTCAATGTCAACGGTGGCAGTGTCGCCTTGGGGCATCCGATTGGGGCAAGTGGCTGTCGCTTGCTGGTGACCCTTTTGTATGAGATGGTCCGCCAAGACAAGAAAAAGGGACTTGTCTCCCTGTGTCTTGGGGGTGGAGAAGCCGTGGCAATGATCGTCAAACGTTAAGACGCCGGAGGAGATGCTTGGAGGGGATTTTGCCCCAAGCTCTTCTCCCTTTTTCCCAGGCCTGTGTTATTCAGCCAAGAGGCTGAATACCTGGGGTAAGCCATAATAGACAGGGGGAATATTTATGGGCAACGGCAAAAAAATTACCATGCAAGAGGCGGTTGAGCTTGTCAAGAATGGCTCCAGCCTCACTTTTTCCGGGTTTACCATCTGGCGTAGGCCCATTGCTTTTGTCTTTGAATTGATCCGGCAGAAAAAATCCGGACTCCATCTCATAGAGGTCAATGGCGGCTCACACACCGAGTTGCTGGTGGGCGCGGGTTGTGTGGATGTGTGGGAATCCTGCTGGGTTGGCCATGAACTCTACGGCAAATACGGTGCCAACCTTTCCCGCAAGGTGGGGACTAAAGAAATTATTGTGGAAGACTACAGCCATGCCGAGATGATGTTCCGTTTCAGTGCTGCTGCATCGGGCGCTCCGTATGCAGCCACCCAGGCATCACTGGGTACGGATATCCACAACCCTGAATATGACATGCTGGGTCGGGCGGGCAAGCGCGACGGCAAACGTATTGCCAAGCACAAATACATCTTTACCGAAGATCCCTTCTACGATGCAGGGCAAATCGTTCTTATTCCCGCGGTAAAAATCGATGTGGCGGTGTTGTGTGTGCAGCAGGTTGGTGAAGAGGGAACAGTGCGCATTGCCGGTCAGTATTATTCGGACCCCGAGGCATGCCGGGCCGCGGATATCACGATCGTGGTTGCTGAGGAGATCGTACCCGAGTCGTATTTGCGTCGGCACGCCGACCAAAATACCATCCCCAGTTTTGAGGTCGATTATATTGTCGAATGCCCCTATGGTGCGCATCCCACCGGCATGTTTGGCAGGTACGACGTGGACGGTGCCTTTCTTAAGGATTTCTATTCTAAAACCCGTACCCAGGAAGGTTTTGATGCCTTTGCCAAGGAATGGATTTTTGGCCAGGATCACATCAGCTATCTGGAAAAGTTGGGCTGGTCCAGGATGTTGAAACTGCGGGCGAACACTGCACTCAACTACAGTCCTCGACGGTAAGGGAGGTCGATATGAGTAAGTATGCTACTCCTGAAGAATATAACTTGGCGGATCTGCTCTGTTGCGCTGCATCCCGCGAAGTAAGGGACAATGAAATCGTTTTCGCAGGTACTGGGCTCCCTATGGTGGCGATTATGTTGGGACAGAAAACCCATGCACCGAACCTCAAGCTTATTTTCGAGGCAGGCACATTGGACGGTCGACCACCGGAACTGCCGACCTCGGTTGGTGATGCCCGCTGTGAAACCGGGGCATCCAGATCATCTGGTCTTAACGATGCATTCTCCATTGCCCAGCGGGGCCTGGTTGACTTGGGGTATCTCGGTGGAGCGGAGATCGACCTGTACGGCAATGTCAACACCACCTGCATCGGCAATTATCTTGAACCGGAATTGCGCCTGACCGGCAGTGGCGGCAATCCGGACATCAATTCCTGGTCCAAACGAACCGTTTTTATCATGGTCCATGAAAAAAGACGTTTTGTCGAACAGGTCAGCTATATCACCAGCCCGGGCTGGCGGGTAAAAAAATGGCCTGGCGGTGAATGGGTGCACAGGCGCGAACTGTACGGAGCTGCCTACCAGGGTGGTCCCTCGGCAGTGATCAGTACCGCTGGGGTCTTCCGCTTCGACGAGGAAGAGGGGTACATGTATCTTGATACCTACCATCCAGGTAAGACCGTGGAAGAGGTCAAAGCACTGTGCCAGTTCGACCTTGATGTGTCTCGGGTGCAGGGAGAAACCCTTCCTCCCACCCGCGAGGAACTACACATCATCCATGAGGTGCTTGATCCGGACGAAATTTTTATCCCCAAGAACAAGCCCACGTCTTGAGTGCTGTGGCAGCATATCAGCATGTTCGCGTGTAACTAGGTTTGTGACATTCACAAAGAGGATCGTATGGAATATACAAACGTGATGGTTGAGGTCAGAGGGGCTGTTGGTATTGTTACAGTTAACCGGCCCAAAGCTTTAAATGCGCTCAATGCTGAGACCATTGAGGAACTCCAGCGGGCCTTTACCGCCATGGGAGCTGATGAGGCACTCAAAGTGCTCATTCTGACTGGTGCAGGGGAAAAGGCCTTTGTTGCTGGAGCCGATATTGCGGCCATGCGGGATTTGAACCCCCTTGCCGCGCGGGTCTTTGCCTACAAGGGACAGCAGATGCTTGCCACCATTGAGGCAGTAGCCAAGCCGGTCATTGCCGCAATCGGCGGTTTTGCCTTGGGGGGAGGTTGTGAGTTGGCCATGGCCTGCGATATCCGCATTGCCAGTGAAAACGCCAAATTCGGTCAGCCAGAGGTCAACCTTGGGGTTTTGCCGGGCTTTGCCGGAACGCAGCGGCTGCCGCGGCTGGTTGGTAAGGGGATTGCCAAGGAACTGTTGTTTACCGGTGACATCATTGACGCCCACAGGGCGCATGCCATTGGCCTGGTGAACAAGGTGGTGGAGGCTGGGAAGCATCTGGATAGCGCCGTGGAGATGGCGGAAAAAATTGCTGGTAAAGGCCCGCTTGCAGTTCGTCTCTGCAAGGAGGCGGTGAACAGGGGTCTGGAAATGGACATGGACAGGGGCTGCGCCTATGAGGCGGAACTCTTTGCCATTGCCTTTGCAACCCTTGACCAGGCAGAGGGGATGAGCGCCTTTCTAGAAAAACGAAAACCTGTGTTTCAAAACAAATAATATCGTGGCAGTATGGTGCTGCCTTCATGTCTGAACATGGAGGCAGCCTGCTTCCATCATGAATTCTGAATACACAAGTATTCAATAGGAGCTAAAGGGGGCGTGCAGGCACAGTGTAGGGGTGCCGATCGTTGAACATTGTGGCTGGTTTTTGTCTGGCCGCAAGAGGTGTGTGGCTACTCCTGTAGCATATAAAATACCCCCATATGCAAAGAGCACTGTCATCAGTCTAGGGGCAACGTTGTGAGTATGACTGCCAAGTGATTGATATTCTGGAAGTTGGAGGCGGCAACGCCAATTGATAACTATGCAGAGTGAGGATGAGGTATGAGCTTCGAACTGAGTAAAGAACAGTTGATGATCCAGAAAATGGCTCGGGATTTTGCCCGGAAAGAGTTGGCTCCACTTGCTGCTGAAAGGGATGAAAAGCATCTGTATCCCGCGGATAGCCTGAAAAAGATGGGAGAGCTCGGCCTGTTGGGAATGCTGGTTTCCGAAAAGTACGGCGGGGAAGACATGGGCACAGTGTCTTATGCCCTGGCGCTCAGCGAGATTGCGGCAGCCTGTGCTTCAACCGCTGTTATCATGTCGGTTCACAACTCCATCTGCTGCGGCAGCATCGAGCGTTTTGGTACAGAAGAGCAGAAGCAGGAGTTTCTTGTGCCCATGACCGAAGGTAAAATCATCGGAGCCTTTGCCCTGACAGAACCAGAGGCTGGTTCTGATGCCCAGGCCATCGAATGCAGTGCTGTCAAGGAAGGGGATCACTACCTGATCAATGGCACCAAACGCTTCATTACCTCGGGCAAAAATGGCGGGGTCACTATCCTTTTGGCCCGTACCAAGGAAACGGGATCTGATGCCATTACCGCCTTTCTCATCACCCCTGATATGCCTGGTTTCAAGGTGGACAAGGTGGAAGACAAGATGGGCCAATGTGCTTCAGACACCGTGGATCTGGTCTTCACTGATTGCAAGGTTCCGGCTTCACGGGTTCTTGGCGAAGAGGGCAAAGGCTTTACCGTGGCCATGTCTGGCCTTGATGCAGGACGAATTGGTATTGCCTCCCTGTCCTTAGGTGTTGCCCAGGCGGCCATGGATGAGGCCCTGAAGTATGCTAAGCAGCGCAAGCAGTTTGGGCAGGAAATAGCCAGGTTTCAGGGTTTGCAATGGATGCTTGCCGACATGGCCATGGATATCGAGGCTGCCCGTCTGTTGGTTTTGAATGCCGCGGCCATGAAAGATCGGGGTGAAAATTGCACCATGGCAGCATCCATGGCCAAGTGCTTTGCCTCGGAAATGGCCAATAGGGTAACCGCCCAGGCCGTGCAAATCCACGGCGGCTACGGGTACATCAAAGAGTATCCGGTGGAGCGCTTTTATCGAGATGCTCGCATCCTCACCATCTACGAAGGCACCAACCAGATACAGCGCCATGTTATTGCCCGGGAGCTGCTGAAAAAGGGCAGATAAATCTGTCAGCCTGAAAACCACAAAAAAGCGGATGGCTATGCCAGTCGGTTGCCCACCTGTTTACAACCATCCTGGAGGAGGATAGGTGGGCATATCAGCCTGTTGAAAAACTCACCAGTCAGGGCATAATAGGAAAGCTGAATAGCAGGTTGATATTTTTACGGAGATTGTCATGAGTCTTGGCCGGCGCA
>Ga0334885_1003005_pt1 | contig 16304 bp, 15 predicted proteins | sample GraSluR1_MG_8_FD_207233 | JGI IMG/M metagenome (GOLD analysis project Ga0334885, IMG submission 207233) | Sludge microbial communities from methane-producing bioreactor in Wageningen University, Netherlands - Granular Sludge_31_05-R1 | ecosystem: Engineered > Bioreactor > Anaerobic >...
TCGATGTTCCCAAGACTCAGGCCAGCGTCGCTGTGCGCCGGTCCGTGTGAAGGGCAATGGAAATAATAGCAGAGAGTCTCATATATGACAAGCCTGCTCTGCAATATCATTATAACTCCGTTGACCGGGTGACATAAACTATTATTTTTTGTTTAGCTCGCCTGATCTTTTTTTCATCTTTTTGTTAACAGCCGAGCAGTAGACAGCTGCAAGAGGATTGTGTCCCAGCACCCTGTCTTTGACTACAAGCGGTACCACATATGTGTGTGAGTGTTTTATAAATAGGGCATCGTGCCCCACACATAGTCCGATCACCAGATTCAGGTCCGTCTTTTTTTCTTCGAACATCCTTGCCTGTTCGATCGGGTTGCAGCTTACCGGACCAACTCTGTCGCTCATGGGTGCACCCATTTCTGATTTCGGGATACCGCACACCTTGCAGCAAATTGCCTCTATTTCAAAAAAATTCGAGAGGAAATCGGCTATTTTAGTTGCTTCTTCCTTAAGCCCGACGCAAAAAGCTATTCCAAGTTTTTTATATCCCATTCGGGAAGCAAACTCAACAACTTCTTCTATCCTGTTGAGGTCTCCGTAGAACTCTGACTCAACAAAAGCCGCGGTCTGCATCATCATTTTTTCATGCGGATCAGAATAAAGTTCGATGCTGTTCCTCTCTATGCAGGGTTCTCCCTCTCGACACTTTTGGTCTTCACAAAGGTCACACCTCATTAAAATATTCCTCCATATCTTTGGGAAGAGGGGCCTTGAATTCCCTTCCCCTTATTGTTTCCGGCAATCCCCTGTCATCAGGCAAGGAAACTGAGTATGCGTGGAGAAGGGGCCTCTTTGCCAGCCTGGCATCTCCGCCATATTTTCTGTCTCCTATTATAGGATGACCTATTGCAGCAAAATGGACTCTTGCCTGGTGAGGCCTCCCGGTCACAAGCTCTGCTTCCACAGCGCTTGTGTTTTTTACCGACGATATTTTTCTGTATCTTGTCAGGGCGCTCTGTCCCCCGTCATCTACTTTTACTAAATTTTCTGCATGATCCTTGAGCAGTGGAAGGTCTATTTCTCCTGACTCGTTTATATTGCCTTCAACCACAGCTCTGTATATTTTCTTTATCTTCCGCTCTCTTATCAGTTCTGAGAGGTATCTCAGCGACGGTCCTGTAAGAGCTGTTATGACCGCCCCGGACGTATTGCGGTCCAGGCGCTGAACTGTCGATGGCCTAAAATCGTTCCTTGTCCATTTGAGTTCCTCCAGTACCCTCGTAATGAGCGAATCTCCGTTTTTTGTATCCGGCTGGGTGAGGAGCCCTGCAGGCTTGTTTATTATCCAGAGGTAGTCATCTTTGTAAATTGTTTCCAATCTCTCATGTATGATGGACGATGTATTCTCTTTTGTGTTTCTTTCGGCCGGCCTATCGTCATTCCAGGGGACCTGAAGGAACTGTCCCTCACCCACCCGTGTGTCCGGCCTTACTTTTTTTGCATCCAGCCTAACTTCTCCTGTGCGGATAGCTTTCATGAGGGCTCCAAGAGGGACCTGGGGCCACATGTTTCTTAAAAGCCTGTCGATCCTCCTGCCTGACTGGTCACCGGTTATATAAAACTCCTTTGGCATTTTTCTTCCCCTGTCTCAACTCATGTGCCCGAAACTATCCGGGACGTTACACAAATGCAGATCACCTGTTCCAGAAACGGCGGCCTGTGGCCTGATGCCACTGAGATATTGGCTGGTCTTCCGTCAGGTCTTTGACGGAATCCTTCCAACAAAAGACCCTGAAGTCCAGTTCATCGGCAGACGAAACTACCATTGCCTCAGGGGTCGCCGGGACGACTGGTGAGCCGAACTCCCGCTGTCCGTGGTGGCTCAGAAGGATGTGCGCGATCTGAAGTTTTAGTGAATTGTCGAGTCCGCTTTTTTCGGCAAGCTCCATAAATTTAGAATACCCTATGGCAATGTGATCCAGAACGGCTCCCTCAAGAGTCATCTCGGGGATAGAGCCCATCCTGTACGATCCAAGCTTACCAAGGTCGTGGAGCAGACCTCCGGCGACCACTATATCAACATCGATGTCATAACCTGATGTCCTCAGTGATTCAGCCATCGACTTTGCACAGTCCGTGACCGAGAGCGTGTGCTCAAGCAGGCCGTTTGCATATGCGTGGTGATGGCTCACGGCAGCGGGCCAGTCGCGAAACTGCTTCCATGTATCTCCGTCATAGACAAACCTTATAAATTCAGCGACTTCCGGACGGCATGAAGATACGAGTTCCTCGTACCTTTTGACAAGTTCCTCCAAGGAGATCGGTGATCTTGGGAGGTACTGCGACGGTGGAAATTTATCCTGATCAAGAAGCGTGATCTTGTTGAAGTTGAACTGTGTCTGCCCCCTGAATTCTGTAGTTTTTCCATCTATTCCAACTGAACAGCCTGCTAGAGATCTCAGCTTTTCATCCTCCAGCCTCTTTGCAGTTGATGATGCCTCCATGTTGGGGTCAGACCTGTCAAACCAGCTGGCATCTGACCATATCTTGGCTTCGATCGTACCGAATGAATCGGTTACGGCCATTTCATAATAGGGTTTCCCGTTTTTGTCGTTTTTTTGAAAGAGCGAGGATACGACGAAAATCGCCTTGAAAGAGGTTCCCGAACCCAGTTTGCGGATCTCCTGGCTGTTTTTTAGTATAGATTGTGCATCTGACATATTTATCTTCCTTCCGAAGCATGTTCGCTTAATATCAACACCCCAATAATAGACGTTCATGCGAAGTATTAAAAGGGGCAAAACTTTGTTCGGACCGCTGATATATCATTTTTCTCGGTGACAATCGGCTTTTTTTGTGTATAATGACAATGCGACCTCTTTCACATGAGAGAGGCTATTATCTATTGTGAATAATTATTTGGAGGGATCATGCTATGAGTTCAGTAAACTGGAATGCAAGATTGTCGGATATAGCGCTTAATGTCAAACCTTCGCCTATAAGGGCTCTGATGAAATACACCAAGACACCCGGTGTTATCTCTTTTGCGGGAGGCAACCCCGATCCTGCAGTTTTCCCGGTGGCAGAGTTTTCTGAAGCTTCTGCGATCCTGGCCCGCGAAGGCAAAGATGTCCTTCAGTACGGTGCCACAGACGGTTATGCGCCGCTCAAGGGATACATCGCAAAATGGATGGCACCCAGAATGGGCCGTGAAACAAAACCTGAAGAGATGCTTATCACAACCGGATCACAGGAAGGAATGGACCTCCTCTGCAGCGTCCTGCTAAATGACGGGGACACGATCATTGTTGAGGGGCCGACATATCCCGGTGCGATCCACGCAATGAGAAACCGCGGCGCAAGATTCCTTTCTGTCCCGTGCGATAAAGACGGACTTTGCGTCGATATGATCCCGGCTGTTATAGAACAGGGACGCAAGGACGGACACAGGATCAAGTTTATCTACACTATCGTCAACTTTCAGAATCCCTCCGGATCGACACTCTCTGAGGACCGCAGGGCTAAACTTCTTGATATAGCTGAAAAATATGACCTGATCATATTCGAAGACGACCCCTACGGTCACCTTCGTTACACAGGAGATCACGTGCCCACAATCTTCTCAATGGATAAAAAACAGAGTGGAAGGGTCGTTTATGCCTGCTCCTTCTCCAAAATACTGGCACCGGGGACACGCGTAGCATGGATCGTCGGCGATCCCGATCTGATGCAGAAAATGGTCATGATCAAACAGGGCACAAACCTCTGCTCAAGCGTAGTAGCCCAGGCACTCGTATATGAGTACTGCAGGCTTGGACACCTCGAGGGCTTCCTCCCCAAGATCATCACTCACTACGGCAAAAAGCGCGATGCGATGGAAGCGGGCTTCAAAAAGTATTTGCCCTCCAATACCGTATACAACACACCGGAAGGCGGTTTCTTCTTCTGGCTGCAGGTACCCGGCATCGATTCAACTACACTATTCATGAAGGCGATAGAGCATGGAGTTGCTTTCGTAACAGGGCCCTCCTTCTTCGTTGACGGTTCAGGACTTGATTTCATGCGCACATGCTTCACCTTCGCACAGCCGGAAGAACTCGAAGAGGGCGCAAAACGGCTGGGCGCGGCAATAAAGGCACTTTAGAAAATACAACTGAAAGTAGATATCGGGCGGCCTCATGATGAGGCCGCCTTTTGATTTCCTAAAACATAATGGCCGAATTTGGCAGTCATTGATAGAACCGTTGATCGAAGATTATAATGGGTAATGATCCAAATAGAACAGAGGATGTCACTTTAACGGATAACAGGAACAGATCGCAGAGAGTGAGTGATCAAATGGAGGAAATTATAACAGCGCTCGCCACAGCGTGGGGAGAAAGTGGGATAGCGGTAGTAAGGCTTTCGGGAGAGGGCTCCGTTTTGCTTGCCGATAAAATATTCACAGGCCGAAAAAACCTTGCAGAGCAGCCCGCACGCTTTCTCACCCTCGGCAGGCTTCGTTCTTCTGATGGAGAGCTCTTTGATGAGGTGCTTGCAGTAAGGTTTGATAAAGGGGCAAGCTATACTGCCGAAGAAAGCGTTGAGATACATTGTCACGGTGGACTGCTGCCCGCTCAGAAATGCATGGAAGAACTCTGCTCAATGGGAGCCAGGCTTGCGCAACCCGGAGAATTTACACGCAGGGCATTTGTGAACGGACGGATAGACCTTCCGCAGGCGGAAGCTGTCCTTGGGGTAATTAGGGCAGAAAGCGACGAAGCACTCTACGCCTCTTCACGAACTATGCAGGGAGCTTTTGCACAAAAACTCAGGTCTTTTCTTGATGCCATTACAGGACTTGCCGCATTCCTGGAAGTAGATCTCGATTTCCCGGAGGAAGACGAAGGCTACATATCAAAGGAAAATTCCGCAAAACGTCTGGAAAATCTGATATCGGATGGAGAAGCAATGCTCGAAGTCTGCCGTTCCGGACTAATATTGAGAGAAGGCATAAAGACAGCCATCATTGGACGCCCCAACGTTGGTAAATCCTCGCTTCTGAATGCGCTTCTCCGAGAAGAACGTGCGATCGTCACCCCAGTACCCGGCACAACAAGAGACAGGATAGAGGAGATATTCACTCACAAAGGCATTCCTATCAGGATAATTGACACAGCAGGCATCCGTGAAACTATTGACGAGGTCGAGTGCATCGGCGTGAGTCAGTCGTTAAAGTCCATGACAGAGGCAGATCTCCGTGTTTGGGTAATAGATGCGGGAGATGAACTTAATGAGGAAGATATGGAGCTGGGCAGGAGAGTCTCTTCCATGAAGCACATTGTCGTGCTCAACAAGAGCGACATGCCTCAAAAGATCTCCATAGATCAGCTGAAAAACAGTTTTCCCTCAAGCCGGATCATATCGGTATCAGCCCTTAAGTCTGACGGGATAGAAGAGCTGAAGGACATAATCGTAAACGAGATAACCGGCGGCATGAAGGTAACGGGAGGATACGGGGTCACATCAAGGCAGATGGAGTGTCTCTCCGCCGCTCTGGCTTCACTGAAGGACACCAAAAAAGTCTTATCTGAAGGTCTTGGAGACGACCTTGCAATAACCTGTATTTCAGATGCAAGATCAAACCTGGCAACTCTGCTAGGGATCGATGCCACTGAAAATCTGCTGGATACGATCTTTTCTCAATTCTGTGTGGGAAAATAGTACTGATGCAGAAATTTCAAAAAAGAAGCCCGATATTTAAGAATAAAAATGGGAGGCTGCCTTGGCCTCCCATTTCTTATGCATCAATACCAGTTTTGCTGTTCCTACGGGATCAGTAAGCCTTTGCAAATATGGCTTTGCGGGCTCCCTCTTTACCGGTGTAGAAACATTTTCCCCGCTCTTCGGAGTATTCAAGCGGATAGCATCTGGGAGTGGCTCCTGTTGCTTCTTTGATGGCCTTTTCATCTTCCTTGCTTCCGTCGAAGAATACTTCGACAAAACCACCCTTGCTCTCGATAACTTCTCTGAACTGAGCCATGTCTGCTGCCTGATATGTGTTCTCTTTCCTGAATTTCAGCGCCCTGTCAAAGAGGTTCTTCTGTATCTCGTCAAGGAGTTCCGGGATGCGTTTTCCCAGTTCTTCCCAGCTTATATCGATCTTTTCTCCGGTGTCCCTTCTCACAACTTTGACCTTGCCGGCTGTAAATTCTTTTTCTCCGAGTTCAAGGCGGAGGGGAACTCCCTTCTGAAGATGGAAGAAAAACCTGTCGCCGGGACGGAGATGCTGTTGAGTGTCCACCTGTACAAAACGCCCGCAGAGGGCCTTGTTCAGTATTGCCTGAAGCTCTTTTGCCTTAGGCACGATCTCTTCGTCAAATTTGGCTGCATCTGTTGAGATCGGTATTATGACAGCCTTTGTCGGAGCTACCCTTGGCGGCAGGACCAGTCCGTCGTTGTCCGAGTGGGTCATTATAAGGGCTCCGATAAGACGCATCGATACTCCCCAGCTTGTTGTATGGGCAAAATCCATTTCCCCGTTTTTATTTTGGAACTTAATATCAAAGGCTTTGGCGAAATTCTGGCCCAGATAATGGCTAGTGCCGGCCTGAAGTGCTTTTTTGTCGCTCATCATTGTCTCGCAGGTGTAGGTGTTGTCTGCCCCCGGAAAACGCTCCCCCTCTGTTTTTTCTCCGGGGAGTACCGGAAGGGCAAGCTCATCTACCATGATCTTTCTATATACCTCGAGCATCAGAAGCGTCTCTTCGACTGCCTCTTCTTTTGTTGCATGAGCCGTATGGCCTTCCTGCCAGAGGAACTCAGAAGTACGAAGGAAGAGCCTCGGTCTTTTTTCCCAGCGCATAACGTTGCACCACTGATTGATGAGGATCGGCAGGTCACGCCATGACTGGACCCATTTGCTGTACATATGCCCTATGACTGTTTCCGAGGTAGGCCTTATTATCAACGGCTCTTCAAGCTCTTCTCCCCCTGCGTGAGTAACTACCGCACACTCGGGAGCAAAACCCTCAACATGCTCTGCCTCTTTCTCAAGGAAAGATTTAGGGATCAAAAGAGGGAACGATGCATTCACATGTCCGGTCTCTTTGAAAGCCTCGTCAAAATGTTTCTGAATGAGTTCCCATACTGAGTAACCGGTAGGTCGGACGACCATACATCCGCGGACCGGCGCATAATCCGCCAGTTCTGCAACACGTATTACGTCAAGATACCACTGTGAAAAATCCTGTTCTTTGGGTGTAATGTTCTTAGCCATCCGGTTACCTCCATCGTTGATACTTTTTTATAAATATCATCACTCAGCGCTTTGCTGTGCAGGCTATTGTAACATTTATCTGTACATTTAGAGCAAATTTATTTGTAATATTTTGTTTCTCTTGACAATTTACCATTTTATCGTATTCTTAGAGCGTACATTGCAAGTATTTAGCACATTACTATAGGGAGGGAATGATCATGGCTTTAGAGTGGAAAGATGAGTTTACCGATCAGCTTTGTGACTCGATAGTGGCCATTACTGACAGGGAAGAAGCCTACCGTTTCCTGGAAGATGTCGCTACTTTTTCAGAGATTAGAGCGTTTGCACAGAGGCTACAGGTAGCCAGCCTGCTGCTGAAGGGGATGTCATATCCTCAGATAGTTCAGGCAACGGGAGCCAGCACTGCAACGATAAGCAGGGTCAAAAAATTTGTTGAATACGGCTCAGACGGCTATAGGGATGTGCTTGCCAAGCTGTCTGGAGACAAGAAAGAAGAAGATAAGAAAAAGAAAAAATAAATTAACGGATCTTCTGGAAACTTAGTCCGCATTTTTGTGTAACATGACACAGTGTATGTGGGTTCTTTTTGGATGGGGCCGGAGGCTGCATAAAGCTTCCGGTCTTATTTTATTATCGCCCAGGCAGCAAGGTCATCAATATCTCTGGGAGGATTTCTAAGTGATGTAGGCACAAGCTTCCATAACCCTTTGGGCGGATGGAGTTTCCAGTAAAGCTCGCGTCCTCTAAGGGTGGTGCCGTATTCATCAATTATCTCAAGCTCGCAAATGCCGCTAAGAAGCCCGGTAAGCTCTTTTGAAGATGTTCCGTTGCCGAGGCATATCTTTTCAAGAGTCTTTCCTTCAATAAATTTGAAGTCTCCCTCTTTTATCCAAGGCACAAGAAGCTTCCATTCCCCCTCTTTGAGCGACTGTAATAAGACTTCCTCAGAGGATTTAGGAACTATTGCAGAAAAAAGCAGTCTCTCTCCTTCCACAAAGGCTACACCTATTTTATAACGGCCCGGATCTACCCCGCACTTAATCCAGATCACCCCTCTCTACAGATTCCCACCTTGGATACATCCACATCCACTGGTCAGGATATTTTCTTATCCACTCGGAGATGACCTCGTTGCAGTCGTCAATGCTGCTTTGTAGGTCTTTGCCATAAGGTTTACCATCCCTGCCTTTAAGTGCAGGAAGAAAATTCAGTTCAAGCTTATGGGTATCGAGCCATCTGACACAGTATACAGGAACGACAGCGCATCCAAGCTTGTCCGCAAGTTTTGCCATTCCGATCGGTGTACTTGCGGGGTATCCGAGAAACGGGGATACTATTCCCGCTTTTTTGGCATCCTGATCCACAGGGACACCAATTATTTCCCCTGCCTGTAGCGCCTTTATCATAGCCTTGAGATCTGAAGCCTTGCCAAGGGCCTTCATACCTCCAGCATTCCTGAGTTCCATTATTAGATTTGTGATCCTCTCATCCCTTTGGTCAGTTCCGAGGCCGTTCATAGGGTATCCGTGCTGTGCACACCAGGCTCCCGCGTATTCCCAGTTCCCGATGTGGGCTGTTACTATAAATACACCCTTTCCGGCTTCATAAGCCTCACGCAGGTTTTCTTCCCCGTTGACTGTGACTATTTCATCAAGTTTATGAACCATTACAGGGATCCTTATAAACTCAGCAGTCGATTTGCCAAAGTTCCTATATGCCCCTTTAACTATCCGTGAGGCCTCTTTGTGTGGAATGTCGAGCACTTTGGCACAACGGTCCGTTGCTTCCTTCAGCTTGTTTCGTGTAAACAACGGTATGAGGGAACCAACGATGCCACCCAGCATGACAGCTGCCTTATGAGGAAGAAAAGTCACTATTTTTCTGAACGTCGAAAGTACGGACCATATTATGGACTGTTTGTTATTCATACTCTTACCTCTCCTGAAAGATCACACTTCGCGCGGATCATATATTTATTATCAATATCTGACGATAATATTGGCAATTATCGGAACTACGATCAATATCGTTACTATCCTGCATATGTTGAAAAGTATCGAAATAGTCGGGTCCGCTCCTATGTCTACCGCTACTATTGCAATACCTGTAAGCCCCCCGGGGGTCGTGGCAAAAAGAGAGGTCAGAAAATCCATTTTGCACAGTCTTGAGAATACCCACGCGAGTCCCAGTGTAAATATGAGAAGAGAGAAGCTGTATGCTATCGCTGCAGGCAAATATCTTGGTATTTCTGCAATGGAAGAGAAGTCGCTGCCCCTTACAAGGACGTAGGCGACAAGAGCCTGCGATACCCAGGAGAGCCAGCCTATTTTAGGGTCAAGCCCCATGTGCATGACCGCCTTTACGGTCAGTCCCACAAGAAGGCCGCCAACCAGTGCCCCTGCGGGGAACCCTGACTTATGTCCGATGGCGCTTCCGCCCAGAACAGCAAAAAGTACCATGTAATTTGGATTCACAGACCGCCCCCCGTTTCTAATGCCAAGTATACAATAAAAAAGCGCCCCCATCCAACTCCGGGAGCGCTTTTGATAACTGTTGTTATTCTACCTAGACTGCTGGTTCAAGTTCCTCTTTTTTTGATGTCTTTTTAAGGTAGCTCATCATTATTATTATTGCAACTGTAGCTCCAAGACTAAGGGCCATGTTGTGGTGAATTGCTATCAGAGCTGCAATACCAAGAACAACTCTTTCAAATTTGTTGATAAATCGGAACATCCATCCTTCAAGAGCTCCTGCAAGCACGATGACGCCCAGAAGAGCAGAGACTACAAGGATAAAGAGCTCATGGGGAACGATATTCTGCAGCAAAAGCATTGGGTTGTATACGAACATGTAGGGCATGAGATAGGAAGTCAACGCTATCTTTGTAGCAGTGAAGCCCGTCTTCGATGGGCTTGCTCCGGCTATGCCGGCACCGGTGAATGCTGCGAGGCATACAGGCGGTGTGAGGTCGGCCATGATACCGAAGTAGAAGACGAAAAGGTGCGCTGAGAGCGGAAGTACATTCATGCCTATTAGCGCCGGTGCAATGATAGTGCTGCATACGATGTAGTTTGCAGTCGTCGGAAGCCCCATGCCAAGCACTATGCATGCGACCATCGCCATCATCAAAGTCAGGAGCAGGTTGCCTCCCGATATGTCGATTATGTTGTTGGAGATCGTCAGCCCCAGTGATGTGAGCGAAGATGTCCCTACAATGAATCCTACGAGGGCACACGCAAGAGCAACTCCTAGAGCTCCCCTTGCTCCCTCTTCCAGTGCTTTGATGAGATCACGGATGCTCATTCTGGTCTTCTGCTTCAGTGAACTTACTATTATTACCGACACGACACCTATGAATCCGGCGCGGAGCGGTGTGTACTTCATCAGAAGTGTCGCTATTATTACTATGACCGGGATCAGAAGGTGACCATCAGTTCTCATTACCTCCCTAAGAACAGGAAGCTGGTCCTTGGGAAGTCCCTTGAGCTTCTGTTTCCTGGCTCGTACATGGACGTTTGTGAAAATAGCCGTGTAATAGACCAATGCCGGAATTATTGCCGCTGCAGCAATGGAAAGGTAAGAGATGCCAAGGAATTCACTCATGATGAACGCCCCTGCTCCCATAATAGGCGGCATGAGCTGTCCACCTGTCGATGCACAGGCTTCGACAGCACCCGCGTAGTGTGGCTGGTATCCGACCTTCTTCATGAGAGGGATCGTGAATGTACCTGTCGTTGCAACGTTGGCAACGGAAGATCCGTTGATCGTCCCCAGAAGTCCTGATGCAACCACCGCGACCTTCGCGGGACCACCCGGCTTGCCGCCTGCGATTGCAAGTGCAAGTTCATTGAAGAATCTGGCTCCGCCGCTCTGGGAAAGAAACGCACCGAAGATTATGAAGACGATGACGAATGTGGCAGACACTCCAAGAGCCAGTCCGAATATGCCTTCCGGCGTCAGATACATGTGCTGGATAATCCTGCTTAGTGAATATCCTCTTATCTGAAACATTCCGGGAGCAAGATATCCAAAGTAGCAATAAGCAAGAAAGAACATACTCATACAGGGTAACACGTTTCCAACCACCCTGCGGCCTGCTTCCAGAACGAGTATGATTGCCGCAATGCCCAGCCAGATCTCATGAGGAAGAGGTTCTGCGCCACGGCGGGCGATCTCGTTGAAGAAGAATATTATGTATCCAATAACTCCCCCGGCTATGGCTGCAAGTATCCAGTCGTAGATAGGAGTAGATGTTTTCGATCCTTTTCTTCTTGCTGGAAATAGAATGTAGACTGCAACTATTGCGAATGTAAGGTGTACCGCCCTCTGTATAGTTATGGGCATTGACGCTATACCAGCAGTGTAAAGGTGGAAAAGGGACATACAGCAAAGCCACGCGGTGATAAATTTGCCCTGGATACCGGTCAGCCTTCTGTAACGGCTTTCAGCATCATATTTTTCTATCAGTTCATTTACCTGTGATTCATCAATGGCTACATCATCCAGAATACTGTGTTTTTCACCATTGTTTTTAATAATTTCATCGCTCATAAAAAATGCCTCCTGCTGGGTAAATACTGTGGGGGCATACTAATGCCCCCACTATGAAAAACTATATTGCGCTTTGCTTACTTAACAGCGCCGATCTCCTTGTAGTACTTCTCTGCACCTTTGTGAAGGGGGACCTGGATGTACTTAAGGTTCTCAGGTGACATGGAAGCAAGTCTCGTAGAAATGTTGAGGATATCCTGCTTGTGCTCATAAAGGGCCTTTGTCATTTTGTAGGCGTCTTCGTCACCAAGTTTCTCTGTGGTGATAAGAACGTTCCAGCTTGCCATAGCCTTTACGGGCGTGGTCTGGTCCTTGTAGGTGTTTGCCGGGATATCGAAGGGCAGGTAATAGGGAAGTTCTTTGCCCAGTTTTGCTATAACGTCTGCGGGGATGTCGCGGAATTCAGCTGTTCCAAGCGTGGTGATCTCTACAACTCCGGCTATTCCAAGTGCGCCTACTGTAAGTGCGGCGTCGATGTTCTTGTCTGCAAATGCTCCGGCGGTATCAGAAAGTCCGAGGTTCTCGGCTCTGATGTCCTTGTCGGGGTCAATTCCTGCGACCTTAAGAAGTGTGCGGACTGTTACTTCTGTTCCGCTTCCTACTGCTCCGACAGATACTCTCTTCCCTTTTAAGTCCTTGATCGATTTAATGTCGCTGCCCCTTGCTACGAGGAAGTGGATAGGCTCAGCGTAAAGGGGGACAAGTCCGCGAAGTTCCTTCATAGGCTTGCCTTCAAATGCTCCCTTGCCTTCATACGCAAAGAAATAGAGACCGTCTGCAAAAATAACTTCTGCTTCACCCTTGCCAAGGAGAGCAAGGTTCTGTGCTGTTCCACCGGTTGACTGCGCATTTGCCTTCATTCCCGGGATAGCGCTGTTCCAAACTTTTGCCATGCCCGCACCGACCGGATAATAAGTTCCGCCTGTAGATCCGGTCCCGATGTTGATAAATGTTGTTGCTGATGCGGCTCCGGCGAATACGAGGATCATCGCCATTACGATAAAGAATCTTGCTGTCTTTGTCATACAAAAGCACCTCCGTAATATTTTTCCGTGCATGAAGATGAAATGATTTTATAAATGAGAAAAATTTTATCTCAGCAAGCACGGCTACGCAATTTTACCAAACATAGAAGATAAACACAACGGTAAAAATTGTTTTCTTATTTATTTCACTGGTACGGACCAGTAAAAACGTTATAATTAAATGTCAATATAGATTTTTCCTTACAATCACTTCTGATATATTGACATTCAGAAATATTAGATTGAAATTATTATATTATTTAAGTGTATTAATATACATTTTTCATTTAACCATGTTACTATGATTCATGCAAATTTTCTTTGATCCTATCTTCAGATGTCGGACTGGAGCAGTTTCACTGCCGCTTCGGGCCCGGACACATATATATCTCCGCCGTGACAGTCAGCAAGCACCACCAGTGGCATCTTGTCAATCTCAAGTCGCTGGACTGCCTCGGGACCAAGCTCTTCATAGGCGACCATTTCAACAGATACCACAGAGCGGGAGAGAAGCACCGCGGTGCCTCCGGTCGCTCCGAAATATACGGCACGGTGCTTTTTTATGGCCTCCAGGACTTCAGGACTTCTTTTTCCTTTACCGATCATCCCCTTTAGCCCTCTCTCAAGGAGAAAAGGTGTGTAGGGATCCATCCTTCCGCTGGTCGTCGGTCCGATCGGGCCAATCACCTCACCCGGAGGGGTGGGGGCAGGTCCGGCGTAAAAAATAATCTCACCTTTTATGGGAAAGGGTTCTTTTTCGCCTGAAGAAATGCTCTCAATGAGCCTTTTATGGGCTGCGTCGCGTGCGATCATAATGCTGCCGGACAGGGTGACTATGTCGCCTGCCCTGAGTTCGGTCACATCTTCTTCCGACAGCGGTGTGTTAAGCTGCTTAATCATTGAAGAGCCTCCCCTCTATCGTTCCTTCCGCGTGCCTCAGTGCGTGACAGCATATATTGACTGCGACAGGCATCCCTGCTATATGCGTGGGCAATGTCTCAATGTGAACGTCAAGAACAGTCGTCATTCCGCCGTATCCTCCCGGGCCGATCCCAAGTGCGTTGACTCTCTCTAAAATCTGCTTTTCCATCTCCGCATACTCAGGAATGTTATGCCTGACACCCTCCTGCTTCAGAAGTGCTTTTTTTGCTGCAAGAGCAACAGTTTCAAAGTTGCCGCCGATCCCAACGCCAAGGACGATGGGTGGACATGGGTTGGGCCCTGCGATCCTTACAGTCTCAACGACCGACCTGATGACCCCCTCGGCACCGTCTGCCGGCTTAAGCATATATATCCTGCTCATATTTTCGCTGCCCATGCCCTTCGGGCTAACTGTTATTTTTACGTCCCTGCCTGCGCAGACTTTCCAGTGGATGACAGCAGGCGTGTTGTCGCCGCTGTTCTCTCTTTTGAATAATGGGTCTTTTACGACTGATTTGCGAAGGCAGCCGTCAATGTATGCCCTTCGGACACCTTCGTTTATCGCATCTTCTATGCTGTCGCCTTTTACGCAGAGATCCTGTCCTATCTCGACAAAAACAACGGCAAGACCGCAGTCCTGACATATTGGCAGGCTTTTTTCTTCTGCCAGTTTTGCGTTTTCAAGAATATCTGAGAAAGCCTGCCTTGCAAGAGGCATCTTTTCTCTGTCACTTGCGGTACTTATAATTTTTTTAAGACCTTCGGGCAGGATCCTGTTCGCCTTAAGTGATAAATCATAAACCATTTGGGTTATCTCTGAAGCTTCTATTTCATACCTTTTGCACATATTGCTCCTCCTTTATGACTTCCGATTGACAGCAAAACTGTACCCCACAATCCCCTCTTGCATTTGATCGCACAACAGGATAGAGATGAGGCAGCAAAAAAGAATGCCGGTCTGGCCTGATGAGAAAATCGATTATATTATACGGCGTTTTCTAAGTTCAAAGTACAGGTGAATAACTGCAGCCATGTTGAGAACAGCAATAACAGCAAGACTTGTCTGGTAGCCCTGTGCTGAGAAGCGTCCATCGACAACAGGGTAAAAGTCAAGAACTACGCCAATGAACCACTGGAATATGAAGGACATGAGAAAAATCGTGAAATTTAGAAGGGAGAGTGCCCTGCCCACTTCACTGCTCGCGTATAACTTTCTCATAAGGGGAAAGGAGATCATGGTCATTGTGGACAGGAACATAACGAGCCCCCAGAGGATCGCAGAAGCCCTTCCGTTTTCAACGGCTATGAAAGCAAGGATCAATGTTAAGAGGACTCCGGAATACAAATACATCTTTTCCCATGAAAGCCAGCCCTTTTTCATGAAAAGGTCAGCAAGTATGCCGTTCAGGAAATACCCGGCAGCAGCTCCTGTAAAGGCATACATCATGAATGTGCCCGACTCGGCGCTCTCCATCATTGCAACATCCCTCATCCAGGGACCGACCCAAAGGTAAAGGTATGCGAACATCACGCTCTGTGCAGCTACAACTACAGGGGCTACGAACCAAAATCGGGGATCCATGAAAAATGAGAGCATCTCTTTGAGTTGTCTGGCAAACGTGATCTTACTGCCGGTAGCGGTATGCCCGTTCCTTGGAGTGACAAACCATATTGACAGACATATCAGAAACGTAATTAGTGCGAGAAATAAAAAAGTATATCTCCAGGAGAAAAGACTTATGGCATATCCGATCGGTTTCGTTGCAACCATCCCCCCTATCCCGCCTGTAAGGCATTCGAGACTGAAAACAAGAGGAAGGCGTTCGGAGGGAAGCCAGTCTGAATATGCTTTGAATGCTGCCATCAGACATCCAGAGAGGCCTATCCCGGTAAGAGCCCTAGATAATATGAGGTGGCCAATATTCTGAGAGAGTGCAAATACCAATGCTCCTGCTACGGCAAAGAGCATGAAGGGCGCCAAAGTTTTCCTTGCCCCATAACGGTCCAGCAGTACACCCAAAGGAAACTGCGCCACTCCAAAAGATATGAGGTAAATTGATGTCATGAACCCCAGATCAGAAGGAGAGAGCGAGAATGTTTCCACGAGTATGGGAGACATAATAGCGTTGCCGCTGCCGAGCAGTACCGATATAAAATACCCCAGTCCAAACGGGATAAAAAGTCTTAAGAATAGAGGAGAGAGCAGTGAAACTTCTTTATCGCGCAAAATCAACACTCCAGACAAAATGATCAAATCTTTAACATTATAACCAAACATATCAGTATTTATCGAGTGCAATTTATGGATTTCAGATAAAAATTTAATTATGATAATTTTTAGGTCATCGTCAATATTAAGGCAAGTTTTTTGATGGAAAGCTTCAAATAACGTTGCTCACAGAGGGAGCGTTATGAGCACTGACAAAATGAAATGGCAACGAAACGACATGAAGAGGTGGACTACCGCGTAGGCGTATTAAAATACGCCGAGCGGCCTCTTTCGAATGTTGTGAAGTTAGCGTTGCTTATTGATATAACATTCTGAGCGCCGG
>Ga0334885_1003010_pt1 | contig 16290 bp, 15 predicted proteins | sample GraSluR1_MG_8_FD_207233 | JGI IMG/M metagenome (GOLD analysis project Ga0334885, IMG submission 207233) | Sludge microbial communities from methane-producing bioreactor in Wageningen University, Netherlands - Granular Sludge_31_05-R1 | ecosystem: Engineered > Bioreactor > Anaerobic >...
TCTCTTTCTCGCAACAAGCAGGCAGCTTGTGCCCAACTTTTTGCTTCCACCGTTTCTCACCATTTTAACCTCACCGTGCAGTAGAAAGGTCAGAATTGAAGAGATTGCGCTATTGTCGACACCGTGTTCTGTTTCATAAGTGAATACATTCTCGTGTTTTAGAATACCAAGGCGAGAAGGCAAAGCCTTTAACAAGAACAAAGGCAAGGTAAGCCAACCAAAGAAGTGCGTAAAGTAAAGAATTTCGGCGTCTTGCTGAAAGAGAGAAGTAAGGGTCCGATGATCATAACGCCGATAGTGCCCTGCTACGATGTCCATATGTGACCAAAGCCATCTTCTTGCAGGAACGGCAAGATAAAAAAGGCCGCCAGGTTTTAGAACTCGCATGACATTCTGTAAAAACTCCCGGTCTTTTTCAATGTGCTCCAAAACATCGAAACAACCGACAGCCCCTACGGATTCATCAGGAAGCCCGCTCTCTTCCAAAGTGGAACATACCACCCATGGGATTTCTCTTCGAACTTTGGCGTTCCACGCGCCAACTCTTCCCGGCTCGATCAGCACCGTTTGGAAGCCTTCATCCAGCAACCTCCGAGTAACGAAACCGTTTCCTCCGCCAATATCAAGTATCGGGTGGCAGCTAGGGGGATAACGTTTTATCGTCTCGGCGATTATTTCGTTACGATGCCTGAACCAGAAAGAGCGATCCTCCAGTCCGAAGCACAAGGCGTTCCCATCTTCAGGATAGGAAAGCTCCGCTTCGCCAGCGGAGCAGAGAATTCCGTATTGATTTTGTGTTAATCCTCGAAACAGCCCTTGAATATCCATAGTTCTCCTCTGCGAGTAGCATAAAAAAGATACAAGACAATCTATTTTGAGTTGAAATTTCCCGCGAAAACCCATAAACAACAAAGATAGCGCATATCCCGATAGCATGTATTCAATAGCATTCCTGAGACTGTTTAAGCGTAAATAAGTGCTTATGTTATATATTAAGCATCTTGGATATGATATAAAGAGGTCTTTTTTTAGTTTCGTCAAAAGTCTTTCCCAAATATATCCCTATTATGCCAAGATTGGTTATAATAATACCACCGAGAAACCATAACGAAACCATTAAACTTGTCCAGCCTTCTACGGGAATATCCAGCGCGAGCTTTCGGAAGACGAGATATACAGCGTTTAAAAAAGAAACAAATGCGATCAAAAACCCCATTTTTATTGAAATGCGCAGAGGCTTGTCGGAATAGGCTATGATTGTATCGACGGCTAGATTGATCAACTTTCTCAAGCTGTACGAGCTTTTCCCGTCGTGTCGGGCTCCGTGTTCAACGTCGATATGGCCGGTTTTAAAACCAAGCCATTCCAATTGCCCGCTGAAAAACCTCAGTCTTTCTCCCATCGAGCAGTAAGCGTCGACCACTTTTCGCGAGAGAATGCGAAAAGCTGCGACCTCCTGATCATACTGCATTCCCGAGAGCCAACTGAAGACGCGACCAAAAAGCGAAGAAGCGCACCGCTTCCAGAATGGGTCCTTTCTCCTACCCCGACGGGCGCAGACGACTTCGTACCCTTCAAGCGCCTTTGCGTAAAGTCGAGGTATCTCCTCGGGGCGGTCCTGCAAGTCGCAGTCCATGACTACAACCCAGTCTCCGGAAGAGAACTCAAGCCCTGCGGTAATTCCATAATGTTGACCAAAATTCCGGCTGAACTGAACAGCCTTGACTCTTGAATCATGTAACGCCAATTCTTCGATTATCTCCCATGAACCATCATTGCCGCAATCCTCAATAAATACAAACTCGAACTCTTCACCGTTCATAGAGGTCGTAAGAGCGCAAAGTTTCTCGTATAGCAGCCTAACAGTTGCCTTCGACTTGTAAAAAGGAACAACGAACGAAATCATGGTAAGCAGTCTCTCCCGCTATCGGCACAGAAACATTTACGTGAGATTGATCTCCACCAACGAGTCATGCGTTGTTCATCGCCTCAAGATCCTCCTGCGAGTCCATCTCCGCCCACTCTCCGCCGAACGGAACGCCCCGCACATGAATCCTCCCCGCCTCAATAATTCTCTGCAGCGTGCCCGTCATGTGCATCGAGTCACGTTCGGCGGCGGAGAGCGTCGAGCGAAGGCGCTCCACCTCGGCCCACCCTGCGGGGGAGAACTTCAGCAACCCCATGTACTGCCCCTGAATCTCCTCCACGCTCTTCGGTTTGTTGCCTATCTCGACGATATTGCCGCCGTCGTCCATTCGGAATGTCTCTGCGTCGAGCAGCGGGTCGCCGAAGCGTTTCGTCCACTGCGCCAGCCAGTTCACGTCGTAGAGGACGGAGAGATCGGCGTCGCTTCCGTTCAGCGTCCTCGGGGCCTCGGGGCCGTAGAAGATGTCGGAGTAGCTGACGATGCACGGCACCTCGTTCAACCATTCGCGCGCGCATTCGAGCGAGCTGACCATGTTCGTTTCGCTCCACCGCTCGTTGCGGAATTCGCGGAGTCCTCGCCCAGCCAGCAGCTCGCGCTTATAGCCGGTGACGACGGCTATCTCATCTATCCCCGCCTCTTGAAGGGACGAAATCTGCCATTCGAGGAGAGGTCTCCCTCGGAATTCCACGAGGCACTTCGGACGGTCTTCGGTAAGGTTCTTCATGCGGCTGCCTCTTCCGGCGGCCAGAATAACGGCTCTCATATCACAACAGCTCCCTTTCGTAAGTTTGCAATGCAAAGTCCGACAAGCGATATGGTGCGCGGAAGGAGATCAGTCTCGGATTGCGCCTGCGCTCCTTGCCGTACCCCAGCCTTTCTCCCGTGTTCCAGTCGAGGACGGAACCGCCCGCAGCTTCCAAAACGGCCTGTCCGGCGGCGGTGTCCCACTCGGAGCAGCCGACCAGACGCGGAAAGACGTCGGCCTCTCCTGTCGCCAGCCGGGCGTATTTCAAGGCCGACCCCGCCTCTATCCTCCGCCGAACCCCGTTCTCGGCGGCGAAGATTTCCAGATCCGGGTGGTCGTGAAAACGGCTGACCGTCATACGGAACGAGTCGACCCTCGCGGACGGAAGGCAAGGAAGAGTCTCTCCGTTCCGTTCTTTCCATGCCCCGCTCCCCTGCTCTCCGGCGTACAGTTCATCGAGCGCCGGGGCGAAGAGGACGCCGAGTACCGGATATCCTTCTTCGACAAGAGCGATATTGACCGTAAACTCTTCGATCCGCGCCAAGAATTCCTTCGTGCCGTCGAGAGGATCGACGAGCCAGTAGCGCCCGGCGTCCGGAAAGAGGCTCTCCCCCTCCTCGGAGACGACGGGTATGCCCGAGTCCGAGAGTGTTTCGATTATGATCCGATGCGAGCGTTTATCCGCCTCGGTGAGCGGGGAGCCGTCGAGTTTAACGCTCGTTTCGATCCTCTCTCCGTAGAGCGGAAGAATCGCCTCCCCGGCTCTTAGGGCGGCGAGGATCGCGAGCTTCGTCAGGTCACGCATCGAAAAGTCTCCTCGCTCGCTCGATATCCATTGCACAGAAGAGCGGCTCCCGCTCTGGGTGCCACATCCACCCTTCCCACGGCAGAGCGACGTGACGAATCGCCTCCGGAACACCGTCGCCGCTTCGGGCCGGCACGGTGTAATCCTCCGGGCACTTCGAAAGGGCGAAGTTGTGGAAGCTGTTGACAACTCCCGTTCTCTCGCCATGAAGTTCGTGGCGGGTGCGGACGTGTCCTTCGACGCGCACGAGGGAGGCTCCGGCGCGAAGCCCCATCATCTGCATTCCGCGGCAGATCCCGAGCAGAGGAAGGCGAAGCCCTTCGGCGTATTCCATCAACAGGCTCTCCGTGGAGTCGCGGTCGGGACAGCCCCCCGGATCGTTCCCCCCCGAGAGCAGCACGCCTTCGGGGCGGACGCGGGCCGTCCATTCGTCGAACGCTTCTCTGCAGGGCGTTCCCGAGGGCGCCTCTCCGAGGAGGGCGTTCGGCAGAGGGAGGGCGAGGCAGCCGCAGGCGAGCAGAAAGCGGACCAGCCCCTGGTCGAGCGCGTCGCGGCGTTCTCCTCTGTCCGGGTAGTCGTCGATCCGCTGGGAGACGGCGACGATTCTCACGAGAGCACCTCCACTCTACGACCGGCGCAGTCCAGATGCAGACGGCGCGCCCCCGACCATCTCCGGTAGAGCACGTCGCCCGCTCCGATGGCGGCGGGGAGGCCGAGTTCTCCCGCTCGTATGGCCATGTGCGAGTTCGCGCCCCCCCAAGCGGTGACCAGCCCCGCTATCGGGTAGGCGAAGAGCCAGTCGAAGCCTGGGTCGGCGTTGGGGATGCAGACGATGGCGCCGGGGAGTCTCTCTCTCTCCGCGCAGTCGGATACCGGTGCGGTGACCTGCTTCTGGGTGATGAAGTTCGGGGTCGCCTCCGGCCACTCGAACCCCCATACGTCGTCGGGAGAGGCGATCAAAGGAGGCAGCGATGTTCTCGAAGTCTCTTCGTAGCGGGCGCGCTCCTTCTCGATGCTCCGCGCGATGGTCTCCTTCGGGTCGAGCGCCGCGACGTACAGCTCCTTGAAGACGGAGATGTCGCAGAAAGCCATCTCTTCGCGGGAGAAGCCCGCATGCGCCCCGTATTTTGCGATGAGGGCTATCGCGTCGGAGAGGTTGCGGGAGAAGTGGAACTTGGACAGCTCGCGCAGCTCGATCGCCGCCTGAAGGAAGTCGAAGAGGCCGACGGGGTCGGGGTGCAGACCGTGCGTCTCCAGCAGGTCGACGATGCGCCGCATCTGCGGGAGGGTGATGGAGAAGGGCTTGACCGGCTCAGGAGCGGGCGGGCGGAGGCTCCAGTCGAAGTAGGTGTCCGGCGCTTCGTCGTAGCGCGGAGAGAGGATGTCGTAGGTTCCCGGGCGAAGGTGTCCGTAGCGTGCGAGGAAGGTCGTCTTGTCGAGGGTCGCCCTGTCTCGTGCGAGCCGTCCGCTGACGGTGGAGACGGAGCCGAGAAAGCCGTCGTACTCCTCCTCCGTCAGGACGCCGACGGCGACCAGCGACTTGAGCATCTGCACCGCGACGAATCCGGCGCGCGCCAGTCCAGCGAAGGGGAGGGTGCCGTACCGTTTCGCGTCCTCCAGCAGCCAGTAGATTCTCTCGAGGGGCGAGGCGTCGGAGGAGAGAAGCTGTTCCCTCCGGGCTTCGAGGGTGTCGAGCTTCGCGGCGTCGGCTCGCCAGAGCCCCTCCTTGGGGTGGATGACGCGGTTGGTCAGCCGCCGCAGGCTGTCGGCGATTTGCTCGCGCTCGTCTTTGGAGAATCCCGCCTCGGAGAGTCTTTCGAGGCGCTGCGGCAGATCGAGGGTGTAGCAGGAGAAGACGATCTCGAACTCGACCTTGTCGTGCAGCGCGGGTTCGGCCAGCAGTCTGTCGATGTAGTGGTCGACGAGACGTCCGGCGAGTCCTTCGTCGAGGTCTGCGGGGATGAAGGAGTTGAAGGAGAGTCGGACGTCGATGTAGGGCAGGCCGAAGAAGTGCGGCATCAGCGGGAAGCTGCGGAGGTTTCTGTAGCCGTAGTTGTGCCGCTGGTAGGCCCAGATGGAGTCGGTGATCAGCTCCCTGTAGAGCGAGAGGGCAAGGGGCCTGGGGCGTATGCCGACGATCTCCGCGGGGTTCCAGTCGGGCATGACGCCGTAGACCGTGCGTTTTCCGATGAGGAAGGGGTGGGGGCGCATGCCGCGCTCGATCTTCGCCCCTATTGTCGCCAGTCGCCCGGCCTGCGCCTCGGGAGTTTCGGACTGTCTGGAGAGAACGAGCGGTCTGGCCTGCAGCAGCCAGAGGGTTTCCTCCTCCTCTTCGGGGAGGCGGGTGACGGCGAACTCGCAGTCGAGCGGCTCCCCCCCGAAGAGGGAGAGAAGTTCGTCCACAAGACCGAAGACATTGGCGAGTTCCATCGGAGGCTTCTTTCCGGAGAGGGCGGCCTGCTGCCATGTGCGGCCGCCGAGCCCGCCGGTGACGACCGAGGTGTCGGCCCCCTCCGACCATGTGACCACGCGGTAGGGGGCGCAGGTGTTGGGGTCGTGGGAGAAGGCCACGCCGGAGCGGACGACGGCTTGGAGCATCGGCTGCACCAGCACCTCGTCGCAGGGGGAGCACTCCCCGTAGGAGGAGACGACCCGTTCGACGGCGCTCTCGAAGTCGTCCGGAGTCACGCCGGCGAGGGAGAGGAAGGCTCCGGCGTTGGAGGTCGTTCCGGTGTCTTCGAGGCGGCAACTGGAGCGGACGATCCAAGGGCGGCGGCCGAGCGCCGCGAGCGTCTTCTTGAGGCAGAGTGCGCGATCCGCTCGCCACTCCTCGACGGTGAAGAAGGAGAGCGGCAGTATTCGGGCGGAGCGAAGACGCCCTTGCAGATTCGCCAATGTTCCTGCTTTCGTGGAAAAAGCGACGGTCATCGTCCGCCTCAGTCCTTTCTTCGAGCTGACCAGGCGCGGGTGAGATACGTTGCTTCGATGCATTCGAGTCCTTCGACGCGTTTTTGAACGAAGCCGAGGAACTCGTCGAATTTAGCCGGGCCGAGTTGGACGCGCAGATCGTTGACAGAGCGCCATGCGCCGATGTAGCGTTCTTGGGTCATTTCGATGATGTGCCTGCCCTCCATGTAGAGAACGTCTTCAAAAAAACCGCATTCTCGAAGTCTCTCGGCGAGAGTTTCGGTTATTCCCGATCTTCCGGACGAGACTCTTTTGATGTCGGGGTTCAGCTTGGTCAGGTATGACTCGATCTCCACAAGGAGGGGGCTGACCTCTATAAGACGAGGATTCCAAAGCGCCGTGAAGCGTCCTCCGGGGCGCAGCACTCTGTGGAACTCATCCACCGCCTGTTCGAAGTCGGCCCAGTGAAAGCTGGAGGCCATAGTAATCCAGTCGCAGCAGGAGGCCTGAAGCCCTGTCCCCTCTGCGTATCCGGAACGCCACTCTATGGGAAGGCCCGCGTTGTTGAGCACGCCTTTTGATCGCATATCCTCGTTCGGTTCGACGGCGGTAGCCGAACGGACTCCCTTCGAAGCGACCATGCGAGTCCAGATGCCTGTTCCTGCACCGACATCTACGAAGTCAATGTCGCACACTTTTTTCCCAAGCAGTCCGAGCAGAGCGTTCAGTATGGAAGGAGAGTAGTCCGGGCGGTATCGGGAGTAGTCCTGCGCCAGTCCGGTGAAGTCTCCTGGTTTCAATGTGTTCATTGGCTTGATCCTCTCCTTTTGCGCAGTGCCTCGAGCACTCTGTTCGCAAGTTCGTCGGGGGGTGTTCCGTCGTTTTCCGCTTTGAAGTCGGGGCGCTCAGGCTCGTCGACCGGGAGATCCAGCCCGGCGACGCTCCGCGTCGCGCCTTCGTCGAAACGGCGGTAGATCCCCTTGGGATCTCTCCTGCGCAGCTCCTCCAAGGGGACTTTCAGGTAGACCTCGAAGTATCCCGGCAGGTTCTTCCGGTTCCACTCATGCACATCTTTGAAGAGAGAGATGGTGGCGACGACCGCCGTCACCCCCTGGGAGGCTATGATACCGCACAGACGCGCGTAACGGAAGGCCAGCTCCAGACGGGCCTCCCGTCCGTGGTGCTCCCCGTTCGTCGTATCCGCGCCCAGCACGCTCCGAAGCTCGTCGCCGTCGAGCAGAACGACTGCCTCCCCCTCTTCGCGAAGTCCGTAGGCGACTCTCCGCGCAAGCGTCGTCTTCCCCGCGCCCGAAAGGCCGGTTATCCAGATGACGCTCATTGCTACTTCCAGTCGGAGATGTCGAAATCGACAAACTGCTCCAATATTTTCATGTCGTCCGCATAGAGCTTCCGGAGGTACTCCCTGCACTCTTGCGGCATTGGCTCCTTGGTTCCCTTCAAGTTGTTTCGGAGCGCTTCGACCGCGCTTTCATCAGCATCGTTCCGAACAAAAACCGAGAGATCCTGTTCCTTTCGTATCGCCTCGACGATCTTGTAATAGTCATCGCCGAAGTGTGCTCGTAACCTCGTCTGCAGTCTTCTGTCGACGACGCTGAAACTTGTATGGTCGGGAACGCGTTCAGGGGTGAAACGGACATCGGAGAGCCCAAGAAAAGTGTATATCTTCAAGAGTTCCGCCTGTGTGTTTTTCGAAAGAGACTCGGATTTGATTACGAGAATCGCTTCCCGATCAAAAGAGTCGCAGTACTCTTTGAGCTGTATTCCGTAATAGCCCCTTCGAGTATAGCTTCGAGGTTGTATTTCGGCCCAGCGCCCCTCTTCGGACGCAATTCGTTCCTGTTCGCGCTCCAGCGCCTCTTCGAAGTCGAGTTCTTCCAGCCCTTCCAACACGGTGAATCTGTAATTCGCCCAGGCTCGCTCGATTGGATTTCGGAGGGTGAAAATGAACTTCATTTGAGGATACGCCTCGGCGATCCTTCGGGCGACGCTCGCTCCCCCGTGCAAGTAGGAGGAGGAACGTTCCCCTACGGCAACGGCTGTTTCCGGTACCTCGAAAAACCATCTCTCGAGATAATAATCCAATCCCTTTTCATACTCCCAACTTTTAAAGAAAAACTGAGGTTCTGGGCGCATCTCTTTGGGTAAATATATCTGGGGATGTTGTATGAGTACGGAAGATAAGAAACTGGTACCTGCGGCGACCGTGCCACCAATTAAAAAATTAGGCCCTCTCCGTTCTGAATGTTTCATAGCGCATCTCCTTATCGCAATTCTATGGATTCACGTTTCAAATGAACCTGTATTTGCATTACTATGGCAGGAATCTGGGAGAGCCCGATAAAAAGCGGAAGGCGCAGCAGGCGACAGGAAAGATCCGTTGTTACGGGCAGATTTGTTGAGAATGTTGTCCCAAGGCTCTTTCCAGCGTTTGCAGAGTGCAGAGGAACATAGTGAAAAACGGCTTTGATTCCCTTTTCATACAAAACCGACATTGTTGCGTCGCGTTCTTCGGCAGTGTTGAAAAGAACGTAGTAGATATGCGCGTTGTGGCGCGCGCACGCTTCCGGGACGACCGGCCGTCGAAGCAGTCCGGCCGCTTCGAGCGGGGCGAGGGCTTCATGATACTGGTTCCAGAGGTCGAGGCGGCTTCGGACGATGTTCTCCGCCTCCTCAAGCTGCGCCCAGAGGAAGGATGCGGATATTTCGTTGACAAGATAGGAGGAGCCTACGTCCACCCAGGTGTACTTGTCGATTTCGCCGCGGAAAAATTTGCTTCGGTCGGTTCCTTTTTCCATGACGATCTCGGCGCGTTCGACGAACGCGGGGTCGTTGATCAGGAGCGCGCCTCCTTCCCCGCAGTGGATGTTCTTGGTTTCGTGGAAGCTGAGTGCGCCCATCTGTCCCAGGCTCCCAATGTGGCGGTTCTTGTAATAGGAGAGGATGCACTGGGCGGCGTCTTCCAGTACCAGCAGGCCGTGTTTTTCCGCGATGGACATGATCGTGTCCATTTCGCACCCCACTCCGGCGTAGTGCACGGGGAGGATGGCTCTGGTGCGGGGGGTGATGGCGGCCTCGACGAGCGTTTCGTCCATATTGAGGGTGTCGGGGCGGATGTCGATGAAGACGGGCGTCGCACCTCGAAGGACGACGGCGTTCGCCGTGGAGCTGAAGGTGAAGGAGGGCATGATGACTTCGTCGCCGGGGCCTATTCCGGCCAAAACCATCATCATCTCCAGCGCGGCGGTGCCTGAAGGGACGAGGATGGCCTTTCTGCACCCCGTGATCTCTTCCAGTCTGCGGGCGCATTTTTGCGAGAATTCTCCGTTTCCGGCAAAGCGGCCGCCTTCGACGACGGTGCGGATATACTCCATTTCGCGTCCGGTGACGTAGGGTTTGTTGAAGGGGATCTTCATTCTGCGCGCTCCTCTTTCATTCGGCTGAAGAGTATCTCGTTCGCCCGGTGATAGGACTCGAAGGTGCCGGTGTCCATCCACATGCCGCGGACGAAGTCGTATTCAAGTTCCGATTTGGCGATGTAGGCGTTGTTGACGTCGGTGATTTCGTACTCGCCTCTTTTGGAGGGTTCGAGACTTTCGATGATCTCCCAGACTTGCGAGTCGTACAGATACGCGCCGACGACGGCGTAGTTGCTCTTGGGCTTCTCGGGTTTTTCCTGGATTTCGACGACCTTTGTTTCGTCGAGGGCGGCGACGCCGAAGCCGGTGGGGTCGTTCACTTTGACGAGCATGACGCGGGCGCCGTGTTCTTTCTGTTGCTCGCGGTAGTTCGCGGTGAAGTGGGCGAGCGGGGTGTCGAAGATGTTGTCGCCCAGCAGGACGAAGACGGACTCGTCCCCCGCGAAGCGTCTGCCGAGGCGGAGGGCGTCGGCGATGCCTCGCGCCTCCTCCTGCACTTTGTAGGTGAAGTCCGCGCCGAACTCCTCGCCGCTGCCGAGAGACGTGACGATCATTCCCATGTGGAGACTGCTTGTGACGACGAGAATTTCCCGGACGCCGCAGGAGACCATATTCCTGACGGGGTTGTAGATCATGGGCTCGGGGCCCACGGGCAGCAGATGCTTGTTTGTGTGCCGGGTGAGGGGGTTCAGACGGGTTCCCTTTCCTCCGGCGAGGATGATTCCTTTCATGGGCGAACAGCTCCTTGGATTTGTGATCGTTCCGTTGTTTTGGGAGTATCAGTTCGTTTTTTCAAGGCTTATTCTACCTCTTGGAGATGGGGCAGTGCAAATGTTTAGCGGATAAGTATGACGGAATGCTTCTTTTTATGAGAAGGTGTGGAACGCATACCTAGAAAAGCACCTTCCTCTTGTACTTTTACTGTTTTTGAACTCGAAGGGTTATGCTTTGGCGTGCGGCATTCTGCTTTCTTCTCTGTAAAAGCATCGGTACCACTGGACGAATCTCTCAATCCCTTCCCTGACTGATGTGGCTGGTTTGTGGCCGAAAGTCTTCTCCAAATCGGAGGTATCCGCCCACGTTGCGGGGACGTCTCCTTTTTGCAGAGGGAGGTAGTTCTTCTCCGCCTTCTTCCCCAGCGTATCCTCGATGGCCTCGATGAAGTCCATCAGGCGGACGGGGGATGAGTTGCCAATGTTGTACACTTTGTACGGCGCGGGGGAGGTCGAGGGGTTCGGGTGTGCGCCGCTCCAGTTAGGGTCGGGTTGTGCGGGGTGGTCAAGGACGCGGAGGACGCCTTCGACGATGTCGTCCACGTAGGTGAAGTCGCGGCTCATTTGACCGTTGTTGAAGACGTCGATGGGCTTATTTTCGAGGATGGCCTTGGTGAAGAGGAAGAGCGCCATGTCGGGGCGTCCCCAGGGGCCGTAGACGGTGAAGAACCGCAGTCCGGTGGTGGGGAGGTTGTAGAGCTTGCTGTAGCTGTGGGCCATCAGTTCGTTGCTCTTCTTGGTGGCGGCGTAGAGGCTGACCGGGTGATCCACGTTGTCGTTTGTGCCGAAGGGCATGGTCTCGTTGAGGCCGTAGACGGAGGAGCTTGAGGCGTAGACGAGGTGTTCGGCGTCGGTGTGTCGGCACCCTTCGAGGATGTTGAGCGTGCCGGTGATGTTTGAGTCGATGTAGGCGTGCGGGTTGACGAGGCTGTAGCGGACTCCCGCCTGCGCGCCCAGGTGGACGACGCGCTGGAACTTCTCGCGTGCGAAGAGGTCGGCGATCACGTTTCGGTCTGCGAGATCAAGCCGGAGGAAGCGGTAGCCGGGATAGCGGCCGCTTCGGACGTCGCTGTTCCATTGGCTCGCCTTGTCGGGGTCGATGCCGCACTCGTTCAGGCGTCCGTATTTGAGGCGGACGTCGTAGTAGTCGTTGATGTTGTCGATGCCGACGACCTCGTCTCCGCGTTCGAGAAGGCGGAGGGTCGTGTGGTAGCCGATGAATCCTGCGGCGCCGGTGACGAGGATTTTCATGGCTAGAGCCTCCCGTCGGTTGTGTCTTTAGGGAAGACGCCCTTGACGTCGAAGACGATGCCGTCGGGGGAGACGAGCGCTCGCGGGTCGAGTTTCCGGAAGGCTTCGTGATCGACTGCGGCGACGAGGGCGTCGTACGGTTCGTCGGGTGCGCCGTGGAATTCGGGGAGCAAGTCGATTCCGTATTCGTGCCGGACCTCTTCGGGGTCGGCCCAGGGGTCGTGGACGGAGACGCGGCAGCCGAAGTCCTCCAGTTCCTTGACGATGTCGACGACGCGGCTGTTGCGGATGTCCGGGCAGTTCTCCTTGAAGGTAACGCCGAGGACGAGGACGCGCGCTCCGTCGACGAGGCGTCGCTTTTTGATCAGGAGCTTGACGACGCGGTTGGCGACGTGCGCGCCCATGGAGTCGTTGATGCGGCGTCCGCTGAGGATGACCTCGGGGCGGTGGCCGATGGCTTCGGCTTTGTGGGTGAGGTAGTAGGGGTCGACGCCGATGCAGTGGCCGCCGACGAGGCCGGGGCGGAAGCGGAGGAAGTTCCATTTGGTGCCCGCGGCTTCGAGGACGCTCAGCGTATCGATGCCCATCTTCTCGAAGATGAGGGCGAGTTCGTTGACGAAGGCGATGTTGATGTCGCGCTGGGTGTTTTCGATGACCTTGGCTGCCTCGGCCGTTCTGATGTCGGCGGCGAGGTGGGTGCCCGCGGCGATGACGCTCTTGTAGAGGTCGTCGACGCGGCGGGCGGCTTCGGGTGTGGAGCCGGAGGTGACCTTTTTGATCTGCGTGACGGTGTGCTTCTTGTCGCCGGGGTTGATGCGTTCCGGGCTGTAGCCGCAGAAGAAATCCTTGTTGAAGACGAGTCCGCTGGTGTGTTCGAGGACGGGGACGCACTCTTCCTCGGTGCAGCCGGGGTAGACGGTGGATTCGTAGACGACGAGATCGCCCTTTTTGAGGACGGCGCCGACGGTCTCGCTCGCCCGCAGCAGGGGGGTGAGGTCGGGGCGCTTGTACCGGTCGACCGGCGTGGGGACGGTGACGATATAGACGGTGCACTCCCCGAGATCCTCGGGCGAGGACGTGAAGGTGAGCTGCATCGCTGCGGCGAGGTCTCCGGAGGAGACTTCGAGCGTTCTGTCTTTTCCGAGGCGGAGTTCGTCGATCCGCTGCCGTTTGACGTCGAAGCCGACGACGGGGTACTGCTTGCCGAATTCGACGGCGAGCGGCAGGCCGACGTAACCGAGGCCGATGATGCCGATAGTGATGTTTTTGTTCATCGCAGAACACCTCGAAGAATCGTTTTCTTGTTTCTTGTGCAGCGTGAACGCCAAAAAGACGTTTTGGAGCGAAGAAGTAGATTCATGCTACTCTACCTCGGACGGTCTGCCGATGCAGTGGTAGTCGAAGCCCATTGCGCGGACTTTTTTAGGGGTGTACTGGTTCCGGCCGTCGAAGATGAGGGGTGTTTTCAGAACCTCCTTCATCCGGGCGAAATCGGGCTTGCGGAAGAGAGGCCATTCGGTGAGCAGAAGCAGAGCGTCCGCTCCTTCAAGGGCTTCGTAGTTGTCGGCGCAGTACAGTACCGCGTCCTGGGGCAGGTTCAGCGCGTGTTTGGCGTTTTCGGTCGCGACGGGGTCGTACGCCCTGATGCGCGCTCCCTTTTCCACAAGCGCGGGGATGATGTCCAGGGCGGGCGCCTCGCGGATGTCGTCCGTCTGGGGTTTGAAGCTCAGCCCCCACACGGCGAAGGTTTTTCCTTTGACAGCGTCGCCGTAGTGGTTCAGTATTTTGTTGAGGAACCACTCTCTCTGCTCCTTGTTGATCTTCTCCACCGCTTTGAGAAGGGTGAAGGGGCAGTCGTGGCTGTCTCCGGAGTGGACAAGGGCCTTGACGTCCTTGGGGAAGCAGGAGCCGCCGTAGCCTATTCCGGCGTATAAGAAGGAAGAGCCTATTCGCGAATCGGTGCCCATTCCCTGGCGCACCTGGTCGACGTCGCCGCCGACAACTTCGCAGAACCGGGCGAGTTCGTTCATGAAGCTGATCCTGGTGGCGAGCATGGCGTTGGACGCGTATTTGGTGAGTTCCGCGGAGGGGATCGTCATGGCCAGCAGGCGGTTCTCGCGCATGGTGAACGGGGCGAAGAGCTCTTTCAGCAGTTCGGCGGTCCGGTTGTTCTCCGTGCCGACGACGATCCGGTCGGGCTTCATGAAGTCTTCCACGGCGGAGCCTTCCTTGAGGAATTCGGGGCAGAAGGCGACGTCGAATTCGATGTCGGTGCGCTCGCGGCAGGCGATCTGTTCGGAGACGAGCTGTTTGATCTTCAGGGTTGTTCCGACGGGAACGGTGGATTTGGTGACGATGATCTTGTAGTTCTCCATGTTGTCGCCTATCTCGCGGGCGACGTCGTAGACGAAGGAGAGGTCGGCGGCGCCGTTTTCGTCGGGGGGCGTGCCGACGGCGATGAAGATGAAGAGCGCCTTCTCCATTCCCTCCGCGAGAGAGGTTGTGAAGTGGAGGCGTCCTTGGGCTATGTTGCGTTTGACGATCTCTTCGAGTCCGGGTTCGTAGATGGGGATGCGCCCCTCCAACAGGCGGTCGATTTTCTCTTTGTTGACATCGACGCACCAGACGTCGTTTCCGTTTTCGGCGAAGCAGGCTCCGGTGACAAGTCCGACGTATCCGGTGCCGATCATGCAGATGCGCATGCTGGTTCACTCCTTCTCGTTGAGTCGTGCGTTTTCTTTCGATGAGCCGCTGTGTTTGAAGCGGATGTTGATAGAGCGGCCGAGTTGTTTCGAGTAATTTTATTACTCGAAATTTGTTGGGTCAAGGGGAGAGCGAGGAATCTTTCGGGAAAAAACGTGATGACTTTCCAAAAATGCTGCGAGGGCTCGTCTTCGGGTGTGCGTCCTGGGCGATGGTGTCGCTGCGGGGAGGACGGCTCCGGGGTGCGAGGGAAGCGCACGACCGGAGCGAGCGTGTGAGTCGGGGGCGCGCCTCATTAGTGTTCGGCGTTCAGCAGCAGGCGCAGGCCTTCTTCGAGGGGGAAGCGCGGTATGTAGCCGAGGACGGCGCATGCTCTTTCTATGTCGGCGGATGAGTGAAGAATATCGCCGGGGCGCGCCGGGGCGAATGCGGGCGGCGTATCCGGCGCCTCCGCGGCATGTTGCAGCGTCTTGTGGAGCTGAAGCAGCGTGACGGAGCGTCCGGAACCGATGTTGAAGACGCTTCCGAAAGCCCGCGCATCTTCGGCGCCCGCGGCGAGGATGTTCGCCTGGACGACGTCGCCGACGAAGCAGAAGTCGCGCGTGGCGCTTCCGTCGCCGTAGACGACGGCTTTTTCTCCTCTGCGGAACGCGGCGCTCCACGCGGCGATGACGGCGGCGTAGGCTCCGTGCGGATCCTGTCTTGGGCCGTAGATGTTGAAGTAGCGAAAGCCGATGGTGGGGACTCCGTACTGTTTCCAGTAGAGCGACGCCCACTGTTCGTTTTCCATTTTTGCGAGGCCGTAGGGGGAGAGCGGAGCGAGCGGGGACGTCTCGCGCTTGGGAAGTTCGGGGTGGTCGCCGTAGACGGCGCTCGAGGAGGCGTAGACGACGCGGCATCCGTTGGCGCGGGCGGCCTGGAGGATGTTGAGGAAGCCTCCGCAGTTGATGTCGAAGGTTTCGCGCGGTTGCTCCACCGAGAGCGGGACGGAGACGAGGGCGGCGTGGTGAAAGACGACGGTCGCGCAGCGACATGCCTCGTTGCAGAGCGCTGCGTCGCGGATGTCTCCCCGGACGAGGGTGAAGCGTTCTTGTTCTTGGGGGTTCAAAGAGGCGCGGAGGCGTTCGATGTTTTTTTCTTTGCCTGTGGAGAAGTTGTCGATGCCGACGACTTCGTCGCCGAGGGCGAGCAGGTGTTCGGCAAGGTTTGAGCCGATAAATCCGGCGACGCCGGTGACGACGCATTTTCTCATGGTTCGCTCCTTCGGTTTCGCGCACGTGCGGTTTAGTGAATTACTCTTCGATGATAGCAGGAGTTCTCCTGAATGTGAAGAGATGTTCGGGCGGCGGCCGGAGGGCCGCTCTTCCTGAACTGCTGAAGACGCCGCCGATCTTCGACGGGAGAAATCAGTATTCGCCCCCCGCGATGAAGTCGATGGACTTCGAGTACGCGGGCATCGAAATGTGTCGAGGTTGCTAAAGGTAGACGCTTCCTCCGAGAGCTTACCGCGAAGAAGGCAGGCGGCTGAAGAGGATTTCGTTCGCGCGGTGGTACGATTCGAAGGTGCCGGTGTCCATCACATCCCGCGGACGAAGTCGTAGGCAAGCTCCCCCCTGGCGCCGCGCTCTTTCTGTTGCTCGCGGTAGTTCGCGGTGAAGTGAGTGAGCGGGGTGTCGAAGATGTTGTCGCCCAGCAGGACGAAGACGGGCTCGTCCCCCGCGAAGCGTCTGCCGAGGCGGAGG
>Ga0334885_1003029_pt1 | contig 16241 bp, 13 predicted proteins | sample GraSluR1_MG_8_FD_207233 | JGI IMG/M metagenome (GOLD analysis project Ga0334885, IMG submission 207233) | Sludge microbial communities from methane-producing bioreactor in Wageningen University, Netherlands - Granular Sludge_31_05-R1 | ecosystem: Engineered > Bioreactor > Anaerobic >...
CTATACAACATCATTATACAGAGACTCAAAATAAAAAACCTGCTCAAAATAAGAGCAAGTTTCCATACTTAAAATTCACCATAAATGGATTTTGTGACAAACAAATAATTCAATAAATCATTTTCCAGGTCATTTTTATAGCGCAAAGCTGGAAGACCCCCCATAGCATTTTCCGGATTTTGATACCAGTCAGATTTCAAATAATCATTACTGCTCTTTAATTCATCCAAATAGTTGATTACCTTGTCGCCAACATGATAATTTTGATATACTTTCAGTAAAATTTTCTGATCAATGGCCCAAGTTTTTGCATAGGCACCTAATGAATCTTGACCAGTTTTGACTCTAAAGGCCTGATAATTATCCGCAACACTGAGATGATTATCAAGTTTATCCACTGTTACCACGTCAGCCATAAATTTCTCGAGTAATTCGGCATTATCATTATCACCAAAGGTACGCAATTTTTGGATTGCTTCAGTGATTAAACGTTCATTTTCAGCATTATTAGCATCTCTTTGATCTAACTGTCCAGACGGTGTTGTCAATTTACCAATCAATCTGATAATCTCAGAGAAAGTAATATCCTGCGTATCAATCAGCTGTGTACTACCGACAAGATCCGCAATTTCGTCTTCTGGACCACCCTCTATTTTAGGTTTCAAATTCTGGTAGGCGCCAAAATATTTCAGCCAGGTTTCTTCTTAGAATGCCAAGGCTTTTTCACCCATGCCTAACCAATCAAATTCATAATACTGTTGGAGTAAATTGAGTTTCTTGGCGATTTTCTTAAAGGCTGTGATAAAGTCGCTTTGGTTTGGTTCAAGATCCTTGATATCTAGCCATCTCTCAGGTTGAGCTAGCGTTTCATGCAATGCCTCAAAAAGTGGTACCATTTGTTTGACAACAACGACATATTCATCAACGACGACATGTGAACTTTTTCCACCTGAACCATATAATTTTAGCGCTCTTTCAAGAGCATATCTCGATTTAGCCGGATATTGAAAATTCACAATCGTCCCAAATTCTTTATCCTCACCATAAATCCGGTTGGTCCGAGAATAAGCCTGAATCAAGCCTTGTAGTTTTAAATACCGATCAACATATAAAGTGTTTAATAGTTTTGAATCATATCCTGTTAACAGGCGATCAGCAACAATTAGGAGGTCAATATTTTTTTCATTGTTGGCATGTCCACCATTTTTAAATACCGCTGTAATATCACTAAAGAAACCACTCTCACCATTATCAGGCTTAGCAGCATCAACTTGATATAGAGGATGTCCCATCTCATGCCAATCTTGAAAAATAGTGGCGAGGTTGTCTTTATCTTTTTGACCTAAATCAGTATTTTCATTACCCGTTGAGAATGTCGCAGTTATATTGAGCTTAAGACTACTCTCTGCTAACTGTTTTTTAAATTCATCATAATAGACGATCACACGTTGCTTACGTGCAACAGTTAAAAGCCCATTAAACTTATGACTGACTTTTTTTCCGTTAACACTGCCTTTTGAATGTTTTTCCCAGTTATCAATGATACTCTTGACCACTTGAGGGATATGCAGTTCATCATGGTATTCTAGGACATTTTCTAACTCAGCACGGCCAATATTAATGCCATCTTTATCCGTTTTTCTATCATTTTCCAGCTGCAAAGCATAACAGGCAAGTTCATCATCAGATCGTTTATTTAAAGGATCCGCTTTTTCATGCGCAAGCCATTTTTCTTTTAACAGACTGTAGCTACCGATTTCACCTGTATCAATATAATCTACGTGAAATCCAAGTACATTTTTATCTTTAATGGCTTCATCAATTGTATAACGATGCAATTCTTTACCAAACATATCCTCAGTTGTTTTCATACGCTCAGAATATTCATTGACAAAGCCAACAGTGTTACTTTCATCAAACAAAGGGGTGCCTGTAAAGCCGAAGAATAAGGTATTTCTCAAGGCAGACTTGATTGTTTGCATCATCTCGCCCATTGTCGTGCGGTGTGCTTCATCCACAATCACCGCCATTCTTTTTTTCAGGATAGATTTATCATCACCATTTTCCTGAAGCTCTTTAATGACGTTATTGAGTTTGAAGGTCGTCGCAACAACCACACCTTTTAAAGACGTACTGAGACTTTCACGCAAATCATGCGTATGCGGTGAATCGCTGACTTCGATCGTCTCATACTGGGAATAGGCTTTAAAATTCTTAGAAGTTTGGGTATCCAAATCTTTTCTATCAAGCAAAAAGATGACTTTGTCAAATGTCTTAGACAGGGATAAGGCTGCCTTAAAAGAGGTGATTGTTTTTCCAGAACCAGTCGTATGCCAAACAAAACCACCATGCGGAACGTGCGTCGCGATATCTTTACCAGCAGCAGCGTACTCAATTGCTCTTAAGGCTTCAACCTGATAAGGTCGCATCAGCATATGGTACTGATTTTTCGAATCACGTGTATCTTCATTGATAATCAGATAATCCCCTACCATTTGATGCGCCATCGGGATACGCAATAGCGTCTTGACAATATCTGTCATGCTGTTGATACTTTGATTTTTCGAATCTGCCCAATGAAATTGGAAGGCTGGATTAAAGGCTTCCAAGGTTTTAGGTGTCGCAAAATAACGCGTGTCAATATCAGTCATGATGACCATCATCTGTGAAAAAGCAAAAAAGTTATTGGTATATTCACCATCTTGATAATAACGTCTAAATTGTCCAAACGCCTCATCCGCGTTTTTATCAACACGTTTTTGCTCAATATTGATGAGTGGCAATCCGTTGATTAAGAGTAAAATATCAAAGCGATTGCGGTCATTTTCAGTCCAAACTTCACGCGCGAGCTGATAAACGGTATCTCCACCATTGACTTTAGCTTTTTCAAAGATGCGTAAGGTGATGCTATCGTGGGTGACACCTGCTAAGTTATTGTCCCGAATAATCCCATCTATTTTACCTACACCATTTTCAGAAGCTAGCAGTTTAGCTGCTTGATAAGAATTTTCAAGGGTATTAACTTTTGACAAAACTTGCTGAAATTCAGCATCCGTCAAGTCATGCCCCTCTAATTCCTTGGTGTTTTGTTGATTTAAAATATGGCGCCAATTATCAATCAAAGTCTGATAAGTGACTTTATGCTTCGTGCCATCTAAAAAATCTGGTGCAGTCCAAGACTTAACATTATCATATTTACCAGTCAAACCGCGTACTGTCGCCTCTTGAAAAGCTTCCTCGGCTAAATTTTTATTCTGAATCATATCACTTATCTTTCTTAAAATATTTTTGATTATATGGGAAATCCTTGTAAATGCAGGGGAAAATCGCTTATTTTGCTTATGCTCATTAACAGTAATCAGGTTGTCTAGTTTATCTAATAAATTTGAAATTCTTTGTTGTTCTTCAAAATTTGGTAGAAATATTTCAATTTCTGCCATAACATTGTTCATTAATTTGGGATTGCCAACCTTTGAAACAAATTTATATGCGATTCTATTTAATATTTCTGCAGTTGCTTTATTTGCAAAATCACCAAGCAATACACCATTAACATTAGTGCTGTAAAACTTACCTCTACGGTATTTTACTGTTCCAGCGTTAGCTCCATCAGTGGTCCAGGTAATTGCATTTTGGAATAAAAATTTATCATAGTATCCCATTAATCCATCATTTTTTGTTTGTGAAGAATAAACCGGAAAAATTGATTTGTCAGTTGGTATACTTGTAGTTTTAGTCGTTGCAAGAACATTACCACGAGTCACAGTGAATATATCTTTTACCATATGCTTCACCCAAGCGTAAATGTAATAAATATCGATTTTTCCTCCTTTACGCTTGGGTGAAGTGTGAGTTGGGTGATGTTGCTGAAATTGTTGGAGGAGGCACACCAAGTACTTCTATTTTAGAATATTGGAATGGTGAAATTAATTGGTATTCTCCAGTAGAAATAGGCAATCAAATATATGTTTCATCTAGTCAGAATAAAATCACAAAATTAGGATTGGAAAAAAGTTCCGCAAAAATTTTACCAGCTTATAAAACAATATTATTTACTTCACGTGCGGGGATTGGTAATACAGCGATTATGACTACTAATGGTGCCACGAACCAAGGTTTTCAATCGCTAGTTATTAAAGAAAAAACTGACTTATATTTTTTATACTCTATCAGTTCTAAAATAAAAGAGATGGCTCTTCAAATTGCCTCAGGTTCTACCTTTCTTGAAATATCAGGTAAGTCACTTAGTAGTCTTGAAATTTTAGTACCAAATTTTGAAGAACAAACCAAAATTGGCAAGTTCTTCCAACACCTAGACAACCTGATTACTGTTAATGAGCATAAGCTTTTAACGGGATAAAATCAAGATAATCTGAGTGTTTCTTTGCCAATTTCGAGAATTCAAAACATTTCCAACTTATTTAGCAGTGGAATGACCATCTATTTCAAAAAGTTTGCTTTGTTTTTTATTGGCTTCATCTGCCAAGAATTTCATAAATGTTTTTAGTTCTTTATTCGTTGCATTTTGAGATAGTTGTGAGTAGCTGTCGCCATACTTATCAACGATTTGTTGTACTTTTTCTCTATCAGTCATGTAAATTTTCCTCCAATAAATCTTTTGTATAAAGTTCTGGTAGTATCATCTGAATGTTCTCTGTATCCGCATGCGTTTCAGAAATCTTATTTTGATAATCTTTGAACAAAATGTTGATTTCTACACGTTCTCCGAATTTTTCTTTTACTTTTATCAGATTGTGTCTTGCCATGAAATAAGCATTGATAAAACGCTCCTTGGGAACGTTTCTCCCCTCTACTTTCTCACGTTGCTTCACAAATTCCCAGGCTATCACCGGGTCTTGATAAACATAGTAAATCGAAACGTTATAGCTCCGCTTTAGTACTCTGTCAATATTTTTACTAGCAGAGGCAAGCGCAAATGTGCCGTCTAAAAGCAAGGAATAACCTGCATCAGAAACACGATTGAAAATCTCACCTACCAACCAAGATGCACCTGACTGAATTTCACTAGAATTAGCGCCGTTATAAGCTGGAAACCCTTCACGAAAAAGGTCAGCATCAATGACAACCATATTTTGATAGAAAGATAGTAGCTCTGTCGCGACCTCGGTCTTTCCTGCTCCAGGGCTTCCAGCCATAAAGATGGCATCTTTGGTTTGCCCGATGTGCTTACCGCTTATCACTTGCGCATAAAAATCATCTTGATGTTCTTTTGCATACGCTCTTGAGTCCAAATGTCATCCTCTTTCAATCTTTTATGATAAAAATTATTCAAAATCTACACAAACATGTCATTTAAATACGATTTTTTTAGTTCTTTTAGCTTTTTTAGCTCACGCTCATTAACAGTAATCAGGTTGTCTAGGTGTTGGAAGAACTTGCCAATTTTGGTTTGTTCTTCTCTTTTTGGTAATATCACTTCAAAATGTCCGAACTGTGGACCGGTCAATTGTGGAACGCCCGTTGATTCAACAAAAAAATTATTTGTGTTTATTAAATTCTCTAGAAAGTCTACATCTGAATTGAAAGGTTCTAAAGAAATCAATCGAACAGTAGGTGTATAACTGATTTTTCTTGCCTTTGCATGTCCAATATTGCCTCGCCCAGTTATTGTAACAGCTGGAGCAGAAACTTTATAATCATCGTAATAACCAATAATTCCATCATTATTTAGTGCATTTGCTAAAACTGGGTAGTTGCCCGAAAGAAGTAAACCTTTTTTATTCACATCTCCTCCTGCAGTGATGATGCCTAAATCTTCAAACGTACACTTCACCCAAGCGTCAGTGTAGCCAGGAAATCTTAATTCTGGAATATTTGACCCATTTTTGGGAAACATTTTTTCAAGATAAGATTTCTTCAGATTTTTAAGCTTATTTAACTCACGCTCATTAACAGTAATAACCTTATCTAATTTAGTAAAAAAATTCCCGATTTTAGTTTGTTCATTTTTTGAAGGCAAATAAACAAGAATTCTTTCTAAATCTGAGTTATGGAGATGGACCACTGATTTACCTTGTGCTCGCTTCGTCAATTCCCTTTGTTGCGATCCATTTGAAATAGTAATTGCTAAAAATATACTATCCAATACTTGTTTATCAGGTTTAATAATATTCAAGTCTCCACCTAATATAATCCCTGATATATCAATAGTTGATGCTCTTGAAATATCTTCTGCTGTTTCACCAGAACCTGGTACAATAACATCTCCAATTTCACTTTTTATTGAATTTAAATCGGCAGAGACAAATGTATCTGTAACTGTTGAAATTGTTGTTTCATAATTTGTGTATAGTCGACCATATAAAATAATTGGATAACCAGCTTTAACTAAGTCTCTTTTCGAATAGCCCCTCCCTTTTGAAAACTTAGCAAGTTCAGACAACTCATACTTCACCCAAGCGTCAGTAAACCCAGGAAACCTCAACCGAGGGACTTGCTTATTTTGTTCGCTCATCTCTCACCCCTCTACCAATTCTGCCATCATGCTTTGTAGCTCTGCTTCAAGCGCCTTTTTCTGAGCTTGAATGTCGCTGAGTGTATCGCTATAGCGGTCAACCAATGTGCTGAGTTGGTCAAGTTCTGAGTCAATCGCATTATCCAGCAGTTTCAGCATATCCGCATCAAAAGCACCAAACCATTTTTCAAGCAATAAGGTCTTGACTTCATCTTCTGTCAGGCCGGCATAGCATGCAATGGTCAGCTCATCTAAAGCTTTTTCTGCTTTTTTCACGGCACGGCTGCTATCACTTTTCACCTTATCAGCTGTGGTAAAGGCTTTTAACCAGGTCAAGATAGCATCATCAGAAGTCTTATCGTAGTCTTTCAGGTCAGATTTGATGCTGTTCTTTTGGACTTTGCCATCTTCATAGTAAGCTTCCAAGTCAGCGTTAGACTGCCCTTCCTCAACCAAAGTATTGTAGGCTTCTTCTGCTTCCTCAGCAGCTTGTTGCAGCACTGTTACCTCTTGCAATTCATCTACAAAAAGCACTTTTTGAACCAGCGTCTTCGGAATCACGCGCCCGTTACGACCAGTCACTTTTCCTTTATTGTTCGTCTCGGTTACGACTTCTTGACCTGTCTGGCGCAGACCAAATTTTTGGATTAACTCAGTATCTTGTGTTAAAAATGCTGTCCAGAGATTTGCGACAACCTGGTAAGCCGAATACTGGTCGACAACGTCATCAATTTTCAGCGCTTGCTGAGCGTCACGGGACATCTCAAATTTCAAGGCTTCAAGTGACAGCTCAGGTGCTAGCTTAATCAAAACGCGCAAACCATTTCTCAACAAAGGCCGAAATACTTGTCTGATAAGCGTTTTTACTTGCAATCACTCCATGTGCCTGATAAATGGACTTGCGCAAAACTTCTTTATCAATGTTAGCTTGCAGGTAGCCTGGTCTGATGACATCAAATGAGGCATCCAATTCTGCTTTGGCTAGTTTATTAATGACATGTAAATTTTCAAGTGCATAAGCAGGGACACCACCTTTTAAATGACCGTCTACATCTTGAACATCTTCCTGTGTAATAGACTCGACATAACGCGGAATGTTAAGGTTCCAATCGTTTTCGCGAATCTCATCTAAGGAAGCTAGATGACTAAAGCCAGGAATCTCATCACGAGTTTTGACTGTATCGACAATCTTAGCGATGTCACGCTCACGCAACTTGTTTTGCTTGCCGTCTTTGACGAACCCATCAGATGCATCAATAATCAGCACCTTATCCCCATTGCTTCTATTTTTCTTTAGCACCATGACGATAACCGGGATACTTGTATTCGTAAATAAGGTTGAAGGCATACCGATGATGATATCAATCTGATTGCGTTTGAGCAGGTTTTGACGAATCATCGCTTCATCGCCACCTCGGAAAAGCACACCATGTGGCAAGACAATCGCCATTGTTCCCTGGTTATCGAGATGATAAAGCCCATGGAGTAGAAATGCAAAGTCAGCCTTTGTCTTAGGCGCAAGCGCACCATAATCTTGGTAACGTGGATCTGTCAAAGTAGCTTGCTCATAAGCACTATCATCACCCTTGCTCCAGTTATGCGAATAAGGTGGATTCATGACTACCGCATCAAACTGTTTACTTTGTTGTGGATTCCGCTCATCTTCTGGCCAATCTTCTCTCAGAGTGTCACCATTGTTAATGGTCATATGGTCAGGCTGAACGCCGTGAAGCAAGAGATTCATTCGCGTGAGGTTAAAAGTCGCTGTATTATATTCTTGACCATAATAACGCAACAGTGTTCTGTTTTCAGTATCTAGATGCTTCGCAACTGTTAAAAGAAGCGAGCCAGAACCAACAGTTGGGTCATAGATTGTTTGGATACTATCAGTAGTGCTCGTGATGACTTGCGCCATGACTTCTGATACTTGACGAGGCGTGTAGAATTCTCCCGCTTTCTTCCCTGACTCCATACCAAATTGGCCGACTAGGTACTCATAGGCATCACCAAGAACATCCGTTTTTTGCAGCTCTGCCATGTCTAAGTCAGCAAATAATTTGATCAATGCGCGTAAATTTTTATTACGTGCATTCAAATCGCCACCCAAATCAGGACTATCAACATTCATGGAACTAAATAAACCATCAAAATCATGTCGATTACTTGACCCTTGAATATTTCGATTGAAGTTATTGATCGCATCTTTGATATTTTGGACTTCAAAAGTATTATTCTCGATTTTTTTGATCCAGGTTTGATACAAATCCTCCGGCTGAACATAATAGCCAAGTGTTGAAATCAATGCTGCATTGACCTGAACACGCATATCATCAGCTGCTAAATATTGTTCATAAGCTTCTTCACTAGGAATTTCTGCATATTCCGAAAAAGATGCTAGCGTTTTATCACTCAGAAATTTATAAAACATAATCCCAAGCATATAGTCTTTATATTTCGAAGCATCCATTGAGCCACGTAGCTGTTCAGCACCATCCCAAAGGCGGGCATATAAATCTTGATTTGTTTGAATCGTCATTTTATCTCCTAGACACAATTTTTCCACTATTTGAAATCCGTAGAATACTGCTATTTTGCGGTTTTTCCTATCTTCTATTATACAATAAATCGAAAAAAACGCATCTCTGCGCATTTTTTCTATATTTACTCATCATCCATACTCAAAACGCTCAAGAAAGCTTCTTGTGGGACTTCGACAGAACCGATTGACTTCATGCGTTTCTTACCTTTTTTCTGTTTCTCGAGGAGTTTGCGTTTCCGAGAAATATCGCCACCGTAACATTTGGCGAGGACGTTTTTACGTAAGGCTTTGATATCGCTACGGGCGACAATTTTTTGACCAATGGCTGCCTGAATTGGGACTTCGAATTGTTGGCGGGGAATGATTTTCTTGAGTTTATCTACGATAATTTTACCGCGTTCATAGGCAAATTCTTTATGGACGATGAAACTCAAGGCATCGACACGCTCACCGTTAAGCATGATATCCATCTTAACAAGAGAACTTTTACGGTATTCCGAAATTTCATAGTCAAAGCTAGCATAGCCCTTAGTACTTGATTTCAACTTATCGAAAAAGTCGAACACAATTTCTGACAGTGGCATTTGATAAATCACGTTCACACGATTTTCATCCAGATAATCCATCGTCACAAAATCACCACGCTTACGCTGTGCTAACTCCATTACGGCACCAACATAGTCTTGAGGCACCATAATTTGTGCTTTGACAAAGGGTTCTTCAATATTGTCAACGCGGGTCGGATCAGGAAATTCAGATGGATTGGCCACTTCTAAGGTTTCACCATCTGTCGTATTGATATGATAGACCACACTTGGCGCTGTCATAATCAAATCAATATTGAACTCACGCTCCAAACGCTCTTGAATCACGTCCATGTGTAGCAAGCCAAGGAAACCACAACGGAAACCAAAACCAAGTGCCTGTGATGTCTCAGGCTCAAACTGCAAGCTGGCGTCGTTGAGCTGTAACTTATCCAAGGCTTCACGCAAATCATTATATTTATTGGACTCAATCGGATAAATCCCTGCAAAAACCATGGGGTTCAATTGTTTATAGCCATGTAATGGTTCTTCTGCAGGATTATCCGCCAAAGTAATGGTATCCCCAACACGCGTATCGGCAACTGTCTTAATGGCAGCGGCGATATAGCCAACGTCACCTGTTGCTAAGAAGTCGCGACCAACTGTTTTGGGTGTAAAAATACCGACTTCTGTGACATCAAAGGTTTTACCATTGCTCATGAGCTGAATTTTATCGCCTGGTTTGACGATACCATCCATGACCCGTACTTGGAGGATAACACCACGGTAGGCATCATAAACTGAGTCGAAAATCAAAGCTTTCAGAGGATTGTCGACAGAGCCTTGCGGTGCTGGTACCTTTTCAACAATTTGCTCCAAAATTTCTTCAATCCCGATGCCAGCCTTAGCCGATGCCAAAACTGCCTCAGAGGCATCTAAGCCAATGACATCTTCAATTTCTGCGCGAACACGCTCAGGGTCTGCTGCTGGCAAATCAATTTTATTGATGACCGGCAAGATTTCAAGGTCATTATCCAAGGCCAAATAAACATTGGCAAGCGTTTGGGCTTCGATTCCTTGCGCCGCATCCACAACTAAAATCGCACCCTCACAAGCCGCAAGAGAACGTGACACTTCATAAGTAAAATCGACGTGTCCTGGTGTGTCAATCAAATGGAAGGTATAGTTTTCACCATTCTTAGCCGCATAATTCAGCTCAATCGCATTCAGTTTGATTGTAATCCCACGCTCACGCTCCAAATCCATCGAATCTAGCAGTTGCGCCTGCATTTCACGCGCTGTTACCGTTTTGGTTTGCTCCAAAATACGGTCAGCCAGCGTTGATTTGCCGTGGTCAATATGGGCAATAATCGAAAAATTTCGGATATTCTTCTGCCGTGCTTTAATTTCATTTAAGTCTATAGTCATAAGCTTTATTTTACCATATTTTCTCCAAATAAAAAACCTGTCCGAAGACAAGTTATCTTAATTTATAGTCGTTATTTACCAAACCAAAGGGCAATTTCACGTTCAGCTGACTCAAGACAATCTGAACCATGGACGATATTTTCGACACATCCATTATCAGAAGAGTGAGCAAAGTCGCCACGAATCGTTCCTGGCAATGCATCTGCTGGATCTGTCGCGCCCATCATTTTGCGCCAAGAGCTAATGACATTTGACCCCCTCAAAATGCCGATAACTACTGTACCAGTCGTCATGTAAGTCACAATATCAGGATAAAAAGGCCGATCAACTAAATCTGAGTAGTGCTGATCAAGGATTTCTTTTGTGACTTGACGCATCTCCAATTTTTCAATCGTAAACCCACGACGCTCAATACGAGAAAGTACTGAGCCCACCAAAGATCTGTGAACTCCATCAGGTTTGATGATAAAAAAAGTGTTTTCCATTTGAATTCTCCCTTTTAAACTGCCTTATTTTCTTCTCTAGCCATCTTCCTCAATTTATGAAGAAACCAATATTCGAAGAATAAGACTAGTACAATCAACATCGCCCAGCCAATCAAAGCCAGTGCTAAAATTAAAAGGCTGGTTGCACCTTTTCTGATGTAGATTTTTGTCGGATGATTATGGTTAACATAGACAGGAATCTGCGTCCCCACTTTACCAAAAGTTTTTAGAAAATTAGCTACCGGTACAGCCTGATAGTCCCTTCCCTCAAAAGTATAAGCCACCATTTTGCCATGCTCAGAATTTTTAACTACCTGACCGATAACCAAGGTCTTGACTTCTTTATGCTCCGTCAAGTAACGTTGAAAATTCATCCCCCCGACAAACAGCAGAATTAGAGCGAAAAATCCCAAAACCACTCGTGAAATTCTTTGTAGTATCTCATTCATCTAATCAAATATCCTATAAAAATCTTCTAACTTCATCTGTTCCTTCTCCGAAGTTGCCAAATCTTGTACAATTTGGCCTTCCTTCATGACAATCAAACGATTGCCATATTTGAGCGCATCCTCCATATGATGCGTAATCATTAACGCCGTCAAATTTTTACTAGTAACCAAATCATCTGTCAACTTCATCAAAGCTACTGACGTTTTCGGATCCAATGCCGCCGTATGCTCATCTAATAAAAGCAAATCTGGTGGCACAATCGTCGCCATCAACAAACTCAGCGCCTGCCTTTGCCCACCAGATAAATTACCTGTTGGCGTATCCAGATGTTTCTCTAAGCCATTACCGATTTGCTCTGCAAGACTAGCAAAACTCTCCTTATACTTGGCGATATTACGTAATCTGAGACTTCTTCTCTGCCCACGTAGCGCCGCAATTGCGATATTTTCCGCAACCGTCATCCGAGGCGCCGTTCCCATTTTTGGGTCTTGAAACACGCGTGAAATGGCAGCAGCACGCTTTTCTGGACTGTGATTTGTCACATCGTTGCCTTTGATGTACACGGAACCTGCAGTTAGTATTAAAGTACCTGAAATCGCATTAAATAAAGTTGATTTTCCAGCTCCATTCCCACCTAAAATGGTAATAAAATCTTTAGCGTATATTTTCAAAGACACATCATCTAAAATAACTTTACGCTCGTCACCATTCTCAATAACTTTCGTCGCATTCTTGAGTTCAATAATTGGTTTTTTATCATTTGGCATTGAGCTTCACCCCCTTGAAAAATTTGTCTTTAAAGGTCGGAATCATCAAGCAAATGGCTAAGACAATGGCACTGAAAAGTTTGAGATAATTGGTATTGAAACCAAGTTTAATCACAGCTAAAATCAAAAATTGATAAAAAATTGAGCCAATGATAATCGCAAACAAACGTTCAAAAAGTGAGACATTACCAAAGAAAACCTCCCCAATAATGATACTAGCAAGTCCTATGACGATGACACCAATTCCTTTAGAGATGTCTGCATACCCATCGTTTTGTGAAATTAAAGCACCCGATAGCGCTATGACACCATTGGACACGACTAAGCCTAAAACTTCCATTCTTCCCGTGTTGATCCCAAATGACTGCGCCATCTCGACATTATCACCTGTCGCAATGAAGGCCTGACCGAGGTTGGTGTTGAGAAAATAGAAGATGAGCATTAAGACAAGGAGGACAGCTGATACACTAATCCAAGTGCTTTTGAGCTTATCAGCACCGAGTAGACCTAGATTAGCACGCCCCATAATCATAAGCATGACAGAGTTGCACGATGTCATGACTAGAATCCCAGCTAAAAGCGTCGGAATTTTACCTTTGGTGTAGAGTAAACCGGTCACAAGACCTGCTGCACATCCTGCAAGAAAGGCGACAAACGTTGCAATGACAGGATTAACACCTTGTGTGATGAGTGTCACGGCAACGGCACCACCCAAAGGAAATGACCCTTCTGTCGTCATATCTGGAAAATTAAGTATTCGGAAAGTCATGAAGATGCCCAAACCCAAAATCGCCCATAATAACCCTTGATTAATTGTTGATAATATCATAGTAAGTCTAAAGCATCATTATTTTAATTTGATGCTTTATTTTGTCCCCTTCTATTTTGCTGATTTTGCAGCCTTGGTAACACTTTCAGGAATGGTAATGCCTAAAGTTTTAGCTGCAGTTTCATTAATCACTGGTTTTGTTGTATCGTAAAATTCGACTGGTAGCTCTGAGACTTTTTTGCCTTTTAAGACTTCTGCTGCCATTTTTCCTGTTGCCACACCTAAATCATGTTGATTAATCGTAACTGCCGCTAAACCTCCTTGTTCGACCATGGTATCAACTGATGGAAAAACCGGTATTTTGGCTGCGTTTGATAGCTCGATAACTGTCGGAAATGCTGACGCAATTGTATTATCAACGGGTACATAGAGGGCATCTACTTTTGAAAGGGCAACATTAACTGTTGTTGTAATATCATTAGTGGATGATACAGCATATTCAGAAACTTCATAGCCTTGCTGACTCGCAACTTTTTTAAAATCAGCAACTTGTGATTTAGAGTTATCTTCTGATGAGCTATACAAAATACCGATTTTTTTAACGTTGGGTGTCATTTCTTTAATCAGACTGATTTCTTTGGCAACCGGAAACTTATCTGATACTCCAGTTACATTACCCTCTGGTTTTTTGACATTTTTAACGAGTTTAGCCCCTACTGGATCTGATACAGCACCCATAATAACTGGTATGTCTGATGTCGCATTAGCCAATCCTTGAGCTGTCGGTGTCGCGATACCAATAAGTACATCATTTTTTTGATCGACGAGTTGACCTGCCATTGTCGTTACTTTTGACTGGTCAGCTTGGGCATTGTAAAAATTAATCTTAGCATCTGCATAGCCCTCATCAGCTAAGCCCTCTTGGATACCACTGTAAATCTCATCCAAAGCAGGATGGGTCACGAACTGTAAGACACCAATTTTAACATCGGCTGATTTTACATTGTTTTGTTGCTTGATAAACTTAGGAATGAGAATTGAACCCAAACCTAGGATGACAATAATAGCAACGACGAATATCATTTTTTTGTTTTTCATGGGGTAATAACTCCTTTATAAAAGATAGTGGGCAATAAAATCTGACTTAATTGGCCGAAAGTTTTTTAAGTTGGTCGACTAAACTTTGATCAAAAGCAGTTTTTGATGTTATCGGATAGATGGCTTGTGGCTCTCCACCTTCAAATTGCACGACATTGATGGCTGTCTTGTCGAGATTCAGTTTCGCAATCACTTTATCATGATAGAGTTCTTGGAAAATATAGATTGTCTGAGATAAACCTAAATTTTGATTTTGATTGATAAACGCATCAAATTTTTTATTTAGTTTTGAATTTTGCACATTCAGCATTATCAAGGTTACTTTGGGGTGAGATTTAAGCAACGCTTTGATGTCATCATTTGGTACAGCTTGAATTTGGTCTGTTACCGTAACCTTGGGAATAATTTGACCTTCCTCACGTTGAACGTGCCGATGAATGTTCGGTGTTATGATAACCAACAACAAAGCGATGACGGCGCATATTCCCCAAATTCTATATTTTTTATTCATGTTATCATTATAACTGAAAAATGGGCATTTTACAAAAAATTCTGATAAAATAGGAGAAAAGAGCAAAAGTCTCTATTTATTTTGTGCCAAGATAGGGCAAGTTTTAAGGTTCACCAAGATTTCACTCAAATGGAATCACAGAAGGGAGTTATTATGTCTTTTGATGGCATTTTTTTACACCACATGACTCAGGAATTAACTGAGCAATTAACAGGTGGTCGCATCCAGAAAATTAATCAAGTTTTCGACCATGAATTGGTGCTGCAAGTTCGTAGTCATCAAACCTCACATAAATTATTATTGTCCGCACATCCTACTTTTGGGCGTGTCCAATTAACCCAAACTGTTTTTGAGAGTCCTAAGCTACCTACGACATTTACCATGATTTTAAGGAAATATCTCAGTGGTGCTTTTATTGAAAAGATTTATCAAATTGACAACGACCGTCAAATCATCTTTGAAATCTCATCTAAAAATGAAATCGGCGACCGTATGAAAATTGCCTTGATTGCTGAAATTATGGGGAAACATAGTAATATTATCCTCATGGATCGTGAATCTAATAAGATTCTTGAATCCATTAAGCATGTTGGCTTTTCGCAAAATCAATATCGAACAATTCTGCCTGGCTCGACATATATCGCGCCACCTAGTGATGGTAAAATCAATCCTTTCACGGCATCTGATGAAAAAATATTTGAAGTTTTGCAAACTGGTGATAATTTACAGCAAGTGTTTCAAGGATTGGGGCGTGATAGCGCAATGGCTTTAAAAGGTTTGAGTCTAGCTGACTTCAAGTCTATCTTAATGACTGCGACACCCTCCATTTATACGAATGATACTTTTTCTGCGATTCGATTATCTGATGATTACCAATCTTTTGATACCTTATCTGCTATGCTAGACCATTATTACCAAAATAAGGCAGAACGCGATAGGGTACGCCAAGTTGCAAGCGAGGTGATTCGCAAGGTGACAGGGGAACTAGATAAAAATCGTAAGAAACTGAAAAAACAAGAACGTGAGCTGAAAGCGACGGATAATGCTGAAATTTTCCGACAAAAAGGTGAGCTTTTGACAACTTTCTTGCATGAAGTACCTAACAATAAACCGTCTGTTACTCTGGCTAACTACTATACGAATGAGCCACTAGAGATTGCACTCAATCCTGCTTTAACGCCTAATCAAAATGCTC
>Ga0334885_1003030_pt1 | contig 16236 bp, 8 predicted proteins | sample GraSluR1_MG_8_FD_207233 | JGI IMG/M metagenome (GOLD analysis project Ga0334885, IMG submission 207233) | Sludge microbial communities from methane-producing bioreactor in Wageningen University, Netherlands - Granular Sludge_31_05-R1 | ecosystem: Engineered > Bioreactor > Anaerobic > Unclassified...
CGCGGCTGCATGTGGCGCAAGTGCCGCTTCTGTGCACACAATTTCTCCTACAGCGGCTATCGCAAGCGGCAGGTCGCCCCCTTCGTCGATCATCTCGAAAGGCTCAACGTTTCCAAAGGCGTCCGCCATTTCTACTTCGCCGACCAGTACGTCGACGCCGACGACATGAACCTTCTCGCCGACGAGATCGTCGCCCGCCGACTCGACATCGCCTACCACATCATGGGCAGGCCGACCGAATCTTATACGCCCGAAGTGTGTCGACGCCTCTATGAAGCCGGCTGCCGGTGGATCAGTTGGGGCGTCGAGAGCGGTTCGCAGCGGCTTCTTGACCTCTGTGCAAAGGGAACAAACGTCGAGACAATACACCGGGTCATACGAAGCGCCGCCCAGGCCGGCATCTCCAACCTGCTGATGATGATCTTCGGCCTCCCTGCATCCCGCGAAGCCGACCTCGACGCCACGTTTGATCTGCTCGATTCGCTCGCCGACGTCACTGACGACATCACCGCCAGCAGCTTCCAACTGTGGCAGAACACCGCCTTTGCCGCAAATGCCGCCACTTTTGGTCTGCAAGTCGTAGGCAGAGAACGCCTCTTCGATTCGACCGACGGTCCCGTCCATTCGCTGCGACTATTCCACCGCGAAAAGGCCGCCGATGGCGCCCTTCGTCCACCCTCAGGCCCACTGGAGATCGCACGCTGGCAGCGACGCCGCCGAATCATGGGAAATGCTCCCCGTCTGCAGGGGCTTCCGTGCGAACACACGCTCCTCTATACCGCACGAGGCGCCTCCGGACCGCAATCATGCACAACTGCCGCCGCCTCTTGACAAATTCACCTGGATCAGCATAATTACACTGCCGGGGGAAGAGGCCTCTGATGGATGGGGCTCTTATGCTTTAAAGGATTTGTGCCATAGAGGGAGTCTGACTATGAAAAAGGAATTTCTCATCTCAGCAATTTTGCTGGCGGTCATCTTGTTCGGCGGCTGTCGTACGCCTGAACCTGCCCCGACGGCTGCTATTGACTATGATCGTCCGCTGCCGCCCGGCGAGCTGGCCCTGCGAAAGATCACAGACCCCGCCATGATTCCCGATTTCACATTCGCCTGTTACGAGATCACCGACCTGCGCCAGGCCATCGGACGCAGTCTCAGCTATATGAGCAAGCCCTCCAGCAGACAGTTCTTCCCTTACGGCAATATCACACATGAGCACGCCACTGCCAGCCTCCAGGCATTTGCCGACATGCTCGACAGCGGTCTGATGGGTCGTGAGCTCGCCGCCCGCATCAGGGACACGTTCGACGTCTATATCAGTGTCGGCTGCGATAGCCGCGGAACCGTACTCTTCACAGGCTATTACACGCCCATCTTCGAAGGTTCTCTAACCCGCACAGGCCGATTCCAGCACCCGTTGCACAAGCAGCCCGCCGACCTGGCCAAAGCCGACGACGGGACCATACTCGGCAGACGCGGTGCCGGCGGCACGTTTGTGCAATACCCCTCGCGAAGCCAACTGATGACCTCCGGAGAACTGATCGGCCAGGAACTAGTCTGGCTCAGTGACCCTTTTGAGGTGTACGTCGCACACGTCCAGGGATCTGCAAAGATTCGCCTGCCCGACGGCCGCCTGATTACCGTCGGCTACGCCGCCAACAACGGCCATGAATACAGGAGCATAGCTCGAAAAATGGTCAGCGACGGCGTCATGAGATCCGATCAGTTGAGCCTCAAGGCCATGATCGAATACTTCAAGGCGAATCCAGGCGCTGCCGAGCAATACATTGCCCAGAATCCGCGATTCGTCTTCTTCCAGATGAGCCAGGGCGAACCCCGCGGAAGCCTCAACGAGCCCGTCACCACTATGCGCACCATCGCAACCGATAAATCGATCTACCCAAGGGCGTCAATTGCATTTCTCTCCACCGACCTGCCGAGCGTCTCCAGCGGTTCCATCCTCCAGCGCAAGTTTACAGGCTTCGTCCTCGACCAGGACACCGGCGGCGCCATTCGTGCTCCGGGTCGATGCGACGTCTACATGGGCATCGGTGACGAAGCCGGACGCCGTGCTGGCCACACCTACCAGGAAGGCAAGCTGTACTACCTCTTCCTCCGCACCTCCGCCGCCCCGGTCGTGGCGGGTTCCTCATACGACCCCATGACCGCAAGCCCCTGGAACAAGGATTCACTTCCCATGCCGGCAGGCTCCCCAAGCCAGGTCATGTTGAACCGGTAATACAATTTGCTGCTTATCAGGTGGATCATGCCGTCGGGAGTCTGGGTCGCTGCAAGATAACCACGAGGCTCCGCATGTGTCTCGTCGAGAGTAAACGTCCGCGTCCACGCGCCGCCGTCCATAGTCGTACCTCGTCCGCCCGGCGTCACCAGCCTTCTGATCGGCCAGGTCCGGCCATCGTCCAAAGATAACGCCGCAAACATCCCGAACGCCTGCCGCATCTTGCCCGAAGCGTCGCGCATCGCCATCCCTTTCGGATTGTTGAGCATACCCGAAGGATCGGTAAAACTCACCAGTAGAATCGGACCTTCTCTAAGCCGCATCAGCACCAGCCGCTGTCCGCCGCCGATCGGCGAAAACTCGCTTGCGCTGTATGTCCACGTCCGCCCCATGTCCTTCGAGATGCTCATCGGCATAGCCCCTTTGATCGTATCGCCGCGCCCCAGCGCCATCAAACTGCCGTCGGCCAATTGAACAAGCCCCGCGTGGATGCCCGCGATCCACGCCCCCGTTTGTCCCTCCGCAAACTTCGGCGCCGCCCGCCCGCGTCCGTGATCCACCCACGTCGCACCGCCGTCATTGCTGATGTGCAGAGCCGTGCCCCCGTTGCCGCCGGTTACCGCGTCGCATTTGACGATAAGCTCGCCGCCCGCCGCACGGATCGCACCCGATATCACCTGGTTGCGAAGCCAGTGCTCCGGATTGATCAGCCTCGCCGCCGACCATGTCGCCCCGTTGTCGTTGCTCGTCCGCATCACAAGCGCAAGCTTGTGCCAGGTTGCATCCGTACCCAGGCCGTTGAAGTGGTAAAGTGTATCCTTCCCGTCCCACCAGACCTCATTACCATGATCATTGCGATCCGGCACATCCCAGAACACCGACGCCGGCTCCCACTCGCTGCTGCCGTGCCGAAGGCGGCTCGCCAAAACGGTCAACTCCCGCCCCGGCTCCGTATTCGTCGAGTACCACACCGCCAGCAGGTCCCCGTTCGGACACCCCGTTATCGCCGGACAATGGTTGTGCCGGCTGAACATCGGCCCGTTGGAGCCCGCCGGAATCTTCACGAACTCGACCGGCCCGAAGAAATGAGCTTCCTTCTTAACCGAATCGGTCCAGTTACACTCCCGTTGTGCCACGCCCCTCGCCCAGAGGGGCTTCTCAACTTCCCCCAGGGCAGTCGTCGACGGCTCCTCTCCAACCACAACCCGAAACCCGATCAGCCAGTGCTTGTCCTCCGGCAGAGTCGCCATCCGATTCGCCGACCGAAGGTACTGCACCACCGTGCTGTGGCTGCCCCCGCGGCTCACCTTGAAATCACCCCTTAACCGTCCCACCGGATCCGTCTGCTCGCCTGCCTCATAGGGTCCGTACCAGTCGCTGCACCATTCCTCGACGTTGCCGTGCATGTCATGCAGCCCCCAGGCGTTGGCAGGTGTCTGCCCAACGGTAAGCTTCACAGGTACCGGCGACCAAAGCTCCTTCTGGTTCCTGTGCCAAGCCTCCGGCAGCGCATCCCCGGTGTAATACGCCGTCTCAGTGCCCGCTCGACACGCATACTCCCATTCCGCCTCCGTCGGCAGCCGGTAAGCCCGCCCCTCGCGCACGCTCAGCCACTCGCAAAAACGCACCGCGTCATGCCAGCTAACATGCACCACCGGCTCGTCGTCCTCGCTGGAAATCCCATGAATGCCGCGATACTTCCTGTGCTCCGGGTCGAACTGCTCATACTGCGCGTTCGTCACCTCCGTAACGCCAATCCGGAATCCGCGAGATATCCTCACGCGGTGCGCCGGACGTTCGTCGAAGTCCCCGCCTTCCTCCTGCCCCATCAAAAACGTGCCCGCCTCGATACGAGCCAGTTTCATCCCAACGGAGTTTGTTGTGTACTCGTGCGTTTCCATCGGCAAACCCCCTCCCGCCCACGCGCACCCGCCGCACTGTAGCCACATCACCATTGCGACCAGAGAATACCTCATTGCATCGTCCTCCCAAAAGTGTCTCTTCTCTTCTTGCTTCTGCCAAAACTACCAGAATACCTGCGTCGTGGCAATTCTTTTGCAAAACAGTAAACACCCGCGCCGCTCCAATAATTTACCGGACTATGCCTGTCGAGAGGTTGACCTGCGATGGCAACACGTGTATAATCAAGTATTTAGGCGACTTACAAAGTTGTTCCAGAGGCAGCACATGAAGATCAAACTCACTTTCCTCGGCGCTGCCGGCAACGTAACCGGCTCGCGGTATCTGATTGAAGTCAATGGCGTCCGCATTCTCGTCGACTGCGGCCTGTACCAGGAACGCCAGTTCCAGGACCGCAACTGGGAGCCGTTCCCGATCCCCCCCTCCAGCCTCGACGCCGTGCTCCTCACCCATGCGCACCTGGACCATTGCGGCCTGCTCCCAAAACTCGTAAAGGACGGCTTCAAGGGCCCGGTCTACTGCACAGAACCAACCGCCAGGATTGCCCAGATCGTGATGCTCGACGCAGGCCACATCCAGGAAGAGGACGCCGCCTACAAGCGAAAACGCCACAAAAGAGAAGGACGAATACCCCCGCGCCCCGTAGTGCCGCTCTACACCGTAGATGACGCCGCCGCCTGCGAACCGCTGTTTTCACCCGTCAAATACGAGCAGGTCGTTAAGATCAACAACTGCGCCGAAGCAACCTTCCACGAGGCAGGCCACATCCTCGGCGCCTCGATGATCAAACTCAGGCTCTACTGCAACGGCCAGAAGCGCACCATCCTCTTCTCGGGCGACGTCGGCAGAGACGGCAAACCCCTGATCAACGACCCCACCGATTTCGACCATGCCGACTACATCCTCGTCGAATCGACCTACGGCGAACGAGTCCACCAGGACATCGACGACATAAAGGAAAAACTCGCCGAAGCTGTTAACGCCACAAAAGCCAACGGAGGCAACGTAGTCATACCCAGTTTCTCCGTTGAACGAAGCCAGGAAGTCCTCTATTACCTCAACGAACTGCTTATGGAAAAAAAGATACCCCCGCTAATGACATTTCTCGACAGCCCTATGGCAATCAAGGTTACCGAGGTCTTCATGGCCCACCCTGACCTGCTCGACGAAAAGATGAAGGCCCTTCTTGCCAACAATTCCTCTCCCTTCGATTTCAAGGGTCTCAACATGACCCGCACAACGAAGGAATCAAAAGCAATCAACAATATTCGAGGCACGGTGGTCATCATAGCCGGCTCCGGCATGTGCACCGGCGGCCGCATCAAGCACCACCTTGTAAATAACATCTCCAGACCCGAATGCACCATCCTCTTCGTCGGCTACCAGGCCGCCGGAACACTCGGCAGACAGATTCTCGACGGCAATAAGGAAGTCCGAATCCTCGGGCAGATGCGTCAGGTCAACGCAAAGGTCGTACGTGTCCACGGTTTCAGCGCCCACGCGGACCGCCAGGAACTCCTGCAATGGCTGGGCGCACTGAAGAACCGTCCCCGCCACGTTTTCGTAGTCCACGGCGAAACCCAGGCCGCCAACGCCTTCGCCGATCATCTGCGCCAGCACAACGGATGGCAGGTTACGGTGCCCGGCTACCAGGACCAGATAGTGATCGACTGAAGAATGCGCAACCATACGCAACTTTTCGCCGCGCTGGCAAGATCGCGATTCAGAAGCAAATTCGCACTCGGCCCCGCCGACGTCAGCTACGTCCGCTCCAGGCAAATGGACGAACTTGCCGCACACGCCCGCAAATTCATCACCGAACGCCTCGCCCCCGCACAGCCCGCAAACGACGGCCGACAAACCCCAACCAAAGGCCACCCAGTATTCATTGCACAACATGCCGTCGCCGCCTGCTGCCGTTCCTGCCTCGCAAAATGGCACCACATCGACAAGGGACGCCCCATGACCGAAGCCCAAATCGATGCCGTGGTAGATGTCATCTGCACCTGGCTGCGGCGGCAGTTGCAGGCGTCTGATGCCGGCATAAGTGCACGGAGCAATCAACAGCCAACACTCTTCCAGGAGCCCGCCGAACCAACGGAGACCCGACAATGAGAATCATCGATCTGCGAAGTGATACTGTTACTCTCCCAACCCCCGAAATGCGTCAGGCGATGTTCGACGCAGCCCTTGGCGACGACGTCTTCGAAGAAGACCCCACAGCCATCCGCCTCCAAACCGTCGCCGCCGCCCGCACCGGCAAGGCCGCCGCGCTCCTCGTCCCAAGCGGAACAATGGCAAACCTCGTCGCCGTGCTCACCCACTGCGGCCGGGGCGACGAAGTCATCCTCGGCGACCAGTGCCACACGTTCCGCTACGAGGCCGGTGGAATCGCCGCCCTCGGGGGCGTCCACCCCTTCACCGTCAGGAACCAGCCAAATGGCGACATGCACCTCGACGACGTCGCCGCCGCAATACGACCCGACGACGTGCATTTTCCCCGCACGCGACTGATCTGCCTGGAAAACACCCACAACCGTTGCCGCGGCGCCGTGCTAACGCCCGATTACACCGCCTCCGTCGCACGCCTTGCTGCCGATAATAACCTCGCACTGCACATCGACGGCGCCAGAATCTTTAATGCCGCCGTTGCCCTCCGCTGCGACGTTCGCGAGTTGACCCGGCATGCCGACTCGGTCAGCTTCTGCCTCAGCAAAGGCCTCGCCGCGCCCGTCGGCTCGCTCATCTGCGGCTCCGAAGATTTCATAGCCCGCGCCCGCCGTATACGCAAATCCCTCGGCGGCGGCATGCGCCAGTGTGGCGTCATCGCAGCCGCCGGACTGATCGCCCTCGAAAAAATGGTCGACCGCCTCGCCGACGACCACGCCAACGCCCGCCGTCTCGCCGAAGGCCTCGCCCAAATCCGCGGCCTCTCCGTCGACCTCGACAGCGTCAAAACAAACATGGTCTACTTCAACATCGCAACCGACAGCCTCACGCCCGACCAGTTTGTCCGACAACTCGACCAACGCGGCGTAAAATGCCTCGCCCTCGGCACAATCGGCTTCCGCATGGTCACACACTACGGCATCGAGCCGCCGGATATCGACCGGACACTCCAAGTCATGCGCGACGTCATGAAAAAGAGTTAAATCTCCTCCGCGGTGCCATCTTCGCCTAACTGTACAACCTGCTCGCCGCACCCAAAGCCCGGACCAAAGCGCCTCATGCATAGCGGTTGAACGCCCTGAACGTGTCAATCGGCTTTCGCTTCTTGGCCCGGACGTTCTCATCGGCTGCGTACCCCACCGTCAGAATCAGTTCGATGCGCCTGCTGTCCGGAACCTGCAGCAAACGCTTGACCGCCCGCTCATCGAACCAGCCCATCATGCACGAGCCGAGTCCGCACTCCGTCGCCGCCAGACAGAAATGCGCCGCCGCAATCGCCGCGCCCATCTCATCGAACGACTTCCGCTTGACAACGTTGCCGATCGTCGCCGCAAGATTCTGCCGCTCCGTAACAATCACTACAAGAACCGGCGCCTGCGCCGCAAACTGATTGATCGACCGCAGAGGCCCGAACGTCTTCGCAGCAACAGACCGACGCAGTTCCGGCTCCTCAACAACCACGAACGTCCACGGCTGAGCATTGCAAGCCGACGGAGCAAGCCGCGCCGCCTCCAGGCAATACTCCAGCTTCTCCGCCTCGACCGCACGATCCACATAAGCCCGACAGCTCTGCCGATTCCGAGCCAGCTCCAAAAAATTCATCGCAAGTCCTTCCATAACGTCCCAGTAACACAATCCCAAATCCAAATCTTCCGATAATAATCGCAACATCATTGTCGGCTCCCCTGCGCAGCCCATTTCAGAAAAGCCCGACCCTCAAACCGCCGAAGCCTGATCAGGCTGCGTCATTCAGCAACGCACGCCAAAACGCATTTACAGGAGATGCCACATGGACATCTATATCGGCAATCTGTCGTTCGACGCCACCGAAGATGATCTGCAGCACACATTCGCCCCGTTCGGCCGCGTCCGCTCCGTCAGTATCGTCCGCGATCGATTCAATGGAGGCCCGCTCGGCTTTGCCTTCGTTGATATGCCCGACGACGACGAAGCACAAAACGCCATCGCTGCACTCCACCGAAGCAGGATAAATGGCCGCGTCGTCATCGTCTCTCGCACACAGCGCCGCGCAGAACGAAGAAACACCGTAGACGCCGATGCACAGGCCCTCGTCTGACCCGGCTTTACGCAACCTGAAAGAGGATCCTCGAATGTTTAAAGCCCGCGACGTAATGACAACCACCGTAATCTGCGTCCGTCCCGAAATGCCCATCTATGACGCCGTAAGGCTTCTCGCAGGCCGCAACATCACCGGAATGCCTGTCGTCGATGAGGACCTGAAACTCATCGGAGTGCTCAGCGAAAAAGACGTCCTCAGGATGCTCTACTCAGAAGACGCCATCGCCCATGCCGTCAGCGACTACATGACCCCCGACCCCGTCAGCCTCTCCACCGACGACTCGCTCGTCGACGTTTGCGACTGCCTCATCGAAAACAGCTTCCGCAGGGTCTTCATCACCGAAGGCGGCAAGCTCGCCGGAGTAGCCAGCCGAAGTGACGTCATAAACGCCATCCTGCGCCTCAAGCACCAGGCCGCCAGAAACTGAACCGAGCCCCGGCGCGTCAGATCATTCGCCCGGTGTCGGTTCCGCTGCCCGCCAGTTCAATACGTCGTTGCCGTAATCCGAAGCGTTAATCCGCTCTAATGATTTGCCGCCGCCGGCCGCCTCCGCAGGCCACGGCCATTTGTTCTCGTAAACCACCCGATCCACCCGAATGTAGTAATAACGATCGCCCGCCGACTCCCCCGGCTTCGACAGCGTAACCTTCTCGCCTCCGTTGTCCAGCCGCCCGTCATACGGCCCCAACACCACAACCCCCGGATCGCCGTGCCGCTCCAGAAATGCCGTCGGATTCTTCACCAGAAGCAGCCGCTCTCCCGCCCCTAACACCGTGTGCAGCCCAAACTCGAAGGTGATTCCGTCTGTAAACCGCCACGGCACAAACCGCTTCGCCTCGTTATCCCATTCCTGCAGCGCAACCGGCGACTCACCGATGTTCAGCAGCTCCAGGTACTCATACTCGTTGTGGTCCCATGTCCCGCCGCTTGCCGGATTGTACATTATCTCGCTGATCACCACCGGCCCCACCTTCGGATACGCGTTCGCCGCCCCGGGCGTGTTCTCGCTCATCGCCACGAAATTGTACGTACCGCCGCTCTTCTGATATCTGCCGAACGCAACACCCGTCTCCGATGCGTCGAAGGCCTCCTCCTCGTAATAGCCCGTAAGATTGCCCTCGCCGTCCAGCCCGGATCGCACGTAGACCGACTCCCCGTCCTCGCTCAAGGCGAACGGACTGCGGCACCCCGAATGATTGCTGTTGCCGAAATGCTCATCCTCGTAGAAGACCACGTACCCGCCCCCGCCTATCGTCGTGCCCGCCGGAATCTCGAACTTCTGGTAATTGCTGCTGCTGTCGCTGAGGAACCACCCCCCGATGTTCACACTCGAATCGCTGGCGTTATGAAGCTCAATCCAGTCCGGCGCCTCTCCATGCGAATGCGCCAGCACCTCGTTGATCTTAATCGCGCCTGGCTCCGGCAGCACGCCCGCGTCACTGCCGCCCGGCGACCCGCCTACATACGCGCTCGGCCGCCAGAAACGCTTCTCGCCCGGCCAGTTGCCCCGCGCATAAAGCCCCTCGACCGCCGCGTCGTCCAGTGCCGCCGCGTAGATCCGCACGTCGTCGATCAATCCCGCGAAAAACGGCCCCTCCTCGTCGAACGATCCGATCGTTGCCAGGCCGCCCCCCGATGTCGAAATCGACACCGAACTCGTCGAACTCAGTATCTCACGCCGCCCGTCCACGTAAAGCCTTATGCCTGACGCGCTCCCGCCGCCCGACACCGCCGCGATATGGTGCCATCGACCGTCGTTGACCGCCGTCGATCCCGCGACCCTGCCACCGCCCATTTCGACCTCCAGCAAACCATCTTCGTTGATTCCAACCGACCACTTGCCGCCCGATCCCGACTGCCCCCACCCCACGATCGCGCCGCCCGCCGCCTTCGTGCGAATCCATGCCGCGCACGTCCTCGCCCCAGACCCGCCGATGCCTGCGTACTCCTCCGCCTGGACGTAGTCGTCAATCCCGTCAAACAGCAGTGCCCCGTCCGCCATGCCCTTGCCGTACCGCCACACCGGCTCCCCGAACAGCAGGGCGGTGTGCCCGTTGCCGCTCGAGTCCGGCGCCGTATCGCTGCTCCGCTCGTCCAGACGCCAGTGCGCCGCCGCACCGTCAATCTCCCGTGGACCCCGCCACGCCTCATCGCGCAGAGTCAGCGAAAAACCGTCGCCGTCGGTAATTGCGTACCACCCGTCGCTGTACTTGAAATCGCAGATAGTCCGTCCATACGCATCCGCCAAACGAACCCGCTCGCCGGAATTGTCCAGACGCCCCCCGTATTCGCCCGCGATCAGTCCGTCGAAGTCGGGATACGCCGTCGCAAACTCCTCCTCGTCCGCCACCACCACAACGTACTCGCCGCCCGCAAGCTCCACGTCACCGAAGGTGAAATGAATCCCCTCCGTGAACTGAACCAGGCTAAGGTTGATCGTCTCCTCCCCCACGTTCCTCAGCTCGATGAACTCGCAATTCGGTTCCACCTCGTCCACGTCCGCCGGATGATACATAATCTCCGTAACCTGCAAGTTCTCCGCAACCGGTCCGACCGCGTATGTTGCCTCGTTGATTGCGCTCCACTGGCCCGCCTTGCTCAGCGTCCGTGCCCGCACGACGCTGCTCTTCTCCAACGTAAACGGCTCCCTGAAAAGACTCGCCGTCTCGGACACCACCACGTGCTCGTCGACCGTAAGCTCCGCCGAAACCAGAAAGTCCGGACTCGACGCGATGTAATTCACCCCTAATATGCCGAACACGTTCCATCCCGGCCGCAGCAGATGCCTGTAGCGCGTCAGGTCGAATGCCTCCGCTTCCGCCGCCTCGGCGTTCGCACGGTCCGCCAGTGCCGTTGAATTCCACGCCGCCTGACCCCAGACGTTGCTCCGAGCCACCTCGTAGCCGTTCAGGTACGCCACGAACCCGTCGTCATACCGTATCCTCAGCGTCATCCCCAACACCTCCCCGAGCGTGCTGTCCACCTCAAAAGGAATCCGAATACAGCACGTGCTGTTGGCGTCGTACATGTCGTCCTTGACGTCTATGCCGATATACTCCGCGAAATCGTCGGTCCCGATCTCGTACCCCGCGCCGCCGTTTCCGGCAAGCCATTCTGAGTCGTCATAATCCGGCCTCGCCCAGAACTCCCCCTCGATCATCACGCGTTCGATCTCCCACGGCCAAAGCCCCCGCGAGTACAGCCGAACGTCGTCAATCTCCCCCTCGAACGACTCGATGTCGCGGATCATCTCGTTCTGCTCGTCATACCATAACTCATGGTTCGACCCGATAAAGACAAGCCACGACGGTGCCGTTGGAATCAAAGCTGCGCCGTCGATGGAAAGCGTCCCGTTAGGCGCCCCGTCAACGTAAAGGATCATCTCGTCATACCGTCGCACCGCCGCAATATGGTGCCACTCGCCGTCGTTCCACGGATCCTCCGATATCAGGTTCCCTATCCCCGCAAGGTTGAACCGCAGCTTGCCCTCCGCCGCAGCCTGGCAAAGCATCCACGACGAAGTCCCCTTAGTCACGATACCGGCCTGCGCCCGGTGCTCCGTGTACTTCACCCAGCACGAAATCGTAATGTCGCCCCTCATCCGCGTCTCGAAAACCCCGCCCTCCTCGCCGCCAATGTAAATAAAATCGTCCTTCCCGTCGAAGGTGCACGCCGCGTTCTCGTCGCCGTTGCGATTCTCCGCAAAACGAACGTTGCCGTATGGATTCCCGTCGTGGAAAACGGGTGGGTCCTCTCCCGGCCGGTACGCGCTGTCGCTGTAATCGTTGTTCAGCTTCCAGTGCCCCACGTCCGGCGCAGGCGCGTTCACGAAACCGTCGTCCTCGCCAAGCGGCGCATGCACTCGCATATAAGCGTCCTCGCCGAACAGAGTCGCCGTCGCAACATGCAGCGCGCTCTCCGGCAGACGCGGATCCGTACCGTCCGTCGTATAGAATAACCGACCCTCCGGCGCACTCATCGCAATGAAATCCTCACTCGATACATGACCCCCGTGACGATGCGACGCGTTTACGTAGAAACGAGGCGCCGCAACCGTCGGGTACCACTTCTTGCCCTGAAACTGACTCAGCACCGTCGCGCCCCGATACGGAAAATACCCCTCGACCAGTTCGACGATCTCGTTTAGCCAGTCCGCCTTCGTAAACGGCTCCGCCCGCTGAGCGTCGCCCCACCTCGCCGATTCCGCGACAATGGCCGTTTCTATCTCCTCCGCGCGCGACATAACGTTCGCCGCCGCCTGTTCGCCCGTCAGCAGACCGCTGTTGAAAAAGTACCTGTGAACCCTGTCCCCGAATCGCTCCCGGTATTCCGAGTTCTCCGAAAGCCTCTGGTGAAGCCACTGCGGATTGAACTCCGCAAAGTTGTTCCCCGCCGGATAAGGCCCCGTCCGGTCCCGGTTCCGGCTCATCGTAAACAGCGAGTGCTCCGCGTCGTGCCGGAACCACTTGAACCCGTCAGGATTCGAACGGTTATAAATGCCGTAAAAATTATTCGGCTTGTTGTTCCCCAAAAACCATGAGATCGGCGAGTCGCAATCTCCCACGTAGAAAGTCGATATCATGTAGTCGATCAGGTTGTCGACGTCCACAAGCCGCTCCCGATCCGGATTCCTAACCCCGTTCGGATCAAGACCCTGAACCCCGAAGTACGCCTCGTTGCCCGCAAACCCCTCCGACCCCGCGTTCCACAGCCGCTCGCACGCCTCCAGGTCCCCGTCCGTAGCCTCGATCACATAAGGTCTCCCCGGTCCCGCGTCCACCTTCACAACGTCGTAATCCGCCACCTCGCCCCCGAGGTAAGACGCCGCATAACGCGCCTCGCTTCGCTCCTGAGTCTGAAAAAGTCCCCAGTACTGACCGTCGAGATATAGATGATAATAACGGCTCCGCGTATACGGCTGACCCATGTCCCGCTGCATGTCGCGCGAGAAAACCTCCCGAACCATCGTATTGCGGCTGTCCCCGTTAAACGCCCACGAATAATTCTGCGACGTCCGAAGGTCAACCTTCTCGAAACGCGAAACACCCTCATCGCCGAACAGACGATAATCCAGTTGCCGACTGCCGTACTCGCCCCTGAAGAAAAGACGAAACGCATGTTTTGGATTGCTGTCCGCACGGCTGTAACCACCGCGGATCCGCAGTCCCGCATTGATGTGAAAGCCCTCGCCCCCGCGAGGATCCAGAAGCTCCACCGACGCCGGCCGCTCCCACTCCCGACCGTCGCGCAGCGCGTTCACGTAAATACCCGTCGCCGGATCGAACAGGTTCCTCAGGTTCGTCACGATCGAGATAGTCGGAATCGCCGCAAGCGCCTCCTCGACAAGCCCGCCGTACTCCTCGCTGTCGACGATTTGCGGGTCCATCCCGTAATTCAGCGCCTGACCGTTGACGCTTCCCGAAGGCCACTGCCCCGACGGCGCAGCCCCGTCCGGAGACTGCCGTATAACGTCGGCAATGAATATATACGTCTGCGTATCCACGTTGCTCGGCGCCCACCCCGCCTTGTAAGCCATCGCCCGCAGCGTCGTCGTCCGATCCACCAAGATCGGCCCCGTGTACCGCCTGCCGTTGCCCGCCTGCGTCGGCTCGCTGCCGTCCGTCGTGTAACGGATAATCGCCCCCGGCGTCGAGCACCGAATCCTCAGCTCGAAAGCACCGTCATAAAACCCGCGGTCATGGCTGAACTTCGTGTCCGCCACGTATCCCATGAACGCCCCGTTGTTCGGCGCCCCCGGCGTCGGTATCGCAAAGTAGCGCATCTCGTCGTACAGCATCCCATACGAGATATCATCTTCCTGAGGCCCAAATCCCCACTTGTAAGGCGAAAACTCGAAAACCGCATACTCGTGCGCAATCGTCTCCCCGTCCGGCTGCACCAGCCCGAGATACTCCCCGTCGTTGCTCAGCTTGAAATTCGTGTGCAGATACCCCTCGTCGTCCACGAAAGGCCAGTTCCCCGAATTGGCCGATTCCGTCTGCCCCGAAGCAAACACCACCAGAAACTCCCCCGGCCCCAGAACAACCCCCGCCGGAAACTCCCACTTCGTCAGGTTGTCGCGGTTGTCCGTAAGATACCACCCCCCAAGGTCCACCGTCAGTGACGACGCATTATAAAGCTCTATCCAGTCCTCGAACCTTTCCTCGCCCCCCACGGTCGTCGCCAGCGTGCTCTCGTTGTCCGCCATGAACTCATTGATCAGCACCGCGCTCTTCCGACGCTGCCAGTTCTCCGCCAGCCGCGCAAAGTCCTCCATGTTCACCCCGTCGCCCCCATGAACGTCCGCGCAACCCACGTCCGCCGTATCAGTCCGCGCCAGCGCCCAGACCTCCTCCATCGAAAACGCACGCTCGTAAATCCGAACCTCGTCCATCATCCCCCGAAAGTAACGCCCAGGCCCCTCGAACGTACCCATGCACACATCATTGCCCGATGCCGTGTAAACGTCCTGTGACACCAACTTGCTCACGACCTCCAACATCCCGTCCACGAACAGCCGCACGTCGTCCGTCCTCGTCCCCTCGAACGTAACCGCCACGTGGTGCCACTCCCCGTCGTTTATGTATGTCGAGCCGTCAACGTACCCCGTACCCGCGTCAAGCCGCAGCAGCCCGTCACCCTGCAAGCAAACAACCCACCGCCGTCCCGCTCCGCTTGAATCCCCCCACGTCAATATATCAACGTTGCTCCGGTATGTCCGCACCCACGCGCTGCACGTCCGCGCGTTCCGCCCCGTAATCCCCGCGTACCCCGTGATCCTCACGGCGTCGTCCGCCCCGTCAAACTCCATCGCCCCCTTCAGATACCCGCCGCCGGCACGCCAAACGGGTTCTCCCTCCACCTCACCTGTCCGCTCGTTCCCCGATGCGTCCTCAGCGGCGATCCCATCCGTCTCGTCGAGCTTCCAGTAACCCCCAAGCCCCGTCTCCTCGCAAACCGGCGGCGGCGAAAGCCACTGCAGCGCAAGCACGCTGAGGTCCTCAAGGTCGACCCGGCAGTCCCCGTTCAAATCACCCGTCAAAAAGCACGCCCGCGCGCAGGCAAACACGCCCGCCGCAAAAGCCGCCGCAATAAACAACCCCTTGCGAATATCCAACATACCTCACCCTTCCAATGCGTCCCTGTCCACACGTCCCGCGACCCCGCCGTTATCCGCGCCCGGTCCCTGCCAATAATAACAAAAACCGTCCAACGCGCACACTTCCCCCGCAGCACCGACCAAAACATTATAACAAAACACCCCCAACAATGCCACAATAAACACCGAAAAAACCCCGTGGCACCGGCATCCTGCCCATGTCTTGCGCATGTCTTGACCCCGATGCGCCGAAAGTCGCCCCACGTCCTGTTGACGAACTGAACTCGCACACTCTGCCTCCAACTCGCCGCCACGCCTGCCCACCCAAACAACTCATTCTGCCGCCGCCTTTCATCTCAACCTCACCATTTCATTGCCCCAGGCCAAGTATTAGCCCCTCCACCCAAGCACGAACTTGCGCGTTTTGTGCGAAATTTCCAAGGGTCCAAAACGCTAAGTCATTATCATAAAAAGAGATAAAAATTTTATTTTCCTCGCCGATAGCACAATAGTGCAAGCGCGTTCTGTGCTATGAAGAGCAGGGGGGTCGAATATCCCCGGAAGATCTTGCCGCTCGGACGCCGAATCCGGACCCGAAAAGGTGTACGCCAATTACTTCAAAAAACCTCTGCAAACCCGTAGCCCCTCCGCCGATATCTGGTATAATGCCGCCTCCATTTTAGGGTCTCTGGAGTCGTTAATATCTCGCGAAAGGAGCACAAAGTGTCG
>Ga0334885_1003031_pt1 | contig 16233 bp, 19 predicted proteins | sample GraSluR1_MG_8_FD_207233 | JGI IMG/M metagenome (GOLD analysis project Ga0334885, IMG submission 207233) | Sludge microbial communities from methane-producing bioreactor in Wageningen University, Netherlands - Granular Sludge_31_05-R1 | ecosystem: Engineered > Bioreactor > Anaerobic >...
GGGCGCTACGGGCTGTTCCATCCCTGTGGAGAGAATGTTTACTGCTGCATTGTAGTCGCGGTTGGATGAGAAACCACAATATGGGCATTCGTGGACTCTATCTGACAGTTCCTTTCTCACAATGCTACCGCAGAAGGAACACCTCTGCGAAGTGTTGCGTGGGTCTACCACTATCAACTTTCGACCAGCACTTTGAGCCTTGTACGAAAGCATGGACATGAACCTTGACCAGGAGGCATCGTGGATGTTTCTATGAATGCCTTTATTGTTGCCCGTTTCCTTCAAGCCCATGACATCCAGATCCTCAGCACAGATGATATCATATCTGTTGACATACATCCTGGAGAGCTTATGGAGGAAATCGGACCTCTGGTTATTGATCCGTTCATGGGCCTTGTCCAGCTTATCCACGAGTTTTCGGCGGTTATTGGAACCTTTTTTAGCTCTGGAAAGCTTTCTCTGGATATTCTTGACCTTTGTAGCAGCCTTCTCTGCGAACCTCGGATTCTCCACCGAATTTCCATCGCTATCCACGACAAAGGATGTCAAACCAACATCCAGACCTACAACGTTACCTGTTTCAGATAATTGCTTTGGTTCTTGCTCTGCCTGAATCAAAGCAAACCATCTATCGCCTGCACGCTTGATGAGGACCGCCTTGATATTGCCTTCAACCTTCCGATGGAGCTTGATCTTTATCTCTCCAATCTTAGAGAGCTTCAGTATACTATGGTCCTGATCGAGCTTGAACCCCGACTGATTATAGTTCAGAGTATTGTACCACCCTTTACCCTTGAATCTAAGATGCCCTACCTTTCTACCATTCTTCTTCAGAGCAGAAAGGCCCTTGATGTTGGACCAGAGGGTATAGTTAACCATCTGGAGGACCTTTGAATAGACCTTGTTGAGGTTGGGATTCTCGGTCTTCAGGAGAGGAATGAGGTTTTGGGTATCATACGTTCTGAGCGTCTTACCGCTTTCCCTTGCCTTATTTATCTCCTCCAGGAGACGGTTGTAGAGCCATCTACAGGTATCCAGAGCCTCGACCAACTTCTGCTCTACTTCCCTACTGGGAAATATAGGATACCGGTAGCTGATAATCATTTCTCCCTCTTCATCTGAGATTCTACATAGCTCATCAGAACATCGAGGCCCACCTGTCCGGTGCTAGCTATGAAGTAGGAGTTCGACCAAAAGGAGTCGCCCCAAAGAAATTCCTTGGTTTGAGGGAATTCTTGTCGAAGCCGTCGGGATGTGACGCCCTTGATGACGTTCACGACGGTAGATAAGTTGGTTGTGGGCGTCGCTGTGAACAATATATGATGGTGATCTTCAGCAGGTTCCTGTGCGAGTATTTCTATTCCAAGTTCGTCCGACAAACTCCAAATGATCTGCTTTAGTCTCTCACGAATCGCTTCGTCATAGAGTGCTTTCCTTCGGTACTTGATGACTACCACCAAGTGATAGTGAAGTGAGTACACAGAATGTGCAGATCGATTGAGCTTGTATTTCATTGGATTTACCAGAATGTGTATATCCCATTATTCTCTTAAATAGTTATCGGTTAGCAGAAACAAAGGGAAGGACTCCGCTTTCATCCCCACCCTGAAGGATGGGGACTTCCCGCTTCGTCCTTTCCGATCCTACAAGCTAAAGCTTAAAACCTTTGGGGCGTTATCATAGAATCGGAGGAATCTTGGTGAAGAAGATATCGGATATAAAAGGACTTGGCGGGATGTTGAACGGATTTCGGGATCTGGTCAAGGATGAGAGGAGCGTGACCTTCGTCGGTACGCCGGGGTTCTGCACCCCCTTCGCTACCTTTCTCGGGTATCCGGTCAGGGAGAAGAGGCTCGCCTTCGTCCCCGGCCTTGATGTGGATAAGACCAGAGAGATGGTGGCTACAGAGCATGGAATTGAGCTGGCGGCAGAGACGACCCCCGACGCCGATGTGGTGGTGATCCTGGGAGGGATGGCGATGCCCAAGATCGGAGTGACGATCGATGAGATGGCAGCGCTGCTGGGGAAGATCGAGCACGAGAAGCTCATAGGGGTCTGTTTTATGGGGATCCTCGATAAGGCTGGATGGTGCTCGTCCCCGGCGATAGGCTTCGACTACGTCATGAATGTAAACCTCATGGGCGATATATCTGGAAATTGATCCCCTGACCGCCTTAATGGAAATTCTGGAGAAGATATACAACCTCGGATAGACGACCGCACACCACTGAAATATGAAAAACTGATTTCAGGTGGGCCCGACGCGATTCGAACGCGTGACCTCACGGTTATCAGCCGTGCGCTCCAACCATGCTAAGCTACGGGCCCGGCAGCTTTTCTGATTGAGCCACCCCTTAATAACAGTTTCCCTACAATGGCCATCGGAGCAATGGAGGATCGAGCCGCAGCATGCGTATCTTTCCGAGAGATCTCCTTCGTGACCATACTATGCCAGACTTTTTCTGAAGGCGGAGGGCGTGAGACCTCCCTTTCGACAGACTTAAATCATCAAGGGATGTGAATCTCTCGGTGAAATTGGGATGGCCGACGCTGAAATTGATAAGGATAAAGAGGACCTGGCGGGGCTTTACGACCTGGCGATCCCCATCGGGATGCCCTTGACCATCATCCAGGATCTGGTGGACAGATTCGATCTGGAGCCGGTGAGGCGCAACGCCAAGGTCGGCCTCCTGGACGGAGAGACGGAGGAGAGGGAGATCCTAGTACTCCGCGGCGAACTCGATACCGTAAAGGCTGCAGAGAGTCACATGTTCGAGGCCCTCGACCGGAGGTTTGCTCGATGGGAGAGGAACGAGCGGTCCGATCGGTACAGGGAGATGTACGAGAAGAACGCCGAGAAGAGGATGCAGATGGTGAAGGAGAGGATAGAAGAGAGGAAGGACGAAGATATATCCTTCTGATCGAACGAAGGACGAAGGCGATGCAGATAGGTATACCGTCATCAAGGCCCGTTATCATCATAAACGAAGATCGTCCCCGGCCCCAGGGTGTTTGAAGACCCCCCCTCATTCAGAGAACTCCCCTCATTCAGAGAACTCCCCTCATTCAGAGAACCCCCATCATCTTGTGGGCCTGGGGTATGATCACCACATCTCCTCGATGCTCCGATGCCGCCTGGTGTAGGTGGATCAGCTTCTTCGGACTGGGTCTTTTATCTCCGGAGACCGGCTGGAGGACCAGGGTTGCATCCAGCCCCTCGAGGCGGTGGCAGAGCTGCTCTATCTCTTCGGAGGTTGTGGCGTCCAGTATCACCGTTTTTGCTATGGTGGCGACCCCGGATCTGGTCGCTCCATCGATGCATGAGATCTCGTTCTCAAAGAGGCGGCTCCAGCGGTCCGGGGGGCATGAGCGGTGGCTTTGGAGCTTTATGTCCACGGCGGCGAAGTCTATCCAGGGGATGAGCCTTCTGAAGCGGCTCGCCGAATAGCCGTTCGTCTCGAAGTAGACGGGAAGGCCCTCGGCGGCGCAGCCGGTCGCCAGGGATAATGCGAAATCCGGCTGGCAGAGGGGCTCTCCCCCGGTTATCGATACGCTGTGAGTCCCCCGGGCCCAGTGGCCGAGGATCTCCTCCATCGCCCAGCTCGTTGTCACCGGATTATCCGCCCGCCGGAGGGGGCCCGAAGCCTGAGGGCTTAGAACCTCGCAAAATTCGACCTCGCAGCGGAACTTCGCCGAATCGCAGTAGGAGCATGAGAGGTTGCAGCCGGCTGTCCTGACGAAGACCTGTCTATTTCCAACGAGAGGACCCTCTCCCTGAAACGAGGAGAAGATCTCAGCGAGGACCCCGACCTCATCGGTACGCCGTCGGGTCATCGATCCCGGCCTCCACAAATCCCCGCCTCCGATGCTGGCATGACTCGCACTCTCCGCAGTGGACTATACCCTCCCTGTAGCAGGACCAGGTCAGTCCCATCGGCGCCCCCAGCTCTGAACCCATCCTCACGATGGCGGGCTTATAGAGTTGGAGGAGGGGGGCCTCGATCTTCGGGGGGAGGCTGAAGGATGCTACGGACTTTTCCAGGAGGTGGTTGAACCGGTCGACGAACTCCGGCCTGTTGTCTGGATAGGATTCCCCTTCTTCGGCGTTGAAGCCGACGTAGATCCGCTCGGCTCCGATCTCCTCGGCGTAGGCCGCCGCCATCGACCCGAAGACGAGGTTTCTGCAGTAGACCCAGGTCGAAGGCGTCGGCTTAGCCCCTCCGATCTCGACCACGTCTCCTGTGGGTATGGGGGCGCCGACGGTAGTCAGAGGAGCATGGTCATAGAAGAGGTCGGTCCTCGCGAACCTGACCTCGGACGCCCCGAGGGCTTTCGCGATCTCCTCGATGGCATTCTTCTCCCTCCCCTCGGCCTTCTGGCCGTAGAGGACGTGGATGATGGATATATCGAAGCCCTCGTCTAGGGCCTTGGCAGCCGCCACCGTGGAGTCGAGCCCTCCGGAGCAGAGGCATACCGCCCTGGCCCTCATTCGGTCATCACCCACTTGTTCTTACCCTCCCAGAGCTTCACCGATACGAGACGCGCGGGGGAATCGAGGAGGCGCTTCTCCAGGCCGACTCTGATGTATTCCGCGATCCTCTCGGCGGTGGGGTTTGGAAGGATGCCGTTCAGATCCCGGTGGTCCAGCTCATCCAGGACCGATTTTAATATGCGCTTCAGTTCGTAGAAGTCCAAGAGAAATCCCGTCTCTTCGTCCACCGGCCCCTCCAGGACCACCTCCACGTCGTAGGTGTGGCCGTGGACCTGGGCACACTTGCCGTCGTAGCCGGGGAGGCGGTGGGCGGCGTCGAACTCCAGGGATAGACCCATCTTCATCCTCCATCTCCCTCCTTCAGCCTCCCCTGGCGGCGGTCTATCTCGTCGAGCTGGTCGAGCATCTTCCTCAGGGCCGTCCTGACGGCGTCGGAGAAGTTGACGAACTTTCCTTCGTCGCCGACGTGGCGGTTGACGTCATCTATTATGTGTTGGGGGATCTCCACCGATATCTTTGGCACCGTAATCCTCCAGTAATCCTCTGATAATCTGCAGGTATTATTCCGAGAATATCTGGAGTCTATTAAAGCTTTCCCGGTCAGGGCTCTGCCTCATCCAGGATCTCCGGAGGAGCGGCGGCCAGGGCCACCAGCCCTTCCGCCTCCATGAAGTGGAGGCTTCCGGGGACGATGAGGACGTGAAGGGGACCCCCCAGGTCGCGGTCTGCGAGCCTTGGGAGCCAGTCGGCGATCACGACGGCCCCGTCGGATCCGGCCCGTGCGACGCCGACGCCTAAAGCCGTCCTGAGACGGTCGCCCCCGGATATCTCCTCCATCTCCAGGAGGAGGGCCGCCCCTTCCCCGGCGGTCATGTATCTATCCGGCTGGATGTCCAGGAAGAGGAGGGTGTGAAGGTTCCTATCGAGGTTATCGATGACGACGTCATAGGGGCTCGTGGCGACGATCCTCTTTCCGGAAGCCACGTAGGGGTAGGGTATCGAGGTGGACCTTGCGAACCGGTAGTTCTGCAGGCCCGTGAGACCGGAGACGGCGGTGACGATGGAGGAGGAGTGGACGACCCGGGTCACGATCCCCATCCTGAGGGCCCGAAGGCGCAGGTCCAGGTGGGTAGTTGAGATCATGGGGTCGCCTCCCACCAGGAAGGCGACCTTCTTCTCCCGGGCCTCATTGATCCACCCCTCGGGGCTTGCCTCCACTTCCTCCCGGCTCAGGATCCGGACCTCTTTTCCGTAGAAATCTGCCAGCTTCTCCGGGGTGGCGCCGGCGAGGTGAGATGTATAGAACTCCGCAAATACCAGGTCCGCCTCCCTGATAGCCTCCAGCCCCTTCACCGATACGTCCGTCTCGTCGTATAGCCCCAGGCCGACAAAAGTGAGCATATTCGCCCATATCCGCCATGGGGCTTAAAGAAAGCGGCCGGAAGGCAAAACCGGCTGGCAAAGGCTAATATGGATTAGATTCGAATGAACTCTCATGATCGGCAGGACGACCCAGGTTGTGGATTGCCGAGAGAGCATGGGGCTTGCCAAGGGCGGCGGCCTCGCCCAGCGCGGGACCCTCTCCGAGGCCTCCAGACCAGACGTGATCGCCATCGCCATGTCCCCAGGGCGGAGGCACATAACCAAGCCCGTCTGCGAGATCACCTATGGTCTGCGGCGGGAGGGGATCCAGACGAGCGTCCTCGTCCTGGAGGCGGGGGCGGGGGTCCCCGACAGCTTCCCTTCTGCCTCCAAGGGTTTCGGCCCCACCTTCGGCCTCTCCCCCAAGGAGATCGAGCAGATCGAGAGGCACAAGATAGCCGTCATCCACCTCGGGAATATCAGGTCTCACGTCGTCTACAAGGCGAAGGACGTCCTGGCCCTGGCGGATGTCCCGGCGGTGATCGTATGCCAGAGCCCTGTAGACTTCGAGGACTTCGCGAAGGTGGGGGTTAAGACGAGGCTGGTGATGCCTCCGAGGAACAAGATAGAGACCCTGGGGACGGTCGTAGACATCGTCTACGGCGTCACCAGAGGTGCCACGTGCCAGAGGACGAAGCTGAACCAGCTGGCAAAGGTCCTGAACCATCACCTCGCGCGGATGGAGAGGGAGGAGAAGAGGAGGCGGGAAGAGGAGGAGATCCCCGAGGCGGAGAGGAAGGCAAGGGCGAAGAAGAGGGCGGAAGAGGCGAAGGCGGAAGGTGGGATGAGCACCTCTTTCTTTTAGAGGAGATCTGATAAGGAGGCGGATGGAAAGGGGACGATGCGGCTTTGAAGGTCACGACGATCTGATCGGAGACGATGGCGGGCCGAAATCTTGGTGATGGAGACGAAGATGAAGCTGGTGATACTGCTGGGAGACGGGATGGCGGACCATCCCATCGAGGAGCTGGGCGGAAAGACCCCCCTAGAGGCGGCAGAGACCCCGAACATGGACAGGATAGCCCGGGATGGATGGGGGGGCCTCGCCCGAAACGTCCCCCCGGGGATGCCGCCGGGAAGCGACATCGCGAACCTCTCGGTGATGGGCTACGACCCTAAGAGATACTACACCGGCCGCGCCCCCCTGGAGGCGGCGGCGATGGGCGTTCCTCTCGGCCCGGAAGACGTCGCCTTCCGGTGTAACCTCGTCACCGTCGACCGAGATCGAAGGATCATGGTCGACTACAGCGCCGGCCACATCTCCTCGGAGGAGGGGCGGGAGCTGATCGAGGCCCTAAGGAAGGCCCAGCCCGCCGCCAGGCTCCATCCAGGGGTAAGCTACCGAAACCTCCTCGTCCAGGGCGGCGACGAAGGGCTCAAGGCGGTCTGCACCCCTCCCCACGACATCACCGGCCAGCAGATCGATGGATACCTCCCGAAAGGCGAGGGCTCCGCTCCCCTGCGGGATATGATGGCTTCATCGGTCCCCGTCCTCGAAAAGCACCCCCTCAACCTCCGCCGCGCAAATGAAGGAAAGCGGCCCGCCAACATGATCTGGCTCTGGGGGCAGGGGAAGGCGCCGTCGATGCCGAAGTTCCGCGGTATATGGGGGATCGAGGGGGCGGTCATCTCCGCCGTCGACCTCCTCAAGGGGATGGGAGTCTACGCCGGCCTCGAGGTGATCAACGTCCCCGGAGCCACCGGCGTCCTGGACACCGACTACGAGGGGAAGGTGGCGGCCTGCCTCGACGCCCTCGACCGGGTCGACTTCGTCTTCCTCCACGTCGAGGCCCCCGACGAGATGAGCCACGACGGCCTTCTCGACGGTAAGATCGAGGCGATCCGCCGCTTCGATGAGCGGATCGTCGGCCCGGTCCTGGCGGGGCTGGAGAGGTCCGATCATGAGTGGCGGGTCCTGGTCCTCCCCGACCACCCGACCCCCCTCTCCATCAGGACCCACACCGACGAGCCCGTACCCTTCGCGATGATCGGCTCGGGGATCGAGCCGGACGGGATGAAGGCCTTCAGCGAGCGGGAAGGAGTCCGGGGCGGGTGCGGGACGGTGGACGGGTGGCGGCTGATGGGGATGTTATCGGAGAAACCGATACCGAACTGAAAATATGGCCGCTCGAAGAATTACAATAGACGTGCCCGAAAAGGTGCTCTTGTCCGAGAAGACCAACGAGAAGGCTTTCGGGCGCGAGCTGCGGATTTTGGCCGCAGTCAAGCTCTATGAGCTTGGTCGTCTCTCCTCGGGACGAGCTGCGGAGCTTGCCGGGATGCCGCGAGTCGTGTTTCTGCTGACCCTTAAACGCTACAAGGTATTCCCTCTCGAAGCCGAGCTGCGAGACCTGGAGAACACCACTCCTTAATGACCCATCATTTTCTAGAATCCACCTACTTCGTTACGCTCTGAAATCGCCCGGATGGAGCCAGCCTCCTGAATTTCGCGCCGCCCGGCCGCTAGCCTCCGATCCGCAACCTATAAGCCCTTACAGCCCTTACAGCATTTACATGGGCGAAGCGGCCGATAAGAGGATACCGGTGACCCGGGAGGTCTGGGAGGATCTATCAGATCTCAAGAGGCCGGGAGAGACTTTCGCGGGCCTTCTGGCGGAGATGATCGAGCACGAGAAGAAGCGGCGGCTCTTCCTGGATATGGAGAGGATCGAGAGGGAGGGCAGCTTCGTGGAGCTTCGCCTTTGACCTACCAGCTGCTGATCGAGGAGAAGGCCCTGGAGTTTTTCCGATCCCTCCCGGAGAAGAGCAGGCGGCTTGTAGCAGATCGGTGTATGGCTCTCGCCGACGATCCCTTCCCAGGAAGCGGCAGCGTCGACCGGGAGGCGCTCCATCTCTCTGGCTATAAGAAGCTCTATCGCCTCCATGTTGGAAGGTCTTATACCGTATTCTATCGGATATATGAAGACGAGAAGGTCGTTACGATCCTCGCCATCACCACCATTGAGAAGGCGCACAAGATGTACGGGCGGCTCTGAATTCTCCATCTTCACCGGATAGCATCCCCGTCAGAATTACCGTACCTTTTGACGCTCTGAGACTGGCCGGATGCAGCCCGCCCGGCGGTTTCGCGCCTCCTGGCACCCGACAGCCGCCTCCACCATGTGGCGCAATGTCCCGCGCGCCCTCCGGGCTGTACGGGGTTGCTCGCTTCAGAAGACGTCGGCGAAAGCTACCGCCTCCGCCTCCAGGCCAGGGCCGCGATCAGCGCCGAAGCTGCGGCGACGGCAGCCCCCGGCCCGGGGATCGACCTGCTTCGGTCTTCCTCTGGCAGGGTGACATTGACGGTACCGTTCCTCACCCCGTCGACCTCCACCCCCTCCACCTCTGCTATCCCCACCTCGGTGATCCCTTCGATCCTCCCGGCCCGGTCCGCTGCCGACCCCACCGAGGCGGAGGTGGCTCGCGGCTCTGCGACCTCGAAGTAGAGCCCCGAGACCTGGAGGGCGTCCATGACGTTCTCGATCCGCAGCCTTATCTCGTACCTGCCGGGGGGGGCAGCGACCCTGACGAGGTGGGGCTCGAGCCCCGAGGGGGAGAACCGTAGCTTGGAGCCCTTTTCACCGACCACGACGGCGCCGTTGACGACCTGGAAGAACCTGATCTCGCTCTCCCCCGGCTCGATCTTGATATATCTATCTCGGAGGAGATCGTTGGAGGCCATCTCGGCGTAGCTCACCGTCTCACCCAGCCTCTCGTACTCGGCCTGGGATATGTAATAGAAATCGCCGGCGGAGCCCCGGATCAGGCCGATCCTTCCCGTCAGATCGAAGGTCACGGTCACGGGGACCGGCTCCGTGGAGTCGTTGATCTGGAGAAGGCCTCCCTGAACCTCCGACTCTGGAAGGATCGTACCGTCGTCGCTCAAGGCCGGGACGGTGGCGTTCCACTGCCAGGAGTAGAGCCACCGGTCCCTCGCCCCCACCCCCGATCGGGTCAGGTCCCCCAGGATCAGCCTGCGGCCCCCGGCGTCGACGGTCTCGGCGGTGACGCTCTTGATCTCCCCCGCCAGGACGAAGATCGAGAAGTTCGCGAGGCCCCCCGAGGGGATCGGTTCTGTAGGGAGGCTCACATCCGCCAAATCCGGGCGCGGTACCACGTACTCGTTTTTGTAGAGGTAATACCGGAACGTCTCGTTTTTGGCGACTGCTATGTTTATACCGGGCAATATGCTCGTCCTCGAGTCGCGCTTCAGATGGATCCAGTCGGGGTTCGCCATGATTATGTAGGACGGGTTTATGACCATGACCTTCAGCTCTGCGAAGTCATTCCCGGGATCTATGGTGAGGACCAGCCTGTCTGAGACCTGAAATATGCCGTCGACTATGGCGAGGTTCTCTTCATCGCTCAAAAAGACGCTTCCGACGTGGAGGGCGATGAGGGGGAGGTCCCTTGTGTCTCCTACATCCTTCTTGTATACGTAGGTGGAGTTGGATCTGACCACGCCCCTGTCGAGGACCTCACCCCCCCTTACCAGCATCATATAGATGGAGTCGTTGGAGACGTCGACGATGTGGACTTCGTATCCATCTTTCAGGGCGAGGGCCACACCGCCGACGACCCTTAAGCTCTCATCGGTGTCCAGGAGAACCTGGCCGACCTGGTTTTCGCTTATCATGCTCTCTTTGCCGACCTCGGGGCTGGTGAGAGGGCCGTAGCCCGCAAACCATGGCTGTCCGAAGACCCCCACCACATAATATTCGCCCCAGTCTTTGAACTCAAAGCCCCTCGTCTCGACGAAAGAGGTGTACTTGAACCCGTATCCCAGTCTATTGTCGTTCATGATGAACTCGCGACCAGGACTTATTATGCCGCCCTCTGACATGTAAAGGATGAGAGATTCGGTCCCCAGATCATCTTCGTCATCGAAGTAGAATCCGGCGAAATTCTCATGGTTCCATCGAGCTTCGGCAAAGCCGATCGACCCGTCTGAGTAAAAGAGGGGGACCAGAGAGTCTTCGGTGTAGACCGGACCTCTGATCTCGTGGACGCCGTAATCGGCGATAACTCCCACGGGGTAGTAGATCAACTGCGAGGCGTCTCTAACCCTCAGGGCGAGACCCCCGGCGAGATCCACGGTGCTTCCCCGCCGAAGGATCAGATCATTGCGGTTCACAAGCTCGATCCTATCATCGGATAAAGTCGCCACCTTCATATCGTCTATGATCTCCCCGTCAAAAAGCTCGATGGTTGGCCGGTCTCGAACCTGAAATAACCCGTCTAAGTCGACGATCGATTCAGCGGCTCCCCTCATCGCCACGCCTACGTGGACCAGAATGGCGGGCAGCAGTCCGTCATCACCATCGTAGGCGTAAGTCTCTCCCGTGCCGACCACGGCCTCGTCAACCTGGACACCGTTCTTCTTCAAATGGAAGTGTACCTTTTCTCCATCATGGGAGACTTCCCCTACCTCGAGCATGTAGCCGTCGTCAAGGAATAGAGGAGTCTTGGTGGTGATGGTCTGGATGCCTTCAAAGTCTATGAGGACCTCCCGGAGCTCCCCTTCCTCCAGGGCGGAGACGGCGTCGGTGAAGTCGCTTTTGAAATATCCCGCAAGGTACCTCTTCCCGAGGAAGGCGACCGCCTGATAGCGTCCCCATCCATCGAACTCGAACTCCTCGGTCCAGACCTCGCTCGAATAGACGAGGTCTCCGGTCCTCACCCTCCGATCTTCTGCCCGGACTGTGAGCCTCTCCCCTCCGGTCCCATCGTCCAGGTCGTAGTAGAACCACCCGAAGTCCTCGGCGTTCCAGACGCCATCGCCGTCGCTGAAATGTCCCCTGACCTCGGCCATCGGGACCTGAGCCGTAGCCCCCATGGCCGCAGTTAAAATATAGACCGATACCAGAAGGCAGAGGAGGGCCAAAGCCCGGAGAGTTCCCCGCTCCTTTTCATCCGCTTCAAAGGCTAATTGCATACCCCCAGATCCAATCCCACCCTTCGCCGGATCTTGTAATTTTCCGCTGCACCGACTCTGGATAACCTGTATATCTGATGGCGAAGCTTTGGGCGTTCTGGAGATAGAACATGTCCCAGGTTAAGCATGTTGCGATATACGGCAAGGGAGGGATAGGAAAGTCCTGCACAGCCTCCAACGTCGCGGCGGCCTGCGCTGAGAAGGGCTGCCGTGTTCTGATGGTGGGGTGCGATCCGAAGAGCGACTCGACGATCACCCTCGTCGGAAAGAGGATCCCGACGATGATGGACCTGATCCGGGCTGGGGGAGAGATCACCGAGGAGGAGGTCGTCATCGGTGGGTACGGCGGCGTCAAGTGCATCGAGGTGGGGGGGCCGGAGCCGGGGGTCGGCTGCGCCGGGAGAGGGATCATCGTCGCCATCGAGTTTCTCAGGAAGGTATCGAAGGTATTAGACGAGATCGACCTCACCCTCTACGACGTCCCTGGGGACATCGTATGCGGCGGCTTCTCCGCCCCCATACGAAAGGGGCTCGTCACCGAGGCCTACATCATAACCTCGGGGGAGTACATGCCGATCTACGCCGCCAACAACATATGCCGGGGGTTGAAGCGGCTGAAGACCCCCCTGGCCGGGGTCATATGCAACTCCCGGGAGGCCGCAGCCGAGAGGGAGATCGTCGAGAAGTTCGCTTCTGAGGTCGGAAGCGAGCTTGTCGCCTTCATCCCGAAAGATCCGATAGTCCAGATGTGCGAGAGGAGGGGGGTCACGGTGATCGAAGGGGCGCCGGATTCCGAGATCGCTGATGTCTACCGTAAATTGGCGGATCACGTATCAGGGAACCAAAAGCCGAGCCATCCCGAGCCGATCGACGACGACCGCCTCCGGGAGATATCCCTCATATGACCTCCGATATCCCCAGAATCCTCATCGCCGGGGATCGAAGCTCCAGCGGGAAGACGACGATCGTGGCGGGGCTCCTCTCAGCCCTCAGGAACAGGGGCCTATCGGTCCAGTCCTACAAGGTCGCCCTCGACTACATCGACCCGAGCTATCATACCGGGATCACCGGTCGGTGGTGCAGGAACCTCGACGGCCACCTGATGCCGGAGAAGACCGTCCGGGAGGTCTACGCCCACGCCGCCGAGGGGGCAGACCTCGCCGTCATCGAGGGGGTCCGGGGGCTCTACGAGGGTTACGACGGCGACCGGGGGTCCACAGCCCAGATCGCCAAAATCCTCCGGTCACCGACGATCCTGGTGGTGGACGCAAGGTCGATCACCAGAAGCGCAGCAGCCCTGGTCAAGGGGTACATCGACTTCGATCCCTCCGTCGATATCAGGGGCGTCATCCTCAACAAGGTCGGGGGGGAGCGCCACGCCGAAAAGGCAAAATCCGCGATCCGGGATCACGCCGGGGTCGAGGTCGTGGGGGTGATCCCCCGGGACGAGTCGATGCACCTGGCCATGCGCCACCTGGGGCTCGTCCCGATGCTGGAGGGGGAGAGGAGGCACGCCGGCTTTGCCGAGAGGCTCGAGAAGATTCAAAAAGTTGTAGAGGAGGGGCTGGACATCGACCGGATCCTCGCCATAGCCGCGGAGGCAAAGCCCCTGGAGGCGCCTGACCCCGACCTCTATATGCCGAGCCGGGAGGGCGAAGGGGTCAGGATCGGCGTCGCCATCGATGAGGCCTTCAACTTCTACTACCGGGACAACATAGAGCTCTTCGAACTGTCCGGGGCAGAGGTCGTCCCCTTCAGCCCCGTCCATGACCCCGCCCTCCCGGAGGTCGACGGCCTCTACATAGGCGGCGGATATCCGGAGCTTTATGGAAAGGAGCTCTTCGAGAACCGCTCGATGATCGGGTCGATCCGGCGGGCCCATGATGGCGGAACGCCCATCTTCGCCGAGTGCGGCGGCCTCATGTATCTCACAGAGGAGATCGAGTATGGAGGAGATGCCACCCCCGCTGTCGGCCTCGTCCCGGCGAAGACGAGGATGGGCGGCCGCAGGATCGTCAGCTACACCGAGGGGGAATTTATTCGTGACTGCTCCATGGGTCCCCGGGGGGCGACTTTCCTCGGCCACGAATTCCACCACTCGGAGCTCGCCATCGGCGAGGGGGCGAAGGTCGAGTATGCCATCCGCCTCCGGCGGGGGACGGGGATCGATGGTGGCAAAGACGGTATCGTCGACGGCAACCTCGTCGCCTCCTACAACCACTTTCACGCAGCCTCCTATCGGCTCTTTCCCGGCCATTTCATAAGGTCCGCCAGAGAGGCAAGGGATAAATAAAATCGGGATCTCTTTTGAGGGCGGTGATTATATGGTGAAGATGGACCCCGAGGTGATAGAGACCCTGGAGAAGCAGTGGCCGATCCCCTTCGCCACCGCCTCTTCTGAAGGAAAGCCGAACGTCGTGTTTATGGGGATATTGAAGATAAAGGACGAAGAGACCCTGGTATTCGCCGACAACTTCTTCAACAAGACCGCGGCGAACCTGGCGGAGAACCCCTTCGCCTCCGTCGTCTGCTGGATGAAGGACCCCAGGAGGTCCTACCAGATCAAGGGGACCGTGACCTTCGCGGAGGAGGGGCCGATCTACGAGGAGATGGCGGAGGCGGTCCGGGCCCGTAAGCCCGACCTCCAGATGAGGCGGGCCGTGATCTTCAAGGTCGAGGAGGTCTACGAGGCGAACTCCGGCCCCTCAGCGGGGGATCGGATCGCCTGACGGGGGGTGGGGGCCTCTCGTATCCGGACCGTCTCCCCATCCTTTCGGGGTCGAGGGCATCTCCCCCATTTTTCATCGGGCGTTTCGCTCATTTCGCTGCTCATTTCGCTATTTGCTCTCTCATACCATCAGGGCATCCCTTCGACCTAGTCCCGCCTGACGCAAAGAGTAAATATATTGCTATTCAATTTGAAGAGAGGTGATCTAAATGGTGAAGATGCCACCAGATGTCAGAGCAACCCTGGAGAAGCAGAAGCCTGCCCCCGTCGCCACCGCCGACGGCGACGGGACCCCGAACGTCGTCTACGTCGGCTTCTTGAAGGTCCTCGACGATGAGACGATCATGATAGGAGATAACTTCTTCTACAAGACGGCGGCGAACCTAGCCGCAAACCCCAAGGTATCGATCCTCTGCTACGACACCGAGACAAAGAAGTCCTTCCAGATCAAGGGGAAGGCAGAGGTCCATAAAGAGGGGAAGCACTTCGACGAGATGACGAAGTGGGTTTTAGCCGTCAACAACAAGCTTCCGGCGAAGGCCGTCGTGGTGGTGAAGGTGGAGGAGGTCTATAACGCCATGTGGGGGCCCGCGGCGGGAAAGAAGGTAGTCTGACCGGGCGGAGGCGGGATCTGCCTGTAATCTTTTTTTTAACACCATCAAATGTCTATCAAGGCGATCGGCTTAATGTATCCGGAGTTCAATTGAGATCATTCTTGCATACTGGAGGTTTTCATATCTTGAAAGAGAATAAGATCATCAGAGCGGATGTGGCCAAGCTCTTCCGCCTCTCCCAAGAAGAGTGCGACCTGGTGAACCGGATCGTCCTCGAGGAGATCCTCGCCGGATCTAAGGACACCCACGAGTTCGTCCAACGGACCCTCGACCGGTTCGCCGGGACCGAGGGGGAGAGGAGGGCCTTCCTGGCGGGGCACATCACCGGCTGGGTCCTGATGAAGGCGGACATGGATATGGACATCGACGCCTACTTCGCCGACTCCCGGGATAGGGGGCCAGAGGGTCGGAACACCTGACCACTGGGGATGGCCCCACCACGACACCCTGCCGTGACCCAGGCCCCCTTCTTAATCGCCTCCATCGATTCTTCCGGGGGTAAAGGCCCTTATTTCAGCTTCTCCAGGGCCTTCTTTCCCACCTCTGCCACAGCCTTCTCCACGTCCGTCTTCTTCTCCTCCAGATCTGCCTTCAAGGAGGAGGCCTTATGTTCGAGATCTGCCTTCCTCTTCTCCGCCTCCGCCTTGGCATCGGCCTTGGCATAGGCCGCGTCCCTCTCGGCTTCGGCCTTCTCTTTCTTCTCATTTGCCGTCGTCTTCTCCGTCATCTGCTGACACCTCCGTCCTTTTGTATAACCTATTAAAGGCGGCCGATGATTATTATAGCTTCGTGCTTGAAGCGAGCCTTTCGACGGGTCGGCGTTAAGCTGCGACCCCCCCGTGGCCCCGAACCGGCTGGGGAGGGGGGGGTTAAAGATAGGGAAAGGTTTTTTGGCCCCCCGGATCCAGAATCCCCTCACGAAAATCTCAGCAGGATGCCCCCGACTTCAGTCGGGGGAGGAATGCGTCCATACTCCCGCTTCTCCTTGGCACCGAAATGTTCATATCTATAGATGGTATACGTCTATACGCATGATGCAGAC
>Ga0334885_1003032_pt1 | contig 16219 bp, 16 predicted proteins | sample GraSluR1_MG_8_FD_207233 | JGI IMG/M metagenome (GOLD analysis project Ga0334885, IMG submission 207233) | Sludge microbial communities from methane-producing bioreactor in Wageningen University, Netherlands - Granular Sludge_31_05-R1 | ecosystem: Engineered > Bioreactor > Anaerobic >...
AGAAATCCAAGGCTACACATGGAGAAAAGACAAAGACGAGAACCCGATGGATGAGCCAGTGAAGTTCAGCGATCACGCAATGGACGCGATGAGGTATGCGATATACAGCCACAGCAGAGCGGTTGTTGGATCGACGACGATCGACATATTGTGAGGTGAGAGATGGCGAACTACAAAGAACTGATGAACGTGTTCTACGGAGAATACTCAGAAGACTACTGCAAAAGAAACGGCCTTTTTGTTGCCTACAACAGCGAAAAGCAAGTGATCGCAAAGACCAAACAGATTGTGGCTTACGCTCAAGACCTGATCGCTGTTGATCTCGGTTTCATCTTTGGGTCTTGGGAAACGATCAACGAGGAATTAGAAGATGAGAACGAAGCCAATCCAGCGGTTATCAACACGCTCCAGAACATACTAAATGCCAACGAATGGGCCGATCTCAAAAGGCTTTTCGTATTTCAAGGGATGGCGCTTGGCACAACCGCGATGCGGGTAGGCCGGGATGCCGAAGGGAACGTCAAAATGGACGTTGTGGATCTTACGAGATCGGATCTTGTTCCCATCTATGGTGATGACGAGGAGATCGAAGGTTGGAAGATGACCACGAAGATCAAGACCCAAGAAAACGATCAGATCATCTACAAGGATCTTGTGGAAATCTTTACTGCTGACGAGTACAGACGGGAGCTTGAAGGATCCCCGGTCATGGTCGTGGCGAATCAGTACGATAAGCCGTGGCTGTTTGTGGCGGTCAATTCAAAGCGGTTCGATCCGAGGTTCGAGTCTTGGCAAGGAACGCCTGAGTGGGATACTGTTCAAGAGCTGATCGATGAGATCAATTCGATACATAGCAGGATCAGTCGGATCGAGGACATCTACGCCAATCCAAGGTTTCTGGTTTCAGGAGCGAACGAGGCACAGCTCAAGAACCGGGATAACGTGTGGTTTGCTCCAACGGGCGGGGATATACGGATCTTGGAGTATCAAGGAAACGTGATGGGTACGATGCTTCAAAGGATCGAGCTTCTTGAACGCACCCTGAAGGGAAAGACCCCAGAATATATGTTTCAGGACATAGGCGCTCAGGGATCAGGTTATGCGTTGAGACTTCGACTTCAATCGTTGGAAAAGAAGATCGCGCAGCTCAAGAACGCATACTTCCCTGTATTTGAGGATCTCTTTTCCCTTTTGTACGAGATGGAAACCGGCATCAAAAAGACCTTTTCTTACCAGACGGACTATATTGTACCCAAAGACACCGAGAACCTTCTCAAAGAGCTTGCTACCCTGTATGGGATGGGAATCGTATCCCTGAGAACCATAGCAGAGGAAATGGGCTATAACTATGATCAGGAGGTGGAACGGCTTGACAACGAATACGGTGCTGAGGCTCGAACGCGAGATGATCAGGAAGATGATGACGTTGCAGAGCCGGTTTATCCGTGACCTCGAAACGCTGCTTGCTTCCGGGCACGACCCAAGAGTAAAGACGATCGAAGCAAAGCTCGAACGCGCAAGGAACCGGCTTGACGATCTCATGGTTGGTTTTGAAAAGGAATACGCAAAGGCCCTGAACAGGGCGTACAGAGAAGGCGTAACCAGAGTCGCGAAGGAATTGAAAACAGCCGCCAATTTCAACGCGGTTAGCGCGAGAGAGATCGAACGGTTGAGGATCGCGGGTTTGCAGTTCATGGAGAACTACCGAGACGACATGATCCGAAGGATCAAGACCGAATTGTATCTGTCATTTATGAACGGAGAATCATATTTGGACGCATACGAACGGATCAGGCCGTTAGGGAACAACAGAGCAAGGCCGAAGGTGATGATCAGGGATCAGATGGCGAGAACCTATCAATCCGGGATCATTGAGGGATATGGAGCTGCCGGAAATCCGCAGGACTACGACTATTACTGGACCGGGCCGGAAGATGAACGAACAACAGATATTTGCGAAGATCGAAAAAGAGGAAACCCATACAGTTGGGATGATGTGAAAGAACTCGAAACCCACCCACACATTCAATGTAGGCACAGGTGGGTGGCAAAACCAAATGTAGCATAAGAAGGAGGAATCAAAATGGCAGAAGAAAAAGTCGAGAACACACAAGCAGAAGCCACAGACAATAACACACCAGACATAGTCGAGAAAAAGGAACTGACGCCTGATGATCTACAGGCGAGGTTGGAAGAGCAACGCGAAGCCTTAAGACGTGATGCAGACAGAAGAGTTGCGGAAGCCAACAAGAAATGGGAACGCGAGAAGGCCGAGTTTATGAAGAAGCTCGAACTGGATCGCATGAGTGAAGAAGATCGGGTGAAAGCGGTTGCCGAAGAGAAGGCCAGAGAGTTGCAGGAGAAGGAATCGGAGATCAAGCAGAGAGAAATGGATTTTGAAACGGTTAGGATCCTTGCCGAGAAAAAGTTGCCGACCAAGCTGCTTGATGTCCTGAAGCCGATCGGTGATCTTGACACAAGAAAGACCGCGGTGTCAGAGTTTGAAAAGTTGGTCCAGGGTGAAGTGGCACGGGTATTGAAGGATCGGGAACGTGGATCTTTCACCAAGGAAAGCGGGACGCAAAAGTTGACCAAGGAACAGCTTAACCAGATGAGTACCGCGGAAGTGAACGCGCTGTTTAAAACAGCGGAAGGAAAAAAACTAATCGAAGAGGCCATGAAGGCCTGAAAGGAGTTGAATCATGAGTTTACAGAACTTTGTACCAACTTTTTGGAGCGCGCGACTTCTCGAGCATTTAGATAAGGCGTTAGTGTTCAAGTCTTTGGTCAACACTGACTACGAAGGAGTGATCCGGACCGCGGGCGACTCCGTGAAGATCAACCAGATTGGTGACATCAACATCGTTGACTACGTAAAGAACACCAATATGTCCGACCCACAGGAAGTAACCGCCGCGCAGCAAACGCTTGTTATTGATCAGCAGAAAGCGTTCAATTTCCAGATCGATGATATTGATAAAGCGCAGACGAACACAACCTTGATCGACAAGGCGATGGCAAGGGCAGCGTACGGTATCGCGAACAAGATCGATGCTTTTATTGCGAGCTTTCATGCTGACGCCGGAACGAAGATCGATACAGAACACGTCGTCGGCAACGCTTCAACCGGAGAAAAGGACCCTTACGACACCATCGTCGACCTTGGCGTGGCAATGGATGAAAAGAACGTGGGAAGAGCCGGGCGTTGGATCGTTGTACCGCCCTGGTTCCATGGTATGCTGCTCAAGAACGAGGCGTACAAGAGTGCGTGGCAGAACTACCGAGCAGGCGAGATCGACACAATCCCCGTGGTCAACGGCTTCTCTGTCCTCGTCTCCAACAACCTTGTCGCGAAAAGCGGGAACAATACTTGGGTCATGGCTGGAACGAAAGAAGCTATCAGCTATGCTGGACAAGTCGCAAACGTTGAACCTTACCGCATGGAAAAACGGTTTGCAGACGCTGTGAAAGGCTTGTACGTGTATGGCACGAAGGTTATCCAACCCGCAAGTCTGATCAGATTGAACGCCAAGAAGGGCGCTTAAGGAGGGATGATGATGTTGAAAAAAATCCTACTGACTGTTATGCTGGTGCTGCCCGTCCTGATCCTCGTGGCAGCCACAATCACACCTACATTCTTGGAGAAGCACACCCCAACGCCCTTGACCGCTACCACGCATAGTCAAGACGCAACCACAGCCGCGATCTCCAAGACCTATACGATCCCATATCCTGTTGATGGAAAGATCGGGATCCGAATTGCCTACACACAGGAAGCCGCAGCCGCAACCTCGACCGTGAATCTGTTGAAGGGATCTTACGGCGGGGCTTATCTGGGAGATCTGATGCTCTTCGATAACGCTGCTACAACCGCGGCCTTGAACGTCGTGAGGTACATCGCGCCTGTGGAGAGTTTTCGCTTTATGAACGCCGATGGTAACATCGTGATCGAATACGACACAACCGGAGCTACTTCGACGCTGTCCATCGAAGCCTTCCGGTTCTGGTAAGAGGGGGTGAGTGCCATGACCGAGATCGAAGCCAAGAACATTGATAACCTGAGAGTATGGTTGAAAGACACCGAGAAAAACCTTTTCAGCGATGACGAGTTGGAGTTGGTTGTGGCACGCTACGCCTCGTACATACCGCACGAAGACGAGGAAGAAGATCCGGTCCAACAACCGCTCGATACCAAAGGGATGGATTTAAGTCGGGCTGAGTGCCTTGAAATGATCGCGGGAGATATTCAACGATGGACAACCTATTCTGCAGGAGGACTGTCGGAGACCTTCGACAAGAACACCCTGCTTGAGGTTGCCGCCCGTTTGAGAATGCGATGGGGCTTTTCGTCCGGGGAGTTGATCGAATGATGTGGAAATACCAGACTTGTTACTTGCTGAAGAACGTTCCACAGGGCGTTGATCCACTAACTGGAGAGGTTTCAACCGCAGCTCATTACTCGCGTGTATCCGGGAAGATTGTACCTTCTGGGCCTCAAGACATCGCTTCGGGCTTTGTAGCGGGATCCTACGCAGGCTATTTCAAGCTGTCGGACTTTAGAGAATATCCTGTACCCGAAAGGGACTGGGTTGGAGACTCTGCGCCGCGGGTGTACGCCCGACCAGCGATGCGATTCAATCGGTTGTTTTTCAACCGGTCCGAACTTGACGAAGCCGAATCAGCAGGGACCGGGATCACCAACCTGTTCAAGATCAAGTCCTTGCAAGTCTGGACCGCGAAGAATCTCCTTGTATTGGAGCTTGTCAAATGATCACGCTCGAATTGAGCAAAGAGACGGCTCAAGCCTTTTCCAAGGCTTTACAAACGAAACAGGAAGAGGCAAGACGGGCCGGAGCAGACGTGATCGCGAAGACGGTTGCCTTGATCGAATCACGTGTCACGGAAAAGATCGCGAAGGAATCGACCAACACCGGACAGCTCTTACAGAGTGTGTACAAGAAAGCCAATGGCCTTGAAGGGGAGATCGGAGCGACCGCGGCCCACGCGCCCTATATTGAGTTTGGGACAAAGCCGCACCGCCCGCCCTTCGGTCCGATCTATGAGTGGGTTTGGTTGAAACGAAAGGACTTCGGGATCCCTGATGAAGCGGTCTGGCCGGTTGCGAAGGCAATTGTGGATAAGATCGCGACGTATGGAACCAAGGAACGGAAACCTTTCACACGATCGATCGAAGAGACAAAGCCGGACTTCGAGCGGATTGCAAAACAGGCGCTTGCGGAGGTGATGAGAAGATGAAAGATGTAGCTGGGCAGATCTCGAAAAAGATCATCGACGCTTTCCCGACCATCCCGGTGAGCATCGGTCAGGAATTGAACTGGGATCAACTGGAGGAGTATATCAAGATCATCTGGGAGTCTGCGGACCTTGACGACGGTGTGAGACCGATCGAACAGTTTATGAGTGCCGACATCGAGATCTATTCAAAGAAGCCGAACCTATACCGAGTGATGGAGCTTGCAACCTCGATCAAGGGCCTGCTGAAGCACTCCATACATCTGTCCGGGAGCGATTGGGTGGACGTGCGGGAAGTGCGAGTGAACTATCTCGATCTGGAAACGGGCCGGAAAGCGGTCGTGTCTACAAGAATAGCATATTGGAGGTGAAAAGATGAGCAGCGTTGTTAGAAATAAAAGAGATGGCGTGTTGAAGATCATTGATGGCGACGGATTGACTACTGTGATCCCGTTCGCTGAAGGAGACTTCACATACAACGAACCGGAAAAAGCCGAACCGATCCCTGTTTTGGAACGCAAGGGGGATTTGAGGCACTTGAAACGAAACGATCCCTTCTCGGGGTGGGGGAAAGTGTCCTTCTCGTTCAAGTACGTGGATTATGCGATCAAAAAATTGCTGAACCCGCCCGCGGCAAAGACAACCGCGATCGAAGCGGACATGGTCACGGATCGATACCCTTGCGTAAAGGTGGTATACGAGATCTATGACGACGCCGTGGTTGCGGAAACCCATACGCTGTACAATGTATGGTTTGATCCCGCGAAGTGCGTGTTTACGGAAGGCGAAGACTTTTCGACCATGAATGCCGAAGGTGTGATCTTTGGCAAGTACGACGCGGGAGCATATGGTCATCGCATATTTGCTGAGGTGGCGTGAGGAGGTGAGACATTATGGCAGTAACAAAAAATAAACGAGACGGAATGTTGACCATCGTGGACGGAGCCGGAACGCGCACAGTGGTTTTGTTTAGTGAGGGCGGGTTTACGTACAACGAACCGGAAGAAGCGGAGCCTATACCCATTCAAGACCGGATCGGCTTTTTGCATCACATGAAGGCCAACGACCTTTTTAATGGTTGGGGGAGAACGAGCTTTTCCTTCAAGTATGCGGACAAGGACGTGAAAGACGCCCTTTGCAATCCCACTGTGATCTCTGCTATAACAGCCGACGGCGTCCCTGTGGACTATCCGACGGTCAATATCGAGTATATGCTCAAGGACAATGACGAAGAGAACGAAGAAGCCCATATGCTCTATAACGTGTGGTTTGACCCTGCCAAGTGCGTGTTTACTGAGGGAGATGAAGCCTCGACTATGAGCGCAGAGGGTGTGATCTTCGGGAAGTACGGAGAGCCAAGGACCTTTGTGGCTGTTGGCCCTGTAACGCCTGAAATGATGACCTTTGCGATCCCGGGGCAGATTGCTCCTTCGGTGATCACATCGACCGGAACGACCACCGGTACTGTAGCGTTGACAGTTCCCGCAGGCACGACCGTAACGGCGTTGACCGCCTACTTTACGGTTGCCGCAGGCTGTACCGTTGCTGTTGGAGCCACGCCGCAGGTGAGCGGTACAACCACGAATGACTTTACGACACCTGTGGAGTACGTTGTTACACAAGGCGCGGTCAACAAGACGTGGACGGTCACGGTAACTATAGCATCTTAAGGCCGGGAGCAATCCCGGCTTTTTGCTTTTGGAGGCGATCCTATGGCACACGTGTTTGGAAAGAGGGACTGCGATATTGTGATCGTGTCCGGCGAAAACGAAAAGATCCTTGCCTATGCAGAAGGGCTGCGTATCAATAAGAACTATGAGCATACGACGTACAGAAAACTGAACGCGAAGACTTACAAGGCAGCCCCTTTGGCTGAGAGCTACGAGATCACGCTTGACGCCCTGTATTTTGACGAGACCGGAACGATCAACCCCGCCACCATCTTCGACACGTTGGGAAAAGGCTTTGCTTCTTTTTCCGTGAAGATCGTTGACAAGCAAGGCGACACACCGAAGATCACGGAGACTTACACAGGCTGTCGTGTGATGGGTGTAGATCGCGGGGATCAGGACGCAATACTGAAGAGTGTAAGAATCTTTGCAGAAAACTACTCATAAAGGGAGTGACAGAATGGACGGTTTTACCAAGGCAGATAAAGGTATGTTCAAGACGACCGGTGTGCATACGATCAAGGCCGGAAAGATCAAAAAGGAAGTGGCGATCAAGGCTTTGCCGATCAACATCAGCGAGATGATCAACGATGAACTGCCCTACCCGGACGCGCCAAAACGGTTTGACAAGCAATCAAAGCAATTCATTTACAATTACGAGGACCAGAACTGGCTGAAGGAAAAGGCGAAGATTGACTACCTGCGGACGTGCGCGATCTGTGTGATGGGGATCGATGAGGAAAAAAGCCCGATCGAAGGCAATACCCTGTTGGATAAAATCAACACCTTGCAGGAGATGGAAATGCCTTTGGGGACATTCGTGGAATTGAGTAAGGCAATACAGGAGTTGTCCGGCATCAAGGAGGATGAGTTTCGAGGCGGCTAAGGCTGCCTTTGGAGGACAAGATGCAATCGACAAGGAACAGGTGACATTCAAGTATTTGATCTATGACCTTGCGGCGGAGTACTGGCATGAGCCGTATGTGGAAAAGATCCTTGCTGGGATGGATAAAAAACAGCTGTTGTACTGGCTGTCTTACAGAGAGATCCGGGCAGGGATCGAAAAGAAAAGGATGGACGAATCAAAGGCCGAAGCGCAGAGCAAGGCAAGAAGGAGGTGATCCATGGCAACGACATTACCAGCCCTGATGGCGAAGGTTTCGTTGGACCATCGGGAGTTTGATCAGGGCATAGCCAAGGTTCAAGCGGGACTTCAGAAAATGGAAACATCCTTCCGGAATACCTTTAATGCCATGGAAAATCTGGGGAAAAAAGCCGCGATTGGTTTTGCAGCCGTCGCGGCGGCTATAACCGGAGCTACGAAAGCCGCGGGAAATTTTGAATCGGCCATGATCCGACTCCGCGCTTCGGTTGCGGATAACGAAGTGGAAATGCAAAAACTAGAAGCCGCAATCAAAAGAATCCGAGCCGGAAGCGGTGAGAGTATTACTACGATCACCAATGTCATGGCCCAAGCTCGATTGATGGGTATGGATCTCGGATTAACCACAGATCAAATCATTGACCTCGTAGATGTTTCGGAGCAATTGGCTACAATCTGGGGTACAGACATGAACTCCACAATGCAGTCGCTTATGCAGGGCCTCGCGGGCGCAACAAGAGGCTTGAGGCAATTTGGAATACAGCTTAGCGATACGGAATTGCAGACATGGGCGTATGAAAGAGGATTGACAAGGGCCTTTGAGACGTTGACAGAAACCGAAAAAGCGCAACTCCGGTACCAGGCGGTTATGGAAAAACTGGCCCCAACGCTTGGGGTTGCGGGGGAGGCAGCGAGAACCTTCAACAACTCGTTGGGCCGTGTGAAAAACGCCTTTATCGATCTGGCGGCGGTTGTGGGGACAGCGTTTCTGGATCGATTCAAAGACGCCTTGTGGGAGCTGGGGTCTACGTTGCTTGCTATTGCCCAAAGCCCTGCGATGGTTGAGTTTATCGTGCGGGTGCTGACAATCGGAGCGGCGATTACCGGAGCGGGCGTCGCAATCGGAATCATGGGAAAGATTGGAAACATTGCTCTCTCCTTGCTCTCAATGGGCTTTGCGGCCTTGACAAACCCGATCCTTTTGACTGCCATAGCTCTTGGGCTTGTTCTTGCGAACCTACACAACATTATTGCATTTTGGAATGAAACAGAATCAGATCAAATCCCTGAATATTTTGCGGATCTTCAAAGGGCAATTGTCGAAGGGGATTTTCTGGGGGGCGTGGAAGCCTCGCTTCGGATCGTTGTGGGCGGCGTCAAGTGGGTTGTCAATGGAGTTGACACTACCATCGGGGCCGCTGTCAAAGCCTTTTCAACCGACGCAGAGGAAAATTGGACAACCATGACTGCGGCGGTCAAAGCGGGAGATTGGTGGACTGTTTCAGGTGTAGCGATCGGTATGGGGTTGCAGGTGATCTGGGATGGATTTCAATGGGTTGTAGGCCAAGGAGTCAAGGCTTTTGGCGACTTTCAGACGTTTATTGCAAAGGGTTGGAAGGAACGCATGGATGATATTCAAGCTCTTTGGGATGAAGGCGACAAACTTGCGGCGGTCCTTAAGATAGGCCTTACCGTGGCTGTTGAAGTCCTACAGACCGTTTGGAATGGGGTTGACAATGCAGTTGATCTGATTGCGGGAGATATTGACAACACTTGGGAAGAACAAAAAGCGAGGATCAAGTCTTTGTTTGAACCGAGAGCCGAGGAGGAAACCTCGAGCGAATACGGAGCCAGACTGATTACCGGTACGATCTATACTGTGGTTATGGGTTCAATTCGGTTTGTTGAGTGGCTCTGGGAGACAGGTAAAGATACTGTTACAACTATTCAAAATACATTCAATCTGGAATGGCGAGTCCAGAAAGAGGCTATTTCCACGCTTTGGAAAGACGAAAAGCACATTTCGGCTATAATTTCTGCTGTGGTTTTGGGGTCATGGTCATTTGTGCGGTGGACATGGGATAATCTCGAAAAGGTCGTGACGGACTTCGACGCCTTTATTGCAAAGGAAAAAGACGATCGATGGCAAGAAGTACAGGATTTGTGGAATGGCGAAGGGTCCCATGAAAAGCCCTACCAATTGACAGCAATCATTTTTGGAGCAATTTCCGCGGTTTGGGATTTTGGCCAGTCTGTTGTGCAAACGGTGGAAGATATAATTGGGAAAATTCAGGCCTGGTATGAAGGTTCGGATCTGAAAAAGAACGTTGATTCAGCAGTTGGCAAGATTCAAGAAGGGAATGTGCCCTTATACGAGTTTGGGCAAATTGTTGGAAATATCGTTGGTGAAGTGATCCCTTCTTTCGTGGGAATGGTGATCAACGTTACTGGTGAGGCAATCAAAGATCTGGCCAACACGATTCGACGCGAGGCTTTCGGTATGGAAGAAAAAGAAGGCACATTTGATATTGGGGATGTGTTCATTATTCTTGCGGGCACTTTCAAGGCGATTGAGTTTGGCCTCACAGGGATAACAGAAGCTATGAGAGGGTTCAACGAACAAATGGCTGCAGAATTGCAAAAGCACGTTTCCCCGAATGTGGATGACGTCGATTTTGGCCTTGATTCAGAAACGCTTCGAGAACAGTTTGAAGCTTTTGGAAAGGCATTGTGGGAGGTTATTTCAGAAGGTTTCAAGGCGGCGATGAATTTTGGAAAGCTGATTTTACAAGGGATACAGGATGCCTTGACCGAGGTTACTGGATCAGAAGAATTGTCAAACATTGTTATTGACTTGACGAGATCCGTTTTTGTGGTTATCGGAATCAAGTGGAGCGTTGCTCAGGCAAGCCTGTTGCTTGCTTCCATAGGTGCGTTTTTTGCAAAGTTCGGAGGTAAGTTTTTAGGGACTTTGGCAGGATGGATCGTTCCGGTTGCTCTTGTTTTTTCAATCGAGTTTCTTTCGAGGCAATATCGATCGGCCATTCGCGATATGGAAAGTGCTTTGGGTAGAGAGCTTTCAGAGGGAGATCTTTGGAGAGAGCTTGATCCATTCGGGAAAAACCTTTTCAAAGATCCGAATCTCGAGGGTCTTACAGGGTTTGCAGAAGATATACGAAAAGCGTTGGCTGGCGAGTTTTCCGCTGGCACAAAGGATTTTGCAGAAAAGGTCTTTCTTTCCTCTTTTGACGAAGGAGTTTTTGCGGATTTGCAGGTGGGAGTTGGGAGCCTGTTTTTGTCTTTGGCAATATATACCGAGAAATTTTTCGATTGGGTAGGAGAACTGCTAAATACCACAATTTTTGCCCCCTTCATCTGGCTGTTTCAACAGATAGACGCGTTGACTGGCCGACAACGCGACGGAACCGACGCGTTTTCGGCAATGACGACCGAAGATGTTTTATCTGGGCAGTTCCAAAAAGGTATGTATAAAGGGGTCCTGTTAGATATGCTTTTTGGCGATCCAAAAGAAGGGTTTCATGGAGCGTTTGACAAGGCTTTTACCACAATGCCCGAGGTCTTGCAGGATAAAATGTTGGATTTTGAGGAATGGCTCGGAAGGGATCCTCTTCGCATAAATGCTGAACTTGAACTTTCTACTATTTTGGAACAGCTGAAAATGATAGAGGGAATTGTTCCGTATTTGAAAATAGGGAGCGGATTCATACCGGAAGGGTTTCAGGTTGGTGGGTTTACGGAAAATGTTGGTGATTCTCAAATCGCCGGAGTGGTTCACGGCGGAGAATGGGTCGCGCCTGCATGGATGGTTCGAAAGGATCAAGGATTTTTCCAAGCCCTTGACCGCATGAGAAAGACGGGCTACAAAGAAGGCGGGCCTGTAGGAGGGTTTGCGGTAGGAGGGTTTGCAGGGGCCGGAAACATGGTCGGAGCCTCTCTTGACGCGTTAACTTCCGTGATCACGTTCATGACTCAGCAATTCTCCCAAATCATTCGCAACTTGCAATCCTTAATAGGCGAAGAAAGAGCAAACGAAATCATCGGGTATATTCAGAATATGGAACGGTACGTGCTAGAAATGCCAGATCTTTGGAGAACGGGGCTTACCGAAATGTCCACAGCCATGAGCGGTGCAATCGGAGAATCCACAGACGCAGCCGGAGGATACATGAGCGATATGATTGACAAACTGAACCAAGGCAGCCAGAAAGCGATGGATACCCTGAACAACGGGGCAATCACGTTCGACACGATCATGGAGGCTGCAAAAGGAAACGCAGAAGCTCAGGCACAGATCCTTGAACAGGCGGGGAACAAACTTGCTCAGATCGGACGGTCGATTCTGGATTTCATTATATCCCCCATACGTGAAGGCTTTATGAAGGTGATCGGGCCCGCGATGAAGAGGTTGCAGGAACCTTTGATGCGTCTGGGCATGATTCTTGGGGAGGTGCTACTTCCGATCATCGAGGCTTTGCTTCCTCTGTTCCAAGCCCTTGCCTATGGTCTGGCGATGGTGGTCAACGTGTTTATTGGATTGATCAACGGCGTGATTATGTTGCTGAACGCCCTGCCGTTTGTCAACATTCCTCTGTTGAACTTCATCGACCTCAGCAAACTGGAGCCGGGATCTTACGACGAAGATGAAGACTATCCGGGTAGTACTACAGCCGGTTGGAATCAGCCGATCACGAATAATTTCGAGATCGTGTTTACCGGCAATACAATACTCGACAGCGATGATGAAAGCGTTGAACGGTTGGCCGACGCCCTTGTGCGGTACTGGCGCGATCGTGGAGTGAAGGTGGTTGTATGACGATTGAGAGAATTACAGGGAGCCCTGCGATCACGTTGACCTTCGAGGAAGAGCGGCAGGAAATCTCGCCAACGAAGGTAGCGATAAGGAACGAATCGGTGACCGGTAGGATCTACAGCTATACCGCGAAGGTGCGGAGATCTTGGAACATTACCAGTCATTTCACGAATGCAGAGAAGGAAAGCCTTCTCTCCCTTGCCTCGGATCATTATGTCAAGGCGGTCATAGGCGGCGTGACCTACTACTGCGTATTTGAGATACGATCTATACAGGTGATCGAGACGTGGAGTACCAACCACCTATACAGGGCGGATCTGACGCTCGAGGAAAGGGGTTATGGCGTATGATCCAAATCCAACGACACATCAATGGCGCGTGGGAAACCGAAGGATCCTCTGAACCTTCCGGACTGCCTACAGGTATGTTCGGCGTGGAGTGGAAAAGCGATCACGAAAGTCCTGCCCTGAAAAGGTTTCAGCCATCCGAAGAGGGGCCGACAACCGGTATGATCAACGCCCTCAAGCACGGGCGCATTACCTTTTACAGACCCCGTGGGCGGATCGGGCATACAGAGACGGTTTTGGACTTTTACTCGTTTTCAGAAGCCCTGGCATACTCGAGCTGGCCAAAACATATGAAAGTACGGATCATCGATACCGAAAGAACAAACGTCGACTTCTACGATGGAACGGCTTTATTCTATGGTTATGTGGATCGGCACACTTGGAACGAAGACACCAAAACCGTTCGCGTGACGTTGCGCGACTATCTGTACCGTAAGAAGGACATGGAAACACATGGGGAGCTTTTCGTGAACAAGACTGTGTCTCAGATCTTGGAGTACTACGCGAAGGACGCTCAAAGAGGGATGGGGTTTCATACCACGCGGTATTTGCCGGACGCGGGGAGCGCGAAGTATGATCCCACCATCCCCTACCTGTACATTGAACCTGATACGCCCTATCATCAGATCTTGAACGATATGGCAGAGGCTTTGGGCGGGAAGCTGTACCAGTCGCCCGGGCGGGAAAATCCTACATTGATCGTGGAGTTTGGATCGCTCTATGCGAACCCGGCTGCCTATGCCTCAACGGCTCTGGTTTCTCTGACCGAGAATCAGTCCAAAGACATCGACATCGAATACCCCCCACGGGAGTATAACGAGTTTGTGGTCAAGAGCTACAGCAAAGAGATCAAGGTGGACGTGATCCATCTCGCGACTATGGACAACGGCTTCAAGATCCCTTCCGCAGGTGTGGGCGTGGCTCCAAAAGAACACTATATCGAGTTTTCCATGCCGGTGTTGAAAATCCTCGAAAACAACATCGACTTTGTCGGCTGCCCGGGGGTGACCTTCGATACCAACCTGTACAATACCAATTTCATCGATAACAACCCGTCGGGATACCTGAAAAACCCAAATCGGATTCAAGTGCGGTTTACTAATTCGAGCGGAAACCCACGGGAATTGAGCAAGTGGAATATCAAGGTTGAGGGCGTTGATGAACAGATGATCGAGGTAGCTCATGACGTGTCGAGCGGGGATGACTGGCACAGGAAATGGGAGCTTGACAGCAAGATCATATCTCAAGACAACGACTGGCACAAAAGACGGATGAACTACGAAATAGCGATGCTCAACAACGAAGCCGGTTTCAAGATCGTGGATCCTTCTGTGCAACCCTACGTTGGACCAAGAACGTCTGCTCAAAGCCAGCCGGAGTATGTGGTGGATCTATCGGGAGCAAAGATCGAGGTTGAAGAGCTGTCTTACAATATCGACCGGAAGATCTGGGAAGTGTGGGGCCGTGTGGATCGATCGGCCTATAATCCGACGGAACTGACCAAAGAAGGCGGAGCGACCGGTGAAAAGCCGAAGCCTGATCCGGAGTTTCCGGATCCTTTGGAGCCGACACCCGCAACGCCTAACGCCCCAACGCTATCATCTGCGCCTAACACCGCCCAGAACAGAATGATCCTCACGGTCAATGTGGGCGGGCAGACCGGTCCGTTTGACTATGTGGTGTGGGAGAACGTGACCGGAGCCGAAGTGACCTTTGGGTTTACTGCCGGGAACGTTTCAATCCCTGTCAACCATAGCATGGCATATCGCGCGAAAATCCGAAGGCTCGGGGAGTACAAGAAAAGCGAATGGAGTGCTCAATCCGCTGCTCATACCACCGGAGCCTTAGCGGTTCCAAATCCGGTCACGTTGAATGTCCTGACCACAACCTTCAATACCGCGAACCATTATTCTTCCGTAACCGCGACGTGGTCAAGCAGCGCCGCGCCAGACTTTTCCTCGTATGAGATCGAGTGGTTTCAAGGAGACGACCGGATCGGATCCTACCATATTACAGATATAGCCACACTGACCTATATCCACGTTGTTCCGCAAGCGGCGACGATCAAAGCCCGCGTTCGGGTGTGGAACACGAAGGGGTTATCCTCGGCTTGGTCAACATTGCGAACAATTACAAGTGCCCATGATACGACGGCCCCCGCGATCCCTTCGAGCCTTGCGGTCAAGGCGGGGATCGAGATCATCTTGTTGACTTGGGTGTCGGCTTATGACGCGAATGTGATCCATTACGAGATTCAGAGAAGCGTTAATTCAGGGACATGGACCACAATTGCCAATGTTCGACCAAGAAACGAATGGTACGAGGATCGGAACGTTGTCAAGACAAGCTCCTACAGGTATCGCGTTCGATCGGTAAAGCCACACGGCGTGGTTTCAGACTGGTCTTCCAACACTTCTGGCACATCGCCTTTAGACGTGGACTTTTCAGGGGTTGAGGCAGATATTCTGGCTTTGCAGAACAAGTTTCCTGTGCAAGAAACGGACATTTCCGATGGGGCCGTGACCACAAACAAGATCTTTGCCGGGGCGGTCACCGCCTTGAAGGTAACGAGCGGGGAACTGATCACGCTGTCGGCTCAGATAAAGAATGCTGTCATCCAGAACGCCCACATCACGGACTTGGACGCGGCGAAGATCAATACTGGATTCTTGGACGCAGCGAGGATCAACGCCGGAACGATCACTTTTGACAAGTTGAGCTCCGCGACAGGGAAGATCGAAGTTGGCTCTCAAAACATTGAGATCGGAAATCAAGTGGGACCTGCTGGTCAAGGCGGAATTTATGTCTTTCGTGGAAGCGGGCAGGGATTTTTGCTGAACAGTATGGGGTTACGATACATCAAAGGAACGACGGAACTCGGGATTTTATCGAACGTGTTGCAACAACGGGTGGATTTTGAATATTCCGAAAACAACTCAATTATCATGGAAGGTCAAGTGATCGATTTACCGATTGGCTTTCCGGCCGAGAGTCTGGTTGTTCAGGCATCTCTTTCTTCGATGACGGAAATTGCTCCTGTAGAGGACGTGCAATTGATTGTGGAGGCGTCTCCCGTGTTAAATCCCGTTACGAATCTTGAGGATAAAATCCGGGTGCGATTCTACCGAACGGCCACGACTAAATCCACAGCGACATACGATTATGGGAGCTTGGCAGGCGCGGTTTTCTCGATTACGCATCCCCTACCCGCAAACACATATCGTGTGGATGTGAA
>Ga0334885_1003050_pt1 | contig 16157 bp, 11 predicted proteins | sample GraSluR1_MG_8_FD_207233 | JGI IMG/M metagenome (GOLD analysis project Ga0334885, IMG submission 207233) | Sludge microbial communities from methane-producing bioreactor in Wageningen University, Netherlands - Granular Sludge_31_05-R1 | ecosystem: Engineered > Bioreactor > Anaerobic >...
TGCAAGGGATGAAAAGGAAAAATATATTAAGGAGCTTGAGAAAGATAAGAGAAAGCTCCAGCGGGCCATACGGTCGTCGGAAAACAGGCTTAAAAAGGCCAACAATGCCATCGACAAAGCAAACAGGGATCTGCCGCGCAACGATAAAACCCAGGATCGGATTAGAGAGCAGATCGCAGCGCAGGAGGCAGTTGTTCAGAAATACACCGATAAGGTGAATCGTATCAGAGCCTATAAATAGGTTCAGAGGCTGAACTATTCAATAATGGTCATTTCATCGAGCAGATATCCTGCTCCTGCAAATTTATCGATGATAAAGAGTGCATAACGTATATCAATGCTTATATTACGGCTCTGTTCAGGATTGAATGCCAGATCACTTGCAACACCTTCCCAGGCCCTGTCGAAGTTAATTCCTATGAGATGACCGTCGGCATTTATGACCGGACTGCCGGAGTTGCCTCCTGTGGTGTGGTTACTGGCAATGAAACATACGGGGACCTCACCGTTCTGTGTATATCGCCCGAAATCCCTGTCCCTGTATAATTGTCTTAGCTTCTCAGGAACATCGTAATCATATATCTCAGGATTATCCTTCTCTATAATCCCTTTAAGAGTTGTATAATGCCTGTGATAAACCGCGTCCCGTGAGAAGTAGCCCTGCACAGATCCGTAGGCAACCCTGAGGGTTGAGTTGGCATCAGGATAAAACAACCTCTCCTTTTCAAACTCCATCTGTGCAGTCATGTAAGCTTTGTTAAGCCTCTGAATTTCAGCATTGATACGGTTAAGGACCGGTCTGATGCGTTCTTCAGTAAGCCTTACTGCCCCTGAGGCAAGGCTATAAAAAGGATCCTTTCGAAGTTTTTTAATGCTGCTTCTGCCAAAACCGTCAATAAACTGAAGATACTTTGCTTCATCGGCAAATACCGTCTTTGAATAGAGAGCCCCGGCATTCCCGGCAAAATCACCACTACATGCATTTCTCAGCTTAACATATTCCAGTGTCTGCCATTCGGCAGGAATATTTTCGCCGTACATGTTCATCATGGAGATGAACATTTTGATATCGGTTTCCCTGTTGTAGTCTTTAAAGAAATTCCTTCCGGAGTTTTTAAGGTACTCTTTAAGCGAACTGATTTTATCAGTATCCGCACGAGTTTCATAGAGATTGACCAGAGCTGTCATATTCCTGGCCAGTCCCACGGCTTCAGCACCGCGGGCGAAGAAAACATCGCTGGTATAAGCATTGACCAGATTGTAATCCTTTAACTCCGAATAGAGCTCACTGTACCGTGGTAGAATCCCTCCATAGCTGGCCTTGCGGTCAGGATCAGCGTTGATCCATTCTGTAATCCGTCTTTCATATTCCTGTTTCTTTTCAATTGTCCTCATCCTTTCCAGTCCCTGGTTCTCTCCTATCCACCTCTTCCACGAATTTGCCACACCTGATTTCTTGGCAGAGTACTGGATCCTTATCAGGGGATCGCTGTTCATGGCTTCTTCCATAATATCGATTTTTGCTGTCCGCAGATCGATCATCTTTGGATTGATGTGGTTCTTAAGCATATCGATATGGTACGACGGAACGTACCGGGAAGTGGACCCCGGGTATCCAAACACCATGGTAAAATCCCCCTCCTGCACACCCTTCAGCGAAACAGGGAAATAATAGAGCGGCTTGTAGGGAACATTATCCTTTGAATAGGACGCAGGTTTATTATCGCTGCTTGCGTAAACCCTGAAAAGAGAGAAGTCGCCCGTATGTCGTGGCCATACCCAGTTATCAGTTTCTCCTCCGAATTTACCTATTGATGATGGCGGTGCACCGACAAGCCTGACATCATTATAAGTCTCGTAAACAAACAGAAAATACTGATTCCCCATATAGAATGGACGTACAACAGCCGTATAACCTGTCTCCCTGACCGCTTCTTCTCTTATCTCAGCAATATTATTGTCGATTATCTTATCATTGTCTGACTGACTCTCTCCGTGTCCTGTTCCTTTCATAACTCTGTCAGTGACATCCTCCATACGCTTCAGGAAAGTGACTGTCAGACCGGGATTAGGAAGTTCCTCCTCCTTGGACATGGCCCAGAAACCGTTTGTAAGGTAATCGTTTTCAAGTGTGGAATGAGATTGTATCTGACCATACCCGCAATGATGGTTTGTTATCAGCAGGCCTTCCGGAGAGATGAGCTCTCCGGTACAGCCACCACCGAAGATGACAATGGCATCCTTCATGCAGGCCCTGTTCACACTGTAGATATCCTCAGCTGACAGTTTGAATCCCTTCTCCTGCATAATTTTAATATTGTACTTTTCTATCAGCATGGGAATCCACATCCCCTCATCGGCCCTCAGCAGAGGAGCTGCCAGAAGTGTCAGTACTAAGCTTAATGTCAATAATTTGTTTCTCATATTGGTTTTTTTGTGTTTAGCGTTAAGTATATACTATTTTACCATATAGTGCTGTCATTGCGAGCGCAGCGAAGCAATCTCTGGCTATTATTTGTGTCTTATATCTTTTATGCCCCTAAATCCCTGCCTGCACTGACGTTACGGCAGGCAGGCCCTAAAGGGGACTTAAAAGCGACTAATATGTTCAATATCCCCCTTCAGGGGGTAGGGGGGCCAACTTTGGCCTGTTAACTTTTAATGATTTCCTTTAGTTCTGTATAAAGCCTGTGTACAGGAAGTCCCATAACATTGAAATATGAGCCCTCGATGCGGCTGCACCCTATAAATCCTATCCATTCCTGGATACCATAGGCGCCGGCTTTATCGAAAGGCTTGTAATTCTTTACATAATAACTTATTTCCTCATCAGTGAGCCTTTCAAATGTTACTTCAGTGGTTTCTGCAAATATCTTTTCCTTGCGGGAAGTAAGCAGGCATACACCGGTAATTACCTCATGAGTTCTGCCAGAGATACACCTGAGCATCTCAAAGGCCTCCTCATCATCAGATGGTTTTTCCAGTGTTCTGCCACAGCACCAAACAATAGTGTCGGCAGCGATAATGATCTCTCCGCTTTTCAGGGAGGGCTCCAGGAGACCGGCCTTCCCCCTTGCCACGTGCATTGCAATCTCTTCCCCTTTGAGGCCGGGAGGAGAATACTCAGGGCCGTCGGTAACATAAACATCAAATTCAATTCCCATTTCTTTCAGAAGCTGCTGCCTCCTGGGAGAACGTGATGCGAGAATTATCCTGTATCTGTTCAATTCTTCAATAATCATTTCAGAACAGATTCCAGGTTAGTATTATTTTTACCACTACAGAATAGAAGATCCCCATAAGCATTACAACCTTCATGTACCTGCTGGCCAGATGGAACCATGCTTTTTTGTTCCGGTTGAAAATAAGCTGGTATATCACTAAGACAAGAGGCAGGACAATCATTACAGAAAGATAGACAAGTGTGATTGTATCGCGAATTGCAAAATACCAGACAAGGTAAAGCAGGATAATTGTTACCAGATTCAGTGAAACGGCACTAATCCTTGCGCTTTTCACTCCCAGAACGACCGGGACAGTATTTCTTCCGTATGCCTGGTCGCCCTCAAAGTCTTCAATATCTTTTATTATCTCCCTTGTCAGGGTTGTCAGAAATGCAAACAGGGCAAAACCTCCCGTCCAGTAAAAAATTACATTAAAATCAGGCATTGAGACAGCATTCAGCGCATAGTACCTGTAAAGGGCAGGCCACTCATAAAAGACAACCAGCATGGGTACCATGGCTGTGAGAATCGCAACCATAATATTTCCTACGAGAAACTGCCTCTTATAACTTGCCGAGTAAAAGTAGAGCAGACCCGAGACTATTACGAAAAGGGTTCCAAGCCAGAAATATCCTGCTTTCCATGAGATATAGAAACCAGCGGCAACACCCAGGATATTAAAGACTGAATGCCACATCATGGCCTGCCGTCTTGGTATTTTCGTACCTACTATTACCTTCCCCCTGTTAATAAGATCAGTCTTAATATCAAAATAATCATTTATAACGTAGCCGCCGGCAGTTATGAAAATGGTTGCTGCCACCAACAGGACGAATTCGTACCACGGAAGCCGGAGAGTCATCGGTACAGGCTCGCCTGAACCTGTAACCAGTATAACATCTATCTTACTGATAAGGGGTTCAATAACGGCATACCTCATCAGAACCATTGTAAGAATTATAATGATCAGATTCGGCCATCTGGTAAGGCTTAAAAGTGCTTTCATAATCTACCAGGTAAATGCTTCTGAATCCATCCAGTTGTCGTGAAGCCTGAGAACCTGTTCAATAACATCCCTTACGCAGCCCCGGCCTCCTTCCCTGTCAGAGATATAAAGTGAAATCTGTTTTATCTCACTGTCGGCATCCGAAGGGCATACAGGAATGCCGGCCGTCTTCATCACTTCATAATCAGGGATGTCATCTCCCATATAGAGGACGTTGGCTTTATCCAGTTTGTGCCGTGAAATGAAATCATCAAAATGGTCTGTCTTCTTTCTGCTGTTGAGATATATATCTTTAATTCCCAAAGACTTAAGCCTACGGACATACTCTTTGGATCTGGCTCCTGAAATAATACCGACATGATATCCTTTTTTTACTGCAAGCTGCAGGGCATAGCCGTCCCTCAGGTTAACGGTCCTGTTGGCCACCCCGAAGCTGTTCAGGCTTATAGTCTGTAATGAGAGAACCCCGTCTATATCGAACACAAACGCCTTAACCCTTAGCAGGTCCTCCTTAAAGTTTGTCATGCTAACTGTTTTTATTCAGGTTGATTATAGATTCCGATACTTCCCCGTAGACTCTCTGCAACTCCGGTGAAAAAGAGAGCAGCTCCATCTGTTTTCTGATAGTGTTCATATCGTTTCTGACTGCAGGGCCGGTCTGAGACCTCCCGGGTCCAAGCTCAGAAGCTTTTTCTATCGTTTCAGTCAACAGAGGCATCAGAACATCAAAAGAGAAGCCCGCTTTTTGAGCGATCTCAAATCCTGCATGTATCATATGATTTGTAAAGTTGCAGATAAATACGGCTGAAAGGTGAAGCAGCCTTCTGCGCTCAACATCAGCTATATATACTTTTGCTTCAATCTTTTCACATATACTTTTGAGGATATCGAGCGGCCTGTTTCCGGATGCTTCGATAAAGACCGGAAGATCCCTGAATGTGATTCTTCTTCCTTTTGTAAATGTCTGAAGCGGATAGAACACACCCGTGCCTGTGAAGCGGGGCGGAAAGACCTCCAGTCCGTAACTGCCTGCAGTATGAGCTATCAGGGTACCTGTTTCACACTGAATATTTTCTATTACTTCACTCAGGAGATGATCAGGAACAGCAACAATTATAATATCCGTATTATCTGAAAAGATAAGTTTATCCGACCATACGGCTCCGTATTTTCCGGCCAGATCCCTGCCGTTCTGCCCGGAGGGGGATACCACCTGCGCTATTCTGAAGCCTGCCTCGTAAAAGGCTCTGCATAAGGCATCTGCTACCCTGCCGGCTCCTGCAAATGATATATTTAACTGTCTCACCCGGAAATTTTTCTGAAAGATACAAAAATGAAGTAAAAATCAACAGCCCCGCCGGAGGTTTGATAATCCTGAGACAGATATAAGTAAATTAAGAGGGGTACCGGCAGGATATTACTTTTTACCGTACAGATCAGTCGTTACATCAGTAACCAAAATATCATAATATTTATACAGGTACTGATATGAATAGCCATAACTGCTTGTTGAATATAGATAATTGCAATTCCAGTATACTTTTCCGGATACAAGAAGCACATCTCCGCTATTGTATTCCATTAATTTTGGATACATTTCCCTCGGGTTGCAGAAGCTATAGGTTGCGTACGGATTACCTGCAGGAGTAAAAGTAGCACTGGACTCCGTAAAATAAACAGTTGCTGATTCCCTGTCAAGCTCAAAAAGCATATCCCCGTCGCATCCGCATTTTGCCTGTTTCTTGCAGCCAAGGTCGATAACAGCAGGAACCACAATTATTATTAATACCAGAATCTTTCTTAAAAAAGCCATTTCCGATGAATTTATTGTTTTGAATTCCCTGTATGTCCTGCAAAGTTAGCAATTTTTTTCAGGCCTGTGCTGTCGGTCCTCCAAATGTGAGCGGTAACGCGGGAGCAGACCCTTTAACATCTTTAATAGTACCATGAACAGACTCATACTTCGCTATATTATCCTGCAATGCTGCAACCAGTCTTTTGACATGTTCCGGAGTCAGGATAATGCGTGACTTAACCTGTGCTTTTGGTACTCCCGGCATAATCCTGACAAAATCCACCACAAATTCAGATGCGGAGTGAGTAATTACAGCCAGGTTGGAATAGGTTCCCTGGGCAACCTCTTCGCTGAGCTCAATATTGATCTGGTTCTGATTTTTGGGATCTGACATGATATCATATATTAAGTTTACCTTAACGTTTCTGCCTCGGTCTCCTGCGGAGTGCTTGCAAGATTCTCCAGTTCTTCAAGTGATCCTACAATAATGCTGTTGTATTCGCGCTGACCTGTTCCGGCCGGAATAAGGTGACCCACTATGACATTCTCCTTGAGTCCCTCGAGCTTGTCGACCTTACCCAGTATAGCTGCCTCGTTGAGTACCTTTGTGGTTTCCTGGAACGAAGCTGCCGAGAAGAAACTATTTGTCTGAAGAGCAGCTCTTGTAATACCCTGGAGAACCTGGCTTGAGGTAGCGGGGACAGCATCTCTGGCTTCCACAACTCTGAGGTCGCGGCGCTTGAGTGCGGAATTCTCATCCCGCAGTTTTCTTGCCGATATGATCATACCAGGACGAAAAGTCTGGGAGTCTCCGGATTCGGTAATAACCCTCTTGCCATAGATCCAGTCGTTCTCATCCATAAACTCCAGTTTATCAACAACCTGCCGTTCAAGGAATTTAGTGTCGCCCGGGTCAACTATTTCAACCTTTCTCATCATCTGTCTTACGATGATCTCAAAATGTTTGTCGTTGATTTTCACACCCTGAAGGCGGTATACCTCCTGTATCTCATTAACGATATACTCCTGTACCTTTGTTGGCCCCTTGATGGCCAGTATGTCGGAGGGTGTTATGGCCCCGTCGGAAAGTGGTACTCCGGCACGTACATAATCGTTTTCCTGGACCAGTATCTGTTTTGACAGTGGAACGAGATATTTCTTAACCTCGTCTGTTTTGGACCTGATTGAGATCTCGCGGTTACCTCTTTTAATTTTTCCGAAAGTAACCTCCCCGTCAATTTCAGCCACGATGGCCGGATTAGATGGATTACGCGCTTCAAAGAGTTCGGTAACCCTTGGAAGGCCTCCCGTAATGTCGCCCGACTTACCGACTGCACGGGGTATTTTGGCAAGAACCTCTCCGGCTGCTGCCGGCCTTTTTGCATCAACGACAAGGTGTGCACCCACAGGAAGGTTATAAACCCTCAATTCCTCACCGGCCGGAGACAATATTTTTAGTGCAGGGTTCTTTGTCTTATCCCTGCTTTCAATTATCACCTTTTCCTTGAATCCGGTCTGTTCATCAGACTCCTCACGGAAAGTAATACCCTCAATAAGATGCTCATATTCAATTTTGCCTGATAATTCAGAGATGATCACCGCATTGAACGGATCCCATTCGCATATCAGTTTCCCCTTCTCCACTTCCTGGCCGGGTTTGATATAGAGCTTCGAGCCATAAGGAATCGTGTGAGTGGTAAGAGCTATGCCGGTTGTCTTATCTATGATCCTTAATTCTGCAAGCCGGCCGATCACAATATCTATTTCACCCTTCTCCGGGTCTTTCTTTGGAACAGTTCTCAGCTCCTCTATCTCGGCAATACCATTATAGCGTGCTACCAGTCGTGATTCGGTTGTAATGTTGGATGCCGTACCACCCACATGGAAAGTTCGAAGGGTCAGCTGTGTGCCGGGCTCACCGATACTCTGCGCAGCGATGACACCCACGGCTTCTCCCTTCTCAACCATGTGACCTGTAGAGAGGTTACGTCCGTAACACTTGGCACATACACCTTTCTTCGATTCACAGGTCAGAACCGACCTGATCTCCACCTGTTCAACAGGTGAATCTTCGATTCTGGCTGCAAGCTCTTCCGTGAGCTCCCTGCCTGATTCAATAATAAGTTCACCTGTAAGTGGATGGTAAATATCGTGCACTGTGGTACGCCCTAGTATCCTTTCGTACAGCGATTCAACAACCTCCTCATTCTTCTTTATCGCCACAGCTACAAGTCCCCGGAGCGTTCCGCAGTCCTCCTCTGTAATGATGACATCCTGCGAAACATCGACCAGCCGGCGTGTAAGGTAGCCTGCATCGGCTGTTTTAAGAGCCGTGTCGGCAAGACCCTTGCGGGCACCGTGTGTTGATATGAAGTACTCAAGAACAGATAATCCTTCCTTGAAGTTTGAAAGGATAGGGTTTTCAATGATCTCTGAACCTGTTGCACCCGATTTCTGTGGTTTGGCCATCAGGCCCCTCATCCCGGAGAGCTGGCGAATCTGTTCCTTTGATCCCCTTGCACCCGAGTCAAGCATCATATAAACGGAATTGAAACCAGCCTTGTCATTGGAAAGCTGTTTCATGAGTGACTGGGTAAGCCTGGCATTCACATGCGTCCAGATATCTATTATCTGGTTATACCTTTCATTATTGGTGATGAACCCCATGCTGTAATTATTGATAACCTCCTCAACATGTTCATAACCCTCATCGACAAATTTGGTTTTCTCTTCAGGTATGATAACGTCATCGAGGTTAAAGGAGAGGCCTCCCTTAAACGCCGAGTAGAATCCGAGATTCTTGATCGCATCGAGGAAATCGGCGGTCTTCGCCGTTCCTGATAGTTTGAGAACACGACCGATGATATCTCTCAGCGATTTCTTGGTCAGAAGTTCATTTATAAAACCTACCTCTTCAGGAACATACTGGTTGAAAATTACACGTCCGACAGTGGTCTCAATAATATGGTTAACAATCTCACCGTCAACCATATCATTTACTTTTACCCTGATGAATGCATGAAGGTCCACCCTGCCTTCGTTATACGCAATGTTTACTTCTTCGGGTGAATAGAACACCAGACCTTCTCCCCTGACCTTCTCTTCGGGTGTGCTCAGCCTTCCCTTGGTAATATAATAGAGTCCGAGAACCATATCCTGTGAGGGAACGGTTATCGGAGCACCATTGGCAGGGTTAAGGATATTGTGTGATGCCAGCATAAGCATCTGTGCTTCAAGTATTGCAGCATTCCCCAGCGGCAGGTGTACCGCCATCTGGTCACCGTCGAAGTCGGCATTGAAAGCCGTACATACAAGCGGATGAAGCTGTATGGCCTTGCCCTCTATAAGTTTTGGCTGAAATGCCTGAATACCGAGTCTGTGGAGTGTTGGGGCACGGTTAAGCAACACAGGGTGCCCTTTCAGGACGTTCTCCAGGATATCCCACACTACGGGGTCCTTTCTGTCAACTATCTTCTTGGCCGATTTGACTGTCTTTACTATGCCTCTTTCTATGAGCTTTCTGATAATAAATGGCTTATAGAGTTCTGCTGCCATATCTTTCGGGAGACCGCATTCATGAAGGTTAAGCTCCGGTCCGACTACAATTACCGAACGGGCCGAGTAGTCGACCCTTTTACCGAGCAGATTCTGACGGAAACGTCCCTGCTTGCCTTTCAGGCTGTCGCTGAGTGATTTGAGCGGACGGTTGGCATCAGTCTTTACTGCGTTGGCCTTGCGTGAATTATCGAAGAGGGAATCAACGGCCTCCTGGAGCATCCTTTTCTCGTTTCTCAGTATCACTTCCGGAGCCTTGATCTCGATCAGCCTCTTCAGGCGGTTGTTCCTAATTATCACCCTTCTGTAAAGATCATTCAGGTCGCTTGTTGCAAATCGTCCACCGTCGAGAGGAACAAGAGGCCTCAGCTCCGGGGGAATAACCGGAACAACCTTGATGATCATCCATTCGGGTCTGTTGACATGCTTTGAATCCCTGAAAGCCTCAACTACCTGAAGACGCTTGAGGGCCTCATTCTTCCTCTGCTGCGAGGTTTCAGTGTTTGCCCTGTGGCGAAGGGAGTATGATAGTTCATCCAGATCGACCCTGTTGAGAAGCTTATGAAGAGCTTCAGCACCCATGTCAGCAACGAACTTGTCGGGATGGGTATCCTCAAGATACTGATTCTCCTTTGGAAGAGATTCCACTATCTCCATATACTCCTCTTCGGTGAGGAAATCGAGATATTTAACCCCATCAACAGCCTTTATGCCCGGATTAATAACCACGTATCGTTCGTAATAGATTATCGAGTCGAGCTTTTTTGTCGGAAGGCCGAGAAGGTAACCAATCTTGTTGGGCAGCGACCTGAAGTACCATATATGTGCTACCGGTACTACAAGGGAGATATGCCCCATTCTTTCGCGGCGCACCTTCTTTTCCGTAACTTCAACACCGCAGCGGTCGCATACTATGCCTTTGTACCTGATCCTTTTGTATTTGCCGCAGTGGCATTCATAATCCTTGACCGGACCAAAGATCCTTTCGCAGAACAGTCCGTCACGTTCAGGCTTATAGGTACGGTAATTGATGGTCTCAGGCTTAAGCACCTCACCACTTGATCGGTCGAGAATTTCCTCGGGTGAAGCAAGGCCTATTGAGATCTTTGAGTAACTTGTTTTTGTCTTGTTATCCCTTCTGAATGACATATGCCGGTTCTTTTTTTTTTAATTCAAATACTAATAAATAAATACCTGATGAGGCTGGTCAGTCAAGTATTACACTTAATCCCAGTCCTCTCAGTTCGTGCAGAAGCACATTCAGCGATTCCGGAATACCGGGCTGAGGCATGGGTTCTCCCTTAACGATTGATTCATAGGCTTTGGCCCTTCCAATTACATCGTCCGACTTAATTGTAAGGATCTCCTGCAGCACATGAGCTGCACCGAATGCCTCGAGGGCCCATACTTCCATCTCTCCAAACCGCTGGCCTCCGAACTGTGCCTTTCCTCCGAGGGGCTGCTGTGTGATGAGAGAGTATGGTCCGATTGAACGGGCGTGCATCTTGTCATCAACCATATGACCCAGTTTAAGCATATAGATCAAACCCACTGTGGCCGGCTGGTCAAATCGTTCTCCGGTACCTCCGTCATAGAGAAATGTCTTACCGTACTTCGGAAGATTTGCCTGGTCAGTGTATGATGTTATCTGATCGATGGTTGCTCCGTCGAAGATAGGAGTTGAGAACTGCATGCCAAGCTTCTGGCCTGCCCAGCCAAGCACAGTCTCATATATCTGTCCGAGGTTCATTCGTGAAGGCACACCCAGAGGGTTGAGCACTATGTCGACCGGGGTTCCGTCTTCAAGGAATGGCATATCTTCCGCACGTACGATCCTTGCAACAATACCCTTGTTACCATGACGGCCGGCCATCTTGTCCCCAACTTTTATTTTCCTCTTCTTGGCAATATAGACCTTTGCCAGCCGGACTATTCCGGCAGGGAGCTCATCACCTATCGTAATGTTGTACTTCTTTCTCTTATATATGCCATCAATCTCCTTAAACTTAATAATATAGTTATGAAGGAGCTGCTTGATGCTGTCGTTCTTCTTCTTGTCGGTAGTCCATTTATTTGGATTAACATTCAGGTAATCAACCTCCTGAAGCTGTTTAAGTGTAAATTTACTTCCTTTGGGAATAACATCAACATTCAGATAATCCTTAACGCCCTGTGAAGTCTTGCCATTCACCAGGATAAAGAGCTTATCGACCAGGCGGGATTTGAGTTCGTCTATACTTCTTTTAAAGTCATTCTCAATCTTGTCGAGAAGAGGTTTCTCCACTGCCTTGGCTTTTCTGTCCTTGACGGCCCTTGTAAACAGTTTCTTGTCAATCACCACGCCTTCCAGCGACGGGCCTGCCTTAAGTGAGGCATCCTTTACATCGCCTGCCTTGTCGCCGAATATTGCCCTGAGCAGTTTCTCCTCCGGGGATGGATCCGATTCTCCCTTGGGAGTAATCTTACCTATCAGTATGTCACCCGGTCCGATGTGGGCGCCTACTCTGATAAGACCATTTTCGTCGAGATCCTTTGTGGCTTCCTCACTTACGTTGGGAATATCAGATGTGAGCTCTTCAAGACCGCGCTTGGTATCCCTCACCTCAAGAAGATACTCATCGATATGGACCGACGTGAACATATCTTCCTGAACCACTTTTTCAGAGATCACTATTGCATCCTCAAAATTATATCCTTTCCAGGGCATAAAGGCAACCTTAAGGTTCCGTCCGAGTGCAAGCTCACCTTTCTTTGTGCCGTAACCTTCGGTAAGAACCTGTCCCTTTGTAACTTTCTCGCCCTTTTTGACAACCGGAACAAGGTTAATGCATGTATTCTGATTTGTCTTCTTATACTTCGGGAGGATATATCTTCTTATATCATCGTCGAAGCTTACAAATTTCTCCTCGTCGGTTCTGGTATATCTTATCACTATCTCGTTTGCATCGACAAATTCCACCACACCGTCACCTTCGGCAACGAACAGTATACGGCTGTCCTTTATCACCTGTGTTTCTAGTCCGGTGCCCACAATAGGTGATTCGGGATTGATGAGAGGCACAGCCTGGCGCATCATGTTTGATCCCATGAGTGCCCTGTTGGCATCGTCGTGTTCAAGGAAGGGGATCAGTGATGCAGCTATAGATGCTATCTGGTTGGGAGCCACGTCCATAAGGTCAACCCTGGTGACTTCTTCGAACGGGTAATCGGCCTCAGATCTGCATTTTGCCCTTGGATTCAAAAAGCTTCCATCATCCGCAAGGGGTGCATTTGCCTGGGCTATCATCTTTTCCTCCTCTTCTTCGGCACTGAGCCATAATATGTTATCATTACTGAGATCGACTTTGGCATCATTTACTCTCCGGTAAGGAGTTTCGATGAATCCCAGATGATTTATTTTGGCATATACGCAGAGAGAGGAGATAAGTCCGATATTGGGCCCTTCGGGTGTTTCAATCGGACAGAGTCGGCCATAGTGTGTATAGTGTACATCCCTCACCTCAAAGCCTGCTCTTTCTCTCGACAGACCTCCGGGTCCGAGTGCCGACATACGTCGTTTGTGCGTCATCTCGGCCAGGGGATTAGTCTGGTCCATGAACTGCGAAAGCTGGTTTGTTCCAAAGAATGAGTTAATAACCGATGAAAGGGTTTTGGAGTTGATAAGGTCCACCGGGGTGAACACCTCGTTATCCCTTACATTCATCCTTTCACGTATTGTGCGTGCCATTCGTGCGAGTCCCACGCCGAACTGGGCATAGAGCTGTTCGCCCACTGTGCGCACCCTCCTGTTGCTCAGGTGATCGATATCATCAATGTCAGTCTTGGAGTTGATAAGCTCTATAAGATAATCGATTATCTTAATAATATCTTCTCTTGTCAGTATCTTGACATCCATCTCGGTGTCGAGTCCGAGTTTTTTGTTTATCCTGTACCGGCCAACCTCACCGAGGTCGTATCTCTTATCCGAAAAGAAGAGTTTCTCGATAACATCCCTGGCGGTTGCTTCGTCGGGAGGCTCGGCATTTCTCAGCTGGCGGTAAATATAGACCACAGCCTCCTTTTCGGAGTTGCAGGGATCTTTCTGCAGCGTGTTGTATATGATCGCGAAGTCGGCAAGGCTGGAGTCTTCCCTGTGAAGAAGGATCGCCTTTGCGCCTGAATCGACTATCATGTCAACATGTTCCGCTTCAATTACTGTTTCCCGGTCGAGGATAACTTCGTTCCGCTCGATGGATACCACTTCTCCCGTATCCTCATCAACAAAATCCTCGATCCATGTTTTAAGCACTCTTGCGGCCAGTTTGCGGCCCGTAAGCTTCTTGACGCTTGTTTTTGATACCTTATGTTCTTCTGCCAGGTTGAATATTTCAAGGATCTCCTTATCGCTCTCGAAACCGATAGCCCTCAGAAGGGTTGTTACCGGAAGCTTCTTTTTGCGATCGATATATGCGTACATCACATTGTTGATGTCGGTGGCAAACTCGATCCATGAGCCCTTGAACGGGATTATCCTGGCGGAATAGAGTTTGGTGCCGTTTGCATGTATACTCTGACCGAAGAAGACACCGGGTGACCTGTGCAACTGTGACACGACAACCCTTTCAGCACCATTAATTACAAATGTTGCACGTTCCGTCATGTAAGGTATGGTACCCAGGTAGACATCCTGTATTACGGTATCAAAATCTTCATGTTCGGGATCGGTGCAATAGAGTTTCAGCTTTGCCTTAAGGGGAACGCTGAAGGTCAGTCCGCGTTCGATACACTCATCGATCGTGTATCGCGGCGGGTCAATGTAATAATCAAGAAATTCAAGAACAAAGTTATTTCTTGTGTCGGTTATCGGGAAGTTTTCTGTAAAGACCTTGTAAAGACCTTCTCTCTTTCTGTTTTCGGGAGTTGTTCCGAGCTGGAAGAACTCGCCGAACGATTTTAACTGGACATCCAGAAAATCAGGATATTCAAGCTGGTCTTTCCTGGAGGCGAAATTTATTCTGTCGTTATTTTTTGAGGTCATTTATTAACTGATTAATTGAACTTATGTTTAACAGAAAAAGGCCTAATCCCGAAAACCAGTTTCGGGACTAAACCTGTGACCCGGAGATCAGGTATACCTTTATTTAAGTTCAACTTCCGCTCCTGCTTCAACTAATTGACCTTTAATAACTTCAGCTTCATCTTTTGATATGCCTTCCTTCACCGGAGCCGGAGCAGAGTCTACTACTGCTTTTGCCTCTTTCAGCCCTAGCCCTGTTAATTCCTTAACGAGCTTAACGATCTGTAATTTCTGGCCGCCGGCAGCTTTCAGTATAACGTCGAAGGATGTTTTTTCCTCTGCGGGTTTTGCTTCTGCACCGGCTGCAGGGCCTGCAACGGCAACAGCAGTTGCGGCGGGCTCGATGCCATACTCTTCTTTGAGTATTTTAGCCAGTTCATTCACTTCTTTAACAGACAGGTTAACCAGTTCTTCTGCAAATTTTTTAAGGTCTGCCATTTTTATAGGATTTAAGTTTATTTATTCTTTAAGTCTTTTATTATTTTTTTGACAGTGTTTCAAGCACACCGTGTAATTTATTACCTCCTGACCGGAGGGCTGAAATAACGTTCCTGGCGGGAGACTGAAGGAGAAGGATTATATCTCCGATAAGTTCCTCTCTTGTTTTGACGGCTACGAGTGCATCAAGCATTTCATCGCCGAGGTAAACAGATTCCTGAACGTAAGCGCCCTTAAGCAGGGGTTTATCACGAAGCCTGCGGAACTCCTTTATTATCTTTGCGGGAGTATTACCTGTATTGGCAAACATGATGGACGTAGTACCCTTAAGAACCGGATAGAGTTCTTCGAGGTTCATCTCAGACTGCTCAAGTGCTCTTTTAAGAAGGGTGTTCTTTACAACGATAAGCTTAATATCATTTTCAAAACACTTCCTTCTGAGGGCACCTGTATCAGCAGCATTAAGCTCAGCAGTGTCAGTCAGGTAAAAGTGACTGTACTCTTTCAGTATTTCGGCAAGGCTGTCGACTATTACTTGTTTCTCTTCTCGTCTCATTGTTCTTCGGTTTAGCTGATTAATTAATCATCAAGACCTTTGGGATCGACCTTAATGCCCGGGCTCATGGTGCTTGAAAGGAACACGCTGCGTATGTATGTTCCCTTTGCTGCTGCCGGCTTGAGTTTGTTTATCATGTGGACAAACTCCCTTGCATTTTCGACGATCTTTTGAGGCTCAAATGAGACTTTTCCTACAGAGGCGTGAATGATTCCGCTTTTGTCAACCTTGAAATCAATCTTCCCCTGTTTTACTTCCTTAACAGCCTTACCCACTTCCATAGTAACAGTACCGCTTTTGGGATTCGGCATCAGTCCACGCGGACCGAGTATTCTTCCCAGCTGCCCTACTTTACCCATCACGGATGGCATGGTTATGATAACATCAACATCGGTCCAACCGCCCTTTATTTTTTCGATATACTCATCGAGTCCTGTAAAGTCGGCTCCGGCTTCCTCTGCTTCCTTCTCCTTGTCAGGAGTACAGAGTACCAGCACACGTGTCTCTTTCCCTGTCCCGTGAGGAAG
>Ga0334885_1003056_pt1 | contig 16143 bp, 12 predicted proteins | sample GraSluR1_MG_8_FD_207233 | JGI IMG/M metagenome (GOLD analysis project Ga0334885, IMG submission 207233) | Sludge microbial communities from methane-producing bioreactor in Wageningen University, Netherlands - Granular Sludge_31_05-R1 | ecosystem: Engineered > Bioreactor > Anaerobic >...
CATGTTCTCTGTTCTTCCTTCGTAGATAATACCCTTAGAATCACATAGCAAAATATTTTTGGCACCTGCGGACATCAGAAACTTGGAAACAGCAATAGCAGAAGCACCGGCTCCGTTAACTACAATCTTCACATCACCCATCTTTTTGTTTACTAGTTTAAGGGCATTGATTAAACCTGATAGCACTACTACTGCAGTACCATGCTGGTCATCATGGAATACCGGTATATCAAGAGTTTCTTTTAATCTCTTTTCGATTTCAAAACAACGAGGTGCGCTGATATCTTCTAGGTTTATTCCGCCAAAGACGGGTGCCATAAGAGTTACAGCTTCAATTATCTTTTCAGTATCTTTGGTAGAAAGACATATCGGGAAGGCATCTACGCCGGCAAAATACTTAAAGAGTACTGCTTTTCCTTCCATAACCGGGATTGCTGCTTCAGGACCGATATCTCCAAGGCCTAAGACCGCTGTTCCGTCTGATATGACTGCTACCATATTACCTTTAGTGGTATAGTCATATACCCTGGAAACATCCTCATTTATTTTACGGCAGGGTTCGGCTACACCCGGGGTGTAGACTACTGCAAGGTCATGCATATTATTTATTTTGGTCTTACTTATTACTTCTATTTTTCCTTTGTTGTCAGAGTGCAATTTCAGGGCTTCTTCGTTGATATTCATTTTTGTCTCCTTTAAATCTAAAAATAAAGATATCTATATTATGTTAAATGTTTTTGCTGATTTTTTCAAAGCTTTTATTACCGGCAATTCTTCTCCACTTAAAAATCTTACTAGTGCCCCTCCACCGGTGCTTACATAAGACATTTTATCTGAAAGTCCGTATTTATTTAAAGCAGTGATAGTATCTCCTCCTCCAAGAGCTGAAAAAGCACCACTATCAGCAATTGCAGATAATAATGTTTTTGTTCCTAATTCAGTTGCCTTATCTTCAAAAACACCAGCAGGCCCATTAAAAAAAATTGTTTTTGACTTGTTAATAATAGAAATAAAATTATTAATTGTAACAGTACCTATATCCATCAAAGGATAGCTATCAACAGGCAATTCCTCTAATGGTATTTCTTTCCTTTTCCCTGAAATATTATAAGCAAAATCAGCTGGCAATCTAATTTTAGTTCCATATTCTTTTAAAATACCTTCCGATTTAACTATATATTCATCCAAATTATTCTTCTTAATTAATTCCTCAGAATTTTCTCCTAGAGATATTCCTTTTGCAATCAACATTACCTGGGCAACTAATCCTGTTGCTAATACCATATCTGCAATCCCATTTTTAAAAATTGAATTCATCATTAAGAAAGCATCCTGAATTTTTGCTCCACCCAGGATAAAAGTACAGGGTTTTTCTGGCTTCTTTAACAGTCTTTCCAATGAAGTAATTTCTTTCTCCATTAATCTGCCCATAATTGAGGGCAGGATTTCTTCCATTCCAATCAGAGTCGGCTGGGCACGATGAGCAGCAGCAAAGGCATCACAAAGATAATAATCTGCCAGGGGGGCTAATTTTTGTACAACTAATGTTCTTGCCTGTTCTTCTGGAGTTAGATTGAGCTTGGTTTCAAATAAAGTCATTTCTTCTGCCATAAACCTAACATTTTCCAGCATTAAAATATCCCCGTTTGCCATAGATTTAATTTTGTTAAGTGCAGCTGGTCCACACACATCATCAATATAATCAACAGTTTTATTTATTAATTTAGAAATTATCCTTGAATGGGGTTTAACTGATGAATAATTATGATATTCTATATCACTACCTTGATGTATTAAAATTACTGTTTTTGCACCATTATCTGTGAGCTCTTTCAAAGTCGTTAGAGATTGCTCTATTCTTGTTATATCAATAGGCTCTTTAGTTTTTGAATCCAGGGGTGAATTCATATCAAAACGGGCAAGAATTGTCTTGCCAGTTAATTTTATATCATCGAGAGTATACATTCCGTCAATCATTTATGTAACACCTCATTCTATTTCATATTCAAATACTTATTAGTTTCGCCTACTGCTTCTAATCTATCTTTCTGCATTGTCAGACTGGCTCTAATAGCATCCATAGTTTCTGGAATCACAACTGCTTCTTGAGGTATATTTATTGCAAACATTATATCATTTCCTGAGCTTACAACTGTATCTTCCCATACTGCAATTTCATACATATCACCACGCTTATTACCTAAATCTCTGGCATATTTAAAGAGCGATGCATTGCCTAAAAATCCTTCGTCTATACTGACTACTCTAATTCTAGGATGTGCAGAGAAAATTTCTATTACTTTTTCATTGGTTATCTTTTTTTTGGGAGTTGCAACTATTGTAATAATATGTCCATGAGTTACCGGAGTATGAACTAATATTCCTGTTGCATCAACATGAGGCATAATAGTCATTAAGTCAAGTGCTTGATGATTAGGTGCTTTATCCACTTGCAGAGCATTTGTCAAACCTCTATGATAATCACCTGGATCAGAAACCCGTCGAATAATAGTAATGGCAGTTTTTTCAACTCCAACTTCTCTATCTAAGCAATCAACAGCCCTGATCAACCCGGTAGTATTGCATGATGTTAATTTCAGATACTTTTGGCCTAAGCCTTTTTCATAATTTGCGTATCCATGGAAGAAAACATCAGCAATTTCATTCTTTTCTCCTCCCTGGAAAACAGCAGGCAAATTGTATCTTTGATAAGCCTCTTTGTTCTTTTTTCCAACTCCCGCACTGGTGGCATCTAAAACAATATCAACTTTTTTTAGAATATCATCCATCGTGCCTGCTATAGGTACTCCGATTTTCTCTAATTCTTGAATATTTTCAGGAACGGCACAATAGAAATCATAAGGCATCCCCTGCTCCACCAAAGCTCTCACTGCTAATGTAGGAGCAACATCAACAACTCCTACCAATTCCATATCTTTTTGTAAAGCTACCCCATCAGCTAACCTTTGACCAATTGTTCCATATCCTACAACTGCTACCTTTACACTCATTGTTTCCCCTCCAAATTAAAATTATAATTATCAGAAATTTTATTATCTTTATTATTGTATTTTAACTATCAATATACTAAATGTAATAATTACATAGCTCTTTAAAGGACTAAATGTCAAATTTAAAGATATTTATGTATTGAATATAACTAATTTTCCCTATCTAATTTTAATACTTCTCTTAACTGTTCTACGCCTGATTCCAAACTGGTGAGAATGGGAATTTTTATGTGAGCTAACAATGGAAGCAGGTGATACATACTTCCCTGTGCTAATACTACTACATCATTTTCTAATGATGCTTCTTCAATGGTCTTAATTATAATTTTATTATGTTTTTCCCTATCATTTTCCTGTAGTAGCGCCTCATAAGCCCCTGTAGCAAAATAGCTTTTTACAATAACTTTTTTCTCTAATTTATTTGCTACATTTTCAACTAACCTGGTAGATGGGCCTACTGTTGAAATAGCTGTTGCAATAACTGCAATTTTGTTTCCTAGCTGCACAGCTTCTCTGGCCATTGGTTCATCTATTTTTACATAGGGAATATTTATTAATTCTCTCGCAATATCTACCGCTTCTCCTACGGATGAACATTGATTTAGAATAGCATTAGCACCCATTGATTCTGCAATTAACGCATATTTAACGATTTTTTTTGCAACCTGCTTAGTCATTCCTTTGTTATCAAGACTTTCCTGCAAAAGACTGTCATCAATAATATTTATCATTTCCACTTCAGGAAGTTTTTCCTTAAACAACTTTTTCAAGTCTTCAACAGAATATAGAAATGTATGAATTACAACCACTTTTTTCTTCATATGTACTCCTTACAAATAAATAATTCAACATAATTAATATTTTTCAAAGAAATTCCTTATTCTTACATAGGTTTACAAATAGATAAGCAATGATTGAAAATATCAAAATTAAATTTATTCAATATTCAGAAATATTTTTAACAAAATTCTAATAAACATAAATATTTATTATGGAACCGTTCCCATTATTATTTTAACTATATTTTATTTATATGTCAAATTTATTTAATAAAATTGCTTATTATAACTTTTATAAATTTTTTTAGTATAGCAATCGACTATATTATTAAACCGCTCCCATTTTTTGATAAAAACCGATAGATAAGTAATTCTAATAAATTACTTCTTCTCCCTAGATATTTTTAAAATCGGTTAATCAATTTCTAAAAACAAACTGATACTAATCCTTGATCACAATCACAATTTTTAAAAATCAAAAATTAAAGTTATTATAAAATTCATTCTGCCAATCTTTTTAATCTAATAAATTTTTATGTAAATCATTAAATCCTAATTAGTATCTACAAAAATGCGTAAAAGGACAATTTATACTTGTCTTTAAAAATACAATAAAACTAACTATTATAATGCTAATGAAAAATTATATGAAATTTTGATATGCAATTAAGAAACTAACGGATTTATACTGTAAAAAAAGAGGCGATAATTATTAATTAAAATAAGATACGGCTATCAAAAATATATGACAGTAATTAATCTCCCACAATTTTTGCTTGAAAAAATATGATATTAGACAAAAATTTTAGAAAATATGTAGATAATTCTACATGATTATACTTAATTTACTCTATATCTCAATATTTTCTAGATATTTTTTTAAATTTAGAATAAATGTGCCTGCATCTTTTCCATCTATAACCCTATGATCATAGGATAAGCACAAATACATCAAATCCCTTATTTGAATTTTGTTTTTATAGACAGCTGGTTTTTTATTTATGCTGCCTACCCATACAATTGCAACTTGTGGTGGATTAATAATAGGCGTATTCATGATTGGGCCAAACACTCCTCCATTTGAAAGGGTTATAGTTCCTTCTTTTACATCTTCCATGGTTAATTTGTTTTCTTTAGTTAAAGAAATAATTGTTTCTAATGATTTAGAAATATCAAATATTCCTAAATCATTCACATTTTTAAGCACAGGTACTTTTAATCCATTACTAGCTGATATGGCCACTGAAAGATTTATCTTTTTACTGACTAATATTTTATTTTCTTTAATAATTGAATTTATTATGGGTACTTCTTTGATGCCATCTATTATTGCTTTGATGATGAAAGCCATATAACTTACTTTTCCATGTGTTTTTCTATATTTTTCTTTTATTATCCTAACATCAGTCATATCAATTTCAATAATAGTCGTTACATGTGCAGCATTTTGGATACTACTAAGCATTCTGTCGGCAATTATTTTTCTGCTACCAGTAAACTCAACTACTTCATATCCTTCTACATCATTAATTTCTTCATATTTTAATTTTTTATTAAGGTATTCTTCAACATCTTTTTTAGATATAATTTCGGATTCTACACTCGATTTAACTTTACATAAATCAATATCATACTTTTCCGCTAACTTTCTCGCACTAGGAAATACTTTAATTCTTTTATCCCTTTCTAATTTAACTTTTTTATTTACAACTTTTTTCTCAGTATAGCTATTGTTCGCAATATATTCTGAAATATTTTCATTCTCTTCCCCAACAATCGCTATTGTATCACCAACTTTTATAGTGTCTCTTTCTTTATAAAAGATTTCTAATATTACCCCATCAATAGGAGAGACCACTTCAAAGCTTACTTTTTGACTTTCAACATTTGCAATTATATCTCCTCTTTTAACTTTATCCCCAAGCTTTTTTTTAAATTCAATAATTTCAGCTTCTTGAATATCTATACCTAAGCTTGATAATATAACTTTTCTGGCCATTTCTAAAAATAATTTCCTTTCTTTTTTCTTTTAAATCATTTTCAAGTCTGAAAAACCTGAATAATTTCTTTTTTTATCCTTCTTTTATCTGGAGAAACAAAAGAATGTCCATATTTACCTGAGGGAATTGGTACTTCTTCACTAGCAATTCTCGTAATTGATGAATCAAGCAAAAATATTTTTTCTTCCGATACTTTTGCCGAAATCTCAGCCCCCACTCCTCCAATTTTCGTATCTTCTTCAACAATAATTAATTTACCAGTCTTTTCTATGGATTGATATAAAGTTTCATAATCAAATGGCCTGAGGCTCCTTGGGTCATAAACTTCAAGATTAATACCTTTTTCCGAATATATTTCTTCTGATACCTCTAAGCAAATATCTAACATATGAGCATAAGAAACTATTGTACCGTCTATGCCTTCTTTTTTTATTTCTCCTTCACCAATAGGAATATAATATTCATTTTCTGGTACTTCTCCTTTTTTTGAATAAAGAAGCTTGTGTTCAAAAAACAAGACTGGATTTTTATCATTAATTGCTGATTTGATTAATCCTTTTGCATCATAAGGAGTAGATGGAAATGCTATCTTTAGACCAGGGAAATGCATCGGAAGCGCTTCCAAACTTTGAGAGTGATGCGAACCAGCCCCAGACCCCATCCCGCTTCCAGCAATCCTAAAAGTTACAGGACAATTAAATTGATCACCAGACATATATCTTAATTTAGCTGCCTGGTTACAAATAGCATCTGCAGCAACTAATATAAAATCAGAATACATTATTTCAACAACTGGTTTTGTTCCAGTTGCGGCTGCCCCTACTGCAGCTGCACAAAAACCATTTTCTGAAATTGGCATACTTCTAACTCTGTTAGATCCAAATTCTTCTATTAATCCCCTGGTAACACTCCAAACATTAATTTCAATGTCTTCTCCCATTAGAAAAACTTCTTTATTTTTTTTCATTTCTTCTATTAAGCCCATTTTGATTGCTTCCGCAAATGTAATTTTTTTACTTGCCATATAAGCACTACTCCTTGTCATTTTTAATAAATTTTCGACATATAAACCTAAATCAATCTAAATAAGCTACTCTAGTAAAATTATCTTTACTAGGTAATGGACTATTAAAAGCATAATCAGTGGCTTCCTTAATTTCTCTCTTGATATTTCGATCAATTCCAATTATTTCTTCTTCAGTTAAAACATCAAAATATTTCAACTTTTCAATATAAAAATGAATGGGATCTTTTTTCTTCCATTCGTCAACTTCCTCTTTTGTTCTATATCCACCATAATAAAAATTATCATATGCTGTATGTCCTGAATATCTATATGTTTTTGTCTCAATAAGTATAGGACCCTTACCAGATCTAACTATTTGTATAGAATCAGAAAATAATTTCATTACTGCAAATGCATTCATTCCATCAACTATATATCCTGGCATATTATAACCAAGTGCCCTTAAAGCTAAATCCTTAACCGAAGTTGTTTTTTCGTAGTGAGTGAACAAAGCATATTGATTGTTTTCACAAAAAAAAATTAATGGCAATTTATTGGTAGAAGCAATATTCATTCCTTCATGAATATATCCTGCATTTGATGAACCATCTCCAAAAATACACATACATACATCTTTAGTTTTTTTCATCTGGATACTTAATCCTATTCCTGCGGCCAAACCTGCATAAGAACCTTGTATCCCTACTCTTAAAAATAAATTGTGCTCTTTGCTAGCTAAATGGGGACCTCCTCTTCCTTTACAATAGCCAGTTTCTTTATACATTAATTCAGCAAGTATCTTTTTTAAGCTCAATCCTTTTCCAATTGCCCATCCCCACCCCCTATGATTTGGGACAAGGTAGTCTTCTTTTTCTAAAATGGAAGCTGCAACTACTTGACTACCTTCTTGGCCATAAGTTGAATGTTGAGTAATGGGAATCCCTTCTTTAATTAATTGATCTATTTCTTGGTCTAAATATCTTGTTTTTAGCATATTAATTAATATTTTTTTTAACTTTTCTTTTCCAAACTCCCTGATTATATCTTGATATTTATAGTGCAAACTATCATAAGCAGGTTTAACCGATTGAACTGACATCAAATAATCTTTCAAATTAAAACACCTCAATTTTATTGATTATTAAAATATTTTTATGGTATAAGAATTACTTTGCCTGATTCTTTTGCATCCATAAGTTTAAAAGCTTTTTCCCAATCCTCAAGAGGAAGCTTGTGAGTGATAAGTTTCTTTAAGTTTATTTTCCCATCTTTGATTAGATTCAATGAAATTTCCCAGGAACTGTAGTTTGAGCCTAATGAAAAAAACACAGTACATGCTCTAAATATTGCTTTATTCCAGCTAAATTTAATATACTCATCGCGGGTTTCCCCGATAGCAATAATCTTGCCAGTTTTCTTTACCAAATCTATTGCACTGTTAATTGCAATATCTGAACCAGACGCCTCAATAACAACATCTACTCCTTTTCCAGAAGTTAAATCCATGATTTTTTCTTTTAAATTAATTTCAGTTACATTTATTACATTATCAATGCCTAACTTTTTTGCTAGAGGAATTCTTACTTTTTTGTCCACATCAATTCCCGTTAAAATTACCGTTTTAGCCCCCCTGGCCTTGGCAACCATTGCAGCAATCATACCAATTGGTCCACATCCCTGAACTAATACTATATCATTAGTTTTAATATTTGTTTTATAAAATAAGGCATGTACCACAATGCTTGTCGGTTCTATTAAAGCTGCTTCTTCTAAGGAAACATCGGGAGGAATTTTATGTAATAGCCAAGCTGGTCTACATACATATTCTGTCCAATAACCATCTATATCATAGCCCATGGCTTTCCTAGATGAACAAAACTGTTCTTGACCATTACGGCAAAATTCACATACTCTGCATGATCTAGTATGATTTTCACAAACCACCCTCTCTCCGACTTGCCACTTATTAACATTCTTTCCGACCCTTGATATAACTCCAGAAAATTCATGTCCAACTACCACTGGTGGCTTATAATAATGATTATCGTGGTATAAGTGTAATTCGCTTCCACAAACGCTAAGCATTTCAACTTTTATTTCAACTTCATCCTCTTTGGGAACAGATCTAGGAATATCTCTAATTTCCCAACCATTCTTACCATCTTTAAACTTAACTACAGCTTTCAATATAATTCCTCCTGTTTTTGTATTTTGAATTATGTTAAATTTTGTAATAGATTGGACATAAATAATTTTTGATTTCTTTATCATTAATATACATAATCAATGTAGACTTTTTTAACAGGCTTAAAGGTTTTTATTTTTTAATTTTCTTTTCCTTAAAAAAACAGAGAAATAAGGATATACAAGAAATATTAATGCGATAAATAATAATGCCCCAGATAACGGCCTAGTAACAACATCAAGCAAGTTTCCTCTTGAATTTATGTAGGCTGTTCTAAAATTTTGTTCAATTATAGGAGATAAAATATACCCCAGTATTATTGGTGGTAATCTGAATTCCATTTCCAAAAGAACATATCCCAATATTCCAGTACCTAATAATACCCATACGTCAAATAATCTATTGTTCACAGTATAAGTACCTAATACACACATTACCAAGATAACTGGAAAAAGCATATTTGGTGAAACCCTTAACAGGCTAACAAAAAATTTCAACAAGTAAAAAGCAACAAAGAACATCATTATATTAGCTATAAAATAAGCAATAAAAACTACTCCAACAATATCAATATTAGTGCGAAACAGTAATGGGCCTGGTTGCAAACCATGAATAATAAGACCCCCTAAAAGTATTGCAGTTACTAAATCTCCAGGTATACCTAAAGTCATCATAGGGATTAATGCACCCCCATTTACTGCGTTATTAGCTGTTTCAGAAGCAATGACTCCTTCTTCACAGCCTTTTCCAAAAACCTCAGGATTTTTTGACATCTGTCTTGCTTGATTATATGCGATGAGGGATCCGGTGCTTTGCCCAACCCCAGGCAAAATTCCTATCCATGTTCCAATTACTGCTGATATCGCTAAAATAGTCTTGTGTTTTGTAATCGAACCTAAAGGTGGGAATAAAGGAACTTTTTCTTTTACTTTAATTAACTCTGCCTTAAAATTTAAATATTTTGTTTGCCTAAGTATCTCACAAACGGCAAAAAATCCCATTAATGTTGCTAATAATGGTAATCCTGCATTAAGTTGCCATTTTCCGAAAGTAAATCTAGTTACACCTAACACTGGGTCCATTCCTACAGTTGCTATTATAACACCAATCGAAGCACCTATTAAACCTTTTATTAGATCTTCACTGCATAAGGTTATTACTACACTTAGTCCCATTATTCCTAATGCAAAATACTCCCAGGGACCAAACATAAGGGATACTCTTGCTAAAAAAGGTGATACAGTTATTAACACTATACTACTAAAAATTCCTCCAACGAAGGAGGAAAATATACCTAATGAAAGTGCCAAAGCGGGAAAGCCTTTCTTTGCCAAAGGATACCCATCAAAAGTAGTAACAAGTGCCGCTGGTGTTCCTGGTATATTCAATAATGTTGCCCCATACAGACCTCCAGAGATACCCCCTACATAAATAGCGATCAAAAGCGAAATGCCTAGCTGGGGTGACATTCCATATGTAAAAGGAAGAATTAAAGCAACTGCTAACGCTGCGGTTAAGCCTGGAATGCATCCGAATATTAGTCCAAAAACAATACCTAATAGCATTATAAAAAGTGTAGCTAAATTCCCAATAAAGTAATTCAATCCGATTACTAATGGTTCTAAAATACTTGACAATTTTATCACCTATTTTCTAAAATTATTATTAGTTCCAAATAAATACTTTAGCATTCAATTAATTTCTCTGCTTAAGGCTTTAAAAATATTTTTGGTTTTACAGTTAATTAGTTAACTTTTAAATTTATGGAATCCCAGCCCTTAAATACGTAATACTTATATTTGCAGCCTTTTATATGTATAGATTTGGCAGAGAATTGCTCAAATTCTCACCCTTAAAGATAGAGGGTACGCTAGATTGAATCATGTTTTTTTTAAAAAAATATTTTGGATATGGCCTTAATATTAAGGATTAAGAATTTTATCCTTACCGACTTCTTACCAAATGATAATATGTGTAATCTTGTATAACAGAGAAGGTATATAAAATACCTTCTCTGTAGTTTAAAAAATTATTTTCTTGAATATAAAAATTACAATCTTGGTTTCTGGGCCTATTTTATCAACTCATTAATAATTCTTTCATAAAGTGGCTGTGCTTTAACCAACATCTCTTGTACTTCTTCGCTATTTATAAAAGACACTTCATAATAGAATATATTTTCAATTTCATTTACAAATTCAGGATCCTCGGTAATCCTTTTGAATTCTGCTTCCCAGAATTTGACAATATGATTAGGGGTATCAGGGGGTGCAAAGAATCCTCTTTGATATTCAAAAACAGCATTGTCATACCCTAATTCAGTTACGCTTGGTATATCAGGTAAATAGGGAGAGCGTTCATTCCCAGTAACAAGTATTCCTTTTAGTTCTCCTGATTTAATCATATCAGCTCCCTCTGATACTTGCATAAGCACTGCATCAACATGTTCCCCTAATACAGCAGCACGCGATTTAGCAGCTCCATCAAAAGGAACATAATTAAGTTCTATTCCTGCTGCATCCCAAATTGAGACTGATGACATATGAGTTGTACCGCCAGTTCCAATAGCGCCCCAAGAAAGAATACCAGGATTTTCCTTTGCATATTCTACTAATTCTTCAAAAGAATTAAACTGAGAATTCTTTGGAACCACAACTACATTCGGGTCTTTAACAACTACTCCAAGCGCTTCCATCTCCTCCCAAGCAGGCTCTGGAATAGTTCCACTAATATAAAAAGCTAACATGCTTTGAGGGCTCCAAGAAAATAATTTATACCCGTCTGGCCTAGCATGGTATGCCTCCATTGTACCAATTGAACCTGATGCTCCAGTAATATTTAATACTGCTAAAGGTGAGCCAACATCTATATATTTTAAAATAGCCCTAGTTACTATATCAGTGCCACCACCTGCTCCAAAAGGAACAATGATTTCAATAGTTCTTTTTGTATCAGGATAATCATCCTGATCTGTTGTGTTTGCAAAAACAGCTGGACTTAAAGCAAATATAATTGATAATAGAATACTTGCCAAAATTATTATTTTATTTCTCATTATTTATACTCCTTAAACTTATTTTTTTATTTAAAGCAAATTTTAGGAAATTACAAACTATTAGGTGTAAGCACATCACCGTCCTTTCTGGCCACTTACATCCGTATTTTTGTTGAGTTTAATTGAATTTTATCAAACCATAGAATTTAATCATCTATAACATTAATTTAAATCGCTATTTAAATAGTATTTTGTATTAAAAACTATAAAAATTTATTACGAAATAATTTTTACAATTCTTTATTTAATTTTAAATATTCTAAAACAATTGTGAACGGGGCAATAAAACTCGCAAAATATTGGCAAAAATATACTGAGTTATCATTGTTACAATAAGTGAGAAGAAAAATAATTTTATTAATTTAGTTATAATAAGTTTTTTGCTATCTTTAATTACTTTAAAATTATAGAAATTATAATAAGAAGAAATCGCAAATAAAAATAATATTGTGGAAATAAAATAACCTATAATTGGCATTATAAGTATATACAATAGAAGTACAATAATACTATATACTACTGTAATACTAAACATTGCTTCCATTTTTGTTTTATTTTTTTTAATCATAGATTTAATTAGTAAAATCAAACCAAGCAATGTTAGAATAGAAAGCCAAATTCTTACGTAAGTTCCGCTAGAGGCTAACCCCTGAGCGAATGGGGGATCGATGCTTTGATAACTATAGATAAAGAAAGTTAAAGAAAATAAAATTAATATTACACTAAAAATAGCTTCTCTTCTCCAATTCTCCATAATCTTGCCTTTCTAATCTTAGTAATAAATTATAATTATAAATGGAAACGTTCCCATTATAAATTAATCTTAAATAATTGTCAAATCAATGCAATCTTTTTAATATTTAATTCCTACTTTTTTTATTACCAAACTTTAAAATCAAATTAGAGTATTTTAAAAAACAGCACTATAACTATATATAAATATTTTAATATACTATAGAATATCTGCACATATAAGTTATCTAAATATGTTTAAAATCGCATTGTTTCATCATGATGTTAGTGTTGTTTTAGATTTATTTTACTCTAAAATTTTCTATCAAGCCTTTTTCTTCTTGATTATATATGGTGTCGCTAAAATTTTAATAACGTCATCGGTAAGATAGTTTTTTCTTAAAATAGCCTCTTTTTTAATATCAGCCGTAAGCTGATCTAACTGATCTGGATTTACCTCTATTTCCATTTGCTCTAATTTCATCTTGACAGCAGATTTACCAGCTGTTTTGCCAAGAACAATACTATAGCCGGGGTAACCAATCATGTGGGGATGAAAAGGCACAAATGCATGAGGGCGTCCTGCCTTAGTGGCTTTCTTCCATAAATCAATACTAAGACCGGTACAATATGTATATAGATTATCACCAATAATAGGCTTAGTAGGTAATACAGGAGCTTTACTGAGGTCCTGAACTAATCTGCAAGAAGGATAAAGCTGCTTTAAGTCTACTGTGGTCTTCATACCCAAAAGTACCTTAGCATTAAATACAACTTCTTCTGTTGCTGCATTACCAGCCCTTGTTCCGTAACCATTAAGTACAGTATGAACTCCATTTGCTCCTCCAATTAGGGCAGATAGCATTGCGGCTCCTGCCAAACCTGCTTCGTTATGACAGTGCATTTCTAATGGAATATCAGGAATCCAACTACGAACTTTCTTCATCACCCAAGTAGTAGTTTGAGGAAGTCCAACTCCAGAACTATCTACTAATACCATCCTGTCTGCACCACCCTCATAAACTATTGATTTGTAAAGCCTTTCAAGAAATTCTAAGGGAGCTCGATAAGTATCCCATGGCATGCATGTCACGTGCAAACCATTACGCTTTGCATACCGAATAGCCTCTATAAATCTTTTGATAATTTCTTCTTCCGATAAACCATAAGCAATCTTGTTATTCCAAGGATTCGCTGTGTTTTCAACCAATACAGCTTTGGTTCCAGTTTCCAAAGCAATGTCAATATCTTTATGTAGCCACCTGCAAAGGCAACGCATCTGTGGTTTGAGATCCATTTTAAGTATTTCTTTTACTATATCAATATCATCCTGGGAAATCACAGGAAATATTTCAAAACTATTTACACCTAATTTATCAAGTTGTTTTGCAATTGCTAGTTTTTCATCAGGCTTAAAAACAATTCCTATCTGTTGTTCTGCTTCACGCATAGTACAATCGTGAACCCAAATTTGGTCCTGTATCTCAAAATCCTTTCTAACATCTTCTAGCCAATTGAATTCTGTAGTCCAAAAATCTTTGTTCAACCATTTTTTGCTATCCATGTATAGGTACCTCCAAAAAATCGTTGTTTTAGAGTAATGGTATCGTTCCCATATATATATATTAACAAATTATATTTTTTATGTCAAATATACTACCCACTTTTTAATATTGACTTTTTATAACTTTTTTCAATTAAAAAAATTTTAGGTTTAGCAAAATTAAATATTCTAGCCTCATACTTATTAAAAAGAATCTCATACTACTATGATTCAGGTAAAAAACTGGGCTTAATGAATAGAATTCCTCAAAAATAAGAATACCTACCCTATTTTTGACTTGCACAAATACCACTAAAATAAACAATAATATAAATGGGTAATTTTTCAGCAAAGAAAAATATCAAAGAAAATTTTAAAAAGGCTATCCGAAAAATTGAATTGTTCTTTAATTAATAATATAATATATTATCTATAATTATTAAATTTTATTATAATATAAAATATTCCTAAGGGAAAAATGGTAAAATTAACAATAATTGATATTGCAAACCTTACTGGTGTATCAAAATCGACTGTATCTAGAGTTATTAATGATGATAAACATGTGAAAAAAGAGACAAGGGATAGGGTATTAAAAATCATTAATAAGTTAGGGTATGTGCCCGATAGTGTCGCCAGAAGCCTTATTACTAAAAAAACTTACACGATTGGACTTATAATACCGGACATAGTAAACCCTTTTTATTCTGAAACATCTAAGATAATCGAAGACACTATTAGAAAACTTGGTTATTCTTTGATTATATGCAATACTAGCAATCAATCTAATTTACAAAATAAATATTTGAATATTTTAATACAAAGAAAAGTTGACGGCATTATTTTCGGTTCAGTCAAAACAAACGATAAAAACATATTAAAATTTGTAGAACAAGGACTTCCTTATATTACTTATCATAGAAGTTTTGCCAATAATAATTCAAATTTCGTAATAAGTGATGATATTGCAGGCATAAAGATTGCTGTAAATCATCTTACAGAATTAGGGCATAGAAATATTGCATATATCTCAGGGCCAACATCATTTTCTACCGGACTGAATCGTTTAAAAGGATTTATTGAATCAAGGGACTTGTTTGGGCTAAATAATGATAGTAATTTTATCCAGGAAGGTGGTTTCTCTGAAAACAAATCCTGGCAAGCTACAAAAAAATTACTTAACCTTACCAATCCTCCCACAGCAATCATCGCAGCAAATGATTTAATGGCTATTTCAGCACTAGATTGTATTTTACATCATGGACTTTCCGTACCCAAAGATATATCTTTAATTGGATTTGATAATATAAATTTGGCTTCTCATGCCCGCATTCAACTTACTACAATATCTGTGGCAAAGAAGAAAATGGCAAAATTAGCAGCAGAATTATTAGTTAAGAAAATAATTGAAAAAAAAGGAGATGCTAACATAATTCAAGTTGAATTAGAACCAAAATTAATCCTCAGAAAAACTACTGGAAAAGTTAAGATTAAAAATATGTAACAATAAAGCATTAATTAATTTTCAAAAACAAATCCCCTCATAAAAATTATTCATAAATACATTTCCCTGATTGCAGAACAACATCTAAAAGTCCGTGATTTGCAAGCTATGATATCATATAATATGGGTACAATAATTAAAATACAATACAAAAAAGGAGCTTTTTTATGAGTGGCATTGTTGCCGGCTACGGCAACCCAAAATTAACTGATATTAAAAAAATGCAAAAAATAGCCAAACATCGTGGAAAATATAATTCAGGGATTTTTCAAAAAGGAAAGGTAATTCTTGCTCAAAATTATTTTGAAGCAGATAAAGGAGAAAAGAC
>Ga0334885_1003067_pt1 | contig 16081 bp, 12 predicted proteins | sample GraSluR1_MG_8_FD_207233 | JGI IMG/M metagenome (GOLD analysis project Ga0334885, IMG submission 207233) | Sludge microbial communities from methane-producing bioreactor in Wageningen University, Netherlands - Granular Sludge_31_05-R1 | ecosystem: Engineered > Bioreactor > Anaerobic >...
GCGGCGTCGCTGCGTCAGGGTTGCCCCCATTGCGCAAAATTCCCCACTGCTGCCTCCCGTAGGAGTCTGGGCCGTGTCTCAGTCCCAGTGTGGCCGTCCATCCTCTCAGACCGGCTACCCATCGTCGCCTTGGTAGGCCTTTACCCCACCAACTAGCTAATGGGACGCGGGCTCATCTGAAAGCGCTACATAACGCTTTGCCAGGCACTCAACTTTTACTACCTACAACTCGCTTCTTCCTCAATCCTTCGCTACTTGATTGCCAATAGTAAAAGTTGAATGCCTGGATCATCCGGTATTAGCAGCTGTTTCCAACTGTTATCCCAGTCTTTCAGGCAGATCACCCACGTGTTACTCACCCGTTCGCCGCTCAGTCACTTAAATTAGCAAGCTAATCTAAGCGCTTCGCTCGACTTGCATGTGTTAGGCACGCCGCCAGCGTTCGTCCTGAGCCAGGATCAAACTCTCCAGTTTATATCTCTACAAACTCTTAAGCTCTTTAATCCTTTTCGCTCATTTCCAATCACTGATCACAAGGTCTCTTCTTCAAGAGACCCTTCCTCACTCAGTTTTCAAAGAACAGGTTTTTGGTTTGATATCGTCCAGGTCCATAATTTCATTTTTTCATAGAGAGGGAGCAGCTACTCTTTCTCACTGCCCCTACCGGACGAGCACGACCTTTGTATAATAGCACGGTTCATAAAACATGTCAAACACTTTTTAACGTTTTTTTAAAAAAAGTAAATTCCCAAAGTAAGTTCTACAGTGGACGAGGCTGTGGCATTTAGTTTGGGAATTTACGAAAAGTTTTCACTGTGCAATTTTATTCGGGCGCAGCACGCTGCGCCCCTACATTTTGAAACTCGGAAGCCGGAGGTTAGAGAAATGGATAATGTTTAAAGCCATTAAGCATCAATAAGGGAGAGGCGGTTTCCATATATATTATATTTTATATTTCTTATTCGAACGCTATAATCGTGTAGGCTTGAAGCCACTGATAAACTACAGTGTGTTGAGTTGTAACGGTTACCAGACGGAAATGAAAACTTTTATAAAAAGGGCGCAGCACGCTGCGCCCCTACATAAATTCTTTTATAGAATAACATTTGAAACAGTTAGTTGATTAGACGTAAGTTCGTTTGAAATTCCTTTATACAGTAGCATTTGAAACAGTTGGTTGAATGTGCATGAACTTATTTGGCAATAACATTTAGATCAGCTGCTTGGTTCTAGGTTAATCCGTTTGGTTAACACATGTTGATCAATTTATTGCCTGTATATTAAGACCTGGGGCATCCATAAGCAGGCCTGCCTGCTGGTTGTATATTTTAATCACCCAGTGGCCTGGGTTTAAGGGTTGGGAAAAGGATTACGTCACGAATTGAGATGTTATCGGTCAATAACATGATCATCCTGTCAATGCCAATACCCAACCCCCCGGCAGGTGGCATCCCATATTCAAGGGCATTAATAAAGTCTTCGTCCATCACGTGAGCTTCATCGTCGCCCGCTTCTCTCTTGCTCAGCTGCTGTTCGAAGCGCTCCCGTTGATCAATCGGATCATTAAGTTCTGTAAAAGCATTTGCTATTTCCCAGCCGGCAATGAAGGACTCAAAGCGTAATGTCAGGCGTGAATCTTCAGGCATTTTTTTTGCCAGTGGCGACACCTCTACCGGAAAACCGGTTACAAAAATGGGGGACAACAATTGCTCTTCGCAAAATTCTTCGAAAAACATGTATAGAATCTCACCCCAGGGCAGACCCTTATCAGGATCCAGGCCTGCCTTGCGGGCAGCCTCGAATGCAGCCTGATCATCAGGAATCTTCTTAAAATCAACCCCTGAATATCTACGCACAATTTCTATCATTGATTCACGGGGCCAGGGAGGGGTAAGATCGAGCTCTTTTCCCTGAAAAGTTATTTTTCCGCTGCCGAGTACTTTCTCGGCTATCTGGAAAATAAGGTTTTCGGTTATCCACATCATATCTTCATAATCGGCATAGTTCTGGTAAATTTCTACCGAGGTGAATTCAGGATTATGAATCGTTGAAATTCCTTCGTTACGAAAGATACGGCCTATTTCATATACCCTGTCAAGCCCGCCAACCAGCAATCTTTTAAGATGCAGTTCAGTCGCAATACGAAGGTATAGCTTGATATCTAGGGCATTGTGATGTGTAACAAATGGGCGGGCCAGGGCACCGCCGGCTATGGTCTGCATAATAGGTGTTTCTACTTCCAAGAACCCCCAGCCGTTTAATATATCCCGCATTGTGGAAATCATTTTGCTTCTTTTAATAAATGTATCTCTGACTTCCTTGTTTACAATCATGTCTACGTATCGCTGACGATATCGCAACTCAACATCCTTTAGACCGTGCCATTTTTCGGGTAATGGACGCAAGGCTTTTACCAGGTATGAAAAATCGTTAACCTGTACGGTAACTTCACCTTTACGGGTGCGAAATACCTCACCAACCACACCAATAAAATCCCCGATATCGACAAGATCGAATATCTCATACTTCTCAGGACCAACTTGATCCTGGCGGATGTATATCTGAACCTGCCCCTTGTAGTCCTGAAGGTGAGCAAAAGCAGCTTTACCATGTGAGCGAATAGAAATCAACCGACCGGCTATGGTCACCTTTTTGCCTTCGAGCTGTTCAAAGTTATCAATTACATCGGTAGAATAATGATCTGCTTCAAATTTTTTACCGAAGGGCTCTATTCCTTTTTCCCTTAAGGTTTCCATTTTACGCCGTCTGACCTGTAACAGTTCATGCAGCTGCTGTTGTTCCTGATCCATTTTTCACCCTCCAGAACAATTTCTTTGACGCTGTAGTTTAGCTAATTGATTCTATCCGGTATTTAAAAGTTCCTGCCGGCACCTTAACCTCAACCTGATCTCCGGCCGAAAGACCCATAATAGCCTTTCCTACGGGAGACTCATTAGATATTTTCTTCTCCGTCGGGTCGGCTTCTGCAGTACTTACTATTGTATATTCATAATTCTTATCATGATCAATATCTTTCAGTATTACTGTTGATCCAAGAGTAACGTGATAATCGCCATTATCTTCTTTTTCAAGAAGCCTGGCCCTGCGCAGCATCTTTTCCAGCGTAATAATTCTGCCTTCAATAAAAGCCTGTTCATTTTTAGCATCTTCATATTCCGAGTTATCGGTAATATCACCAAATGAAATAGCATCTTTTATTCTGGCAGCAACCTCTTTGCGTTTAACTGTCCGAAGATGGTTTAATTCGTTTTCCAGTTTTTCAAGCCCGTCTTTCGTCAGTAACAGCTCACTGTTATCCATTTTCGATTGCCTCCCTGCCTGTAACCATATTCAGCGATCTTTTCACATTAATCTCGCTGTTAATCCTGTTTTGTCCGTGTCGACAAAATAAAGAACGGCTTCATCCAGCAACGAAGCCTGATCAGAAAAAACATTTGTGCCAGGCCAATCCTGACACTTTATTCTTTCGAACATAAATTTTGATATATTATAAGTTGTCTGCCTGACATTGTCAAGAATCTGTAAAAGTATAGCTAATTCAAGGTGGTTTTCCGGAAAAATTACCTTTCTCAAAACTCTAAGACATATTCTATAAGTCAAGTATCCTTGGCTTAAGATTTAGTTCTTTCAGCAACATGTTATATTGCTCTTCGCTCAGCTCGTGATCTCCTTCAGCCATACAAACCAGGAGCGCTTCCATAATATTAGTACCGAATGAGCGTCCATTCATCTCGGGTGTTGTGGTTATCAAGGTTTTCAAACCCCTTTCCCTGAGAAAATCAACATCTGCCGCAGTTACTGTATTGGTTATAATTATCTTGCCCGGCAGCTCTTCCGGCATGTAGCGGTGAATAAAGTGAAAATCACCGGCGATCACATCATTTTCCAGAAAATAGCGGGTGAAACGAGGTTTGTTTACAGTCTGCTTTTCTCCGGTCGGGTAAATCATTTGAAAAGGCAGCTGGCAGACAAGTGGGGCAAGAATCCGGGCGGCAAAAGCTAGAGTTCTAAGCGATTTCAGTGGTAAAGGCACTCCGATTGTATAGGGAAAGTCGCCATAGGTCATCATACCACCGGCCGCCTCAAGGGCCTGGGCCATGCCAAGGCGATCCATTGCGCTCATCAACAATACTTTTTTTGGTTTGTCAAATATGTCAGTGTTGCGGGCTACATACTCAATTGCCCTTCTTTCAAGCGTATTCTTTAAACCAGACCCATCAACAATCGGTGTTTTTTGCGCTGCCTTAACTATTCTTTTTGCATCACGGAAGGAATAACGTCGATCAACTGCATATATATAAAGGTCCATCCCACCCAACCCGAAAGCTTCTACTTTGCCGTCAAGCTCTTTGATTATTTCAACCATTTTATTCATGTTGCCATCAGTGCCAATCCGTTCGATTTTATATTCCTGTCCCATAAGTTCCACAGTGACTTCATGGTTTCTTTTTGAAGAACCCAGGCTGATACCAACTACCCTTTTCAAGTTTATACGCGCTCCTTTCACTTTCGTGAAAATACCTGTTCAATGGTATCCTTAAGTAATTGTGGATCAATTGTCCGATCACTTTCAATCGGGGTTTGACCAAGATCTATCTGGATGATCTGCAAATCTAGTAACGCTTCTGCAAGACGGTACCACTTGTCGGATGTGATCATAATCAGGGTATCAAATTCACGCAACCTGGTTACCAGGTTCAACGCAGTATTAAAAAAATCAAGTGCCTGCTTATCCTGAACCAGCTCCCAGCGCTGTTCGTTATTGAGCAGAAGATAAAAATCAAGGCCATATTCACGACATATTGCAGTGAGCAGCTCATTGTTGGCCAGAGGAAACCCAATAACGGCTATCCGGTTGCCCTTACGAATTTCACCAATCGTTTCCAGGCGGGAAACAAAACTTCGATCCAAGCGAAGTTTTTTCGCCGTCTCCTGCTGGGAAGCTCCTTTTTCACGCAGCTCGAGTGTTTTTTCGATCAGGCGGACAGCCTTGTTGAGACTGATTAGTTTTTCTCCCACACGAAAGATTCTGTCTGTTATCAAAAAAACACCTCCGCCCTATAAGACAATTGATAGGCCAGAACAATGTGCACAGATTTGTGCTCGCTACTATTTTAGCATTTGAGCTTTAAGGTGGCAACTGATTAACCGCGATTCTTTCCGAGTAAAAACTCTTCAAGAATTGCTTCAGTTTCAGCCAGATTTTTCGCCCTGATCAGCCTCTGACGGACAGCAGCAGATCCGGTATACCCCTTAATATACCAGGCGCTGTGACGGCGCATTTCGCGGGAAGCTATCGCTTCTCCCTTAAGTTCTGCAAGCATCACAAAATGTTTAATAATTGTATGAAATACTTCTTCGACAGTCGGTTTTGCCGGAGGCGGCTTGCCCTGGATTGCAGAGAGCACTTCAGCAAAAATCCACGGATTACCGCGAGCCGCCCGACCAATCATCACCCCGTCACAGGAACATTTTTCAATCATAGACAGGGCATCATCAGCTGTAACGATATCACCGTTACCGATAACAGGTATTTTTACTGATTCTTTTACCCTGGCAACGATATTCCAGTCAGCTCTGCCGCTGTAACCCTGCTCAACTGTTCGCCCGTGCACAGTAACAGCTGATATGCCAGCTTGCTCTGCCCTCGAAGAAATTTCTAGCACGGTAACCGACTGATCATCCCATCCTTTACGCAGTTTAACCGTAACCGGACAACTGACTGCCTTTGTAACAGCATTGAATATTTTACTGCACAGTTTCGGGTCGCGCAGCAAAGCGCCTCCATCACCGTTTCTTGTGACTTTTCTGGTCGGGCAACCCATATTCAAATCAATAAAATCTGGATTCAATCTCTCCAACCGGGCTGCTGCGGAGGCTAAAATATCGGGACCATTGCCAAATATTTGCAGACCTATCGGCTTTTCTTCTTCTGAAAAATAAAACAGAGAGCGATTACGTCTGTTATCATAAATTAAACCCCTGGCGCTGATCATCTCTGATATAAAAAGACGGCAGCCCTGCTCCCTGGCTAAGAGCCGGAAAGGCTGGCTGGTAATTCCGGCCATCGGAGCAAGCACAAGGCCCGGTTCGATTTTTTTATCGCCGATTTTTAATGACATAACACTGCAATTCAGTTTAACCACCTGCCCGCAGTTACTGGTAAGAAAAACAAGGGGCGCGGCATTCCGCGCCCTCAAAAACTTTTAACTGGCAATTAGAAGAGTCTGCCGGCAAAGATTATAATCAGGTATATTTTGCAAACTGATGCCCCGGAGAGGCCTCAGGCGCCGATCCCGACATTACGGCTGCGTCGTTGTTCCATCAGATCTACAAATGCCTCCAGCCTGGTTTGAATGCCTGCCGCTCCGGTTTGTTCATCTATGAAAAGGGTCAGCACAGGGATACCGTGATCTTTACTTAACCTGGGAACAAAACTTTTAGCCACAATTTCAGGGATACATGAAAAGGGAGCCAGTTGAACCACACCATCATAACCTTTCTGAGCATAGCGAATAATATCACCGACACTGTTCTGTCCGTGCCCCCCAACTTTCTGCCCCAGGTAGGGAAGCGCCAGTTTGCGGCTGCCCATATCTCCCTTGGTAGAAAGCACATCATGGCGGGTATAGCTGGTCAGGTAAATACTTCTGCGTACCTGAACTCCCATATGGCCTAACTGCTCTTCCAGGAAAAAGTTAGCAAATGGTTCAAGTTGAACATAGATTTCCCCGATTATACCCACTTTTAAAGGCTGGAGACTTTCATCAACCGGAATCTGCCTAAGCTGCGCTTTTGCCTCTTCCCCGGCTGTTCTTATTTCAGTAATAGTTTTTGCTTCACGCATCATTTTCATGGCCCGGTCAAATGCTTTTGAAGCGCTGCCGGTTTTATATTCCAGAGGCCTGATATCCTGGGTCATCATCTCCAGCTCATCCAGGTATGAGAGCTTAAGATAGGCTTTTTTTATCACTTTCCAAAGCTTGCTCCAGGAATTATTACCTTTCAACTTTTTCATCTGACGGTAAAAGTGGACCGGCTTCTTCAGGGGAGGCCAGAAAAATATTGTATCGAATTTATAACCGAGATCTCTTAGGATTCGACCATGCATTTCTCCGTACAGGCCAGCCCGGCAGGGGCCGTACCCTCCACCGCTGGCCAATGTATCGGCACCGCGTTCCAGACATTCAAGAAATGTTCCCAGTACAATCTTAAAAGGGATACAGGCAAATTCCGGTGCATACTTCGCTCCAAGAGCAAGTGTTTTGCGGGTTGGTCGATCGGGTGTGATCGATTCGTGTCCCAGGTCTTCAAGGATCATTTCCATGATCGGAGTCAATGTACCCATGTGCCCATATGCTACTTTCATAGTATGCACCTCTACCTTCCTGCCCAGAATACACCCAAATCCTCTGTAAATCAATCATCTTTAGATCCCGGTCAATAATTTTATCAGAATACATGGATGCTTAAATAAGATAACGCCTGGCCAGTTCTTTCAAAAACAATGTTTTGAGATGAAGGCTTTCTATATCAGTTCTTTCATTGCGACCGTGAACAGTTGTCCTGGCACTCTGATCAAACCCTCTGGCCATGTGTCCAATGCCATAAGCGGGTATTGAAGCCCCGCGCAGATACTTTGAATCGGTCGAACCGGAGGATATTGCCGGGAGGCAAACAGCCCCATTACCAGCAAGTTCTAGGGTTATCTCTTCCATAAGACGGTAATAAGGTTCCTCCGAACTGGAAAATGTAGGAGCCCTGTATTCATTAAATTCAATTTCAATATCTTTGCTGATTATCAAACGCAGTTCTTTCTCTACATATTCACAGTCCTGCCCGGGTAGGATACGAATATCCACATCAGCTTCGCAATAATCGGGAACAATATTGGTTTTAGTTCCACCGCGAATCTGATTTGGAGAAACTGTCATCCGGGTCATTGACCGCAGGGCTTCAACAAAAGCTTTTTCCAGGGGCAGTTGCTCAAGAAGACCATCAACACTTTCAGCGCTAAAATCACTGATTTCCAAGTTGCACAGCTCGGCCAGTTTTTTTAAAAGCATCTCTACTTCCGGTACTACCACAACTTCAGCCCTGTAATTATTCAGACGGCTAACGGCGCGGGCCATTTTAACCACTGCGTTGTCAGCAAGCGTTGGTATAGAGCCGTGGCCGGCTATACCGTGGGCCTTGAGCGTGCACCAGGCAGTGCCTTTTTCACCAACCTGCAGGAAATATACCATTTTGTCGCCAATCATAATCGGCTGATCGGCTCCTTCATTTACAGCAAAATCAGCCCTGAGTAAATCGGGTTGTTTTTCAGTAAGATAACCCGCACCAAGGCTGCCTCCCCTTTCTTCATCAGCAGTGGCAGCAATAATCAATTCACCCTGCAGGGGAACTTTGTCTTCAATCAATTGTAGGGCGGCAGAAGCCTGGGCGGCAATGAGATCCTTGCAATCCAGGGCACCTCGACCGCAGATAACTCCGTTTTTTATGTCGCCACAAAATGGTTCAAACTCCCAATCGTCTCCAACGGGAACCACATCGGAATGCGCGATGTAAAGCATTTTTTTCTTTCCACTGCCAATTTTAACCACAAAGCTACCGCGGCCTTCTTCGGGCTCGATTATTTCTCCTTTAACTCCCGCCTGTTCAAAAAGATTCTGCAGGTATTTCGCAACTGCAGTTTCATTACCCGGCGGGTTTGTGCTATCAATCCGGATCAAATCGCAGAGGATTTGCTCAGGGGGTTTACTCATTACCAGATCACTCCCGGGATATTTATTAGGGGAAACTCCTCCCCATGACACAGGGAGGAGTTATTTATCAAGATTTTCGAGCTTCTGTTTGCTCTGCAGCCTGGTTTTCCAGGCATGCATAGCCAGGGTTAGACCAATAACTCCGTAAGCTACAAAAACCCGGAAATACTCACCAATTTGAGCATCACCATACAGCTCACGACCTGCTGCCGGAGCAACAATAAACAGGGTGTGGAAAAGGAATACTCCGAGCAAAGCCTGACCTATTGTAGCCCTGGACACTGTTGCGCCGCCAATCAAGATAGCTGCGGTGGCATAAAAACCGATCTGTTCATGGCTTCCATAGGTGCTCCAGGCTCCCATATTCTGCAGGAATATTATATGTCCCCAGGAAGCAAAAACCATGGAAAGGATTATTGCAATTATTCTGATCTTATCCACTTCTATGCCTGAAACAGCAGCAACATGCCGGTCCTGGCCAACCGTGCGCATATCCTGACCCAGCTTGGTCTTGGTGAAAAAATGCAGGAAGAGGCACAAGCCGGTTATGGCAATCCAGGTGGCAGCAGGGACGTTGATATTATTAATCATGGAACTGGAGGAGTTCATTATCAAAATCCCTGCTATAATAGCGGCCAGCGAAAGGACCGCACCGTATATAAAACTGGTTTTTGACTCCCCTTTTCGATCAGATTTAATGTAAGTAAACATTTTAATCAGGATATATATAGCTCCCATAACCACCATAACCGTGGGCAAAGAGAGACGCCAAACATCATCAAGGCCATAACGCAATCCCCCGGTCAGGTCTATAGTTGTTCTTACTCCCACGCCTGAACTTAAGAGCAGAACTTCATTATCCATTGGGATTATCCCGCCAACCAGCTGAAGGAAGATAAACCAGTATATACCTGCAGCAAAAAAGCCTAATATCAAGCCGGTAATCATTTCCTGACCCTTGGTTTTATTTAACAGCTTGCCGGTCAGGTAACCGAGAAGAATTGCCAGCGGCGTAACAAGCACAATACAGAGCATTATGCCTGGAAATCCGCCAACACCCCAATCGGTAACAAAAATAATCACTGCCTGTGCTGCCATAGCTCCAAGAACCATGGCAAAATTTAATCCCATTCCTGCTATAACAGGAATGATTAAAGAGAGGACCAGGAAAGAGTTACGAGATATTCTGGAAATTATATCACTGAGGTACAGAGTTGAGTTCATTCCAGACAGATAAAGACCAAGGGCGCTAAGGATTACAAACATAATTGTAACCATATGCTTGGTTAAAAAACCAACAACGGCCCGTTTGTATTTGCCTGATGAATTACCTGTATTTGCCTTAACAGCTGTTTTGCTCATCTCAGTCCCCCCCCGAAACGATCTGGGTCAGCGCATACAGAATAATCCCGTTCTGAATCACTACCCTGGAGATTTCAGCCATACTGGCCATATCCTGCGTAAATACATTAAATACGGGCATCGCAACAACCAGGATGCCCTGGAACAAAATAACTCCAACAATCACATTGGCAATAGAGGCTTTTTTAATTGAGGCCCCGCCGATCAATATGGCAGCGACGGCTATCATGGGCATGAAATGAGGCCCTTCATAGAGCTGGTAAAAACCAAAACTTTGGGCATAGACAATTATCCCTATTGCCCCAAGCATAGTAGAGACAACCGAACCGATAATCCTCTGCCTGTCTACATTAATACCCGCAGCAGTGGCGAAACGCGGGTTGTCACCCGCTGCCTGCATAGCCACCCCAGTCTTGGAACGCATGAAGAGCCAAACCAGTAAACAACAAAAGAGGAAAAACACAATTAATCCGGTTGGGATTGTTAAGTCGCCTATCTTAAAAGACCAGGTGTTATTCAAAAGTTGGGCCACTCCGCGGTTAACAAGTGAGATGGTTACCCTGACACCCCGGCCGATCGGCCAGGCCATCTCAGGGTTTTTAAACGGAGCCAGCAGCCAAAATATCTTCATCAGGGATACGGCAGACCAGCCAATGAACATGGCAAACATCATCTCAGAACCTTTAACCTTATTCATAACAAAGCCGTAACCAAGCCCGACCGCTATGGCAAAGGGCATTGAAAATATTATTGCCATGAAAAAATTCGTATATGCATCAAGCTGCAGTTCCATAGCAATTAACCCACCGACCAGGCCGCAGAGTATCCCCAGGGAAACCCCAAAATTAGGGCCTGTTCCACAGGCAATCGATGGTAATATTGCCAGAACCAGGACACCGTTCATTGCTATCCTGACCAGGCTGGATGACATCAGCTCCGAAAAATTTAATTCCAGCATGACCGCCATTACACATAACAGAAGGAAGAAGCCCAATATAATCAACCTGGGAAGACCAAAGTTGCGATACAGATTTTTTAAAAAGTTACCCATATATTATGCCCCCTTCCTGCTCTTTTGACCGGCCATTAATAAACCGTAGTCCGCATCGGAATCATCCGGCTTTAGAATCCCGGCCAGGATGCCGTCGGTGATAATGGCAATACGATCTGAAATACTGCGCAGTTCTGCAAGTTCGCTGGAAGTCATAATAATGGTCATCCCCAACTCTTCATTAAGTTTGACCAGGGTATCCAGAACCAGCTTTTTAGCCCCGATATCAATACCTCTTGTCGGCTCAGAAACAAGCAGAATATCCGGATCAAGAGTTAGAGCCCTGGCAATACATACTTTTTGCTGATTCCCTCCACTCAACCTGCGAGCCAGCTGACCAGGCCCTGTACAGCGTATATCCAGCTCCTGGATCATTTTAAGAGCATGCTCCCTGATCGCTCTATTATCTATCTGGGAGAGAAACAAGACCTTGCGCAGGTAACGGTTCTGATTTTCTATAGCGGTAATGACTATATTCATTTCAACTGAAGAATCGAGCAAAAGACCAACACCACGCCTGTCTTCAGAAAGAAAAGCAATCTTTTTCTTCATGGAATCGCGGGGACTGTTCAAATTTAGGGCTTCACCGTTAACCATTACCGAACCGCTGGCAGGGTAAAGACCCATAATACCGTTTGCCAACCCAATTTTCCCCTGCCCGGCAAGACCGCCTACTCCCAATATTTCTCCTTTATAAACTTCAAGACTAAGTTGTTTCAGTTCCTCTCCGGGCATTTTCACATTAAAATTATTGACACTGACAACAACTTCATCTTTTATAACACGTTCGCTGCTCTTGCTAACCTTGTCAATTTTTCGGCCAACCATTAACTCTGCCAGCTCAACAATATTTGTCTCTTCTTTCTTTTTGGTTGCAACAAGGTTTCCATCGCGCAATACTGTAATGTTATCGGCTATATCAATTACTTCATCAAGCCTGTGGGTAATAAAAAGTATAGCTATCCCCTGGCTCGCAATTTTCTTCATCGCTTTAAGCAGGTTACCTGCTTCACTTTCGGCCAAAACCGCAGTCGGCTCGTCAAAAACCATAATTTTTATATTTGCTTTATCAATTTCCCGGGCAATTTCAGTGAACTGCATATGCCCGACGGGCAATCCCACTACAGTAACGAACTCTTCTATATCAAGGTCAAGGGTATTTAGAGCTTTTCGGGCATCTTTATTCATTGCTTTATAATCAAGCGATTTCATTTTTCTTCCAAATACCCGGCTGATCAAATTATCCTTTAATATTTCACGGTTTAGCTTAATATTTTCTGTTATTGTGTAATTAGGTAGCAGCATAAATTCCTGGTGAACCATACCGATACCTGCTTCCATAGCCTGCTGAGGTGAAGTAATGTCGACTTTTTCCCCCTGAATCAGAACCTCGCCTGCATACCCTCCTGTTGCATGAATAACGGGCATCCCGAACAAAATATTCATCAGGGTCGACTTGCCTGCTCCGTTTTCACCGACCAGGGCATGTATTTCGCCCGGCTTCAAGTCCAGATTAATATCATGCAGAACAGTTGTGCCGTAATATTTTTTACCGACATTTTTCATCTGCAGCAGATATTGCTGCTCAGACATGCATCCACCTCCTTAAACGTTTAATTGAAATACGGGGTTGCCCGTTGAGAGCAACCCCATACTCGAACCTTACTTATAGGTATTAAAAAATGTAGTGATCGGAAAGATAGAGGAAGTAGTTGTCTGTGCCGGGATATTCGGTAAGACTTACCTGGCTACCAGCAATATCTTCCATAATTGAAACTAACTTTGCCTTGTCAACGTTACCGTTGGTTTCACCGTTAATCCAGTCAATGGCGTATTCAACACCGGCTTCAATGTACATCATGTTAACCGGCACCGGCCAGGTTGCTACACGGCCGGTTGCCCCGGCTTCTGCACACTTAATACCGATTTGCTCAAGCATCCAGGGAACATCACCCTTTTTGTCCTCGGGAACTTCGATGCCGAGAGCAGCAGGCATAGCGTGATATGGAGAGGGGCAGCACTGAACCGGGAAAATTCCCCCGTAATCTACTGCCTGGCGAATCAGCGGCTCCATCATGGCACAGTTGGTGCCAAAAACTGCGGTATTGGTACCATACTGATCGATCTTACGGGGAACGTCTTCCATAATAAACTGCTGGGTTCCGGGAACACCTGCATCGCCGGTGGGGTCGGGAGCATCTTCATCAACAAAGATCATGCCCAGTTCTTCAGCTTTCTCTTTCATTAAGCGGCGGCGCTCGGCCAGCATTTCAATTGACATGTGGCGCGGGAAGGAATAGTGAACCAGTACTTCTGCACCCAGGTCCTTAGCATGTTCGGCAATCTGCTCACCACGACCAAGGTCGTCGGTGTTGATAACGATATCGCCCTTCTGTGCGATAATGTCAGGGTCTTCCTGCGGCGAACCGAGAATAATCAGCATGTCGGGGCGAATTTCTCTTACTTTATCAACAGCTGCTACTGCACCCGGCACTGCCTGAACCATGACAATAGCTTTCACGAGAGGATCAGAAGCCATTTCCAGCATGTTGGTAATAGTTGTTTCCTGCTCCTGCATAAAACGGTCAGGATAGGTAGTGTGCAGAATTCTTTCAGCACCATATCTCTCCTGCATTTCAGCTGCCATACGGAATTCCTCTTCGTTCTGGGTTACCGTGCTGGACATGATCCCAATCTTCCAATCAATTTCTTCAACTACCTCATCTTCACCTTCTGCTTCATCAACAGCTCCATCATCGGGAGCAGCTGTATCCTGTCCGCAGCCGAAAAGGCCAAGGATCATGATAAGCGCTAACATAACAAGTAAACTCTTTTTAAACATTGTCACCCTCCTGTTTTCTTTTTAAAATAAGTGATTAAAACCGTAAGTACATAACTATAGTGCCTTTCATCACCCCTTCCAACAGGAAATTATATGATCAAATAATATCGTAGTCAAATAAGAATAGTTCAACATAAAAACATAAAACCCTTTTTCCCGGAATTTAGAAGTGATTAAAACAATTATATAAAGTTAGACCTATACTATATCTCAATTAAATTTCTATTAAAAGATGTTAACTGCCGGGCACCGTTATCAGTCATAACTACCGTATCCTCAATGCGTACCCCGAATGAACCGGGGATATAAATACCCGGCTCTATTGTAAAAGCCATTCCCGGTTTCAGCACTTCAGAATTACCTTCTACCAGGTAAGGCGCTTCGTGCACTTCGAGCCCTATACCGTGACCCAACCTGTGAATAAAACGCGAACCGAACCCCGCTTCCGTGATTACCTGGCGGGCGATACCATCGGCAGCCTCACCGCTTAACGGATTTTTTTCGTTCAATCTCTGGAAAGGCTCAAAATTAGCTTTCTGAACTGCTGTATATACTGCTCTCATCTCATCAGAGGCCTGCCCCAGGCAGAAAGTGCGGGTGATGTCGGAACAGTATCCTTCAATTAGCGCACCGCTGTCGATAATAATAAAGTCACCTTTTTCAAGTATGCGATCACCGGGGCTGTGATGAGGCATAGCCGCATTGGGGCCGGAAGCCACAATAGGCTTGAAGGATATATCGTCAGCCAGTTTTTTATACTCAATTTCCACCATCAGCGCTACTTCTTTTTCAGCCATTCCGGGACGCAGCTTGCTGACAATGATCTCCATCACCTGGTCTGACACCTGACCTGCCCTGTGCATCATCTCTATTTCATGTTCATCCTTGTAAATTCTTAATTTGTCCATCAGGCTGCTTGCCGGCTCGAAAAATGCCCCGGGCATCACCCTGCCAATCCCCATAAAATGATCTGCCCGCAGGGTGTCATCAATAGCAATGCGGTCTGCTTTACCTTTAACAATTTCAGCCAACATTTTATATGGATCTTTCTGATCAGACCAGCCTGCAATAGTGAAATCACTGCCAAGCACAGGCTCGGCAGCCTTGATATACATTTCAGGCAGCAGGGCTGAAGGAGCTCCATCTGCCGGGATTATTAGCAGTTGCAGCCTTTCATCGGGAGAAGTCATTAGTCCGGAAAGGTAGTTCATATTTGCTGTCGGGCCGATCAGCATGTAATCATATTCGCCTTCCTGCATCATTTTCTGGGCCCTGACCAATCTATTACTGTAAAGATTCATTATCATACTCCTTTCGGTAATTAAGATCAATCTACATTTTCCCACTTGCCACAGCGCCCTCCCCAGCGGGCAAGCAGCTTACCATCAAGAGAGAGATTAACAATTTCACAGATGTTCGGGCAGCCATCACAGGTAAAAGTACTGGCCTCAAACTCCAGATCACTCAGGGCAAAACCGCGAAATAACGAATCGCCCCCATCATCTATCTTTGCATAGCGGGCCAGGACAGCTGAACCGAGCGCCCCCATAACGTGGTAGTGTTCCGGTACAATCACTTCCCGGTCAAGCGCTTTTTCGAAAGCAGCCTTGATTCCCACATTGGCCGCCACCCCACCCTGAAATACAACCGGGGCTAGAATTTCCTTGCCTTTGCCCACATTATTAAGGTAATTTCGCACCAGGGCATCACTCAAACCGGCGATAATATCTTCTATAGAATGACCCATCTGCTGTTTATGCACCATATCAGACTCAGCAAAAACCGAACAGCGACCGGCTATATGCACAGGGTTCTTGCTTCTCAGAGCCAGAGAACCAAAATCTTCAATGGGAATACCCAAACGAGCTGCCTGGTGATCGAGAAAAGAGCCGGTTCCCGCCGCACAAACTGTATTCATGGCAAAATCTACCACTACCCCGTGACGCAGAATAATGATTTTTGAGTCCTGCCCGCCGATTTCAATCACAGTCTGCACACCCGGCTCAATCAAGTCAGCAGCTATGGCATGGGCAGTGATTT
>Ga0334885_1003068_pt1 | contig 16081 bp, 13 predicted proteins | sample GraSluR1_MG_8_FD_207233 | JGI IMG/M metagenome (GOLD analysis project Ga0334885, IMG submission 207233) | Sludge microbial communities from methane-producing bioreactor in Wageningen University, Netherlands - Granular Sludge_31_05-R1 | ecosystem: Engineered > Bioreactor > Anaerobic >...
CCTTTTGATGGATGAGTTACTGTAATCTTTGCAGTTCCAGCTTTTAATGCTGATATTGTTCCGTATGTTGATACCGTTGCTACTGTTGATGCACTTGATGTAAATGTACATTCAGTTCTTGATACAGCAGTACCCGCTGAATCTCTTACATAAATTTGATATCCTGTTGCTCCAACTTTTATTGAAGCACTTGGATCAGCTGTTATAGTTAATGTTCCTGTTGCCGGAGGAGGAGTTGTTGTTGTACCTGTTATTGTTAAAGTGATTGATCCTGTTCCTTTTGTTGGATGATTAACTGTTATTTTAACTGTTCCAGCTTTTAATGCTGATATCGTTCCATATGTTGATACTGTTGCGATACTTGCATCTGCTGATACAAATGTACATTCAAGTCTTGATACAGCAGTACCTGCTGAATCATTTACATATACTTGATATCCTTCAGCTCCAACTAAGATTGAACCTGTTGGGCTTTGTGTTACTGTTAAAGTTCCGGCTGCTGGTGCTGTTACTGTTATTGCACAAGTTGCTTTTACTGTTGTATCTGCTGCACTTGTTGCTGTAATTGTTGCTGTTCCAGCTGCTTTTGCTGTTACCACTCCACCACTTACTGTTGCTACACTTGAGTTACTTGTTGTCCATGTAACTGTTGTGTTTGTTGTATTTCCAACTGTTGCTGTTAATGCTTTTGTTCCACCTACTAATATTGATGCTGATGTTGCTGATAATGAAATTGTAGGTTTTGGAGCAGCTGTTACTGTTACTGTTGCTTGTGATTGTACTGTGTTATCTGCATTAAGTTTTGCTATGATTGTTGCACTTCCTGCTGATATACCTGTTACTTTTCCACTTGCATCTACTGTTGCTACTGCAGTATTTCCACTTGTCCATACAACAGATTTATCTGTTAAAGACGCTGCGAATACTGTTGCTGCTATTGTTTGACTAGTTCCAGCTACTAAGTTTAATGTAGTTGGTGTTAATGTTATTGATTTTTGATCTGTTACTGTAATATTAAATGTTCCAAGTATTGATGCACTTACAAGTGATGTTGCTGTGATTGTTGCACTTCCACCTGTTACTCCTGTTACTCTACCACTTGCATCTACTGTTGCTATACTTGAATTACTACTACTCCATGTTACTGCTGCGCTTGATCCAACTGGTAATGCTGTTGCTTGTAACACTACGTTTTGACCAATACTTACTGTACTTGATCCTGTAATTATAATTTCTGTTGGTAATGGAATTACTGTAACATTAAATGTTGCATTCTTTTCTGTATCACCTACTAGAGTTGCTATTACTTGTGCAGATCCTCCACTTACTCCTGTTACCCAACCAGCTGAATCCACTGTTAATACTGATTCATTGCTTGATGAGAAAGCAAATGTTGCTGGTTCTGTTGATGGTACCCAACTTGCACTTACTAATATTCTATTACCTTGTAATACTTCTGTTGGTCCTGCAAGTGTGATTGATGTAATCGGACTTGCTGATGTTGAAACTTCTTTTACTAAAATTGTAAATGTTCCAGCTACTGTTGGATAGTCTTCTAAGGTTGCTGTGATTGTTGCAACACCTGCACTAACTCCTGTTACTACACCAAAACTATTTACAGTTGCAGTTGCTTCGTTACTACTTGTCCAAATTAAATTTGAAGCAGTTGCTACATTTGGAGTTGCTGTTAACACAGCTACGCCTTCTTCATTAACAAAGTTAGATCCTGTTACTGTAATAGATGTAGGATCAGTTACTACAACTTCATTTGTTTTAGGTCTTACTGTTACATTAATAGTTGTAAAACTTCCACCTGCTACAGCTGATATAACTGTAGTTCCGGCTGCCGTTGCTGTTAAAGAGCCATCAACGTCAACACTAGCTACACCATAGTTACTTGATACCCAAACCACTTCACCTAAGAATTCACTACCATTAGCTAGTAATTCTAAAGTGACAGCATCATCAACTTCAATATTTAAATCGCCATTAGCAATTACTAACTCTACATTTGTATCAATTGGATCTTCTGCTGGGTCTTCACTAGGATCTTCTATAGGATCAATTACTGGATCAGTAATTGGATCCTCTGTTTGATTTGGATCAATAATCGATACAGTGATTTTCAACCTACTAACCTCTGCATTAATAACATCAACATATAAATATGCGATACCTGCAGATTTTGGTTCGATTATACCATTTTGATTAACTTCAAAAATACTAGGGTTACTAGAACTATATGCCACCTCAGGTGCCACTGATAATCCAGATACCTGCGGATTAATAACATACACATCACCTAAAGTTACTTCAATATCCCTATCATCAACACTAACAGTAACTGTCTCACCACTTGGTGTACAACCAGCTACTAGGACTAGACCAATCGCTAAAATAAACAAGGTTAAAATTTTCCTCATTTTTCTTTCTTGTATAATTCCCCTAATTATACAATCTCCTTTCTTAATTCTTTTTCTTTTTTAATATTTGCTTGGGAAAGCAAATCTATTAAGCCTGAGACTTAAGTACAGAGAAGGCACTTTTTTAAAAATTTGAGTACGTTCTAATTCTTGTGATTGAAAGCGTTATCCCCTCATTGTAATATTACCACATTTTGAATTATTTTTGAAGGTTTAATCCAAATTGCTTTAAGTTTTAATTAAGTTTAAAAAAGAAAAAAGAACACAGGATTTTCCCTGTGTTCTTAAGATAGTTTTATTTTACTGCAGCTTTTACCATGAAAACAAAATCATCAGGTATTAAACTTGCACCACCAATTAGTGCTCCATCAATATGTTCTTGAGCCATCAACTCTTTAATGTTAGCAGGTTTTACAGAACCTCCATATTGAATTCTAAGTTTATCTGCAACTTCTTTTGAATAAAGACTAGCCACTGTTTGTCTAATAAAACCACATGTTTCATTAGCCATTTCTGCTGTAGCAGTTTTACCAGTTCCTATCGCCCAAATTGGCTCATAAGCAATTACTAAGTTAGCGACATCTTCGCTACTTAAACCAGCTAAATCAAGTTTTAATTGATTTCCAATAACCGTTTCAGTTTTACCACTTTCTCTTTGACTTAACTCTTCACCTACACAAAGAATAGGTTTTAAATCTTTTGCAAAAGCAGTATGTAATTTTTTATTAATAGCCTCATCAGTCTCATTAAACATTGCGCGTCTTTCACTATGACCAATAATAACATATTCAACATTAACACAAGTAAGCATATCAGCTGACACTTCACCAGTAAATGCTCCATTATCTGCATAATGCATGTTTTGAGCTCCGATTCTTAAATTTTCTCCTTGCCTTTTTGCTAAGCATCTCAAAACTGTAAATGGTGCACAAATAACACTATCAACTTCTTTAATTGATGGTACTTTTTCATTTACTGCATAAATGAATTGTAAAGCCTCATCTCTTGTTTTAAACATTTTCCAATTTCCAGCAATAATAGGTTTTCTCATTTTCTCTAAACTCCTTATTTTAAATTAGCAATTACTACAACCGCAGCAACATTTATCATCAATTATCGCTACACCTGGTAATTCTTTACCTTCTAAATATTCTAAACTTGCTCCACCACCAGTTGAAATGTGAGTGAATTTTTCCTCATATCCTAATTGAATTGCAGCCGCCGCACTATCGCCACCGCCAATTATTGTAGTTGCTCCTTCTAAAGCAGCAATCATTTTACAAATTTCTTTAGTTCCATAAGAGAACTTTTCCATTTCAAATACGCCAGCTGGTCCATTCCAAACAACTGTCTTTGCACCTTTAATTACATTTGAAAACAACTCAATAGTTTTAGGCCCAATATCTAATCCCATAAAATCACTTGGTATCAAATGGCTTTCAACAACCATAGATTCAGATGTTTCATTAAATTCCTTAGCTACATGCGTATCAATTGGTAAAACAATTTTACCTTTTGATTTATCTAATAAGCCCTTAGCAAAATCAACAAAATCATCTTCACATTTAGATGTACCAACATTATAACCTAAAGCTTTATAAAATGTATAAGCCATCGCTCCACAAATAAAAATTTTATCTGCTATATTAATTAAATTTTCAATAACTGAAATTTTATCACTAACTTTTGCTCCACCTAATATCGCAATAAAAGGTCTTTCAGGACTATCAACAGCACCACCGATAAACTTAATTTCTTTTTCCATTAAGAAACCAGCTACACTATCTTCAACATTACTCGCAATACCAACGTTAGACGCATGCGCTCTATGAGCAGTACCAAAAGCATCATTAACAAATACATCACCTAAAGAAGCCCAATATTTTCCAAGTTCTGAATCATTCTTAGATTCTTTCTTACCAGGAACATCTTCAAACCTTGTATTTTCTAACATAATTATATCTTTAGCCTTCATTGCTTTAACAGCATCTTCAACAGCCTTGCCTCTTGTTGCAGCAATAAATTTAACTTCTTTGTTTAATAACTCAGCTAATTTTTTTGCAACAGGCGCTAAGTTTGCACTTGCTTTATCAGCTTCTTCTTTTACTCTACCTAAATGTGAAAACAAAACAACTTTTGCATTATTGTCTAATGCATATTTGATTGTAGGCAAAGCTTGCACTATACGGTTATCACTAGTGATAACACCATCTTTCATAGGAACGTTAAAGTCCACTCTCATTAGAACAACCTTATTGTTTACATTAACATCACGAATAGTTTTTTTCATTTAAAAATCCTCCTTCTATCTCGTTTAATTTTTGCAACCTAAAATATTATATCACAACTTTTAAAAATTGTATATCTAAAATATATTGATTTTTATTTTTTTCATATTAAAAGCCTTGCTCAAATTCAAGCAAGGCTAATATTTTAACTAACTAATTAGTTGTTTTTAATTCTTAATTCAGTATCAACATCAAAGAAATGACATTTATCCATATTGAAAGCTAAAGATACATCATCATTCATATGAATATCTACTCTAGCAGAAACTTTAGCAACAATACTTTGACCATTCATTAATGCATAAATCAATGTTTCAGCTCCAAGTAATTCAGATACATCAACCTTTAAATCAACTTTAGCTGATTTGAATCTTTCTAAATCTTCTGCTTGATCATGAATATCTTCTGGTCTAATACCAAGAATAATTGGTTTTTCTAAATATTTTTGGTCTTGTAACATCTTAAATGTTTTAGCAGGAACTTTTAATCTTGAAACACCTAATTTATGATCTCCACACTCAAACACTCCATCTTCACCAACTTTACCTTCGATAAAGTTCATTGGAGGAGTTCCAATAAATCCACCAACAAATATATTAGTTGGATTGTCATATATTTCTTTTGGAGCTCCAATTTGTTGTACTAATCCATCTTTCATAACAACAATTCTTGATGCCATTGTCATGGCTTCAATTTGGTCATGTGTTACGTAGATTGTAGTAATTCCTAATTTTTCAGTAATCTTAATAATTTCTGATCTCATTTGTACACGCAATTTAGCATCTAAGTTTGATAATGGTTCATCCATTAAGAATACTTTTGCATCACGAACAATTGCTCTACCTAAGGCAACACGTTGACGTTGTCCACCTGACAAAGCTTTAGGACGACGATTTAAATATGGTTTTAACTCTAAAATTTCAGCAGCGTTATTTACACGTCTTTCAATTTCATCTCTTGAAAACTTTCTAAGTTTCAAACCAAAAGCCATATTATCATATACTGTCATATGAGGATAAAGTGCGTAACTTTGGAAAACCATCGCTATATTACGATCTTTTGGAGCCACATCATTCATTACTTCATTATCAATTCTTAATTCACCTGAAGTAATTTCTTCAAGTCCTGCTACCATTCTTAATGTAGTAGTCTTACCACATCCAGATGGACCAACAAATACAATAAATTCTTTATCTTTAACTTGTAAGTTAAAGTCAATTACTGCATGAACATTTCCATCATAAACCTTATTAATATTTTTTAAACTAACAGTTGCCATTATTTACCTCCTAAACAACTCTTTTTATACATATCTTCTAAATTATACTCTTAAGCAATAAAAAAAACAATGTGCAAATTGCACAATGTTTTATAAATCGAGTAAAATATACAAACTAAGAACATCTTTAAATTTTTGAATATTAAAGCCTGTGTTTTTTCTAATGTATTCTATTTTATAATTAACCGTATTTCTATGCATAAATAACTCGCTAGCACTTTTGCTTATATTCAAATCATTTTCAATCATCGATTTTATTAAACTAATTAATTGTTGATCTATTAATATTTTATCAAGCAAAACTTTTTTTAATTGTTTGATTAATTTATAATTTCTTTTATTAATTTCTAAAATCAAATCATTAATTAAATAGATATCATTAATTTTATTTTTAAAATAGTCATCCCATAAATAATATAATATAACACTATCTTTTATAGAAATAATATCACAAACAAACATTCTAAATTTAATTCCAAAATCAAAACTTACGGCTTCATAAATTCTTTTTAATTCAATATCTAATTCTTCTTCATAATAAACAAACATTTTATTATTAAAAACAATATATTCAATATCTTCTAAAACATCCTCTAACAAAGTTAATATTCTTTCATCTTCAATATCAATAATAATCAATTTTTTTCTTTTATTTCCTACATTAAAAAAAACATTATTAACCAAATCAAGACTACTATAATTTTTTATTTGACCTTTTAAATATTCATTTTTGATTTTATCAAACTCTTCTTTTTCACATTTTTTATCAAGTGCTTTAATACCGTTGTTTTGATCAATTAAAAAATAATATTTGTTTGAAAATATTTCTTCTTCTAAATTATTTAAATTTATAAAATATTTATTTTCCATTATACTTCCTTTTTTTAAAAATAGTGATTATTAATAATCACTATTTAAAATTTTTTATTTTTTTAGCTAAATCAATCCTAGGTATCATTATAATCCTACCACACTTTTCACATTGAAGTTTATAATCAACACCACTTCTTAAAACTTTCCAATGGTAACTACCGCATGGATGTGGTTTTTTAAATTCTAAAATTGTACCTATTTCAAAGTTTATTACTGTTTGCATTATGTACTACCACCTGATTAAACGGAATTTCAATTTTATTAATATCTAATATTTCTTTTATTCTTTTTCTTAAAGCTCTTTCAATTGCATAATGTTGTACAGGTTCTGTTTTTACAGTTACTCTTAAAGTGATTCCACTTTCACCTAAATTCATTACACCCAAAACATTAGGACCTTCTATTATCTGAGGATAACTTTCATGAAAACTTTCTAACTCTTCACGTAATATTTTAATTACTTTTTCTAAATTTTCTTTATAAGCAACATCAACTTCAACCACTCCAACACTCGGAAATCTTGAATAATTTAAAACAGCATTTATTTGGCCATTAGCAAATATCTTTAATTCACCTTTCCAATTAACTAATCTTGTAGTTTTTAATCCTATCTCAGTAACATTTCCTGTAAAACCATTTATCTCAACTAAATCTCCGATATCAAAATAATTTTCAAAGACTATGTTTATTCCACCCAAAAAATCTTTTATTAAATCTTGAGCTCCAAGACCTATTATTAAACCTGCAATTCCCGCTCCAGCAACTAAAGGCATTATATTAATTCCCCAAATTCCTAAAAGCGAAATTACTGCTATTATTATCACTACATACTTAACCATACTTTGAACTAATTTAGAAATAGTCGCAATTCTTTTAACATTCTTTTTATTTCTTTTTACAACATTATTCATTACTACTTTTACAACTAACAAAACAATAATAACTAATACTATTACAACAGCAGTATAGATTACTCTGGTCAAGTTATTAACAAAAAAATCTGTAATATCACTAAATCGCATCCGTCTTCACCTCATTATTCTCAATAATTTCTTTTGCTAAAGCACGGTATTCTTTACTACCTCTTGAGTTATATGCAGTTTTTATAACACTCTTACCTTGCATTGGAGCAGCTTGAATGTGGCTTGATCTATAAATCATTGTTAAAAAAGTCTTTGTTGGAAACATTTGTTTTATCTGATCAACTATATTATAACTATATACACTTCTATTATCTAATTGAGTAACTAACACTCCTTCAATAAATAAATGCATTCCCTTTTTCTTCTTCTTTTGTTGGAGTTGATTAATTTTATTAACCATTTGAGTTAATGCATCATAGGCGAAAAATTCGCACTCTACGGGTATTATAACCGAGTCACTCGCAAACAAAGCATTATCAACAACCAATCCTAAAGATGGAGGGCAGTCTAATAAAATATAATCATATTTATCTTTAATATATTGTAGCTTTTCATAAAGCAACAATTCTTTATTTTCAACATTATATAATTCATCTTCAATCATAGCAAGTTTATTAGAAGCAGGAATTATATCAAGTTCATTATCAAAAAGCGAATAAATTGCTGTTTCAACCGGACTTTTTTTAGTAAGCACTTCAAAAGTAGTTTGGTTAAGATCATCTCTTATCAAACCCAGTCCAATCGAAGCATTTGCTTGTTCATCTAAATCAACTAATAAAACTTTTTTACCATGATTTACTAAAGCAGCTCCTAAATTAATAGCGGTTGTGGTCTTTCCTACCCCACCTTTTTGATTCGCAATCGCGATTATTTTTCCCATAGTCTCTCTCCTAGTACTATAATTCTATCACTTTTAATAATAATTACAATGTTTTTTTCTTAATCAAAGCAAACTTTCTTGGATATAATTTATTAGTTGTTTTGTTTTTTGTAAAAATCACTAAACTTCTTTCCCCCATTTTTAAAGGCAAACTATACTTTACAATATCTTTTATTTTAGTTTTTAATTCTTTTAAAGCATTATTTAAATTATTAATTTCTTCATCTACATTATTGCCTTTTAAAGCAATAAAGCTTCCATTTACTTTAATAAAAGGGATAGAGATTTCTACTAATATATTTAAAGAAGCAACTGCCCTTGCTAAGACTATATCAAACTCATCTCTTTCTAACAAATCTTCAGCTCTTTTATTTATTATATAAACATCTTTTAAATCTAACTTATTAACTAACTTTTCTAAAAATAAACATCTTTTTAATGTTGGTTCTATTAAATATAATTTAATATTAGGATTAACTATTTTTAAAGGAATTCCAGGAAACCCAGCACCACTTCCGATATCAGCTACTTTTAAATCTTTTGAAAAATCTATATATTTAGAAACAATCAAACTATCATAAAAATGTTTAATATAAACTTCATCTTCCTTAGTAATTGCTGTTAAATTAATTTTTTGATTTTCTTCAATCAAGAAATCATAATACGTTTTAAACTGAAACTCCATTTCTTTAGTTAAAAGAAAATCATTTAAATTATTAACCATTCTTTTTTCCTTCTAAATAAACTAACAAGACTGCAATATCACTAGGGTTAACTCCACTAATTCTAGAGGCTTGACCTAATGTTAGAGGTTTGATTTTATTTAATTTTTCTTTAGCCTCTTTAGCAATATTCACTATTTTATCATAATCAAAATCACTAGGGATTTTTCTATTTTCCATCAATTGTAGTTTTTTAGCTTCTTTATATGCTTTTTCAATATAACCTTCATATTTTATTTCCATAGAAACTTCTTCAGTAGTATCTTTGTCTAAAGGATTTTCTAAAGCAGTTAAATTAAAAATATCTTCCAAAGATATTTCTGGTCTTTTTAAAAATTCATACAAAGATATTTTCTTATTTAAAGTATTTTTACCATTTAACTCTAAATAATTCAAAACTTCTTGTTTTGGATTAATAAAAGTATCTTTTAAAGTTCTTAAAAATTCTTGTTTGATTAATTCATTTTCTCTAAATTTTTTATATCTTTCATCACTTATTAAATTAATTCTTTTACCATGTTCTATCAATCTAGTTAAAGCATTATCGTGTCTTAGTAATAATCTAAACTCAGCTCTTGATGTTAAAAGACGATAAGGGTCTCTTACACCCTTTGTAATTAAATCATCAATCAAAACACCAATATAAGCTTCATCTCGTCTTAATATAAGCGGTTCTTTATTATCAATTTTTAAACAAGCATTAATTGAAGCCATTAAGCCTTGACAAGCCGCTTCTTCATATCCACTAGTTCCATTAATTTGACCTGCAAAATATAGAGATTTAATATTCTTAGATTCTAGAGTTGGAAAAAGTACCCTTGCATCAATTGCATCATACTCTATAGCATAAGCATACTTTTTAATTACAGCATTTTCTAATCCTGGTAAACTTCTAATCATTAAATCCTGAATTGCTTCAGGCATACTAGTAGAAAATCCTTGAAGATAAATTTCATCTAAATGTTTACTTTCTGGTTCTAAAAATACTTGATGTTGGTCCTTATCGCTAAACTTAACAATCTTATCTTCAAACGAAGGACAATACCTCGGACCTACGCCTTCAACTAATCCTGAATACATACTAGATTTTTTAATGTTTTCAATTATTATTTTTTTAGTTTCTAATGTTGTATAAATTAAATAACATAATTCTTGTTTTTCTAAAGGTAAAACATCTTCTTCTTTAGTTTCAAAACTAAAATGCCATTTAACATCATCCCCAGGTTGAGGCATCATCTTTTCATAATTAATTGAAGTCTTTAATATTCTAGCAGGAGTCCCTGTTTTTAATCTAATTAATTCAAAACCATGTGCTTTCAATGATTTCGAAAGACCAGTTGAAGTTTTTTCATTATTCGGTCCACTAGCATAAGTTTTACTACCTATTAAAATTTTAGAATTTAAAAAAGTACCAGTTGCAATAATTACGCTTTTTGAATAATAACTCACTTTATTTTCTAATACTACACCTTTAACTTCACTATCTTCAATTATTAAAGACTCAACATAAGCTTCTTCTAAATCTAAGTTAGGCGTATTCATAATTACTTCTCTCATATAATTAGAATATTCTATCTTATCAATTTGAGCCCTTAAAACTCTAACAGCAGGCCCTTTAGAAATATTCAACATTTTTACTTGAAGCAATGTCTTATCAACTGCTTTAGCCATTTCGCCGCCTAAAGCATCAATCTCACGTATGACAACACCTTTAGCAGGGCCTCCCATTGATGGGTTACACGGAGTGTTTGCGATATATTTAATACTACCAACAAATAATTTAGTTTTTTTATTTAATCTAGCACTTGCTAAAGCTGCCTCTACTCCGGCATGTCCTCCACCGATGACGATAACATCATACATATATTATTTTCCTTTTCCTAATTCCTTAGCTCTTAAACTACAAGCAATGCTTGCTTCATCAATTATTTTTAATAATTCAGCTTTTTCTAAAACTTCTAGTCCGGCAATTGTTGTACCTTTTGGACTACAAACATCTTTAATTAATTCTTCAATTGATTTATTATTTTCTAAAACCATACTAGCAGAAGTTATTAATGTATTAGCTACAATCTCTTTTGCTAGATTATAATCAATTCCTCTTAAAACCGCACTATCAATAAAAGCTTTCATAAAGTAATATACATAAGCTGGCATACTTCCATTTATTGGAGTAATATCATCTATTTGGTCTTCAACAACTTGATAAGTAACTCCAACAGCATTGAATATTTTCAAAGCTATTTTCATTTCTTTCATAGTTACATTATCATCAGCTGCAATTACAGTTACACTTTTATTTATCAAAGCACCAGTGTTTGGCATAACTCTAATATATAAATTTTCACCAAGAATTTCTTTTAGTTTATTAATACTAATACCAGCTGCAATACTAATAATTAATTTATTAGCATTTTTAATATTTAGTTCTTGAAAATTTTGAGGTTTAATAGCTAATAAAATTGTTTCAGCTTCGCTAAATACTTCTTCAATACTTGAAGCAATTTCAAAACCTTCTTTTTCAAGCAAAGCACACTTTGCTTGATCAACATCATAAATAATTACTTCTTTTTCTTTTAAAACTTTTTTATTGATGATGCCTTTTAAAATGCTCTCACCCATTTTGCCAACACCAATAATACCCAATTCTTTCATTTATCTAATTTGTCCTTTTCCATGTATTTTATATTTATAAGTTGTCATTTCAACTAAAGCCATAGGGCCTCTAGCATGAAGCTTTTGAGTACTTATTCCCAGTTCAGCTCCAAATCCAAAACAACCTCCATCTGTAAATCTAGTTGATGCATTATGATAAACACAAGCACTATCAACTAAATTAAGAAAATCATTTGCTTTTTTATTATTCTCTGTAATTATAGCATCAGAATGTTTTGTAGAATAAGTTGAAATATGATCAATTGCTTCATCAAAGTTTTCAACAACTTTAACCGAAACTATTAAATCTAAATACTCAGTTGCAAAATCAATTTCGCTTGCTTTTTCACATTCAATAATTTCACGAGTTTTTTTACAGCCTTTAATTATAACATTTGATTTTGTAAAAAGATCTTTTAACTGTGGTAAAAAAGTTTCAGCAACTGCTTCATCAACTAGAATTGTTTCAATAGCATTACAAACAGAAGGTCTACTTGTTTTTGCATTATGAGCAATTCTTAATGCTTTATCTAAATTAGCTTCTTTTTCAATATATAGATGACAAATCCCTGCGCCTGTTTCAATAACAGGAACTAGCGAATTTTCAACTACAAAATTAATTAAATTCTTTCCACCTCTTGGTACTACTAAATCTAGATATTCTTTAGCTTTAATTAGTTCAAGCACTTTTTCTCTATTTGTATCATCAATAAACGTAATTGCTTCAACAGGTAATATCCCACTAATTGCTTGATGCATCACTTTAACAATTGCTTTGTTTGAATTTAGAGCTTCACTTCCACCTTTTAGCACACAAACATTTTTTGTTTTTAAACACAAAACAGCAATATCAACACTAACATTAGGACGAGCTTCGTAGATTGCTCCAATTACTCCAAAAGGTACTCTTACTTTTTCAATCAACAAGCCTTCTTTTGTTGTAAAAGTATCCAATACTTTATCAATATCAAAATTAATTTCTTTAATTTTTAAAACATCTTCACTAATACTTTTAATTCTTTCTTTTGTTAATAAAAGTCTATCAATCATTGCTTTAGAAATATTTTTTTCTTTAGCTGCTATAATATCTTTTTCATTTTCTTTTAATATAAACTCTAAATTATTTATTAATTCTTTTGAAATATTTTCTAAAGCTTTATTAATTTTTGAAACCGATATAATTCCTAAAACCTTACTAGCAGCTTTAGCTTGTTTTAATTTTTCAATCATTTATCTTCACCTATAATAACTAAATCATTAGCATGAATTATTTCTTCTTTCGATTTATAACCCAAAATAGTAGAAAAATCAGTTGAAGCTTTTCCTTTTAAAAGTCTTGTTTCTTCACTACTATAACTAATTACCCCTCTTGCATATATTTTATTATTTTTATCTTTTATTAAAACTACACTTCCAGCTAAGAAATTCCCCTCTACATCAACAATTCCTTTTGCAAGAACACTTTTTCTTTTCTTACAAACAGCACTAATAGCACCATCATCTAAAATAATAGCTCCTTTAGGTTCGCTATTATAAATTAACCAATGAGCTTTCGCTTGTAAGCGATTATTCTCGTGTCCATTAAACCAAGTTCCTATTTCTTCTTTGTTTAAGGCTTTAATGATATTTTCTAAATTAGCACCATTAATAATCAAAGTAGAACAGCCCGCATCTTGAGCCATTTTAGCTGCATGAATTTTAGTATACATTCCACCACTGCCAACCTTAGAACTACTACCTCCTGCCATTTGATAGATTTCATCACTAATACAATCAACGCAAGGAATCAATTTAGCATCACTAAAATTATTTGGATTTTTATCATACAATCCATCAATGTCAGTTACTAATACTAATAAATCAGCTGATATTGAAGCCGCAACCAAAGCTGATAATTTATCATTATCACCCATTTTAATTTCTTCAACGGCTAAAGCATCGTTTTCATTAATAATAGGAACTACATTATAATTAAGTAAATTCGCTAGAGTGTTTTTTAAATTAGTAACTCTAGATCTAATCTCTAAATCATCATGAGTTAATAATAACTGAGCACATTTTAAACTATATAATTTAAAATATTCTTCATATATTTGAATTAAACCTGCTTGTCCAACAGCTGCACATGTTTGTTTTAGATTAATAGTTTTAGGACGTTCTTTTAATTCTAATTTGCTAACACCAACAGCCACTGCTCCTGATGTTACTAATATAACTTCATAAGTTTCTTTTAGTTTTGAAATTACACTAGCTATCTCTTTTATTTTTTCTTTATTCAATTTTAATTTTGAATCAAGTAAAGTAGAAGATCCTATTTTTATAACAATTTTTTTAATTTTATTAATTTCTCTCATTGTTTATCACCTGTAAATTTTATTATATCATTTTAAATTGTTTTTGTTAAGTGTTTGTATTGGTATAAAAAGGACACTTTATAAGTGCCCTCATTAGTTTTTAATCTTTTTTACTATTGCCAAGATAAAGGTTGAATCCTAAATGTACCTGTTATACTTGGATAAGCATTTGAAGTTGCTGTAATAATTACATCAAAGTATACATTTACTCTTGTTACAAGACCTGTAGTTGGATCAACCGTTGCTGCAGCAGTATTACTACTACTCCAAGTAACTGTTTGATCAATTCCTGATGTTTCAACACCAGCTGCAAAAGCCATAGTAGAAACAAGTTGCAATGTACCACCATTTTCCATTGGATAAGTACCAGTATATGTAACAGTTAAACCTGTTGCTTCTGGAATATCTTCTATAGCATAAGTTGCTGTAATTAAACTATCTTCAACAGAAGTAGCTGTAATAGTAACATCCCCATAACTAACAAGAGTTACAAGACCAGTTGCACTTACAGTTGCAATAGCTGTATCACTTGATGTCCAAGTAACATTTTGATTAGCAGTTGCTGGTGTAACTGCTGCTGTTAATTGTACAGTTGCACCAATCTTCTTTAAAAAAGTTCCTGCTGTTATAGCTACTGATTCTGGATCATCATATTTTACTGTAATATTATAAGTTCCTCTAATTGTTTGATTGTAAGGGTCTTTTGCTAAAACTGTAACTGTACCTGCAGTCAATCCGCTTAGAACTCCTAATTCTGTAATTGTTGCAGTTCCTGTATCACCAATAACTCCAACTGCCCAAATAGGTGTAGGCGAAGCATTTGCTGGTAATATTGTACAAGTCATTTGTAAGTCATGTCCAACAAATAACTCAGTTTCAGTATTTGTAATAGTTATATTTGTTGCTGTTGCATAATTATTAACTTGAACAGTATAGCTTGCTGTTAAAGTAGTGTCAATCGTACTTACGGCAGTCATTACTACACTACCTTCTGAAACTCCAGTAACAAGCCCTGTTTCACTAATTGTAGCTACATCTACATTGCTGCTACTCCATGTTACTTCTTGACTTGCATATGACGGAATAATTAAAGCAGTTAATTGTAAAGTTTCATTTTTTACCAAAACATTACTATTAGCATTTATTACCATTGATGTCCCTGCTAAATCCGCTACAATTATTTCAACTATATCACTAACATTCGGATCTTCTTCAAAGTAAACAGTAATATTCGCACTTCCAAGTGCCACTCCAGTAACCACATCACCTGAAACTGTTACTATTTCTTCATCATCACTTTCAAAAACTAAAGTACCGCTGCCACCATAAATCGAAGGAATTAATTTTAATTCTTGACCTACAGCGATTTGCTCTGATTGATTAGGAAACATTATCTGTACTCTATCAACGTTTTGTGTACAACCTGTAAATAATACTACAAATAATATTAATACTGCTAGTAAAATCCAATTTCTTTTCATAAAATTTCCTTTCTAAACTACCAATTCTTTCTACATTGTACCATAAGTTTTTAAACTTGTTAAGATTTTTTTAATTTTTATAATTTTCCTTAAGGGTCATCTTATATAATTCGTATATAATCTAGTTATGGGATTTCTAATTTCTCATAACTTTTTTTATATCTTTGTTTTATGATATAATTTTAATGAAGTTATATCAACTT
>Ga0334885_1003094_pt1 | contig 15973 bp, 17 predicted proteins | sample GraSluR1_MG_8_FD_207233 | JGI IMG/M metagenome (GOLD analysis project Ga0334885, IMG submission 207233) | Sludge microbial communities from methane-producing bioreactor in Wageningen University, Netherlands - Granular Sludge_31_05-R1 | ecosystem: Engineered > Bioreactor > Anaerobic >...
AGCACCAATTGAGCAAGTTTGGGAGTTTGTCAGGGATTTCAACGGCCTTCCCAAATGGCATCCGGGGATCAAGGCAAGCGAAATTGAGGGAGGATGCGGCCCCGAATGCACTGCATGTGTGGGAAGTGTCCGCCATTTTCAGCTCGCTGACGACTCATGGATGAGAGAGCAGCTTCTGGGTTTTTCTGACGCTGACTATTCGGTCACATACACCATCCTTGAAACCGGAATGAAACTGAAAAACTACCTGGCTACACTCAGCCTGGTACCCGTCACCGCGACCGACGAGACCTTCGCCGAGTGGGAGGCGGTCTTCGACGTAACCGACCTCGCTGCAGAGGAAGAGACTATCGACACCGTCTACGGGGTTTTCAGCTCCGGGCTCGAAAACCTGGACGAAATGCTCATGGAGGAATTCGATATCGATTCCGAAGGGGAATGCGAGTGCGGAGAATGCAGTTGTGGAGAATGCTGCGGCGGAGACGAATAGCTTTTCCGGAAGGGGGAGCTCTCACGCTCTCCCTTCATTCATTGATCACCTGAAGGGGGAAGCATCGGTGAAACGATTCTTTTCCGTGTTGCTGTTTTTCCTGCTCGCCACCTTTTTTACCACCGCTGAAGGCGCAGCATGGTACAACGCCTCCACTGGAGGAATGTGGAACAATCCCGGATCATGCCTTCTCGACACCATGATCTACAACAAGGCGATAGCGAATGTCACTCTGAAAAATATGCAGCGAAACAAGGCCCCGACTGCAAAGCCCCAAAAACAGGCACCGGTAGTCAAACCGACGACATACCGGCCGTCAGGCACCTCTTTAAAAGTGCCTTCAGCACTATCCTCAAGCCTGACGAACGATAGGGATGAACGGAAAGCCCTTGAGGAATTTTTCAAACAGTCCATTGCAAATTTCAATGAATTTTCGAAACAGGCGGAGCGCTCCAACGACCTCGGGTACGCCCTTGCGTTCTTCTTCGGAGTCTGCGTAGGACTGACCACGGAAAACGAAGTTGACGACGCGGCAATGCTTGCCGCAGCAAAACAAATGGACGTTATCCTCGCGGAGCAGCCCGGCCTGAAAACCGCAGGGGACGGGAAAAAACAGGAGATGGCGGAAACACTCGCATGCATGGCGACCCTCGCGCTTGCCGGCTATACCCAGGCGGAACAGACGGATGACCGTGAAGCCGCGGACAAATTCCTCGGGCTTGCCAGGGACTCCATGCTCGAAGCCTTCGGAATCGACGTTGACAAAGTCCGGATGGACCACGAGGGAATCCGGCTGCTGGAGTGAATCGGACTTTTCCCTGCATGAAAGAGCCATTCGTTTCCATGAACGAACTCCTGAAGAGCGAACGGAAAGCACGGGATCCGTTCGCTCTTTTTTTGTTTTTTCGGCAGGGAATCTCCCATGACCTTCCCCATACCATTGACCTGATAAACCTCCAAAATGCATGCCGTCTATTTCTTCAGAACATTACGTGAAAAATATATTTAATTTGACGATTCAGCCAGTGAGTGCTAACGTTGTCTGACAACAGACATTTGTGCTCTCTCATTTCGTTTTTTTCCGTTCCATTTTTTGAAGCAGAAAAACACGAGGAGGAGTTTTTTTGGAAGTGATTCCTTTCCAGCGAAAAAACCGAAGTGACCTGATCTTCGAAAAACTGCATGAGATGATCCGTGCAGGCAACTGGAAGCCGGGCGAACGCTTCCCCACCGAGCTTGAGCTTACAAAGCTGTTCAACGTCGGACGGTCCACCATCCGGGAAGCACTCAATCACCTGAAAAGCTTCAATGTTATACACGTTGTTCCAGGTCACGGCACATTTATCACAGAAACCCCTTCGCTGGAGCCGAATATTCTCTCCAGGCACATCCCCGACGGAACCACCGCGCAGGAACTCTTCAACATAATAGAGTTCCGCATCTGCCTTGAACCTTCCACCGCATATCTCGCCGCCGAGCGGGTCAGGCAGGATCAGAAAAAGAAACTGCTCAGCACAGCCGGTGCCGTTGACAACGAAGACCTTACACCCTCTGAATTTGCGGAGACAGACATAGCATTTCACATCTTTCTCGCCGAAATTACCGGCAACCCACTGTGCATAGAATCCATGCGCTCCCTTCACAAGATTTTCTACAAGCAGCAGTTTGTCACATCGCTCATCTCAGCCAGAAAAAAAGCCGCGGCCCAGAGCCACATAGCCATAGCAAAAGCTGTGGCGGAACACAACCCGAAAACGGCCGAAAAAGAAATGCGGGCGCACCTGTACGATACTCGAAATCTTCTTGAGAAAATAGTCCGGGAAACAGCCTTACAGGAGGCCCTGCTTCTGGCGGAGGGAGAGAAATTATAGGGCACGGCACGCAGAGAGTCGGCAAAAACATTATTGATCGGTCAGGAGGCTTTTTTATGAGCAAAAAAATAGCTGCAGGACTATGGAAACCTTCATGGCGGACATTTCCGGCAACTGATGTGAACAGAAGGGTGAAGCACAGATGAAAGCATTGGTCTATCACGGCCCCAGGGAGCTCGCCTGGGAAGAAACAGATGATGCGGTGGTCGGTCCCGGAGACGTGAGAATAGCCGTAAAGGCTGTCGGAATATGTGGATCTGACGTACACGGATACCTCGGCCTTACAGGACGTCGCACCCCTCCCATGATCATGGGGCATGAATTCTCCGGTGTTATTGACGCCGTCGGAGAGAAAGTGACCCGATGGCACGTTGGCGACCGCGTCACCGTACAGCCTGCACAATTCTGCGGAAAATGCGAATTCTGTAAAAAAGGGCTGACAAACCTCTGCGGCAGCAAACGCTTCTACGGAGCCATGGACTGCAACGGGGCCATGGCAGAGCAAATATCGGTTCCCGAGCACCTGGTATATCGGCTCCCGGATCCTGTCGACTTTGCTTCCGGGGCAATGATAGAAGCTGCGGCCGTCGCATACCGCGGTGTAAAGAACGCAGGCGACCTGACCGACAGGCACGTTCTGGTCATCGGAGCAGGAACCATCGGACTCCTGGTTACTGCCATCGCCCGCCTGAAGGGGGCGAAGCGCATCTACGTCTCCGATCTCAGTGATGCGCGCCTGGAAGCTGCGGTAAAGATGGGAGCGGATGTCACCCTTAATCCCAAGTCCATGGACATACGCGGGGTCGTGATGGACGCAACGGAGGGCAAAGGAGTCGATATCGCAATTGAAGCTGTCGGTGTCACCCCCAGCGTGAAACAGAGCATCGAACTCCTCCGTACCGGCGGGACCGCCGTCTGGATCGGCAACTCCGCCAAATTCGTCGAAGTCCCCATGCAGGAAATAGTAACCAGGGAGCTGAACATACGCGGCACCTATATCTACTCTCATGAAGAATTCGGTGAAGTTCTCGAACTTGTCGGCAACGGAGGAATCTCTTTCGCTCCAGTTATCAGCCTCCAAGCGAAGATGTCCGAAGGCGCCCGATGGTTCGCACAGCTCGCCGATTCTCCGGGAGACCTGATCAAGGTAATCCTCATCCCGGAATAAAAACACAAGGAGGTACGGAAATGAAGGCAAAGAGAAAGTATCTGGGGAAAGCAGCGGCGCTATTGTCCATTCTGTTCATTGCGACAATGTTTTTTGTTCTGTATCAGACGGCAGAACAGGCTGCGGCACAGGATGACGTCAAACTGGAGGCCGAGAAGAAGAAGAACGCGGAGTTCGTGCTGAAACTTGCCTACACCGATGCAGCGAACTGGCCTGAAAGCGGGATCAAGCCCCTCGGAGAACATGCTTTCGCTCTCATCTTCAAGAGCATCGTGGAATCACGCTCCAACGGCGGCATGTTTGTCGAACTCTTCCCGGCCACATCAATGGGACAGAGCAAGGAAGTCATCGAAATGGTCCAGACGGGAACACTGGAAATGGGGATACAGACCGGTGCACTGGCAGGAGTATACCCACCGGTACAGGTAATCAACCTCCCCTACGCGTTCCAGTCCGATGAGATCGCCTGGTGGATATTCGACAACAGTGAATTCTGGAAAAAAATGACCGCGGAGATCGAGGAAAAAACAGGCATTAAGGTGCTTGCAATGGGCCAGAACGGCACCAGGCATTTCACCAACTCCAAGCGCCCGATACACGAACCCAAGGATATGGAAGGCCTGAAGTTCCGCGTCATGCCCTCCCCGATCTATGTGAAAACCCTCGAAGCCATGGGAGCGAGCGCAACGCCGCTCGCCCACGGTGAGATTTACACCTCATGCCAGACCAAGGTCGTTGACGGGCAGGAGAACCCCATCTGGAACATAGCGGCCAACAAATGGTACGAGGTACAGGACTACATGACGCTCGACGGCCACACGTGGAGCGAGGACATGCTGATCATCAATGCCAACTTCTTCAATAACCTTCCTAAGGCATATCAGCAGATAGTCCGTGCTGCAGCCTACCAGGGGCAGACCGCGGGGCGCGCTTCCGAATCACTGGGCTCACTGGTTACCGATTTCGCTATCCTCGATAAAAATATGGAGATCTACTCTCCGACACCAGAGGAGATGGCAAAGTTCAAAGCCGCTGTCATACCTGTAGCTGACTGGCTTAAGGAAGAAATCGGCGCCAAGTACGTAGAGGATTTTTATAAAGCGGTCGAAGAAGCCGAAACTGCACTGGGATACAAATAGGTTTTTTCAACGGAATGTGCGTGCAGGCTTCCAACCAGGGGGCCTGCACGTTAACGAATACGGCGGAGGACAAGATGAGTGCACTTGATACATCATTCACACTTTCAAGGAAGATCAGTGACATCGTGGAACGGGCAAGCATCTGTATAACAGTATTCTACATTGCTGCTGTCTTCTGCGTCGTCTTCCTCGGAGTGATAATGCGGGTCATCGGATCAACGTTTTCCTGGAGCGAGGAGATTTCCCGGTGGCTCCTCGTAGGAATCACGTATATAGGAGCCAGCCTTGCACTGAAGCGACAGCAGCACGTCGGTGTCGCGCTGGTGATTCGCGCCCTTCCGAGAGCATGGTGCAGGATAGCCGTCATTTTAATCGATATCGCTGTCATGGCCTTCATTTACTATGGATTCAGAACCAGTCTTGCAACAGCTCTTCAATCCGCGAAACAGTACGGCGACATCATCAAGTTGCCCATGATGTATGTGAAAATGAATCTTCCGGTAGGATTTCTTTTCATGTTCATCCACATGGTCTATTTTCTGCTCGGCGTATTCAGGGCCGAGGATCCTCAGGATTTCATCCTGAGCAGCTGACGGCCATGCCTGAAGCAGGAGAGATGTCATGAGTATACTATTGCTGATCTTTATAGGAAGCATCGCCATAGGTGTTCCAATCGCCTTCGTCCTGGGGCTGACGGCACTTTACTACCTTCTCTTCATCGGCAGCGTGCCGATCATGATCCTGGGACAGCGTCTCTACGCCGGGGTCGACAACTTCGTCCTGCTGGCGATTCCGTTTTTCGTTTTCGCCGGCGAGCTGATGAACCGGACAAAAATCACGGAAGACCTGGTGAACTTCGCAAAGATGCTGGTCGGCTGGATTCCGGGTGCCCTGGCGCAGGTCAACATCGTAACGAGCGTCTTCTTCGCCGGGCTTACGGGAGCAGCCGTTGCCGATACTGCCGCCATAGGTTCCATACTGATCCCGGCTATGAAAGAAGAAGGGTACACGGCAGAATATGCCGCAGCGGTCACCGTCACATCATCAATTATTGGACCAATCATTCCCCCGAGTATTAACATGGTGGTCTACAGCACTGTGACGATGGAATCGGTCGGCGCGCTCTTCATGGCAGGTTTCGCCCCGGGGATAGCAATCGCCCTCGGCCTGATGGTGATCGCTCTTTTCTACGCACTGAGGGACCATCATCCGCGAAGAAAGGAACGCCTTGCCAGGGGAGAAGCCTGGCAAACCACCAAGAAATCACTGCTTGCTCTGCTTGCGCCCGTTATCCTGGTCGGGGGAATTTTCAGCGGCCAGTTCACACCAACGGAAGCCGCCGCCGTCGCATGCGCATACGTACTCTTTGTCGGAGTGTTCATTTTCAGGACGCTCGGATGGAAGGAGATCTTCGAGAGCCTCAAAATAACAGCAGTCACATCCTCGGTCATTCTGTTCATAATCTCTATAGCAACTGTTTTCGCCACAATGCTGACGCTGGAGAAAATTCCTGCGCACATCGCCCATTCGATCCTCTCCCTGACGAACAATAAATACGTATTCCTGCTGCTGATCAATCTATTCCTGTTGTTCGTCGGCATGATCATGGAGACAGGCGTAAGCGTCATCCTGCTGGCACCGATTCTGCTCCCCGTGGCAACACGACTGGGGATTCACCCTCTTCACTTTGCACTGGTCATGCTGGTCAATCTGAATATAGGGCTCAACACACCTCCGCTGGGGGTCTGCCTCTATACGGCAGCGCCAATAGCAAAGGTGCGGTTTGAAAAGATTGCTGCAGCGGCACTTCCATTTGTCGCCATGCAGATTATTGTATTAATGATCATCACTTATATCCCGGAGATTATTCTTTTCCTCCCGAGACTGTTCGGCTATATCACATAGGGATACAGAACAAATTTTTTGTAAATCGCCCCACAGAAGGGAGCAAGAGCAGAAAGACAGGATCTCAGGAAACAATACCGTCTAAACACCTAAAAACGGATTTCGGGACTATCCGATCCTGCAGAGAGAGTGAGTAGTTGTGTAGATTTGCCGATCGGTACAAACACCTGGTTAATATCTCCAAAACATTATCGGAAAGGCAACGCTCCTGAAAATTGCATGAATTTCACCCGGAGGTGGATTATGAACCCTGAAAAAATCGCCGAACTTAAGGAGAAAGCGCGGACTGTCCGGCTGGGAATTCTTGACGCGCTAGGTATTGACAAGCGGGGACATCTCGGCGGCTCCATGTCATGCGCCGATATCGTCGCGGCTCTCTATTTCTACAAAATGCGTCATGACCCGAAGGACCGCTTTATGAAGGACCGCGACCGGTTTATTATGAGCAAGGGACACTCCGTACTTGCCCAGTACGCGGCCCTGGCTGAATTGGGCTATTTCCCGAAGGAAACGCTTCTGAAGACAAAAACCCTGGGCTGCTTCCTCCAGGGGCATCCCGAAAGAGAGACCCCGGGCGTTGAGGCAAACACCGGTTCCCTGGGTCAGGGATTGTCCATCGGGGTAGGAATAGCCCTGGGAGGAAGGCTCGATGGGCTGGATTACCATACCTGGGTCATCCTCGGCGACGGCGAACTCGGCGAAGGACAGATCTGGGAGGCTGTCACAGCCGCTGCCGCGTACAAACTCGATACACTCACCGCGATCGTTGACATGAACGGGATCCAGGCCGTGGGGAAAACATGCGACAGGTACGACCTCGGGGACATTCGGGGAAAATTCAACGCATTCGGCTGGAAGACCTTCGAAATCGACGGTCACGACATGGGCCAGATCGTAAAGGCTCTCGATGAAGCCTCCGGAGTACGAGGTGTTCCCAGCGCCATCATTGCCCGAACGGTAAAGGGGAAAGGCGTCTCGTTCGCCGAGAATGTGGCAGCCTACCACAACAACCTGCTGACGAAAGAACTGCAGGAACAGGCCCGTCAGGAAATCCTGGCAATGTAGGGAGGGACGAACAGCTATGCTGAAAAATCTACGAACCGCATACGGCGAAGAACTTCTCGCCCTTGCCAAAGAAAATCCCCGGGTAGTCGCTCTCGATGCCGATCTGTGCGGGTCCACCCAGTCCATTGTCGTGGAGAAGAACTTCCCAGAGCGCTATTTCGAGATGGGGATCGGAGAGCAGAACATGATTTCCGTAGCTGCGGGGCTCTCCCTCACCGGGAAGATACCCTTCGCCCACTCCTTCGCGGTCTTCGCATCGGGACGTACCTTCGACCAGATACGGCAGAGCGTGTGCCTTCCCGGGCTCAACGTAAAGATCGTAGGCTCCAGCTGCGGCCTCTCCGACTTCGGCGACGGCGCAACACACCAGTCCTTCGAGGATCTTGCAACCATGAGGGTCCTCCCACACATGACGGTTCTCTGCCCCGCCGACGCCGTGGAAACGAAGTGGGCCGTACGGGAGGCTGCAGCCATCGACGGCCCCGTGTATCTGAGGCTGAACCGCAACGATCTCCCCGTGCTCTTCGATGAAAACACCTCTTTTGAAACGGGAAAGCCGATCACCCTCAGAGAGGGCTCCGATATAGCCCTCATCGGTACGGGGACCATGTCGGCAATAGCCCTCGAGGCTGCCGGCCTTCTGGAAAACAGCGGCATATCCGCCCGGGTGATCCACATGGGAACGATCAAACCTATGGACAGGGAAGCCCTGGCCGGCGCGGTCAAGGGTGTAAAAGGCATTGTCACATGCGAGGAACACACCATCTATGGAGGTTTCGGTTCTGCGGTTGCGGAAGCCCTTTGCGCCGCTCCGCTGCCCATGCGCATGGTTGGAATCCAGGACAGGTACGGCCAGTCAGCCGTCTATTACCAGGAGCTGCTCGAGTGCTACGGCCTGACCAAAGAAGCCGTATCAGGGGCAGCAAAAATTCTTCTTGAATCCCTGTAAAACAAATTTCTTCGGAGGTGGTTTCATGGAAAAGATCGGATTCATAGGGCTTGGAATCATGGGGAAACCCATGGCGAAGAACCTTCTCGCCGCAGGGAAATCCCTGATCGTGTACGACGTCGTCCCCCAGGCAGTGGAAGAACTTACGGCTGCGGGAGCGGAAAAAGGGCTCAGCCCGAAAGATGTTGCTGAGAAAAGCGGTCTGGTCATCACCATGCTCCCAAATTCTCCTCATGTCCGCGAAGTGGTGTGCGGGAAAAACGGAATTCTGGAAGGCGTCAAAAATGGGCAGCTCATCGTTGACATGAGCTCTATTGCTCCCCTCGTGAGCCGGGAACTCGGAGCCCTGCTCGCGGAAAAGGGTGCGGAAATGCTCGACGCTCCCGTAAGCGGAGGACAGGAAAAGGCCGAAAAGGGAACCCTCGCCATCATGGTCGGCGGAACCGAGGCTTCCTATGACAAGGTGAAGGACATTCTCGCCGTCATGGGGAAAAGCACGCTCGTGGGTGAACTTGGCGCAGGGCAGACCACGAAGCTCGTCAACCAGAGCATCGTGGCCGTGAACATAGCGGTAGTAGCCGAGGGAATGGCCTTCGCCAAGAAGGCCGGAGTGGACCCTGAGAAGGTATTCAACGCCATCCGCGGAGGACTCGCGGGAAGCCAGTGCATGGAAGACAAGGCCCCCAGGATGTTCGAGGGAAGGTACAACCCAGGGTTCAGGATCAATCTCCATATAAAGGACCTGAACAATGTGCTTGAGACAAGCCATTCTCTCCACGTCTCCATGCCCCTTACGTCACAGCTCATGGAGATGTTCCAGAACCTTGCCGCAGACGGGCACGAGACCCTGGACCATGGCGCCCTCGGCCTCTTTTACGAAAAACTCAACGGGCTTTCACTGAAAAAATAGGAACGACAGCGCTTCTGCGCAAAAATTGCGCACGCTGGTCTCCAGGGGAGGGATCAAAGGGGAAAGAAACTATGCTATGAGACTCTGAGTGTTTTTGCGGGATATGAAAGCTTCTGCTGCACAGGAACCAATACCTGAAAAAAGGAGTGGTCATTGTGAAGAAGTTCATTTCCATTATTGCCGTTGTCTTCGTTCTTTCAGTTGTTCTCGGAGGGGCATCCTTCGCCGCGGACAAAATTTGGCCCAAGGGTACGCCCACAGTCATCGTAGGATTCGGTGCCGGCGGCGGCACAGACACCTCGGTACGTCCCATGGTCGCCCTCATGTCCAAGTACCTCAACGAGACCATCAACGTGGCCAACATGCCCGGCGCCGCAAGCGCGGTGGCGGCCGAGCACGTCCTGGGCCTTCCCGGTGACGGCTACACCATGTTCGCCACAGGCTCGGGCTGCTTCGGAGGCTTCAAGATCAAGGAAACCTCCAATTCCGGATGGGAAGAGTGGACGTCGTGGCATCCTTTCCAGGGGCCGGCAGCGATCCTCGTCGGCGCAGACAGTGACATGAAGACCTTTGACGACGTCGCAAACGCTCTCAAGGAAGGGAAAATCAACATGGGAGTCTCCGGCTACGGCAACGGACCTCACGTGATCATGCAGGCAATTGCCGAAGTGGCGGGCATCAATGAAATCAACTATGTCACCTTCGACGGCGACAGGAATGTGGCCACAGCAGTCCTTGCCGGAGAAGTCGAAGCAGGTATCGTAACATTCTCATCGGCAATCGACATGGCCCAGGCCGGAACAATCCGCGCAGTGGTAGTCATGATGAAGGTCCCCATGAAGATCACCGACACCATCACCATAGATCCCATAGTGAAGGTCCTTCCCGGAAGCGAAAAGATCCCCGACCTGAGCGAAACCTGGCCCATCTGCATCCGCCGCGACGCTCCCCAGGAGATCAAGGACAAGATAACGGAAGCTTTCCACTGGGCCCTCAAACAGCCGGAAATACTTGAATACACAAAGCAGAAGGGACTCAACATCGTCGGACTCACCGGCGAGGAAGCTGACCGTTTCATCTCCCTGCAGATCTCCGGTTACTCATGGGTGCTTTTCAATGCGGGCATGGCCGAGAAATCCCCTGCTGATTTCAACATTCCCAAGCTCGCTGACTGGGATTGGGAGACAGAGAAGAAGAAGCTGAACAAATAACATGACAGGAAGAGTGCACAAGGGTTCCGGGGCGGACTACATCTCCGCCGTTTGCCTGATCGTCTTCGGGGCGGCGTTCTCCATCGCTGCCCTGAGGATGCGGGTATTCAACAACTCCATTCTCGTCTCCCCCGGGCTGTTTCCTCTCATACTGGGAGGAGTGTTCATCCTTCTGGGCTTGCTCCTCTTCCGCTCCGCCGCAAAACGGGGCGGGAGGGAACAGGCCCTCCATGTCCTCGGAAAAGAGAACCTGAATGCTTTCTTCTCCTCGCCGAGAGTCAGGAAAGGAACGGTACTCCTCCTCCTTGTCGTCGCGTATGTTGTGGCCGTGGGACATCTCCCGTTTCTCTGGGCAACAGCAGCATATCTCATCGTCACATTCTTTTACCTCAAGGCCATGAAGCTTCACTGGAGCATTCTCCTGGCCTTCGCTGCTGCCTGGGCGATCACTGCAGCTTTCCGGGACCTTTTCCGGATCCCCATGCCGTAAGAAAGGGAGGAGATCATGGAAATACTCCATCTTCTCGCGGATGAAGCCGCACAGGTTGGAAGTTCTCTTATCAGTTCACTCAATCCCACAATTATCGGCCTGATTTTCGGAGGAAGCCTCCTCGGAATGCTCGTTGGTGCCATTCCGGGGCTTACAGCCACCATGGCCCTCGCCCTGCTCATCAACCTCTCCTACGGCATGCAGCTGGAAAACGCCGTGGCCTTTCTTCTGGCCGTCTACATCGGGGCGGTTTCAGGAGGGCTCAACGCAGCCATCATGATCAACATACCGGGAACCCCTTCTGCCGCAGCCACGTGCCTCGACGGATTTCCCCTGGCCAAGCAGGGTAAAGGGGGCCTTGCCATGGGCACAGGGGTCATCGCATCCTTTGTCGGCACCATCTTCAGCATAGCCGTCATGATCTTCCTTTCACCTCTCATCTACAAAATAGCCCTGAAGTTCGGGCACTGGGAACTCTTCCTGCTGGCCCTCTTCGGCATCATGATCTGCGGCACGCTGTCCGCAGGCAAAGATCCTCTCAAGGGATGGATCGTGGGTTTCCTTGGATTTGGGGCGGCCATGGTGGGAATGGAACAGATTTTCGCCTATCCCCGACTCACGTTCGGCTACCTCCAGCTCAAGGGCGGAATTCCCCTCATTCCGGCTCTTATCGGAGTTTTCGGAGTTTCTGAGTTTTTGGCCGTCCTCCAGGAGGAAGTCGCCTACAAGATCGAAGGCAAAGTGGGGAAGGTCATTCCGCCCATGCGGGAGTTTATTCCCCTTATCCCCTCGGCGATCCGTTCAGGAATCATCGGTGTCGTTATAGGCGCCATTCCGGGCGCGGGAGAAGATATCGGCAGCTGGCTCTCCTACGACGTGGGCAAACGGAGATCGAAAAAGGGACATCTCTTCGGAACGGGAAGTTATGAAGGGCTTGTCTGCTCCGAGGTAGCAAACAACGCCGTTATCGGCGGCGCCATGATCCCCCTGCTCACTCTTGCCGTTCCCGGAAGCCCCCCGTCGGCCATGTTCCTCGCCGCCGTCTGGCTTCACGGAGTCCGCCCCGGCCCAATGCTCAACTTTGAGAATCCCGGCTTTCTTCCCCTCGTGGCCGCCATGCTCATTCTCGGTTCAATTGCCATGCTCATCTGGGGTCTTTCCCTGGCAAAACCCATGGTGGCAGTGCTCAAGATCAAACGGGAGATCCTTCTGCCCATCGTTATACCGCTTACAGTGATCGGCGCTTACGCCGGCGGAGTCCGTATTTTTGACGTCTATCTTATGCTCGCCTTTGGCGTGCTCGGCTACGTGCTGCGGCAGATGGACTACCCTCTGGCGCCCCTGGTCCTCGGCCTCATTCTCGGCCCCCTTGCCGACACCAGCTTCCGGAGAGCCCTGCAGCAGAGCCGCGGAGCGATCATGCCCCTTCTCGAACGTCCCATCGGGCTTATCCTGATAGCCTGTGTCGTATGGCTTATTTGGACAGGCGCAAAGAGAACAAAACAGTACTATGCAGAAAAGGCAATCGCCGACGCTGCTGAAGATGCCGCTGCAACGGCTGCAGATCTGAAATGAAGAACCGTGCCGGAATTTTTCCCGGCAATGAGGAGGAGAGAACGAATATGCGCGCAGTGGTGAAATTTAAAAGGGAGGACGGCAACACGGAAGTACGGGATGTTCCCGTACCTGAGATCGGGCCTTCCGATGTCCTGGTGAAGGTGGCCTATATCGGCATCTGCGGAAGCGACCCCCACATGTTCCACAACCAGGTCTCATACCCCATGGCGGTGCCCATCATCCTCGGGCACGAATTCTCGGGGACCATCGAAAAAATCGGTGCAGACGTGAAAAACTGGAAGCCCGGCGATCGGGTCACCGCCGAGACCCATGCCCGTTTCTGCGGCAAATGCGTCCTCTGCAAGACCAACAACTATCGTTTCTGCAGAGAACGGAAGGGATACGGCTTCGGTGTGGACGGCGCCTTCGCCGAGTTTGTCAGCGTACCGGAAAGGATCCTCCACGCCGTCCCCGACTCCGTCACCCTTAAGGACGCCTCCTGCACCGAGCCCGTCTGCGTGGCCTACAATGTGGTCATCGCAAAAGCGGGCGTCAAGGCGGGCGACTGCGTGGCCGTCCTCGGCCCCGGCCCTATCGGCATCCTGTGCGTCCACATGGCCAAAACAGCGGGCGCCAGCCACATAGTGGTCTTCGGCGCACCAGGCGACGAAAAACGCCTCGAAATCGCCCAGGAATACGGTGCCACTGAAACCTATGTCCTGGACGGAACGACCGATCCCAAAACGGCGGCGGCAAAGTTCAACGAAGGCTACGGCTTCGACAAAGTGATCGACGCCGCAGGCCCCGCCGCAACCCTCAAGATATCCATGGACATCGTCATGCCCGGCGGGATCATCAACAAGGTCGCCTGGGGCCCGAAACCGGTGGACATGAGCCTCGATCCTCTGCTCTCCAAGGGTGTCACCCTCCAGGGCTCCTTCAGCCACACCTGGGACATCTGGGAAAAAGTCCTCGTCATGATGGGCAAGGGGCAGATGCCCCTGGACGCCCTCATCACCCATGAACTTCCCCTCGAGCAGTGGCATGAGGGCTTCGAACTCATCGAAAGCAGGAAAGGCCTCAAGGTCGTATTGAAGCCCTGACATCCAAGGAAACGCAATGCACGAATCGGGCCGGGGAAATAGTCCCCGGCCCGATTCCTATATAAAACCCGTTCTTCCCCATCCGTCAGGATCTTAATTCCCGGCGTTCATTCCGAAAAAAAAGCGAGATTCCGCCGGGGATCCGGAAAATCAGGAATGAAGGAACGGATTGACGATCCGTACTCCCCGGACTGTCTGCCCGTCGTTCAGATCTTCAGAAAAAATCAGTGCGCACCTTGCCTGCTCTGCCGCGGCAATTATCAAGCCGTCCCAAAACGACAGCCGGAAGAGAACGCTGATGTCGATTCCCTGTTCGATGGTGGTCAGGTCAACGGAAACCACTTCCATATTGCCGAGGTTGTGCACGATATTCTTCGTGATCATGGGGTCAACCTTCAGCTTCGTCGTGGAGGCGCTGTAGAACTCATGCAGCACCTGGGTCGAGATGACCGGAAGCTGGTCTTCCACCACGCCTCTCACTATGGACCTGGCCCTGGCCTGTTTTTCGCTGTCATGGCCGTCCAGAGTGTACACCAAAATATTCGTGTCCAGAAATATCTTAGTCTTGGACACGATGCAGTTCGTCCCTTGTCCATGTTTCGCCCCCCGAGGAGGCTTCTGCCCTGTCCATGAGTGAGAAAGTGTCCTCAAGCCATTGGGAAGAGTCCGCAATGACCGTCTGTTCGACCAGGCGCCGGACGAGAGAGTTGAAGGAGATATTGTGCCGCTTCGCGTACTCTCTTCCGCGCCTGAGCATTTCCTTGTCAATCGAAAGGGTTATGTTTCGCATAGTTCCACCTCTATATTACACATAATACGTGCACACTTATATATTGTAAAGATTTTGGGAACAGAGGAATAGTGCCCCCCTCAGATAATCCAACATGCACTTTTAGTCAGTTTTAGTTAGTGTTTATATACTCTATTTAAAGTATTTTGAGTTGCTATATTTTCTCCCGGGAGAATTTCCCCTGCGTATTCAGCTCCTTTTTCCACATTTTTTTATGTGGTACCATGAACCGCAATACTGCGGTCAATACAAAAAGGAGCGTGCTGCCATGCGAAGCGCGGAAGAAAAAGCGAAATCCAGGAATGCCGTCCTGGAAAAACTCGATCAGATGGGCATCCTGTACGAGATGGTCGAGCACCCGGCGGCCTATACCGTCGAGGACATGGACCGTATAGGCTTCGACGAGAAGGTGACCGTCTGCAAGAACCTCTTCGTCCGGGACCAGAAGAAAAAACCCTCCCACTGGCTCGTAGTCGTGCACAAGGATAAGCGTGCCGACCTGGACAGCCTTGCCGAACAGCTTGGTACAAAACACCTCAGCTTCGCCTCCGCCGACCGGCTGAAACGGTACCTGGGGCTCGCCCAGGGCGAGGTCACTCCCCTCGGCGTTCTGAACGACGTGAACCACGAGGTGACCGTCGTTTTCGACCGGGATATCATCGGCAATATGCACCTTGGGGTCCATCCCAACGACAACACGGCCACGCTCATTCTTTCCTTTGATGACATCCTGAAGGTCGTTAAGCAGAACGGCAATCCGGTACGCTATATTACCGTGCCGGGAGAAAAGGAATAGGCCGGGGGGGACCTGAAGACCATTCAGGAAATCTGCGGCAGGCGTCTTCGGACGGTGTCCGCAAAATTTCACAGGAGGTGCCGGCATGTCCGGAACGGAACGGAAGAACATCAGGCCGGGAATGAACGTGATGGTCGTGCAGAAAGAGGACCAGGGAACCGGGAAACTCACCGGGGGAGTGGTACGGGACATACTCACCAAAAGCCCGCATCACCCTCACGGCATAAAAGTCCGCCTTGAAAGCGGGATCGTGGGACGGGTGAAAGAGATAGTGGAATAAAGGGTTACCGGTAACCGGTGCAGTGCTGGGGCTTCACTATATGCGCCTCAGACGGAAACGCCCGCCTTCCCCGGTAAGGGAAGGCGGGCGGATGCTTCTAAACGCTCATAAAAGGGTGTGCCGCTCTGAGGCCACCCTTCAGTGCAGTTCTCTCGTCGTGTGGAAGATGATCTCCGGCCAGAGCTTCGCCACGTGCTTCAGCTGCCATTCCCCGTCTGCCAGGAAGGCAAGGTTCCCCTCCCCGTCCAG
>Ga0334885_1003106_pt1 | contig 15928 bp, 12 predicted proteins | sample GraSluR1_MG_8_FD_207233 | JGI IMG/M metagenome (GOLD analysis project Ga0334885, IMG submission 207233) | Sludge microbial communities from methane-producing bioreactor in Wageningen University, Netherlands - Granular Sludge_31_05-R1 | ecosystem: Engineered > Bioreactor > Anaerobic >...
TCAAGATAAGACCGCCGGATCTACTCAAAGAGATTGCATAACAGACCACTGTGGTGGTACGTCTGTTTTTCTTTTCATTTTTCCCCTTGTTTAGCTGTTTTCAGATTTCTTGCTGTCAAAGTTGAGAAAGAGGCATCTACAAAAAAGAGTATAACCCCCACCACGACGCTCAAAAACACCACCTCGGGACGATTCTATCATAGCCCACGGGGAGGTGTAGAAGCTAAAACGCTGTGAATTGAATTGAGAAGCACATTTCCGTTTGTTCCCAGTAGTAAAGGTGCCTAATTCCTATCCAATGATTAGCTTGGATTCTCTATCTTTCCATGGCTTCTCCAGTCGAATCTTCTTGGAGTAGCTTGGTCTGCAGGATACTTTCTCGAAGAGCTTAGATTCAGTTAAGTCAAGCCACTTACGAATTTCCTCCTCACGATTCATTGAGTCTGACAATTCTGTCCCCTCCTCGATTACATTATATCAAAAGCTCAAAGAACAGAAGCTATAGCTTCAACCATTGTCGATAACATACAAAATATCCAACGAAGCAAAAAAAGCGGCGGTCCAAATACAAATAGCGGGAGTCTCAACTGAACTAATATTATGATAATAATGGCTGTAACACTTGATGAGAGTATGAAACGCTTGTACCAACGAATTAGATGATGCACAACGCTCCAATTTGTAAGCATGAAAGTAGAAATTAGTGTGCCGACGAGAGGAATGAATGCAAGTAGAAAGACCAAGGCCTGCTCAGTTCCGGAGAAATCTTGTCTCACAATTCTGTTACTAAGTATCATAATCAATGCTGTTCTCAGAGGATTATTACAATCAATGTATGAATAATCGATACTTACACTACTTATAACCGTCATAAGTCCGAATAAGGACATCATAAGAAGCGAAAAAAGATAGATACTAACACTTCGGGAAAGCTTATAATATGATCTAACATTGAAAATGTGATTTTCGATGTTTAAGTTTTCAAGAAGATCATCAGAGATCTTTGAAAATGGTTTGTAGAAGCCTTTCTTTCGAGTGTTTCCGTGAATGATCTTTTGTGTTTCAACAATCTTTCCAAACATCTCGAAGGGGTCATTCCTTCCAATGATGTGTTCGCATGAATCTTCTTTCTTCGCTGCCTTAGCTAATCCAATATAATACCCAACGTCCTCTGAAGTTATTTGAAAATGAACGCTTTGCGCTGCTCTTAGGTTTACTGGGTGAGATTTGCTGCACATATGGAACTTGTTTCTGTCTACAACGTCGCACTTAATTAGCATCCTTCGCTCGTTAATCGGAAGAGAAATGAAAAGCAAAAACCATTTGTCAATAAAATATCGCAACACGTTCATCTGCTCAAACTCATTGACTAATGCTCTAAGAAAATGAGAATTAGGAAACTCTTGATTCTGATTATATTTATTGTATACCAGTGCCATTGCTTCACTCATGTATGACACCTGATTCTTCAAACCAATGGAATACGCTGAACAGAGCTTAACGAATTTCGTGAGACTTTGAATTGTAGCCTCCCCTCGTACATAGAAAAAGTCTTTCACAGCATTAATTGGGTTAATTAGGTTGCTTGTTTTGCATATTGAGGCTACCCTTACCGAACTTCTAAGAAGTTTGTCGACTAAGACAATTCTCTCGATCTCAAGATCAGGATTTTTGCGTCTGATTTGATACCAAAGACGCTTTGAGATTTTCCTGCATAATGCCAAAGAATCCATTATGCTTCCTAATAGTTGAGAGGGGTCTCCTAATAATCGCTGTATCTCATTCTCTAGTCCATTAGCCGTATCGCCGTCAATATAACCAAATACTGAGTCCCTCAAAAACGAACGCAAACTTCTTTGGCCAATATCGTTTCTTCCGCAAGTACCACCGTTCGATGATATCAATGCCGCAAGGAAACTGATTCTCTCGTCACTGCTAAACTCACGCGGATTATAGAGCGATTGTTGTACCCAGAGGATTTCTTCCAAGAGTATTGGTGCCAGCGCCTTAGCTTCATCAGTACGATTAAGCACACTAGAGGTTTTGCGATCATTAACAGTAATGTTGATATCATACGCAAGCGGTTTCTCCATTGCTACTATTGGGATATAGTAGGATTCTATCCCCTCAAATTTCTCTGGCGGAATATTGGTTTCAAATAAAGGATTTCTCACTTGGAGTGACAATCTAGTTTTGTCAAATCCACTCTGATAGGGTTCGAACTTGTAGATTGCTCGCTCTTTCCAATCCTGACACTCAAGCGATCTTCGAACTAGATCAATACACACAATTGAATCAGAACAGCCACGATTAATTGACTCACAAGAAATATTGAATCTGCAATTTGAACTGTCGAAAAAACAGATCATAGACCCAACTCCAAAATTAGACAGTTTAGAACCCATAGATCTCCATTACTACGTCTCATCTATTTGAAAAACCCTTTCAGTTAATGAACTTAGTTCGGTACTATAACTTCACTCATATGATCTGCTATATGTTCTTCAGCCTTTTTTTTATTTCTTCCAGCAAGTTCCTTGCTAGATTATTCCAGTTGAACTTATCAACTTCTTGTGAATCTCTTTCAAATCTGAATGGTTGTTTACTAGCAAAGTCAAGCAAGAATTCTTTGATTTTTTCTTCCTCATATGGAAGGATGTAAATTCCACCGATTCTCTCAGCTATGGCATTGAATTCTGCATCCTTATCTCCAATTACCAGTATTGGCTTGTTAGAAGCTAAGTACTCGTAGAACTTCCCAGTCATTATTCCTTGATCTGGCTCATCTGACTTCAGTAGTAAAAGAAGGTCAGCTCCGCGTTGCACGCAAATTGCTTGTTCGTGTGAAACAAGCCGCAAACTTTTAATTGATCCTTCTCTTGAGGTTGACAAACGCTCAACTCTTGAATAAGAGCTGCCAGCATATATCAACCTGACCTTTTCTTTCAAGCACTCATCTGAAATTACTTTCCAAAACAGCTCAACATTCTGATTAGAGTAGAGTGTTCCAGTATAAACAATAGAAATCTTTTCAGCACAATCGCCAGTTTCAGCAGTTTCTGATTCAGAATGCTCAAATCCGTTATAGATAACCATACATCGTCTATCTATGTTATAGCCTAATCTAGTTGCAGAACCACAAAGCTTTGTTGCTAATCCCTCAGATGCTGCAGTTATTAGATCGGCATTAGCAAAAGCTGCTTCATCGCATTTTTTGAGCGATAACGAACTAGAGATTGACTTATGGTTATGATTGTCTTCTATCGGATCTCGGTAATCTGCAACCCAGAAAACATTAGGAAATTTCTTCTTAATTCGAGCACCAATCAAATTCAGATACCCAGGACTCACTGAAGTGAATAAAACTGTCTGATCTTTAAACTTGTGACTTAATGATTTCAAGGTTGATTTCAGAAAAGCCTTTTTTCTCAATCTAATTACATAATTATCGTGAAAATACAAACTACCACACTGGAAGTTGACATAACTCCATTTAGCATATGCTTTCTTAAGAAAATGCAAGACACCTGAGGGGGTTCTTTTGTAGCCAGAGTTTCTTAATTCACTATCCAGAAGATCTTGTGGACTACTAGACGCTTCTTTAAAAAATGGCATTAAAGTTTTTATCCATTTTGCTTCTCTTGATGCCACTGGTATACAGATTCCAAAACTACTCTCATTCGAAGAGAATACCGGGTCGAAATCGGGCACTATACAGAAAACAGCATGTCCAGACGATAGAACGTATTTGGCAATCATTCTTGTTCTCTTATGCCCAATGGAATTTGTAAGAAGTCCTCTAGAAATTAGAATTATATTCAACCAACTTGCCTCCCTAAGTGTTCAATCACTCCTTGAACCACACTTTCTCTATGAGCTTCACATTCTATGTAATTCAGTATGGTAAAGAGTTTCTTTCCATTATATTTATTCTTAAGCAGTCTCCCCCTAAGTACTTTTCTATCTAAAACCGAAATCCATCTTCCCCATCCAGCGAAACGGCTTAGGTATCTGTCAATGATCTCCTTCGTGAATTCCTGATAATTACCTTTAACAAAGCCCGGCTTCGTAATTTCTTCAGAACGTTTATGGAAAGCCGAAAGTATTTCATTCGCTTCTCTAGCACTCGACATACGCACTTTCTCTGCTTCTTTTACAATCGGTACATAATCTATGTTTGCAGAATTCTCAAGATCAATTCTGATAAGGATGCTAGTCTTCCAGAAATTGCTTTCTGAATAGTCAAATATGAAGTTTCCCTGTCCGTAGACAATGGTAGATCCTTCATATTGCTCGTAACACCCAACACAATGACTGTGCTGTGTTATAACTAGATCTGCGCCTTTTTCGACCATTTTCCTGCAGACTTTCTGAAGACAAGGAGAAGGATAACGATAATGCTCTTTGCCTCCATGATATAGAACGATGACGAAGTCACAGCGATTCTTAAGGCTTACAATGTGATCTAAGCTTTCCAGAGGGTCGAAAGGGTTTGCACCTGCAGTTGACTCCGTAGCAATGGAAAACTCGTGTTCTGCGCAAGAGTATATACCAAGCTTTTTTCCCTCTTTCTCGATAATGTAAGGTTCTGCAGCTTTGGTGAGATTATCCCCGACGCCTACATAGGGAATCCCTATTTTCGATAAAACGTTGCGAGTTGACGAAAGACCTTTAACACCCTGATCAAGTATGTGGTTGTTGGCAAGCGATATTAGCGATGGTTCAAGTGCCTTTATGCCCGTTGCTGTTCTGGTGGGAGAGATAAGGTTTGGACCGCATTTTTCGATTGGGTCGCTCTCGTCTGAAAGCGGGACTTCGAGATTGAATATCCTGATATCCGAATCTCTCCATGTATTCAAAAGCTCTTTGCCCAGCAGAGTCTCAACATCGCCTTTCTCAAACAGATCATAGTTCGATTCAGTGGGCACAAGGTCACCGCCAATGATAATCTTCAAAGTTCAAACCTCCATGCTCCGATTCTTCTCAAACCACTCAAAGAACTCAGAGCCCCCTTTATGTATTCCGCTTCCAGGTCTATAAGATAGCAGAGAATTCCCCTTAGCTATATTCGCATAAGTTATCTCCACATCTCCAAGTTGCATTGGCTTTCTGTCGACGATCGCTTTCTTACCAGTTACTTGTTCGATAATCGCTATCATCTCTGAAAGCTTCACTGTTTTGCTATTGCCGAGATTGAAGATTTCGAATCTCGTTTTGTCATAGAGCATCGCTCTGTAAACTCCATCGATAATATCGTCTATATATGTATAGTCTCTTGCCGTAGAACCGTCTCCGAACACGGGAATTGGTTTCCCTTCAATTATCAGTCTGGTGAAGAGATGAATCGCCATTTCCGGTCTCTGTCTGGGACCATATACTGTGAAGAACCTCAGAGCAACTATTGGGATGTTGTATATCTCACTGTATGTCTGGCAGTAGATCTCACCAGCTCTCTTTGCTGTAGCATATGGCGATACTTGACCTTCGAGAGGATCGTCTTCAGAGAACGGAACTTTTGAATTCTTTCCATACACCGAAGATGAACTGGCAAAGACGAACTTTTCCACTTCATTTCTTCTGGCAAATTCAAGCATATTTACAGTGCCGCCGATATCAATGCTTACATATTCAACAGGGTCTTTAAGGGAGTTTCTTACTCCTGCCATCGCCGCCAGGTGGCACACAATATCTATCTTTCCCTGCTCTTCTGATATCTGATCAAGTATTTTGTTGTCTCTAATATCTCCTACATAAAGAGCATAGTTCTGACTTTTAAGAGCTTCCTGGATATTTCTCCATTTAATCTTCGGATCGTAGTAGTTGTTGAAGTTATCAATGTTTATTACGAAATACCCTTCTTTGAGCAGTCTTTCACAAAGATGAGAACCTATGAAACCAGAGCCACCAGTCACAAGAACTTTCTTCACTTTCTTCCAACTCCTTCACAGACAAAGCCAAGCTCTCTTGCTCTTTCAAGTTCTATAAGGTTTCTCGTATCAAGTATAATGTTTCCTTTCATGAGCTTTTTCGCCATCTCAAGATCGAGGCTTCTATACTGGTTCCATTCTGTGAGTATCATTATAGCATCGCTGTTGTTCATCACCTTGTACTGGTTGTCTGCGTATTCTATGCTCTCTCCAAAGATTGTCTTTGCATTCTCCATCGCCTGAGGATCGTGAGCTATTACCTGAGCTCCTCTCTTGAGTAGTTCACTTATTACAATTATGGATGGTGAGTCTCTCATATCGTCGGTTTCGGCTTTGAAGGCAAGTCCGAGGATCCCTATCCTCTTGTCTTTCAACTCTCTTTCAAATAGTTTCTCAAGCTTTTGAACCATCCTTGCCTTCTGCTTTTCGTTCGAAGAGACAACTTCTTTCACAAGCGACATATCTACATTGTATTTGTTTCCAATATCGACCAGCGCCTTTGTGTCTTTGGGAAAGCAGCTTCCTCCATATCCAGGTCCAGGATGGAGAAACTTTGGACTTATCCTTCCATCCATGCCCATTCCCTTGGCTACTTTGTGTACATCGGCTCCAACTGCTTCACAGAGATTGGCTATCTGGTTTATGAATGTTATCTTTGTCGCTAGGAATGCGTTGCTGGCGTATTTTATCAGTTCTGCTGTTTCAAGATTGCAGAAGAGAAAGGGGGTTTCTATTATATAAAGGGCTTTGTATATATCCTGGATAATCTCTTTGGCTCTTTCCGATTCATAACCTATCACTACTCTATCTGGGTGAAAGACATCATGAACAGCACTGCCTTCTCTAAGAAATTCAGGATTGGAGACTACATCAAATGTATCCTTTCCGGATTTCTCGATTATTGCTTGCTTGATCCATTTGTTGGTTCCCACAGGTACTGTGCTCTTTGTTACTATAACCTTGTACCTATTAAGATTCTTAGCTATCGATCCAATGACTGCTTCAACATAAGAAAGGTCAGCTTCACCGTTCTCTTTTGATGGAGTACCGACACCGATGAAAACAACTTCCGCTTCTTTGATTGCCCTGTCTATTTCAGATGTAAACGACAATCTTCCTTCACGAACGTTTTTATCCACGAGTTCTTTCAATCCAGGTTCATATATAGGAATCTGGCCATGGTTAAGCACATCTATTTTTGCTTTATCTACATCGACACAAGTAACTTTGTTTCCAAAGTCTGCAAGGCCTGTTCCTGTTACAAGACCAACGTAGCCTGTGCCTATTACTGAGATTTTTTTAGACATGTTTACCCCCTTGTCTATCCAATTCATAAATTCGTGAGTGACCCAGACCACTTTCTAGATAACCTCCTGAAGCAAAATCTTCGAATCTTTTGATTCTGTCGAGGAATCATGTGTTAGTCCTTTTTGGCAGGGTTAACCAGCTTCCCAGCAGATAGTCAAAAGACTCGGGTGTAAATTCTTCGAAACCAGACCCAGGATAGAAAGTTAGTTCTCCGAAATATAGATGGCCATCAACTTCATAAAAATCCACTCTAACAAAAGGAATACCTTTCGAAAGAGCTTCAGCCAACTCAATCATTTTTGCATAGGTTTTAGGTTTTGGAATAATTGTATTGCTTCTTGGATAGTGTCTTTCAAAGAGCATTGGATTCCATTCAATATCGTAGAAATCAACATTTAGCCCTTTCTCTGAGTTTCTGTTTAGGCATACAAAAGAACACAGTACCTTTCCATTAAAGCAAAGCATCTTGTAATCCTTGAGCTCTTTACCCGACTCGTCTATCATGTATTTTTCGCAAATAATTCGAGGCTTCACATTTTTATATGGCCATTCTCTTGCTACCCAAAAGAAGTTTCTGAAAAGATGTTTATTGATTTTCCTTTTAAATTCCTTAAAGTTTAACAAAGCTTTATCTTTACATATAATAGCACTCCCGGAGTCGTGGTTACACTTAATTACAAACTGGTTAGGTAGTGTATCTAAATCAATTTCATCAACAGTTTCGTATACACCTATTAGTGGTATCAGGTACTCTTCACCTATTTTTTCCGCTATATATTTGCGAACCTCATACTTATCGACCATCATCGTGTATTCAGGTCTTCGATCATACAACTTAAGCCATTGAAGTTTTTCGTTGAACGACTTCGGATTTTCTAAATCAAGCCCTTTCCCAATTCTAATTCTATAATTGAGTTTTAGATAAATCTCATCTCGTATTATTCGAAAGATCCTTAATCCAAGAAATTTTAGTAGTACCAATTTAGGTTCTCGAAAAGCTTTTCTAATTATTGATTTTATAATCCTAAGTCCTCCTTTTTCCACTGTCTAGTGACTTAAAATGTGAAGCATCGTCCTGGTGCAATGAAACGGATACATTGTACTCTATTGAACTAAACGATAGACTAGTAACCAGTGTTGAAAGAAAAAGCCACAAGTACTTCACATAATATGAAATTAAAAAGAAATCTAAGAAAAGTAAGAAAACTAGAGATATGATAGTGTAGTACTTTTGTTCTCTATCTGAAATCTTTATTGCCCTCATAAAGAGCAGTAAGTACAGCGAATAGTAAAGAATAGTTCCTATTATGCCAGAGGTTGATAAGAGTTCTACGTAGTTGTTGTGAGAATAGGTTCCAAACATACTGTGATATGAAAACTGATCAGGTCCAAAGCCAATGAGTGGTCTCGTCTTCCATAGCTCAATCCCTTCTCTAATCATTATCGATCTTATCTTGGCACTTGCTTCTTCTCCACCAAACGCATCAATAAGGCGATTAACTGAAGTTATTTCTGTGACATGGTTTAAAACCGGCTCTCCAAATAGCAGCAAAGCAATGAAAATGGCTAAAACCATTATTATTGTATTAACTCTGGAACGCAAAGATCTCTTCTCAGCATTCCTTAACCCAATGTAGATAAGTATCAACGGCCATATAATTAGCGTCTTTCTACTACCTGTAAAAACAGTTGCATAAGTTAAAATAACTACTCCGTAAATCCAAGTTAACAGAGTTGGTTTCATTAGTGGATTTATCAAAATGAGAAACGCGATCATCAATAGTAAAGCAAGCACATTCGCATTTCCAGCAGCGCCAGCTAGCCTATATTGAAATGGATTTCTAGAATACTCCACAATGCTAGTTCCAAAAGCAAACATACTTCCAAAGATCACACCCAGCCTTAGAGCTTTCAGAGATGAACTTCTAGAAAGGGAATGAACCATAACAAGAAAGAAGATCCCGGAAACAATTATATGGAAAAATCTAGCAAGACCTCTACTGAAATCTATGGCCCAGGTCAGAGAGAAAAACGAATAGACCATAAAAGCGACTATTGGTAAGCAAAATGAAGCGAGGTTCCTCTGAATGATAGCTTTCCTAAAGAGAGCTAGTTCTAAAAATCTGAGCATCACAACTGCGCCAAGAGAATAGTAGAATAAGTTAAATCCTGGAGTGCCTGCAGTCACAAAAACCATTAAAGTGATCAGAAAAACAGAGTAATCCTTCAAGGATAGATTTGCTACAATACGATTCACTGTAGCCATACCTATCGCTCCATTAGATGTAGATACAGCTTTTGATAAGCTGCCGACATTTTAGAAGCATCAAGGAGCTCTCTGGCATTTATGACATCTTCCTTCCTCATAGATACGGGGTTTTGATCTAGCTCATCAAGTGCACCTATAAGTGAATCACGAGAATCGGAATGGAACATCTTCACGTATTCCGGAAAGAGTCCCCTAATCTCTTCGTGTGGTTTTATGTTCGACAACAAAACCGGCACACCCATTGTTAAGGCCTCAAGAACAGAGTTTGGAAATCCTTCTCCTCTCGATGCTGAAACAAGAACATCAGCTGCTAAAAGGTATTCGTTTACGTTGCTCACATTTCCATAGAAATTTATACATTCTCCCTCTGAAAGAGTGCGGCACTTTTTAAGCAATGGTCCATTTCCCAGAAATGATAAAATACTATTAGATGACAGTTTGCTTTCCTTAAAAGCATCAATGATCAAGAACGGGTTTTTTCTAGACTCTAGAGAACCTACGACAAGTATTAGTTTCTTGGAAGGGTCTATTGATAGTTTTCGCTTTGCTTCTTCTTTTTCTTCGATACTCCTCGGAAATGGAAAGCAATTGGCGTCTATGCCATTCCTTATTACTTCACTTTCAACACCTATATGATGCAAAACATCTCTTATATGTGCTGAACACGAGACTATGAAGTCCATTTTCTTTAGATTGCTTGTGTAGATGCTGGCAAAAAGCTTTCCCAATATATTACCATAAAGAAGTGATGCATCATAATATGCATCATTTCTTACTGTCGTAATTTTTGCGGAAGCAATCTCTTTTAAGTACCTAATTGAATACATATCTGCTCTAAATCCGTAACTCTGAACAACATCAGGATGAAAGCCTTTCAGTGATGCATAGACTTTCTCGTCTGAGCCAACATATATTGATTTGCGACCAAGATTTAGGCATTCCATCCTAATGTTAAGCTCCTTGAATCTAGAATAAGCGGAATTAACAGGTTCGGGAGAAATTGTGAGAATTAGAGGATTGAATCTAGACCTATCAAGATATTTGATAAGATAATACAACTGATTTGTTGGTCCTGTTCGTCTCAAAGTTGAGTACAAATAGACGATATTAATCATGAGCAGATGATTCCTTAATCGGCATTCTGTTAACTCCCTATCAAACCATTTCATTACATAAAGATAGCCCAATATAGAACATATATCGCACTACTAATTCATTCGTAAGTCTCCATATCGCTGTCTTTAAGCACAACCTACCCTATAACGATTTCAACCAAGTAACTCTATCTACAATTGCAAAATAGCTCTGAACAATCTTTACCACTTTCTCTGACACATTCCTATCCAGATAATCCGGTGATAATGGGGCTCTTTCCTCATTAACGAAGCTTTCTCTTGCGATCCTTATCGCATTTGCTACTCCTCTTGCCTTTATCCCGCCAATGACAATCGAGCCTTTATCGAGAACTTCTGGTCTTTCGGTGCTCGTTCTGAAGAGAACAGCCGGGAATTCAAGAATCGATGACTCTTCGCTCAGAGTTCCGCTGTCTGAGAGAACACAATAAGCTTTCTTCTGGAGCTTGTTGTAGTCAAAGAAGCCGAAGGGTTTGAGATTGGTTATGAGTGGATTGAATTTGACACCTTTCTCTTCTATCTTTTTCCAGCTCCTGGGATGGGTCGAGTAGATCACAGGTAACTTGAACTCTTCGGCTACGATGTTGAGTGTGTTCACTACTTCGTTGAAGTTCTTCTCTATATCCAGATTCTCTTCTCTATGGGCGCTGACAAGGATATACTTTTCCTCTTCAAGGTTCAGTCTCTCAAGAGCATCGCTGTTGTCTATCTTATCCATATAGTGATATAAGACTTCAGGCATGGGAGAGCCAGTGACGAAGATATGCTCCTTTCTGAAACCTTCAGAAAGGAGATATCTTCTGCTGTGCTCTGTATATGGTAGGTTTATATCGCTTATATGATCGACTATCTTTCTGTTTATCTCTTCGGGTACATTTTGATCGAAGCATCTATTACCCGCTTCCATGTGGAATATAGGGATCTTCAATCTCTTTGCAGGGATAGCGCTCAGAGCGCTATTTGTATCTCCAAGTATCAGTAATGCTTCGGGCTTCTCTTTCAGGAGAACTTCATATGCAGCGCTGATTATATTTCCCATCGTCTCGCCAAGATGCTTTCCCGGAACATTTAGAAAGTAATCCGGCTTTCTTATCTCGAGCTCCTGGAAGAAGATCTCGTTCAACGTATAATCCCAGTTCTGGCCCGTATGGACGAGAATGTGATCGAAGTATTTATCGAACTTCTTTATTATCTCGGCCAACCTGATAATCTCAGGCCTGGTTCCAACAATTGTCATCACTTTAGTTTTGGTCACTTCATTCTCCAGTTCTATAGATTATAGTGAGGATAATAATCCTTATGATTCATTATCCATTCTGCCATCTCGGATACCATTGTCTCATAGTCGGCAACAGTATAATCAAACTCGAATTTCGTCCTCTTAAGGGATTTATCCGCGACGAATTCATCGAAAGGCTTTACATTTAGTTCGCTATTTCTCATGTATTCGTTGAATAACTTGAGCAGATCATATTTGCTTATGGGTTCGCTGTAAACCATATTGTACAGACCACTAGCTCTTTTCGTGGCTGCCTGTTCCATAGCTTTGGCAAGTTCGAGGGTTGTGAGCCCTGTCCACATTGCTTTAGTATAGCCTTTTATCGTACCCTTCTGCTTCATGAACCAGTTGAAAAGGCCTATTCCGTTCTCGTTCATATCCGGTCCGACAATTGAGTTTCTAAGAGTGATGTTCTTCTCGTCTTCGAGCTCACCTAAAGCTTTGGTTCGATCGTAGAAAGTCTCTCCGTCCCGCAAATCCGATTCTGTATAGCTACCTTTCTTTCCAGAGAAGACACAGTCTGTACTCATGTGTATGATCTGTGTATTCATGTTCTTTGTTACTTCAGCAAGGAAGTGAGGAAAATAAGAGTTCAGAAACACTGCAAGCTCTTTATTCTGATCCGCAAATTGATTTAGAATGCCGATGCAATTAATTACAGAATCGAATCGACCTTGATTTATTATGCCACGAATAAATTCGATGTTTCTTGCATCTCCAACGACAAATTCGCAATGCTGGCTCTTTACACGATCGAATCCAATGACATCGTGTCCCTTTTCAGATAGATAGGTCGATATTGTATGCCCGGCCATTCCGGCTGCTCCAAGAACAAGAAATTTCATTCTATTCTCCTTTTGCCTTACCTGATTTATCTCTCACAGGACGCCAATTGTTCAGTTCAATCTGGATCTCTTCCAATGATAGCAGGAGCTTCTTCAGTTCTTCCATGGTTAATCGCTCAGTGTTATTAGACGTGTAGGGTTCAATGTTATCAATCATGAGTTGACCTTGTTCGAAGTACTTAGAGTAGTTTAGATCTCTCGTATCTGCCGGGACTCTGTAATAGCCTCCAAGATCTTCTGCTATAACTTTTTCTTCCGAAGTCAGGAGGCTTTCGTATATCTTCTCTCCGTGGCGTGTGCCGATTATCTGGATCTTGTTTTCTGTCTCGAAGATATCTATAAGCGCCTCGCCCAGAGTCTTTATCGTTGCCGCAGAGGCTTTCTGGACGAAGATATCTCCCTGGTTGCCGTGCTTGAAGGCATAGAGTACAAGATCAACTGCATCGTCAAGGCTCATCATGAATCTAGTCATGTTCGGGTTGGTTATTGTAAGTGGTTTTCCGGCTTTGATCTGTTCGATAAAGAGCGGGATAACAGAGCCCCTAGAGGCCATGACGTTGCCGTATCTAGTGCCGCAGAGAACTGTCTTGTTCTCTGAGATTGTTCTCGATTTGGCCACCATGACTTTTTCCATTAGAGCCTTAGTCATTCCCATGGCGTTTATTGGATAGACAGCCTTATCCGTGCTGAGAACGATGACTTTCTTCACACCGTTGGCGATCGCGGCGTTGAGAGTATTCTCTGTTCCCAGTATATTTGTTTTGACAGCCTCGAGAGGGAAGAATTCACAGGAAGGGACCTGTTTCAGCGCCGCAGCGCTGAAAACAAAATCGACTCCTCTGAGGGCAGATTCGATGCTGTTGTAGTCACGTACATCTCCAATATAGAACTTAAGCTTATCGTTGTTGTAGAGCTTTCGCATATCGTCCTGTTTCTTCTCATCACGACTGAATATGCGGATCTCACTTATCTCTGTTTGAAGGAAGCGCTTAACGACTGCGTTTCCAAAAGAGCCGGTACCACCGGTGACTAAAAGGGTTTTATTTTTGAACATTGAGGACTCCTCCAAAAAGCAAAATCTGCGTTTTACTGTCTAGACTCTTTACAAGAGATTATGGCTTTTTCTATCTCTTTCATAGCACTGTCAACACTGAAATTCTCTTCAACAAATCTTCTTCCTTTGCTTCCCATAGACGCTAGCAAACGTTCATCACGAATGAACTCACGCAAATACTCCGCGAAGAGTTCTACGTTTCCATCTGTAACGTACTTTCCCGCACCGCTTTCATCCAAAATTCTCATAGTGTCGGTACTTTCTTTGTTCAGAAATGCTAATACAGGTATTCTTCCTGCCATATAGCCCATGAGCTTTCCAGGGACTATCGGAGTATGATTGCTTTCAGACAGCGATATCAAACCTATCTGAACGCTATTTAGCAAACTCGGGTAAACTGTCTGTTCAACGTAATCCAAAAAGGCTACATTGTTCAATTTCATCTCATCTGCCAGTATTTCGAGATTCTTTTTCTCCCTACCATTTCCCACAAACAAGAAGAGCAAATTATCATCTCTAAATAAATGTGCTACTGAGAGCACCCTTTCTAGTCCTTGTGAAGGACCCATAGTTCCGGCAAAAAGACAGATTTTCTTTCCATTCAAAGAAAACTCTTTTCTAAAATCAAATATGGATTCATGTTGGTACCTAGTGGTATCTATCCAATTATAGAGAACTTCGATCTTTTCTTCCGGTAGCTTCTTCTTTCTCACAAGGAAATCCTTATTCTCATGTGACTGAGCGAAAATTAGGTCTGCAGCATTGTATACTTTATTCTCTATATGTTCAAAGAACCTTATCATTAGTCTGTTTCTTAAGATGCCTAGGTCAATTGCGTTCTGAGGAAATATATCACGCAATATTAGCAAATAGGGCGATCTGCTCAACGATGCAATTTTTCTTGCTACTAATCCTAGGTTTAACGGGGGAGAATATGAGATTACGGCATCATAGGCGATGTTTCTGAACTGTTCAGGAATTTTGGAGTACATCACATAAGGCATTAGTATCGTATTAATTCCTCTTTTGACAAGACTTTTCGTATGTGTTGGTGGTGTTGATACTCTTATTACTGTGATGCCCTCTTCTTCTGATATAGTTTCGAAGCTTTTATTAGAGCCTTGTATTATCCTACTATGAGGTTTGGTTGTAAGAACAAAGACCTCATTTCCATCTTTCGCGAAAGAAATAGCCAATTCATTCATAAGAGTTGCAACTGCACAAATCTCGGGAGGATAGGAATCAGCTATCAATAGCAACTTCATGATGACGAACTTTCCCTTTCCATTATTTACTTCCCCTCATCCCGAGCATTGTCTGTATTGTTTTCAGGGCTATTTCTAGATCAAGCCTGAAGCTCTGGTTTTTTATATAGTAGAGGTCATATTCTGTCTTTTTTCTGTAATCCTCCATTGTGGAGGTATGAGAGAAGTTTATCTGAGCCCAGCCGGATATTCCGGGTTTAAGCCTGTATCTGTACGCATAATAAGGTATGCTTTCCAGTGCCTGTTTGTGGTAGTTTTCCATCTCCGGTCTTGGCCCGATTATTGACATCGTTCCCTGAAAGACGTTTATGAACTGGGGTATTTCGTCGAGTCTGGTCTTCCTCATGAATCTCCCGACTTTGGTTACTCTTTGATCTATAGTCGCGTTTGGATCGTCAAGCTGGTCGAGTTCATCAGGGTTAACGTTGGTCAGGCTTCTGAATTTCTTGAAGAGGAAGGGCTTCATCTTCATACCTATTCTCTTTTGCTTGAAGATTATTGGCAGTCCGGATTCAATAGGAATGGCTATTGCCAGAAATAGGATCAAAGGAGAAGCTAACACAAGAAGAAATGTCGACATTATGAGGTCGAATGCTCTCTTTCTGTAAGACATGTGTATATTCGAAAATGCAACATCATAGTAGTCTCTGAAAGCATCTACGAGCACGATCGGGATTCTATGTAGTGACGATTCAACTAGAAGCGGTAGATATTCGATTTGAATTCCATTTCCTTCTGCCTGGTTTATGATATCTTCAACGCCTCTCGCCAGTTGCGGGTCGCCGATCAGTATTGCGTCGTAGGGCTTGATGGCTTCTATCTCTATCGCTGCTGTGAGGGTCGCGGGG
>Ga0334885_1003109_pt1 | contig 15921 bp, 14 predicted proteins | sample GraSluR1_MG_8_FD_207233 | JGI IMG/M metagenome (GOLD analysis project Ga0334885, IMG submission 207233) | Sludge microbial communities from methane-producing bioreactor in Wageningen University, Netherlands - Granular Sludge_31_05-R1 | ecosystem: Engineered > Bioreactor > Anaerobic >...
ACGCTCGCGCCAGGGCCGTTCTCCCCCCTCCTCCCGTCTCGCCGGTCGTATCGGCGAGTAAGGGAGAGGGGGGCTGGGGGGGTGAGGCGACGTGAGTCGCCGCCCGCCCGGAACCTGCATGATCTGAGTTGGAAGACCGCAGGCACGGAGGGTTTCGGAGGGGTCGTGGTTTGCGGCGGGGGGGGGCGTGCGGGCGAGACCCCCGCGGTCTCGGGGAACGGCGCCGGCCGTCGGCCGTTGACTCGCGACTCGCCGACTCGCGACTTCCTCTCAGTCGTCCATCCGCAAGTCCATGATCCGCGGCGGGGGAGGGCGGCGGAAGGGCTTGCTCGCCACCATCTTACCCCACACGAACCCGATCACAAAACCCCCGATGTGTGCCCAGTAGGCCACGCCGCCGGGGGCTCCGGCCAGGCTGCCGGCGCCGCTGAACAGTTGGCTGATGAACCACAGGACGATGAAGAAGATCGCCGGGACGTTGATGACGGTGATGATGAAGAAGATCACCAGCGTGCGCACCGAGGAATGGGGGAACAAGACGAGATAGGCCCCCAGCACACCGGCCACGGCTCCGCTGGCGCCGACGATAGCACGATCCAGGGAGTGGGGATCATACAGCAGGCCGAAGCCTGCGGAAAGGCTGTGGGCCAACGTGGCTACGATGCCGCAGACCAGGTAGAACACCAGGAACCGGAAGTGCCCCAGACGGTCCTCGACGTTGTCGCCAAACACCCACAGGAACAGCATATTGCTACCGATGTGCATCAGCCCGCCGTGCATGAACATGGACAGGATCATGGTCTGCAGGGCCATGCCCGGCCCGACGCGGAACAGGTCGGTGGACAGCACGTAGGCGGGTCGGAAGGCGAACTGCTGAACGAATCCGGGGGCGAGGTACTCGTAGATGAAGACGGCAATGCAGGCGATGAGAAGGGAGATGGTGACGTAGGGGACGCGGCGGGAGGCGATGTTGTCGGAAAGGGGTATCATCCTGAGGGCTGCCCTTCTGCCGTCACCGCGGCCATCGGGCTCGCCGCCGGGAGCGGGTCCCGCACGCCAGGGGACCGATGAGAACGCGGGACGGGGTCATCCCCCGCCCCGCGCGTGTGTCTCTCAGGCAGGACGGACTACATCATGCCGCCCATGCCGCCCATGCCACCCATGCCGCCCATACCCATGTCGCCGCCACCGGCGGGCATCGGAGGCTGCTTCTCCTCGATCTCGGCCAGGATGCTCTCGGTGGTGAGGATCATGCTGGCGATGCTGGCGGCGTTCTGCAACGCCGCGCGCGTCACCTTAACCGGGTCGGTGACGCCGGCCTTGAGCATGTCCTCGAATTCGCCGTTGAGCGCATTGAAGCCGATCTTGACGCCCTTCTTGGCCGCCTGGTCGGCGATTACGGAACCCTCGTGGCCGGCGTTGGAGGCGATGACTTTGATCGGCTCGGCCAGGGCCTCGTAGACGATGGACACGCCGGTCTTCTCGTCCTGATCCACGGTCTCTACGCCCTCGAGAGCCGCACGGGCGTGCAAGAGCGCCGTGCCGCCGCCGGGGATGATGCCTTCCTCGACGGCCGCGCGAGTTGCCGAGAGGGCGTCCTCGAAGCGATGCTTGCGCTCCTTGAGCTCGGTCTCGGTGGCGGCTCCGACCTTGATGACGGCCACGCCGCCGGAGAGCTTGGCCAGGCGCTCTTCCAGCTTCTCGCGGTCGTAGTCCGAATCGGTAGTCTCGATCTGGCGGCGGATCTGGTCGATGCGCCCCTTGATCGCCTCGGCGCTGCCGGCGCCCTCGACGATGGTGGTCTCGTCGCTGGTGACGGTGACCCGCTGGGCCCTACCGAGCTGCTCGAGGGCCACGTTCTCCAACTTGATGCCGAGGTCCTCGGTGATGAATGTGCCGCCGGTGAGGATGGCGATGTCCTCGAGGATGGCCTTGCGGCGGTCGCCGAAGCCCGGCGCCTTGACGGCCACGGCGTTCAGGGCGCCGCGGAGCTTGTTGACGACCAATGTCGCCAGGGCCTCACCCTCGACGTCCTCGGCCACGATCAGCAGCGGGCGGCCGGACTGGACGACCTGCTCCAGCACCGGAACGAGGTCCATCACCGAGCTGATCTTCTTCTCGAACAGGAGGATGTAGGGCTCCTGCAGGATGGCGCTGAGGCTCTCGCGGTCGGTCATCATGTAGGGCGAGAGGTAGCCCTTGTCAAACTGCATGCCCTCCACCAGGTCCAGCAGCGTCTCGGTGGTCTTGGACTCGTCCACAGTGATGACGCCGTCCTTGCCCACCTCGCTCATGGCGTCGGCGACGATGGTGCCGATGCCCTCGTCATTGCCGGCGATGGAAGCCACGTTCTTCATCTCGGCCGGGGTCTTGACCTCGGAGGCCATCTCGCGCAGCTTGGCGACGACGGCCGCGACGCCCTTGTCGATCCCGCGCTTGAGGAACATCGGGTTGGCACCGGCGGCCACGGCCTTGAGGCCGCCCTTGAGCATGCTCTGGGCCAAAACCGTGGCGGTGGTGGTGCCGTCGCCGGCCACGTCATTGGTCTGCGAGGCGACCTGCTTGAGGAGCTGGGCCCCCATGTTCTCGGTGCGCTCGGGGATCTCGATCTCCTTGGCAACCGTCACGCCGTCCTTGGTGATGGTCGGCGAGCCGAACTTCTTCTGCAGGAGCACGTTCCGCCCGGCGGGCCCCAGGGTTACCTTCACAGCATCGGCAACGAGGTTGGCGCCGCGCTCGAGCGCTCGGCGCGCCGCTTCGTCGTAGAGAATCTCCTTGGCTGCCATAGCCACTTCGTCTCCTTTTGCTCGGATGGGTCTCTCAGCCGGCGGGAGACGCTCGTCCCCCTATGCCCCCCGCCGGGGAAATGACGTCTGTACATCCATGTACACCGGTCGGGCCGTGGGGCGATCGCCCCTGCGGGAGCCCACCTCCCCGGCGAAAAGCCACCGTCGCCGGCGGATCACCGCCGGGAGTTGGCGACGGCGCGTGGTCAAACCCCGCGCCGCCGGTTCACCGGGGGCCCAGCTCGCCTAGGCGTCCTTCTCCAGCGTCCCCAGGATCTGGCTCGTGCTCATGACCATCAACTCTTCGCCGTCCACCTTGATCTCGGTACCACCGTACTTGGTGAACAGCACCCGGTCGCCTTCTTCGACGTCCACGGGGGCGAAGCTACCGTCCTCCAGCCGCCGCCCCTCACCCACGGACACGACGATACCCGTCTTCGGCTTCTCCTGCGCCGACTCGGGCAGGAAGATGCCTCCCTGTGTGGCTTCGGCTTCATCGACTCGGACAAGCACTCTATCCCCAAGAACTCGGATTCCCGTGGCGAGCACCTCCCTTCAAAATCTGCCAACTGTGGTCTTCATGCTGCGGCCGGGCCCTGCGCCGGGTGCCGGCGCAGCGTTCCGGACCGCTATGATAGCCGTTTTTGCCGACAGGCGCAAGAGCCGATTAGCACTCTCGGCCCGAAAGTGCTAATCGCAGACATCACTCGTCATCCAGCAGCTCATCCTCGGAGACGGTCCACTGCTCCACGGCCTTCTCCTCCAGCGGCGTGCCCAGTCGGTTGTACAGCCAGGCGGCGGCGAAGGCCACGACCAGGCCGTCGATGAAGCCCCAGATGAGGCCGAGGATGCCGCCGAAGAAACCGGCATGATAACCGGGGTAGATGCTGTGGAGAACCTCGATGGCGGGGCCAAACAGCTTGCCGCCGGTGGGCCAGCTCGCCCACGCCATGAGCAGCGCACAGACACCCCACACCGTGCCCACCGCGATACCGAACGCCGGGACATTGAGTCTACGGGCCATTGCCGATCACCTGACCTTGGCTGTGTCATGAGGCCGTGGCCGTCGGTACGGCCCCGGCCGGTACGGTACGTGGCGGTAGAACCCCGTCCGCGATCCGGCGGAGGGCCGGCGGCCCCGGGCCGCGGCCCCCCTTGTGCGATACCCAAACGCCCTGGCACTACTCCGGTCGTTGGCCCCCACCGAGGGCCACCAGCAGGCCGAACACGGCACCGAGAATGACGGCCGCGTACGGATTGCTGGTCGCCGGTCACCCACCGGCTCCGCCGGTGCACAGGGCCTGGAGCTTGTGGATGCCGAAGCCCAGCAGGCCTCCGACCACAGTCCCCACTATCGGCCAGACGATGTTCACTTGGCTCTCCTCGCCGCCCCGGTCGCTCAGTGATCCTGGCCCGGGGCTGTCTGTTGGGTACGATGTGGAATGCTCGACGCGCCCGGTGCGATGGAAGGCATGGAGGCTGCGGTGCGGCACTCGTCTCTCCTGCAACAGGCCCGGAGGGCCTCCGAGGGGCGACGGTCCGCCGCCTGCCGGCGTTCACCCAGCACTCAGGGAATCATCCCCTACCTCGCACCCGGCTGTCCATACCGTCTACCCGTGATCCACCGCCGGTTCCGCTATCCGCTTTCGGCAACCACCAGCCTCAACCTCAGCTCATCACCTTCGGCGTCCACCTGGATCGTGTCGCCGTGGCCGAACTCGCCGCGGAGGATAGCGCTGGAGATGGGGTTCTCCACCATCTTCTGGATCACTCGCCGCAGGGGCCGGGCGCCGTAGAGCGGGTCGTAGCCCTCGCGGGCCAGCAGCGCCTTGGCGGCGTCCGTGGCCACCAGCGACATACCCCGCTGCGCCAGGGCGGAATCGACCCGCCCCAGCATCAGGTCAACGATGCCGAGAATCTCGTGCCGGGTGAGGGCGTGGAACACGATGATCTCGTCGATGCGGTTGAGCAGCTCGGGACGGAACACGTCCCGCAGGGCGGTGACCACATTGCTCCGCGTGGTCTCGTAGTGCTCCTGTCTCTGCTGCTCGTTCCACTCCTGCTCCGGGGGCTCGATATACTGGCTGCCGATATTGGAGGTCATGATGAGCACGGTATTGGCGAAACTCACCACGCGGCCGGTGTTGTCCGTGAGCCGGCCGTCCTCCAGGATCTGCAGCAGGATGTTGAACACGTCGGGATGCGCCTTTTCGATCTCGTCCAGGAGCACCACGCGGTAGGGCCGGCGCCGCACGGCCTCGGTGAGCTGGCCGCCTTCTTCATAGCCCACATAGCCCGGCGGTGCCCCGATGAGTCGTGACACGGCGTGGCGCTCCATATACTCGGACATGTCGATGCGCACCATGGCGTCTTCGTCATCGAACATGAACTCGGCCAGGGCCTTGGCAAGCTCCGTCTTGCCCACACCGGTGGGGCCCAGGAAGATGAAGGAGCCGATGGGGCGCCGCGGGTCGCTGAGGCCCGCGCGGGAACGGCGGATGGCCTCGCACACGGCCGTGACCGCTTCGTCCTGCCCCTTGACGCGCTCGTGAATGCGGGCCTCCATCTGCAGCAGCTTCTGGGCCTCCTGCTCGAACATCCGCGTGACGGGAATGCCCGTCCACTGCGAGACGATACCCGCCACGTCCTCGGCATCCACCACATCGTCGATGCTCTCCACTCCGGCCCACTTGTCTTCGGCCGCGGGCAGCTTGGCCTGCAGCTCGTCCAGGCGCCTCTTGCAGCGCTCGGCTTCCTCGTAGTTCCCGCGGTCCACGGCCTCCTGGCCCTGCTGTGAGAGCTGGGCGATCTCCTGGCGCAGGGCCTCGGGGCGCGGGGGGAGATCGTAGGTGTCGATGCGCAGCTTGCTGGCTGCCTCGTCGATGAGGTCGATGGCCTTGTCCGGCAGGTAGCGATCGGTGATATAGCGTTCCGAGAGCTCGGCGGCGGCCTCCAGGGCGTCGTCGGAGATCCTGACACCGTGGTGCTCCTCGTAGCGGGGCCTGAGGCCCTGGAGGATGAGTACGGTGTCGTCGACGCTGGGCTCCTCCACGAACACCGGCTGAAAGCGGCGCTCCAGTGCCGGGTCCTTCTCGATGTTCTCACGGTACTCGTCGAGAGTCGTGGCGCCGATGCAGCGTAGCTCGCCTCGGGCCAGCGCGGGCTTCATCATATTGGAGGCGTCCATGGCGCCTTCGGCCGCCCCGGCGCCGACCACGGTGTGCATCTCGTCGATGAACACGATGATCTCGCCCTGGGCGGCGCGGATCTCGTCGATGACACCCTTGAGGCGCTCCTCGAACTCGCCGCGGTACTTGCTGCCCGCCACCAGACTCCCCAGGTCCAGCGACACGACCTTCTTGCCGCGCAGCATCTCCGGGACCCCGCCGGAGACGATCTCCTGAGCCAGGCCCTCGACGATGGCCGTCTTGCCCACTCCCGGATCGCCGATGAGCACGGGGTTGTTCTTGGTCCGCCGCGACAGCACCTGGACCACGCGCCGGATCTCCGGATCGCGGCCGATCACCGGGTCCAGCTTGCCTTCGTGAGCAAGCTGCGTCAGGTCCCGGGAATGCTTGGCCAACGCCTCGTACTTGGACTCGGCCCCGGCGTCGGTGACCTGGTGGCTTCCGCGGATGCCCTGCAGAGCCCCCAGCACGCTTTCAGAGCTCAGGCCGGCGGCAGCGAGAAGCTTGGCGGCCGCCGTCTGGCCGTCCTCGAGGGTCGCAAGCAGCAGGTGCTCGCTGGCGATGTACTGATCGCCCATGCGCCGGCAGACTTCCCACGCCTGATCGAACACCCGCTGGGTGTGGGGTGTGATGTAGATCTGCTGGCCGTCGCCGGAGACCTGCACCTGCGGCCTTTGCCCCAGCTCGCGCTCCAGCCGAGCCTTCAAGTCGGCCACATCCACGTTCAGACTCTGCAAGACACGCGGCGTCAGGCCGTCCTCCTGCTCCAGCATGGCAAGCAGGAGGTGCTCCACATCGAGTTGATTGTGGTGGTAGCGTTGCAGAAGCTGCTGGCTGTCGGCAAGGGCCTCTTTGGCCTTGTTGGTAAAGCGCTCAAAGTCCATGACTGATCACTTCGCAATAGGGGCAGGCCCGCTGTTGCCGCCGGGCGGTGATCCCAACCGCCACCGTTCAGACCTCGGCCTGCTCGCCCTCCAGTATCTCAATTGCTCTTTGCAGTTTGTCCAGCGGCACCAGCACCCGGCTGGGCACCGACGGCATATTGCCCAGCGTCCCCCAGACGGCCACCGTGTTGGTCGGCACCTGCATGGCGGGGATGCCGGCGGCCTTCAACTCCGCCACCGCCGCGGCGGCCAGAGCGCTACCGGTGCCCGTCTCGCCATGGAACACCGCCGCGACGCCGAACCCCTGGTACTCTTCGCCGACGGCCATGCTCAGTCCCTCCCGATCGTGGCGCGAGGCACTTCCCAAGCGTGCCTGCACGGCCATCATGGCGGGTGAAGGTCCCGCCGGGATCTCCGGCCGGACCTCTACGCGCCTTCCTCGCTGGTGGTGATCTCGATGCGTACCGGATGGCCGGCCGGGAGTTTCTTGGGGCCGTGCTCCAGGACTTCGTGCAGCCTCTCGATCTCTCCCTGCAGGTCCTCGATCTGGTCCAGGAGCTTGAGCACCACCTCCACACCGGCGAGGTTCACGCCCATCTCCTGGGTGAGTCTTTGTATCTGTCGGAGGCGCTGGATGTCGCGCTCCGAGTATAGGCGGACATTGCTGCCGCTGCGCTGCGGATGCAGGAGCCCCAGGCGCTCGTAGGTGCGTAGGGTCTGGGGATGGCACTGCACCAGACGTGCGGCGACACTGATGAAGTAGACAGGTTCGTCGTTTCTGGCCGGCATACTGCACCTCCACGTCTGTTCCAATGCAAGACCCGGGTGTGGCCGTTGCCTCCGTTGCCTCCGTGGCCGCCGCCTCCGTGGCCGTTGCCTCCGTTGTCGTCGTGGCCGTTGACTCGTGACTCGTCGACTCGCGACTGCCCCCAGGCCCTACAGGTCTGTCTTCAGGTCTGCCCTGGGGTCTTCTTCCGTGACCTTCTGCAGCTCTTCCAGCAGTTCACGCTGCTCGGGCGTGAGACGCCTGGGGGGCGTGATCGTCACGGTGACGAACTGGTCGGCCCGCCCCTTGCCGCCGGGCAGAGCGGGGCCCTGGCCTTTGAGGCGGAAGCGCTGTCCACTGCGGGTCCCGGCGGGGATCTTGAGAGTCACCGAGCCGTCGATGGTCGGGACCGGGATCTTGCCTCCGAGAGCGGCCTCGGTCAGGGAGATGGGGAGCTGGAGCTCGATGTCATCGCCGGAGCGCTCAAACAGCGGATGGTCGGCCACCTTCATCGCGAGGATCAAGTCGCCATTGGGGCCGCCGCGCAGGCCGCGGCCACCTTCGGAGGCCAGGCGGATCTTGCTGCCCGTGCGGACCCCCGGGGGGATCTTGACCTTGAGCTTGCGTTCCCTGAGTACCTCACCGGCTCCGCGGCACTTGGGGCACTGGGACTGGATCACCTCGCCGCTGCCCTGACACTGGGGGCAGGCGGCGCCCATGCCAAACAGCCCGCCACGTGAGCTCTGCCCCGTACCGTCGCAGGCCGGGCACTTGCTCGCCACGCCCCCGAGGCCCTCGCACTCCGGACAGCGGTCGGCGATGCTGAGGGTCAGTTGCTTCTCCGTGCCCCGGATGGCCTCGGCGAAGGTGAGGCCCAGCTCGTGGGCGATGTCCGGGCCGCGCTCGGGCTGTGGACGCCGGGTCTTGGCCCGTTGTCGCCCCGCCGCCTGGCCCAGATTCCCGAAGATAGTGCCGAAGATGTCCTCGAAGCCGCCGGCGCCGTACTGCTGGTAGACGAAGTCGCCGAAGTCCCCGTTTTGCCACTGGCCGGTCTGCTGGGCTTGTTGCCAGGCGCTGCCGTACTGGTCGTACTTCTGGCGCTTCTCCGGGTCGCTGAGTACCTCGTAGGCCTGGCTGATGTGCTTGTAGCGTGCCTCGGCGTCCTTGTCGCCCGGATTGACGTCCGGGTGGTACTTGCGGGCCGCCTTGCGGTACGCCTTCTTTATCTCATCCTGCGTGGCGCCGCGCTGGACGCCCAGCAGGTCGTAGAAGTCGGCTGTTGTTTCCATGGGTACTCACCGAACTTTGGTTTGCGGACGCGGGTCGTGGCCGCGGTCCGCCTCAATCCACGGTGATCTCGATACGGCCGCCATCTGCGGGGCGCACGCGGGGCACGCTCACCCGCAGGACGCCCTGTTGCAGCCTGGCGTTGACTTGTCCGAAGTCGGCGTCCGATGGTAGCGAGATAGCGCGGGAGAAGCGGCCGTGCTGTCGCTCTCCACGCACCAGTCTGGCCTGCTCCCGGTTGGGGCGCTCGCGGTGTCCGGACACGATCAGGGCTCCGCCCTCGGCGTAGACCTTCAGAGCGGTCTTGCTCGCGCCGGGGAGGTCGAGGGTGATGGTGTAGGCCCGGTCATCCTGCGCGACGTCCGTTTCCGGCGTGAAGCCCGGCTCGGCGGCGGGCGACTGCCGCCACGCCCGTGCCTCGCGGAACGCCCGGTCGAACTGCTCCTGCAGTTGTAGCAAGTCTCGAACTGTCCTCATGGTATGGACCCGCGCTATCTTGTCAGGGTGACCGTCAGCAGCCCGTCCTCCAGCCTCGCCTGTACGTCGCGGGGAGCCTGAGTGAGGGTGAAGGCCCGGGAGAATGCCCCTGCGGGGCGCTGTCGCTCCAGGTACCGCCCGGCGTCCCGGGTGGGGGTGCGCGAGCCGGTGATGGTCAGGACATTGCCCTCCACGTGGGCCTCGACGTCATCGGCTCCGAGGCCCGGCACTTCCACCTCGACAATGACGGCCTCAGGTGTGGCCCAGATGTCGGCCCGGGGCACCCAGGGCGCCACAGGTTCCGATCGGGGTGTTTCGACGAAGGTAGCGTCCAGCAGGTCACGGAGCCGTGCCCTCAGCCGGGCGCCCTCGCGGACTGGGTCGTCAGGAAACCCTCGCATATCCGCCTCACAGTCTCGGCCTCCGTCCGTCTGTCGTCGGTGGCCGTCTGTCGTTGTCGTGCTCCCCCTGCTCCCGTCTCGCCCGCCGTCTGGGCGAGTGAGGAGGCGGGGGGTGAGGCGCCGTTGCCGCCTCACCTGCGGCGATGGGCGGCCGGGCCGGATACCCGGCACACCGGGCATCCGGCCCTCCAGACCCCACGCGTCGCCGCCCTACTTGTCCTCGGCCTCGAACTCGCCCTCGATCACGTCATCGCCCTGTGAGGGGCCTCCGCCCGCCGGGCCGCCGGTCGTGCCCTCGGCCGCCTGGCTCTGGGCCTCGGCCGCGCCCGCGGCCTCGTACATCCGCTGCGAGACGGCGGAGAACTCCTGGTTGGCCGCTTCGATCGCCGCCCGGATGGCCTCGGGGTCGTCGCCCTTGGCCGCCTCGCGCAGGGCCTCGATCTTCTCCGTGATCGCCTGCTTCTCGGGGTCGCCCACCTTGTCGCCGAGCTCCTTGAGGGTCTTCTCGAGCTGGTAGGCCACCTGGTCGCCCTGGTTGCGGGCGTCGGCGAGCTCCTTGAACTTCTCGTCCTCGGCCTTGTGGGCATCCGCCTCCTGGACCATCCGCTTCACATCGTCATCGGAGAGCTGGCCCGAGCCGGTGATGGTGATCTCCTGCTCCTTGGAGGTGGCCTTGTCCTTGGCCGCGACCTTGAGGATGCCGTTGGCGTCGATGTCGAAGGTGACCTCGATCTGTGGCATGCCCCGCGGCGCAGGCGGGATTCCGGTAAGGTGGAACTTGCCCAGCGACTTGTTCTGGCTGGCCCGGGTGCGCTCGCCCTGCAGCACGTGGACCTCGACGGTGGTCTGCATGTCCGAGGCGGTGCTGTAGACGCGGGTCTCCCGGGTCGGGATATTGGTGTTGCGCTTGATCACGTGGTCCATCACGTCGCCCAGGGTCTCGACGCCGAGAGTGAGGGGCGTCACGTCCATGAGGACGATGTTCTGGGTCTCGTCGCCGGCGAGGAGGGCGCCCTGGATGGCGGCACCGACGGCCACGACCTCGTCGGGGTTGATGCCCTTCTTGGGGTCGCGGCCGGTGAGACGCTTGACCATCTCCTGCACCATCGGGATGCGCGTGGAGCCGCCGACGAGGATGACCTCATCCACCTCACCGTACTTGAGGTCGGCCTCCTTCATGGAGTCCTCCACGGCCTCGCGGGTCTTCTCCACCAGATCGCCGATGAGCTCCTCCAGCTTTGCCCGGGTGAGGGTCATCTCCAGGTGCTTGGGGCCCTCGCCCTCGACATTGGTGATGAACGGGAGACTGATGCCGGTCGTCACCTGTGTGGACAGCTCGCACTTGGCCTTCTCGGCGGCTTCCTTGAGGCGCTGATGGGCCTGGGGGTCCTTGCGCAGGTCGACGCCGTTCTCCTTCTTGAACTCATTGACCAGGTGATCGATGATCCGGGCGTCGAAGTCGTCGCCGCCCAGGCGGGTGTCGCCGGAGGTGGCCAGCACCTGATAGGCGTCGCGGTCGTCGCCGCCGATCTCGATCTCGAGGATCGAGACATCGAAGGTGCCGCCGCCCAGGTCGTAGACCAGGATTCTGGCTTCCTTCTTCTCGGACTTCCACCCATAGGCCAGTGCGGCGGCGGTGGGCTCATTGATGATGCGCAGCACCTCGAGCCCGGCGATCTCGCCGGCCTGCTTGGTGGCGGTGCGCTGGGTGTCGTCGAAGTACGCCGGCACGGTGATGACGGCCTGCTTGACTTCCTCGCCGAGGTATGCTTCCGCATCGGCCTTGATCTTGGCCAGGATCATCGAGGAGATCTGCTCGGGCGTGTAGTCCTTGCCGTCGATGGTGACCTTCTCGCGGGTGCCCATCTTGCGCTTGATCGAGGCGATGGTGCGGTCGGGATTGAGAATTGCCTGGCGCTTGGCGCCCTGCCCCACCAGTCGCTCGCCGGTCTTGGAGAAGCCGACGACAGAGGGGGTCGTGCGGGCGCCGTCAGAGTTGACGATAACGGTCGGGTCGCCGGCCTCTACCACCGCCACGCAGGAATTGGTTGTTCCAAGATCGATACCAACGGCCTTCGCCATGGTATGTCCCACCTTTCAGTCAGAGGGGTGGTGGGCCGGCGCTCAGAGGCGGTCCCACCGGGTAGGCATTAGGATGCGGGAGAGCCCGCGTTGCTTCCAACGGGGGCATTATAATGGTTGAGTGTATTACTGTCAAGGCGCTTGACAAGATATCCGCCGCACCCCGCCGCACCCACCCCCAGGCCACCCACGGCTCGACGGAACCGCCCCGGACGCCTTGACAGGCAAAGCAGAGGCGCTATAATACTTGCGAAATCTCGAAACAAGGAGACTCCGGCATGGACCACAGACTTTGCGAGATGCACGCCAATACCTGCCGCGCGCTCTCCCACCCCAAGCGCGTCGAGATACTCAACCGCCTCCGCGAGGGCGAGAAGTCCGTGGGGGCCCTGGTGGACGAGATGGGAATCAGTAAGTCCAATGTGTCCCAGCATCTCTCTTTGCTCCGCCAGGTGGGCGCCGTCACCTTCCGCCGCGACGGTCAGACCCTCTACTATCGCGTGGCCAACCCCAAGATCCTCCAGGCCTGCGACCTGATGAAGCAAGTGCTGCTGGAGCGCCTCGAGACCATCGAGGCCATCGCCCGGGGAGAGGGCGCCGAGGAGGACACGAAGTAGCCGGAGCCCCGCGGCCTCGGGGGTGCTCGTCGGTGCGTATGTTGCGTATATGCGAAACAAACGAATCAAACCAGGAGGCCCACTCCATGACCTGCCAAGACTGCACAACCCAATGCTCATCGCTCAGCAACGCGGAGCGCCGCGCCAGATGGCACTCCCGGATGTGGTGGCTTCTGCCCATCGTCATCGGCCTGGGCTGGGTCTATCCCGTGGTCGGTGTGGTCGTACCCTTCTGCTGGATCGGCGCCCTCGTGCTGGCCTCCTTCCGCGGCCGGGTGTGGTGTGACTATATGTGCCCCCGGGCCGGCCTGCACGACCATGTCGTCACCAGGGTCCGCAGGAGCCGGACGGTGCCGGCCTTCTTCAAGCATCCGGCCGTGCGCCTCGGGGTTCTCGCCTTCTTCATGTCGGTGCTGGCCATCCGGCTCCCGGCCGTGTGGGGCGATTGGGCGGCCGTGGGAGGGGTCTTCGTCTTCCTGCTGACGGCCACCACCATCGCCTCGGTGTTGATGGGCATCGGGCTGCACCAACGCGCCTGGTGCACCATCTGCCCCGCCGGGACAATGGCCAACTGGATCGGTCGGGGCAAGGGCCCGGCTCTGCGCATGGATCACGGCGCCTGCACCGACTGCGGGGCCTGCGCGGCGGTGTGTCCGCTGGACCTGCGCCCGCACGATCAGCTCCGCTCGGGGAGCACCCCTCCTGCGGACTGTCTCAAGTGCGGTCTGTGCGTGGACCGGTGCCCCAAGGACGCGTTGGCGTTGGGGGCTCGGGATAAGGCGCCGGGGGAGACGATGAGGGAGGCCGGGTAGTGGCTCCCGTTTGTGTCAGGGGATGCGGATACGGCGTGGCGCCGTCCACAGAGCCTCGGCGGGCGGCGGCTGGAGGCATCGCGGCGTGCCGGGGCCGGGCGCCGTCATGGGTGGGCGGGGAGGGGGTGAGCCCTCGCGGCGGAGCCGTCCTGACCGTGACGGGTGAGCTCTGGAAGATGACCTCAAAGCGCGTATCCGACGCAATTTCGCCGCGGAAAAGCTGCTTGACGGCCATTGACGCCGGGGATTATAGTGTAGCCCCGTGCAAGTTGTCGCAGCTAAACTTCGACACGCGCCGGCCCACGGGGAGGGCTGGCGCGCGCTGTCTGTCCGTCCGTGGGGCCGGCAGGTCCACGGGTCAGCGGACCTCGGCGAGCCATGGGAGCACCCCTAGATGACCACGGTATCCCGGCCGTCGCTACCGGGCCCGACCATGCCCTGGGACCACCGCGCTCTTCCTCGCAGCTCCCCATCCGGCGCCCGGCGGTCATGGGCATCCCGCGGCCGCGAGGCGCGGGTCCTCGGGTCCGCCCCGCCCGTCCGTGTCTCCCCGCTCTCCCGGGGCGTCGTCGGCCGCCCCGGCCCCTGCGCTTCGGGTCACCGCGCCCGGACTTACACGGCAATACCTCGTTGGAGGGTCTCCGATGGTTGCTGGCACCGGCGAAAGCGATGTCCTGCTTAGCGAGAACGCGCTCACAGTCCTCCGCCGCCGCTACCTCAAGCGGGACGCCGAGGGCAACCCTACGGAGACCCCGCAGGACATGTTCCGGCGCGTGGCGGGCAACATCGCCGCGGCCGATGCCGCCTACGGTGCCACCGAGGCGCAGGTGGCCGCGCGCGCCGACGAGTTCTACGGCACCATGGCCAAGGGCGACTTCATGCCCAATAGCCCTACGCTGATGAACGCCGGCCGCGAGTTCCAGCAGCTCTCGGCCTGCTTCGTGCTGCCCATCGAGGACTCGATGGAGAGCATCTTCGATGCCGTCAAGGACACCGCCATGATCCACAAGAGCGGCGGTGGCACCGGCTTTTCGTTCTCGCGCCTGCGGCCCAAGGACGATATCGTCAACTCGACCCAGGGCGTGTCCAGCGGACCTTTATCCTTCATGCAGGTGTTCGACGCCGCCACCGAGGCCATCAAGCAGGGCGGCACCCGGCGGGGTGCCAACATGGCCGTCCTGCGCGTGGACCACCCGGACATCCGCTCGTTCATCACCTTCAAAAACGACCTGTCGCGGCTGACGAACTTCAACATCTCGGTGGCTCTGACCGAGGAGTTTATGCGCAAGGTGCGCATCGACGGCACCTATGAGCTTATCAACCCGCGCAACGAGGCGCCGGTGGAGAGCGTGCGGGCCAAGGAGATCTTCGACCTGATCGTGGAAAGCGCCTGGCAGACGGGGGAGCCGGGCCTGCTGTTCCTCGACCGGCTCAATGCCGACAACCCCACTCCCGAGGTGGGGCAGATCGAGAGCACCAATCCCTGCGGAGAGCAGCCGCTGCTGCCCTACGAATCGTGCAATCTGGGCTCCATCAACCTGCTGAACATGGTGCGCGGGCCGCTCTTGTCGGCCGAGATCGACTGGGAGCGCCTGCGGGCCACCGTGCACAGTGCCGTGCGCTTCCTGGACAATGTCATCGATGCCAACCGGTTCCCGCTGCCCGTGATCGAGGAGAGAACCCGGGCGAACCGCAAGATCGGTCTGGGGATCATGGGTTTCGCGGACATGCTCATCATGATGGGCATTGCGTACAACGCCGAGGAGGCCGTGGAGACCGCCCAGAAAGTGATGCGCTTCATCCGCGACGAGGCCCGGAACGCCTCCGAGGCCCTGGCGCAGGAGCGTGGCTGCTTCCCCAACTGGGAGGGCAGCGTCTTTGCGCGCCAAAACGGCGGCCGCAAGCAGCGCAATGCCACCGTGACCACGATCGCTCCCACAGGAACCATCAGCATCATCGCCGGCGCCTCCAGCGGCTGTGAGCCGCTGTTTGCCGTGGCCTTCAGCCGTCACGTGCTGGATAACGACGAGCTTATCGAGGTCAGCCCGCTGTTCGAGCAGGCCGCCAAGGACCGGGGCATCTACACGCCGGAGCTGATCAAGGAGATCGCGGCCAAGGGCTCCCTGCACGACGTGCCGGGCGTGCCGGCGGACCTCAAGCGTGTGTTTGTCACGGCCCACGATATCACCCCCGAATGGCACCTGCGCATTCAGGCCGCCTTCCAGCTCTACACGGACAATGCGGTCTCCAAGACGGTGAACTTCGCCAAGGAGGCCACCCGGGAGCAGGTGGCGGAGGCCTACAACCTGGCCTACGACCTGGGCTGCAAGGGGGTCACGATCTACCGCGACGGCTGCCGCGAGAACCAGGTGCTGACCACCGGCAAGACCGGCGCGGCGGCTCCTGAAGCCGAGGCCGCGCCGGCCACCATGGAACCCCGCGACCGCCCGGACCTCATCACAGGCAGTACCAGAGCCATGATGACCGGCTGCGGGAAGATGTACATCACCATCAATGAGGACACAGGCGGACCGTTCGAGGTGTTTGGGAACATGGGGAAGGCCGGGGGCTGCGCGGCCAGTCAGACCGAGGCCGTGGCGCGATTGATCTCCCTGGCCCTG
>Ga0334885_1003117_pt1 | contig 15864 bp, 12 predicted proteins | sample GraSluR1_MG_8_FD_207233 | JGI IMG/M metagenome (GOLD analysis project Ga0334885, IMG submission 207233) | Sludge microbial communities from methane-producing bioreactor in Wageningen University, Netherlands - Granular Sludge_31_05-R1 | ecosystem: Engineered > Bioreactor > Anaerobic >...
CCTGGTCCTGCCTCCAGCGCTCGCGACGCCTGAACCCTGTGGACGCGCAGACGACAGCGCTGCTGGCGGACGTGCCGGCCGCGGGCCTTTCCCCCTCGCCGGCAGCAGACCGGCCGGCCGCCGCCGAGGCGCTGTACCGGCGAGCCATCGCGCTTGACCCGCGCTCGGGAATGCTCTACTGCAAGCTCGCCGACACGCTGGAGAAGCAGGGACGACCGGACGCGGCCTATGAGGCCTGCGAACAGGCGTGTCGCCTGGACTGGTACCGGGCCTCGTTCCATCTCCAGGCAGGGCGCCTGGCGGCGGCCGGAGGGCGCACCGGGATCGCCAGACACCATCTGGAGACGGCCGTCGCGCTGTTCCCGTTGGCTATCGAGCTGGAGGAAAGCCGCTCGGGCCCGGACGCCGACCAGACGGACATCCTCCGGCGAGCCCGGGAGGACGCCATGCGGCGCCTGGCAGAGCTGCGCTCACCGGCGCAGCGCGAGGCACGATAGCCCCCGGGCCCTCGCCCGGCGGGATGCTCGAGCACCTGCGGACGCTCACGGCCCCTGAATCGCGGAGATCCGCCAGTGCCCATCGACACGATGGAAGATGAAGGACCCCATGAAGCCAATCTCGCCCCCCATCTCAGACTCCGGGATGCTGCCGTCATAGGCGATGGAGTAGTAGTCCTGGGGCGTGGCACATGCATAGCTGCCGGCGATGCCGTCGTTGCGGCCGGGCGGGTTGAACGTGAACTTGCCCTGGAACAGCCCGCGGATCTCCCTGCGCAGTTGCGCGCCGCTGATGTAGCCCTCGTCGTAGTACCGCAGAGGCACGACCATCGCCGCCTCGATGGTTTCGAGGTCCTTTCCCCTGAAGGCCTTCTCAACCTCGCGCATGAATGCCGACAGGTCTTTGTGCGAGCGGATCACAACGCCCCTCGGGGTCAGCAACGGTAGTGACGCCCTGCGCCCCTTGTATGCCAGAGAGACCAGGCGTTGTGTGGCGTCGTACCCCAGCTCCACCCCGAGCCCCCCTGCGGCGAAGCGGACAGGGACGTACCCGGTGCCCGCCAGGATGAACGGGGCGCCATCCAGAGCGACCGCCTTGCCGTCCCGGAAGGCACGCCTCTTGCCGATCTCCAGCTTCAAGTGGCGGGCAGGCGTCTTCAGAGTGATGACGCCCCCTGAGAAGCCCAGTTCCGCGCCACTGACGGCGGCTACGGAGCGGGCGGGGACGAAGGTGCAGTCGCCCTTGCGGACGGCATAGTCGGCCGCGGAGGCGGCGACGCAGACAGTGAGGGCAAGGGCTATCGAGACGACGATCAGCGTCCGGCGGCATGAGTGCATAGGTTCCTCCTGGGATGGATGGGTTGCACAGGGCGTCCGCGCCGTTACGGATCCAGCCGTACCATATGTGACTCACTTGAGGCGAGGCCTCTGGCCCACTGCGGGAACTGCTCATCCTTCTCCCACTTCAACGGCTCAGGCAGGTTGTAGTGCGCCGCGATGGAGCCGTCAGAGACGCGCGCCAACCACACTTCCCTCGCGTAGCTCCGGTACCACGAACCGGTCGATAGAGCCACGTTCGTCGCTTCGCCCACGAACTTCCAGTCGAATATGTCCCACTCGGTGGTCACTGTCCCCAGCCTCTGCCCGTCGCGGTACAGCCGGAGTTTGCGGGTCGCAAGGTACCACAGGTCGCGGTTGGACTGTCTGGTGCCTTCGAGCCACCCCACGGTGCGCTTGTCCGGAGCCAGTCGTGGCAGGGCGCACTGCCCGCCTCTCGTAAGCTGCCTCTTGGTCCCGTCCGCGTACACCGCGAAGACATCGCCGCGTTCGGGGTAGACGAACACCTTCGCGATCCTCTGTGTCGGCCTGGCGATGTCCAAGCGCGTCTTGCGCCCCGCCTCGGCGACCGTCACGTACCCTCCACGGGCGCTGTACTCCACCTCCGCGCCGAAGCTCTCGGCCACGAACCGCAGGGGGACGTAGGTCTTGCCCTCAATGAGCAACGGAGCCGCGGTGAGCTTGGCGCTCTGCCCATTGACTGTAGCCGTCTTGCTGCCTACCTTGAGCCGGACCATGGTGTCCTTGCGGACGGCGGTGATGCTCCCGTCGCGGAAGTCCACCTCGGCCCCGAGCCACTCGAAGATGAAGCGAACGGGCACGAAGGCGCTCTCGCCCTTGAGATAGGCGACGGCGTCGCCGGCGCCCGACGCGGCACATGTCGAGTAGAAGGCGCCAAGGGCGACGGCGAGCGCAACAAGGGTGCGCGGTGCGGCATTTGCGTGTCTGAGTGGGCAATGAGCCATGCGACACCAGCCTCCGATCGTGTTGCGGTGCGGGCGGGGGGCTGCACCATTGGCGCTACATCCTCGGCCACTCGCCGGACTAAGGCTTCTCCACACCTACCCTCTTCACGAAGCGCCAGAGGCCCCGCTTGGCATCCCACTTGTACAGGTCCTCATACCAGCCCGTGTCGCTCACGCTGAAGCTGTTGTCGTAGCCCCGGGCCCGGAAGTGCCCGGCGCGGTGCGATAGCGAGTCTGAGTCGCCTCTGGCCGACACTGTCTCCGATGCTCCATCGCTGTTGGCGAAACGCCAGCGCAGCAGTCTCCCCGTCTTGGCCGACACCTCCGCCACTGCCCATTGCCAACTGTTGCTGCATTCACGGGCCACGCGCAGCGCCACCTCCAGCTTCCGCCCGTCCCCGTTGTAGTCCCCCAGAAGGAGGACCTTGAGATCGTCATAGCCTTCGCCCTTGTCGATGCTGAGCCTCCCCAGCGACAGCGAGCCACACAGAGACCCGTCTGGCTTCACGAGCTTCAGGTAGAAGTCGCCTACGAGGCACTTGCCTTCTGGACGGCCCGGCTGGTCAACCGTAGCTACCTTCGCATTGTCACTGCAGAGCTTGAGAATGCGCGTCTGTCCGCTGAGCTTGATCGTCACCTGATCGCGGACGACGGTGGCCGCCTGGGCGGTCAGAGATGCCGTCAGGGCAGTCAACAGCAGGGCGGTTGTGAGGGCAAATCGCGTCATCAAAGCTACCTCCAGTAGTCTCAGAACTCCTGACACGCAGTAGTTGCGGGATGTCTGTCTTCGTCATCTCTAGCTTCGAAGTGGAGGCGCCAGGCGGTCTCTGGGTAGATCGGGCAGTCTGAGCTGACTGCGAAATAGACATTTATCTCCCGAAAGGCTGACCCAGCGAAGCCACTTCTACCAGGGTTTCCTGCCGCCCCCGGTATGGCATGTCAGGAGTTCTGAGTCTGTCTCCCCGTGGGTCGGGATACCCGATGCGGTGCGTCCGTCAGCCGCTCCCCCGTGCCTCCAGTTCCGGTTTCCCAGCACTGCCAAAGAGTACTCACGCTCCAGCGGTGCGCGGGGGTCGAGCCTGCGGCGGGTCAGCACCAATCCGGTGGGCACGTCGTACACCTCGACGAAGTGCTCCCAGGGCCCCTCCTTGGGCCCCTCCACGCCACACCACACCAGCAGTCCCGCTCCGCCGTCGCGCAGCTCCCTCAGCGCCCTGTCGGCCGACCGACTGACGCCGGCGTCGGTGGTACTGATCTGCCCGCTGTTGTTCAGCAGCTCGCAGACCTTGCGCGACAGCTCAGGTGGGTCTTTGATCTCCCTATCGCAGACCACGACTGCGACCGGGCGCTGCCCCTGGGGCAGCTTGCCCGCGCCGTCCAGCAGTATGCCGGGGAGGCGCTCGCGCAGGCTGCAGACCCGCTGAGGACCTGGCGGGTGGCTGGAGAAGTAGCCGCCGACACCGGTGCCGCTCCCGGTGATCTCCACGAGCTTCTTCTGCAGGGCCATCGCACCGTCGGGGTCATAGCCGGCCATGAGCATGTACCGCATGCCGCAGGCGTCCGCCTCGAACTCATCGCTCTGGCTGCGCTGGGAGAGCACGGCACCCGCGGCCAACGCCCCCACGTCTCCCGCAACTGCTGCGATGAGTCCGCCGAGCAGATTCTCAAGGCCCTGCTTCTGACCGTGTCGGCACTCAACATGACCGAACTCGTGTCCAACGACGGCGGCCAGCATCCCGTCATCCCCCCGGGTGAGTTCCAGCATCCCCGCCGTCACCACCACTCGTCCATCGGCCAGGGCGAAGGCATTCGGGACACCGGTCTTCACCACATACGTGGTGATCTCCCGGCCTCTGCCCAGATGCGGTCTCAGCCTGTTCGCCAGAGCCGTCACCCGCTGCACTGCAGCGGGCTCCTGCAACTGGCCGCCACACTGCTGCAGCAGTTGCTGGAAGACGTCGGCCTGCTCGCCCTGGCCCGCCTGATTCGTCTGGGTCGGACCCTTGTTCGCCGCCTTCTTCGAGTCGTCGGGAAGCAGGACACGACCCAGCTCGCGCCCCAGTGCCTTCAGCAGGTCCTCCGCCGAGGCCGTGGAGACCGGCCCCAGAATCCCGGCCGTCAACGCACACACGAGCAAGAGACGTTGTAGGTTGCGCATCACCTGGACCTCCCCCAAAAGGTCATTCGTTCACAGGTCACGGACGGCGGCTGCAAGCTCGCCCACAACTTGGCCGGAGACCTCTTCGATAGCGATCAGGTACTTCTCGGCTACGTCACCCACCGCCTCGCGCTTTGCCGTCTGGCACTCGAACGGGCGCTGCACCACGGTGCGCCCCCTGTCAAGATCCACGATGCCACACCGCCCGCGCATGACGACGGAGGCCTCACTCCCCAGGAGATTCTTGATCGCCACACCGGACTCCATCTGGTCGAACCAGACGGTGGCCATATACCGTGCTTTGGCTCCGCGGGAGATGGCCTCATAGCAGCGGAGTAGGGGTCGCCGAGGTTCGCTCTCGTGAAGCTCCTTGACGCGAGGTGCGTACTGCTGTGCCGGGATGACGGAGAACCTGCCGTCGGCGACGATCACCGCGGCCAGGTCTTCCGCGATGGCGGCGGCCGTCTCTTCGGTGGTCGAGTCAGGGCAGAAGAACGGTGCCACAGCGAGCCGAGGCTTGCCCGTAGCCTCTCCGGGCGTCTCCGCCGCCGAGCGGATCCACACCCCGCCCTCTACAGGCAAGGCCAGCTCGTCCTGCATCTCACGCTCGCGCAGGCTGGATGTGAGCCGGGTCAGGCGATGCTGCACCTGTACCGCCAACGAGGCCAGGGCGATGCCGGCCTCAGTGGCTTCTTCGGCTCCGAGGGCTCTCCCCAGCTTGCCCGTCAGCCTCCCGGCCAGCTCCTTGGCCAATACCGCTCCCAGAGCGTACTGGAGCGCGGCACTGCTGGCTTCGAACGTGTGGACGATCCGGCCGTCCAGGGGATCGACAAGGCTCACGCTCATGCGTGCGCCGAGCCCCAGCCCCACGGCCCCGCCGCCGAACGAACCCAGGGCGCCGCTCCTCACCGGACCGAGCGCCCCGACCCAGCCGCAGCGGGGCGCGACGTCGATGCCCCCCACCACCTCGCGCACCAGGTCCTGCCGGGCCGCTTCCGGCATGGCGGCCAGGGCGATGCGCCTTCCGGGAACCAGCGCCATTGAGGAAGTGTCCACCACCGCCTCCGACAGGCGCGCGCCGCTGAAGGGGCTGCTGGCCACGCGGGCGATCAGGGAGGAGAACCCCAGCAGGCGCTGGCCGCACATCTCATTGGCGACGATCTCCGTAGCCTGGGCCCCGGCGCCCTCCGCGCCCTGAGTGTCGAGCAGAAGCGTCACTCCCGCCGGGCGCCCCGTGAGACGCACCAGCATCTTCCGCGCGAGCCGACCTGCCTCGCCCCACGGCATGATCTTGAGGCATGCCTGGAAGTGTGAGATGGCCTCTTCACGGTGCTGCTGGTTGCCGGCGGCGGACATCATCCGCACGTACCCCAGCCAGAAGTGGGCGTCGAAGCTGTCCGGGTTCAGCTCGAGAGCCTTGCCCAGGCGGTCCACAGCGCCCGCCAGGTCGTGGGCATCGAGGCGGTCCATCGCCTCCTCGATCATCAGCAGCGCCTGCTCGTCGGCGTTCTCGTCGGGAACCATCGGTACCGCAACAGCCACGGATAGGCTCACCGCACATAGTAGCAGTACGACAAACTCAGTGCCTCGCATCGCCGGACCTCCCTCGGGTCAGAACGCGGGCGGATTGCGTTTCACCGGACTCGCCTTGATCTCAACTCGCTGGAAGGTCTCGACCTTGTCCAGGAGCATGCTGGGCGTGAACTCGCGGGCGGTGATGTAGACGCCTCGCGTGCGGGTGCACAGATCCCGAAGACTGCGAATGTGATCGCTCCCGGTCAGGCCGTAAGGGTCAGAGCCGCCGGCAAAACTGATCACACAGCAGCGAACGCCATAGGTTGAGGCCCACTGGATTGCCTGGCCCAGACTGGCGCGGCTGGAGTTGTCCTCGCCATCGGTCATCGCGATCAGGAGGGCGCTCTCGTCCGCCCGGCGCGCCTCCTTGACGGCCTCGATGACCGCGTCATACAGGGCCGTGCCGCCCCCACGCAGGGAGGGCTCGCGGATGGCCTTGAGGATCCTGGACCTGTCGCCGCAGAGCGGAGCGTCGACCGTCGCCGAGTCCGCCCCCTGGAAGTTCACCACGGCCATCCGACTGGTCCGCGCCAGCAGGCCGTCCACGCACTGCTCGGCGTGTCTGTTCAGCTCATCCTGCACGCCGCTCATGGAGCCGCTGCGGTCGAGCACGAGGATAGGAGCGGGCGTGGGGGGCGCAAGGCCGGAGGCCGGCGCGTAGGTCCGCATCCAGCCTATCGGGTCCCACCACCCGCCGTACGAGCGGACCCCGTCCGTACTCACCTCCTTAGGACGCGGGAGAGCCTGCTTACCGTACCCGCGTGAGGGAAGGTGTGACGGCGCGGCCGGGTCGAAGTAGATGAACAGATGGAGGTGAGGTGCGCTGCGAAAGTCTCCCAGTTCTCCCAGTACCTCACCGGCCTTCACCTCGCGGAGCGGAAGGCTGCGGACGCGGTCATCGGTTAGTGGGCGGCCATCAGCGTCTTTGGGCCGCCCAAGGTGCCCGTACCCGATGTGTGCCGTCTTTCCGTCGACCGTGGCCGTCCGAACCACAATCGCGTAGTTGCTGCCCGACGCGCCACCGTAGTCCCATCCCCCCGGTGAGTACAACTCCACCTTCCCACCCGCGACGGCCCGCACAGCCGACGGCGTCGGGGGCCCGCTGCCGGGTATGTCGAACCCACAGTGCCACACGCCCTCGTAGGGATAAGCGGGGTACCCAAGACCGAAGTTGTCGCTGATCGCGTCAAGATCCACGCCATCGATCGGTAAGGCCCAGCCCTTACCGTACGCGTCTTGGGCCCTCGACACCTGGGCTGGGCAGAGCACGACGATGAGCAGTGCGACGGCACAGCGCGACCGTGATGACACCATCTCTCTGTCTCCCAGCCTGTTGGTGTGTGAGCGTGCCACGGCCCTCCTGTAGGCTATGCACCCCGGCCCCCCACACCGCCATGGCGCCCCGTGGCCGCACAGAGCCGGCCCAGACCGACGGAGACTGACTGCGGCAGACCGAAAGGTCGGACGGAGGCGGACCATCCCATTCTGACCACCCGAACATTGTGAGGATGCACTGGCAGCAGCGCAAGGCGCATTTCGGGTGCATTTGCGCGCACTTTCGCTGTTACGTGTCGAAAGTTCCGCTCGCCACGCCGATGTCGAGGCAGCGCAACTCGACAGGCGACACACGGCGTACGGATGCGCCAGACTCTTGACCCCGAAAGGCCGGTAACGGCTCCTATCGTACGCTCCGCTCGCCAACGCGCAATGCTCGGCCCACGCCAGAACCACCCGGTCTGCCTGTGTCTTCCCACCGCCACGCTTCGGCAAGAGGCGGCGGCCCCGCTTCGAGATACAAACCTGCCCATTCGCTGCGCCTCCTTGGGTTTTGTCGTTCCGACCTCACATCTCGCATTACCTGGACTCGATGAACATGAACTCGCTACTACTACTCTCAGTAGTAAAGACCGCAGGAGTTTACCCGCCATCCCTGATTGCTGTCAAGCGCATTTCTGGGTTTCCACGGAAAAAAACGGAGTCCAGATCATGATGACAACCAACAATGGAAGATGCCGGCCGCCATACACGCGCATACGAAAACCAAACACCGAGACCGCGCCCACCATCGGCCCCGCGCGCCCTTCCACCACCGACCGCATTGCACGGTCGGCACGGCTACTCCTCGCATGGTTGCGGTCATGCCGGACTATACTCGCCACTAATCGAATGCTCGCCACAGCCTGGGAACACTCTGCTCGAACCATGTGCTAAGAACTGCGACACTTCCACCATGGTCAGACCCCTTCACCGCCACCTCCCACGCGAAGTACCCGCCCACGTCGGCCTCCCGGTCGCGACACCTCCAGTTCAAGGCTCTTCAGACCACATCCCGAGCATACTCGTCATCAAAACACCATCACGCACGTGTTATGGGAGGTACCGGTGATTCTACTACAGGCAAACCACAACTCAAGTCGCATTTGGGGTGCATTTGCGCGGCAATTCCTGAGTATGGATGCCTCGACGCGCCCCGTACCGCTCTGATGACGACTTGCCGCCACTCCGCACATTCGACCTGCCCGGTCGGCGGTCGCTTCTGCTACGGGATGTGGAGCCGGGGAGGATACCGTGGAGAGGAAGGCGAAGTACATCGGCCAGATTCACGACCGTCGCTTCACCGGCGGCGCGCCGGCCGCGCCGGATGCCCTCACACGCACTCGGGCCCCAACACGGCACGGTACCACTGCGCACGGACGACCTGGCTGTGGCCTATTCCTTCCTCGACCTGGCCTATGAGGTGCTCAAGGAGTCTGACAGGCCTCTGACCTACCGGGAGGTCTGGGACGCGGCGAGCGCCGCGGGCCTGCCGGCGAAGCTCAAGACCTCCGGCAGGACGCCTGCGGCCGGTCTGGGCTCCCGTCTGTACGCCGACATCCGTGAGCACCCGGGCTCCAGGTTCGTCGGGGTCGGCAAGAGGCCCACAGGGTTCTACCTCGCGGAGGGGAACTCTGAGTTGCCCAGGGGAGCCGGCCCGCCAACCGCCCGCAAGCAACCGCGCAGCATCCCGGCCTGCACGGCCGGAGCGTGCGGGAGCTTGCCGACATCCTGGACCCGCGCGAGGCCCCGACCTGCCAGGGCCCGCACCGGCTCCCCACCGAGCTCGCCAGGGGCTTCCCCGGTGAGACGTTCCGGGTGCTGCAGGAAAAGGAAGAGAAGGCCTTCGGGGAGTACCGGACGAGGAGACTGGTGCTGAAGGCCTGGGGGAGGCAGTAGAAGTGATCCGACCGAGAGGTGATACGCAATGGCGAAGCCGGTCTACACCCTGGCAGTCTACCTGTACGATGCTCCGGTGAGCGAGAAGTTCGCCGAGGCCAATCCGGTCGTCTCCCGCAGGATACAGATACGCGGGAGCCAGACGCTGGAACAACTGCACCGTGCGATCTTCAAGGCCTTCGACCGCTGGGAAGAGCACATGTATGAGTTCCACTTTGGCCCCGGGCCGCGGGACTACAGCCGCGGCCGCTACGGCATTCCCGGCCCCTCCGGACTCTTCGCGCTCGTGGATCGCGACGAGCCGACAAGTGACGCCGCGAAGACGAAGATGAGCTCTCTGGGACTGGAAGTCGGCCAATCCTTCGGCTACCTGTTCGACTTCGGCGACGACTGGTACCATCAGATCGATGTGGTGGCCATCGGGGAGGCGGAGCCGAACCTGAAGTACCCCCGCGTCACGGACCGCACCGGCGACAGCCCCCCGCAGTATATGGAGGAAGAGGACGACGACTGGGAAGACGAAGACGAGTGAACTCTGACCCCGGCACACGTCGGCCCGCCGTACGGATGTGTGCGGAGGACAGCGCGCAGCCCCGCGCAGCCCCGCACGCACCGGATCGCCAACGGCGAGAAGACGGTGGCTGTCCGGGCCCGCCGTCGCCCGCGCGGCGAGGCGGTCTGCGCGACGAGGTCATCACACGAACCAAGCACAGACACGGAGGCCATCAAGATGCGACTAGAGGGACGCAGGGCACTGGTCACCGGGGCGAGCCGCGGCATCGGCAGGGCGATTGCACTGGCCTTCGCCGATGAGGGCGCCGATCTGGTGTTGTCGGCCCGCAGCCGCGAGGCGCTGCAGGACGTCGTGGCGCAGGTGACGGCGCGGGGGCGGCGGGCCCACGCGCTGGCCTGGGACGTGAGTGACGCGGCGATCTGCGGGGAGCGTCTGGACGAGGCCTGGGCGGCGCTGGGTGGCCTCGACGTGCTGGTCAACAACGCCGGGGTCGTGCGGCTGCCCGCGGATCATCCGGCCCCCACACCCGAAGTGGCGTACGACTACGTCATGGACACCAACCTCAAGGCGCTGTACCTGATCTGCGAGGCGGCGGCGGGGCGCCTTCAGGCCCAGGGTAAGGGGGTCATCGTCAACATCGCCTCCGATGCCGGCCTGCGCAACGCCCCGCACCCCTATGGCATCTCCAAGTGGGGCGTGATCGGCTACACGCAGGGCCTTGCGAAGCGGCTCGCGCCGGCGGGCGTCCGCGTCAACGCCATCGCCCCCGGCCCGGTAGCCACCGAGATGATGAACTGGCACCCCGGGGAGCCCATGGAGGCGCCGGGCTGTCCTTTGGGGCGCTTCGCGCTGCCGGAGGAGATCGCGCCCATCGCGGTGTTCCTGGCCTCGGATGACGCGCGGGCGGTCTTCGGCGCCACCATCCTCGCCAACAGCGGGAACGACTGAGCGCACTTCAGGGACCCGTGGCGCAGCTCCCGGACAGGCCGACGCTCCGGCCTGCTACACGCGAGGCCTCCGCCGGGCGCTCGGCGACACCGTCGCCACACTCTCGGTAGAGCTCGGTGGAGCGGGAGGTGCGGCGAGCATGGCGTCCCGTGCGTACCGCAGATATGATGTGGGGTGGAGGTGCGAGACGATGGCGACGACGCTGAGCGAGGCCATACGGGCGGCGGCCCGCGTGCTGAGGGAGCAGGGGGCCAGGGAGGTCTACCTGTTCGGGTCGGCAGCCACTGGACGCCTGCGTGACGGGTCGGACGTCGACCTGGCCGTCGCCGGACTGTCCCCCGAACGCTTCTTCCGTGCGATGGGCCTGGCCGCCGACCTGCTGGATCGGCCTTTGAGCCTGGTGGACCTGGACGAGGATACCCCCTTCACCCGTTACCTGAAGGCGGAGGGGGACCTACAGCTTGTGGGATAGGACCCAGGCACAGATTCAGGTCGAGCTCGAGCAACTCGACCGGCTGTTGAACACCTACCGGCCGCTCCTCGTGCGCTGCGAGCAAACGCCCCCGATGCCATCGAACTGGCGGCCCTGGCCACCATGTTGCACTCGTTCTGCAAAGGGGTCGAGAAGCTGCTAAAGCGCATCGCCGTCGAGACCGGCGAGGGAGTGCCGGCGGGCGACGTCTGGCACCGCAGGCTCCTTGAGCAGATGTCCGTCCCAACGGAGGTACGCTCGGCCCTCCTGGGCGAGGACCTACGTGCCGGGCTCCGACTCTACCTCGACTTCCGCCACGTATTCCGCCACTCGTACTCCTTCGACCTGCGACGGGAGAAGATGCGGGAACTGGTCCTCCATTGTGAGGAGACGCTGGCCGCCCTGAAGGCGAGCCTGGAAGGCTTCCTGGCTGAGGCACGACGTGGGTGACCGCTGAGCTCGTTCCCCGCCCGCCGTGCCCCCGCCCAGGCGCCCGTCTTCATCTCCGGGAGCAACCGCCGGGTCGTGCCTCCTCACACGAGGTGCACGACCTCCCGGCCCCGCTTCGCAGGCCACTGTGCCGCGAGTCTTCGGCGGCAGTCGTCGGGCCCCCTTTCGGCACGGAGCAGGCAGGCCGGGCCGCGAGCCGCTGCATGAGCACTTCGCCCGGGGCGGCCATGGGCTTCCGGTGGTGCTCGGCAACGTAGGAGTTGAACCGATCCGCCATCTGCTGCGCCGCACTGCTGCAGAGGCCGACCTCTGACGTCGGTCTGTCGACGCCCTTCCGCGGGCGGCAGCCCCATCGATACGGCCGAGCCCTCGCCCTCCGTGGGCCCCGCGGTGGCCCCATACCCTCGACATCCTGCCCTCCCGACAGGTGCCGGGCGAGCTCCACGGACCAACCCGGCGGAGCCGAAGCACCGATCCCATGCCGCGCCGGTACCGCGTGCAGCCACCGGCGGCCACGGCCGCGCAGCGGCTCACGCCATCTAGCCCGAACCCAGCCACACATAGTCCAGGCGGCAGGTGCCGGTCAGACTCGTGCCGTCGCTCAGGTCCAGGCGCAGTTGCTTCAGCCCACCGGTCCACCCCGCGACGTCGCTCATGTCTATAGTGTAGACCCGCGGACCTGGGTCATTGGGGACCACCTCGAACACCTTGCTGTTTGCATCCTCCCAACCGGGGGCCCCGGCCGTGGTGAAGCGGAACCGCATCCGGGTCGCCGCCGTGTGGTTCTGCAGGCGGATCGTGATCGACCCGCAGAGCCCCAGGTCCACGTCCAGATCGTCCCCGGAGAGCAGGAACGCCTCCTTACTGTCCTCCACCGCCACGATATAGTAGCCGCCGGCAACGTACTGCACCGGGTGAGACGTCGTGGACCAGGTCGGATGCTTCCACTCACGGAGCTGCGTGCCCAGGTTCGCCTCACTCCAGCCCTCCTTGTCCAGCGGCGAGTTGAACTCCCACGCCTTGACCACCGACGTGCCCGGCGGCAGGATGTGAACCGTCGCCATGTCGCTTTGCCAAAGCTCGCCGTCGTCGGCGACCAGACGCAGCAGATAGTCGCCCGGGGCGGAGAAAGTGGCATCCGTCTCGGCCGATGTACCATCCAGGAACTTGACGCTGCCGGGTCCCTCGAGAACCTCCCAACGCACCGCCGGGGCCTCAGCGCCGGGGCGCCCGTCGTCGCGGACGCTGCCGCTGAGCCGCACCGTGGCGGCGTCCGTATGCAGGTCCGGTCCGGCATCCACCTCCGGCGGGGCGTTGAACGGCATGGCCGCATCGAGCTGCGCGATGGTGTCGTAACGGGTGTTGTCCCGCAGCGTCCACTGTGTCGTCTCCGGCGCCTCATTGACGAAGAACTCCACCCCGGGCCACAGCACATAGCCGTTATCGTGAACCACTCCGTTGCTGCAGCAGATGCCCGGGTCGGAGCTTCCTCCCCAGATGTAGATCTCGGCCGGCCCCAGCTTGTGCGCGGTGTTGTTGGCCAGGAAGCGCGAATGGGCGATCTCCACGTTCCGCGTCTGTGGCGAGCGCAGTCCCAGCACCTCGATGGCCGCGCCGGCGTTATTCTGGAAGGTGCAGTGCTCGATGAGACAGCCGTCTCCGTGGTTCTCGAAGTCGATGCCGCCCTGGTCGTGGGAGCCGGAATCCGGCTGATTGCGCCAGGTGCAATTGCGGATGATCAGGCCCCGCGGATCTCCCAGCATGATGCCCATGGTGCCCGCCGAGGCGTGCCATCCCGCGGCATCGAGGACGCTGTTTTGCAGGTAGGTGCGCCGAATCCGTACGAGGAAAGGATGCGGGGAGGTGTTCCGCACGTAGTTGTCGTGGCAGTACAGCCGATCCAGGATGACGTCGTCGCCCACCACGAAGAAGCCGCTTGAGGTCTGGAACATCTCGCAGTCGCGGATCACGATGTCCCGGGCGGAGGCGCCTGAGAGGCCGATCCCGGCGGAGGTGGACAGGGCGTCGCCCCGGGCGCCGCCTCGGTCGCGCCATTCCGGGATCCCGTGGGCGTTGGGCCGGTAGAGACCCTCGATGTGGTGCGCGATGCAGTCCTCGATGAGCAGCCCGCCGTGCCCCGGCTGGGAGTAATGCGCGATCAGCCCCTTGCCGGCATAGCACACGACAAGACTGCTGACCTTGAGATAGTCGGGATCGACGATCAGCACACACCGGTCGCCGATGTCCCAACTGCGGCGGATGATGGGCCGCGGCCCCTCGCCATAGGCCCCGATGACAGCCCAGTTCTCCTCCGTGCCCCGCGCGGATACCGACAGCTCCTGGCCAAACACGCTGCCACGTTTCAGAAGCAGAGCGTCGCCCGGCCCCAGGATCATGCCGTTCACCCTCGTGAAATCCTGCCAGGCCTGGGCCTCCGAGAGGCCCGTGTTGTCGTTGCTGCCCTGCACACTGTCTATATAATAGGTATGGCCCCCATGGCAGGGTGGGTCCATGCGGGCCCTTTGTGCCGCGGCCCGGTCGTCGGGGGGAAAGAACACCAGCGGTCGCCGCACCACCAGCGGAGAGACCTCCTCGGCCGTGAGGCGAACCACCACCTCGTCATTGATCTCCCGGTCCGCCACGACCCGCCACCGCACGGTTTCCGTTGCACCGGTTGCCAGGACACCCAACTCCTGCGTCGCGTCATCGAGGCAGCGCACCGCGTCGGGCACGTCCAGACTCACCGACGCCCCCGCCACTTCCTGACTGAGGTTCTGCACCACTGCGGTCAGCGTCTCGGGTACCCCGGCCCGCAGGATCGCGTGCTCCTGCGTCACATGGGCGATATGCACCGCCGGCAGCCTGGGGTTATCGATGCGGACCTCGTCCACCCACATCCCCGGGCCGCCGATAGTCACCGGGCTCTGGGTCGCACGGCACAGCCCGCTGCGCGTGACATGCGTCTGCACCCCATTCACATCCAGACTCAGCGTCAACCCGTCCCAGCGAGCGATGACCCGATACCATTCGCCCGCCCGGATCGGGACATCGGTACGAACCCGCGGCTCCCAGCCCGCCAGGTTGACGAAGAACGAGAGGTCGCTGCCCTCCTGCGGCGGATTCACGCGCAGCATGAACTCGCCTTCCTTGGCCACGATAGTCTGGATGCCGGCGGGGACGCTCTCGAACTGCACGCGGCAGTCCAGGTGGAAGCCCGGAGCGGTCTGCAGAGCGGGGCTGTCGGGCACGCGCACCGGCTCACTCACGGGGCCTAGCGCCTGCGCCACAGGGCCCGGTCCGAACCGCACCGCCTCCCCGGCGCCGTGGTGACCGTTGCCGGAGGCGTCGCGGAGGTCGCCGTCGAAGGGCCAGAACGCCTCGGCCGTCGAGACGGCGTTGGGGTTCTCAAGCCGCACGTCCTCGATGGCCCCACTGAACGGCCCAAACCGGAGTTGCCCATGCGTGGGGACGAAGGTCCCGGTGCGCTCTCGCCGCTGGACCTCGCCATTGACCTCCAAAGACAGCGCCTGCCCGTCCCAGCCGGCGACGAGGTGGTACCACTGCCCCACCTGCGGAGCGATCAGCGACCGCACCCGGGGCTCCCAGTTGCCGTCGAGGTAGACGAAGAACGAGAAGTGGCCGCCCTCGGCCCGAGGGTCGACCCGGAGCATATACTCGCGGTCCTTGATGGCGACGTACTGCGTGTCGGCAGGCGGTGCGGCGAACCGCGCCCAGCACTCCAGCCGCAGACCGGGCGCCAACCTCAGTTCCGGCGCATCCGGGACGATGGCGCCGGTCTCGGCCACGTCCAGGGCCGAGCCCTCGCGGCCCTCGACGAACCTGGGGGTCGCGCAGTACCCGTCGTTGCCACGGCCGCTCTTGTCGGCGAGGTCGCCGTCGAAGGGCCAGGCCGCCACAATATCGGCGGTCTCGGCGGCGGGCTGTGCCATGGCGAGCGGCGACAGCATCACCAAACCCATGAAAACAGCGAGCCTGTGCAGCCCGGGCATGCTCAGTTGCCGGAAAAGCGACGCACGTGCACTGTCGGTATGCATGGCTCATCTCCTCAGGTGGGATAGAGAGCGGCTTCGGCGCCCGTAGTCGTTCAGCGCGCCGTTGGCCGTTGGCCGTTGGCCGTTGGCCGTTGGCCGTTGGCCGTTGGCCGTTGGCCGTTGGCCGTTGGCCGTTGGCCGTTGGCCGTTGGCCGTTGGCCGTTGGCCGTTGGCCGTTGGCCG